>JACCDG011493149.1_pt1 | contig 61015 bp, 68 predicted proteins | sample 7442471 | NCBI WGS metagenome assembly JACCDG01 (sample SAMN15323444, study PRJNA562643) | freshwater metagenome | isolation source: river surface water | place: USA:Blue River Watershed | collected 2017-08-17 | reverse complement strand
TGAAGCAGGGCTGGAGCCTGCAAGAGTTCCTGGGGGTGAAGTGGCTCATCACCATCAAGAAGGGCCTCGTGCCGACGAACCGGGTCTACCAGTTCGCCGACCCGAAGTTCATCGGCAAGAGCTACGTGCTCGAAGACACCACCATGTACATCCGCCGGGAGGCGTACATGCTGGAGTTCTTCGCGTACGAGACGCTGGGCGGCACGATCGGCCACACCAGCGGGCTCGCGGTGATCGACTTCCAGTGATCCGCGGCTGAGCAGTAACCCGGCCGGCGGGGCGACCCCCGCCGGCCTTTCCCGGCCCACCGAAGAAGGAGCTTCGCCATGTCGGCCATCGGAGACAACAGCAACCGCCCGTTCCACGGCGGCCCGTACGTGGACCCGAACCGGACCACCAGCGGGGCGCTCGACCAGGAGCTGCCGGACCAGGGCGCGGTCGGCCGGACCGGCAACCTGCCGCAGCGGACCGACGTGTACGACGTCGCGGGGACCGACTTCGAGCCGGGGGACCAGGACGCCCCGACCTACCCGCACGCCCCCAACTACGCGAAGGTCGGCCGCGACCCGTACGCGATCGGGGGCATGGACGACGAGGTCAACCCGGAGTCCTGACCCTCGCCCCACCCCAAATAACGTCATTGAAGGAGCCGCGACGCCATGAGCACGCCGAACCTGCTGCCGGACCCCCAGGCGGCCTACGACCACCTGTTCCAGGGGGTGCACCAGAAGGTGTTCTTCCAGAAGCTCGCCTCGGCCGGGTACGTGTACGAGTCGCCCGAGCAGGCCGGCTACCTCCTGAACCTCGCGGGCAAGCTGCGGCTGGTCCAGCAGGAGCAGGCGGTCAAGACCGCGTCGGCCGGCAACGACCCGTACGCCGCCGCCCTGGCGAACCTCGACGGCGTCCTCGACCAGAGCGGGTACGGCAGCGTGAAGCTGGCCGCCGCCCAGGACGAGGAGTGGGCCATCAAGTCGGCCGCGGCCGACCTGATGGAAGACCCGGACATGTACAACTCCGTGCTGGCCCTCAAGCAGGCGCAGGCGGACTGGGCGGCCCAGAACCCCCAGCGGTGACCGGTTGACACCTCCTGGCTGTGCGGGTAAAGTCCTGCAACATCCAGGAGGTGTCAAATGCCGGCCAAGATCAACGTCAGCGTGGAAGCCCTGGTCGCCGCCTACGAGCGCACACGGTCGATCGACAAGGTCGGCCCCGAGTGCGGGATCTCGCGAACAACGGCCAAACGGCGACTGCGTGAAGCCGGAATCGTCTTCGACGGGCCGAAGACGATCGACCCGGACCGGCCGAGCAAGCTGTGCCCGGCGTGCGACACGGTGAAGCCGGCCGACGCCTTCCACCGAGCGAACCGCAGGCCGGACGGCCGGCAAGGCATCTGTAAGGTGTGCGCTGCCGCTGGTGGGCGGGGCAACCAGTTGCAGATCAAGTACGGCATCACGGCGACGGTGTACGCTGAGATGCTGGCAGAGCAAGGTGGCGTGTGTGCCATCTGCGGCCTCCCGGAAACCATCATGCGGGCCGGACGGGTGATGCAGTTGTCCGTAGACCACTGCCACACGACGACCGAAGTGCGTGGGCTGTTGTGCAGCGACTGCAACAACGGGCTGGGCAGGTTCAAGGACGATCCTGAGCTGCTGCTACGTGCGGCGGCATACCTGAAGGGAGATTAGTCAAATGCCCATCGATACGAGCTGCCTCTTTTCGACCGTTAAGAATACGTGCGGCGTGAAGCGGAAGTTCGGCTTCCTCCCGCCGCACGGCCGGGAACTGGACAACAACGAGGAGTTCACAGTCTTCGGGAGCATCCTCGAAGCCGTGGCCAACGCCAACGGGGACCGGGCCACCAGCCGGCGGCACATGATCTCGTTCGAGGCCGCCCTGGAGCGCGGCGACATCGAGATCCTGAACACGCCGGCCCCGATCCTCCAGGACCAGACGACCGGGCTCGTCAAGATGCTCCGGTTGAACGGCGGGACGCTCGGCACGATCGACCCGTGCTGGACCCGGTCCACCTCGGTGGACTTGGTGCCCTGATCCGGTCCCTGTACTCCCTGGTACAGCAGACGCCCCCCGGCACGGTGCCGGGGGCGTTTTGCGTAGGAGGCCCCAATGCCGAAGCCCTGTGCCCACGACAGCCGCGAGCTGGCCGCGAAGCTGATCGGCCCGTTGCGGATCGAGTGCCGCCGCCTCGGGTACTCGCTGTCCGTGCACGGCTCCCTGGTCCGCGACATCGACCTGATCGCCTGCCCGTGGAACCCGCACGCGGTGGAGGCCCGGGAGCTGGCCGAGGCCCTGCGGGACGTGGCCCGCGGGCTGAACGGCGGGGTCGCCCACCACAAGGGCGTCGAGGACAGCCCGTGGTTCCACGCCGGGTGCCCCGGCGGCAAGCCGTTCGGCCGGCTGTGCTGGAGCTACCACCTGGGCGGCGGCCCCTACATCGACCTGTCCGTCATGCCCAAGGCGTTCGCCGGGGACTGGTTCTGCCCGGCCTGCCAAGCCCTCAACACGTCCAACCCGGTGTGCTGGGACTGCGACACCCCCAGGGGCTAAAAAACACCCTCTTTCGGGGCATAATACTTGGGTCGCGATCTTACCTACGCGGCCCGGTCACTTACCCGAAAGAGGGTTCGATGCGACTCATTGCCGACCTGCTGGCCTTCATCGGCCAGTGCCTGACGCCGCCGCTCCGCACGTTTAACGGCCAGCGGATCACGCCGCACAAGCCGGGCGACGCGCTGCGGTGGTGGGACATCGGCCACGCCGCCCTGCGGGTGTCGGCCGGCATGTCCGACGACGAGCAGCAGAGCTACTTCTCGCGGATCGGCCCGCTGTACGCCACGAACGGGACCGGCATCGGCTACGCCGCGTTCATCTCGCTCCACGTCCCCCGCTCGGCAGTCGTCGGCCGCCCCGACTTGACGTTCTCGCAGTGGTTCGACGTGGCCTTGGCCGTCAGCGACACCGGCCCGGACAGGATGTCCGTGGCCCACGCGATCACCGCGGTTGACATCAACAAGTCCTGACCTCGCACACTCAGCACGGAGGCTGTCATGGCTCGTTTTCTGTTCCTGTTGGTCTGCATCGTCTGCGGCTGCAAATCGACTACACCGCCGAAGCGGAACGTCGAGATCAGCGTAGACGCCCCCGTCGGCTCGCCCGAGAAGACTCGGGTGACCGCAACCATAACCGCCAGTTTCTAACCCGATAGAGGGAGTCCCATGACCACGACCACGCTGAAGCGCCGCCTGAAGAACGCATGGCACAACCGCTGCCTGCACCCCGTCGCCGGCATCTGCTGGCTGTTCGGGTTCAAGGAGGCCGGTGACCGCATCCACGGCGAGGAAAAGCCGCGGTGGTGGATCATCGCGTTCACCGAGGACGGCCCCCGGCCCCTATCCCGGGCCGACCTGCCCACCCGCCCGGCCGACGCCCGCCCCGACGGCGGCGACCCGTTCACCCCGTGGGAGCAGACCGAGCCCCACCTGCACACCGACGACCACGGCCGCATGGTTGGTGCTCACGTCTGGGCCTACAACCTCGAAGACGCCTACCGCCGCGCCCTCGCCCTGGTGGCCGGCAACTGCGTGCCCCTGGAGGTCGCGTGATTACCGCCACCGTCGCCGGGGCGTGGATCTTCGCCAAGTTCCCCAAGCTGCGAACGCCCCGGCAGCTCGCCCAGAACAAGAACTTCTGGTTCCGAATCGCACTGTCGCACATCCCGCCCCGCGACGAGCGGTTCGAGTACGAGCGGGACATCGGCATGGCCGCCATCCCGCACGTCCTGGCCCACACGACGCTGCGGGTGGCCGGCGACCCGCCGTCCCTAGACTTCTTCTTCCCCGAGCGGTGGATGTCCACCCAGGAGGAGCAGGCGTTCGTCTACCGCCTGATGAGTCACCCGCAGCTCACCGGTCTGCCGCTCGTGCGGGTGGACATCGTCACCAAGTCGCCCCTGCTGATCGGCAGCTTCATCAGGGACGACATCCTCATCATCAGCGACCAGGAGAAGAAATGAAGCTGAGCATCGAAGCGTTCGTTACGGAGTGCCACATCGTCGCCGCCCTGCTGGTCAAGAACCAGGGCAAGCTGACCCGGAACGTGACCGACGCCCTGGACAACCTGGGGGCTGACTTCGAGGTGGCCCCGCGGGCGATGGTGCTGCACGCCGTCGAGCAGTTGATGAACATCGACCCGGACGAGGTGGACGCCGCCCCCGGGCTGGCAGTCCCGCACTGGCTCGTGCTCGGGGAGCTGATCCCCGACCGGGCCGACAAGGAGTTCCGCAAGCGGTGGGCGATTCGGACGCAGGAGATGGGGTTCACGGCGAAGGCGCTCAAGGTCGAGTTGGAAGCCGGCATCGCGGCCCGCAAGGCCCAGGCCGGCCGCTAAATCCGAGCCCCGAACGGGGCATATTACTTGACCCCGATCCCGTTGCTATCAGCGACGCGGTCGGGGTCGTTGTGTTAGCTCCCAGTACCCGAATAAGAGGGAACAGGCCATGCGAACGGTGATCCGAGAAGGCATTCGCGACGGTGTGGCGGTGCGCCGGCTCGACGCGATCGGCGTGTTCGCGGTGTACGTCGAGGACCGCGCCTCCCAGACGTTCAAGGTTGTGGACAAGTACCGCGGGCTACCGATCTCGACCCTCAGCCGGGCGAAGGCGGTGGCGCTGCTGGAGGAGCTGGCGATCCTGCGACAGGACGGCCGGGCCGCCAGCGTCAAGGTGGCGGCGTACGACATGGAGAGCAACGAGCTCGTGTGGTCCGACGAGGCGTCGCCCAGCGACTTCGACGCCGATGAGCCGACCGAGCCGCAGCCGTGGTGCCACCAGTGCGGTAAGCCGTCGGGCGGCTACTACTTTTGCGCCGCGTGTGGCCGTGGCGAGTTCGGAGGATTCCAATGAAGTTCGTGGTTAAGAACGGGGACGGCCGGTATCTGGCCGGCGAGTCGCCGGACAAGTTCCACCTCGTGTCGCCCGACTGGGTGGAGGACGTGCAGCAGGCCCAGGTCTTCACGGCGACGCTCAAACCCGGGTACGTGGCCACGATCAGCATCGAGCCGACGCTGCCGGACTCGCTCAAGGGCGACCCGGGCGACTACGCCCTGGTGCCGCTCAAGCTCGCCGAGCTGTAACGCCGAGGATTCCTCGCCTCGCCCACGGGCGAAAGGAGGGGGCCGCTAGGCCGCCGGGGGGAGTTCCCGGCGGCGCTCAAGGCCGGAAGGACGGTCTTCGGTTCCGGGGTGCCGCACACCCCGGAGGACACGAGGGACGAGATCATGGCCCGCAAGCGGAACCACGACGACGCGGACGGCGGGGACGAGGGGCACGACCACGGGCACGGCCACGCGGGCGACCAGCCCGGGATGCCGTTCCCGCTCCAGCAGATCCTCGGCCGGCTGTTCGGGTTCGAGCCGGAGGACATGGAGCCGGTTGACCCGAAGAAGGAGATGAAGGCGTTCGACCTCGCCAAGGACACGGCCCTCAAGGTCGCGGCCACGATGGTCCCGCCCAAGGAGAAGTCGAAGGGGATGTTCGTCCAGATCCTGACCGCGCAGGTGCTGGACCCGATCGGGCAGAACCCGCTGATCCCGAGCGACGCGCTGAAGAAGCTCGTCAACGCCCTGGAGGAGAAGACGGGCACGAAGCGGGAGCGGGGGGACGGCCCGCCGCGGGACGAGGTGTGGGGCGACCGGCTGCACGATGCGTGGTTCGACCACGTCGCCGAGCACATCGCGCTCTCCCTGTGGATGCGGATGCGGGGCGACCCGAAGGCGAAGGAGGCCATGCTGGAGGAGATGCTCCCCGTGCTCCAGAAGTACGGGAAGGCCATCTTCGGCACCCACGCCGAGTACCAGCAGCCGCCGGGCGAGAACGGCGACAGCCCGATCCAGCACGCGGCGAAGTGCGCGGGCAACTCGCTGAAGGACATGGTGATCGAGAAGGCCCGCGAGCTGAAGATCCTGCCGATGATGTAAGGGCGATCCCGGCCCACAACCGGGGGACCGCTAGGCCGGCGGGGACGCCCACCCCCGCCGGGCGCTCAAGGTCGGAAGGACGGCCTTCGGGTCCGGCTGGCCGCACCAGCCGGTTGACGGAGGGTTTTCCCATGTGGGCATTCTTGACGGCCATCGCGCCGGCCGCCGCCGCGAACGCGGTGACGGGGACCGTGACCAGTGCCGGGGCGCTGGCGACCGCGAGCGCGGTGGCCGGCACCGCCGGGCGGATCGTCGTCGGGGCGGTGGTGACGAAGATCGGGGCCGACATCGCCCGCCCCGCCCTGGAACGGGTGCTGGCGGCCGGTGCCCGGCTCGCGCTCCGGGCGTAACGCGACTGCCGTACACAGGCCCGGCCCCGGTGTGGGGCCGGGCCGCTTTCTTTATCCCTCCCAGCTAAGGAGCAAGACCGTGACCCCCAGTCTGAACGCCTTCGACGACGCCACCAGCATCATCACGCACCCGGGGCAGGCCCACCGGGACGAGCTGCTGGGCGTCATGTTCGCCCTGGCGGTGAACCCGCAGCTCAGCGTCTACCGGGTCCAGCCGACCCAGGCCAACCTGGACGACCCGCGGGTGGTCGTGATCGACGTGGGCGGCAAGTACGACACCGCCCTGCTGAACTTCGACCACCACCAGTTCCCGCGGGACGCCGACCCGACGTGCGCGCTGACCCTGGTGCTGGAGCGGCTGAACCTGCTGGCCGCCGCCAAGAAGGCGTTCGCGTGGTTGGAGTTCACCGAGGTGCTGGACAGCCGCGGGCCGGTCGCCGCGGCCAAGTTCCTCGGCACCAGCGTGGACAAGTTCATGACGACGCTGTCCCCGGTCGAGGCGTCGGTGCTGCGGCTGTTCGAGCAGGCCGGCGACCGCGGGATCGCGCCGGGTGAGCCGCTGCACACCCTACTGGTGCAGATGGGCGTGGAGAAGCTGTCGTACGTGAAGCGGTTCGGGGAGCGGATCGTCACCCTGTCCCGCAACGCCAAGCTGCTCACCGTGGACTCCGGCGACGGCAAGGTGCTGGAGGTGGTGGACGTCCGGTTCATCGACCGCAACGACGACCCGACGCTCGGGCTGGAGTCGTGGGTGAAGGACAACGTGCCGGCGGCGGCCGTGACCATCACGCAGGACGACCGGGGCGACGGGCTGACCGTGTTCCGGCGGAACGACCACCCGCGGATCGACTTCTCCGTGCTGGAGGGCAAGGTGGGCACCGTCTTCGCCCACAAGAACGGGTTCGTGGCGAAGCTGGCCTTGGGCATGGACCCGCTGGTCGCGGTCCGGCAGGCCCTGCGGCCGGCGTAAGCAGCACGCTGCGGTAGCAGCCGGGGGCCGCCCACGACGGGCGGCCCCGTCCCTAAGCATCTATCCCAGGAGGTCGGACCATGACCTACGGTGACGTCGTGATGAAGTTCTTCTTCGAGGCCGTGCCCACCCTGCCGGTGGCGGCCGACGTGCGGTTCGAGGCGATCTCCGCTGAGGTGTTCGGCACCAAGCAGCGGCGGTTCGGCCCGATGCCCATCCCGGAGACGCAGGTCGCCGTCCGGGACGTGATCCGCGGCAGCCCGACCAAGCTGCGGTTCTTCATGCCCTGGGGCGCGTCGAAGCAAGACGCGGGAGCCCCGCTCGACGTCCTGGAGTTCATGGCCCTGAAGCAACTGGCCTGCCTCCGCGAGGGGCTGGCCCGCTTCGGGGTCGAGTGCGAGTTTTCGTTCCGCCTGGAAGACCTGACCGACCCGTGGCTGCTCGGGGAGGACCGGACCCGGCAGGTGTCCGACTACGTCGCGGCGTTCACCGCCGTGGCCGCCGTCGTGCTGCCCGGGTGCCGGCCGAAGCTGGAGTCGATGTTCACGACGTGGGACGAGTTCAAGCGGCTCGCGGAGTCGTTCTCGCCGGTCTTCTACAAGGTGCTGGTCGGGCAGGCACCGGTGGAGTCGCTGGCGGCCGTCGGGTGGACCGGCACGCTCCCGCGGGAGCAGCGGGACCACTACTACGCCGCCTACGGCAAGCTGTACCCCGGCCACGACCACGACTGGGTCATGGCCCGCTACTTCGCCGGCACGCTGGCCCGGGTGAAGCTCGGGGCGACCTGCGTGCCGGCCGGGGAGCACATGCTGGTGTGCTTCTCGCACCCGGTGCCGGGCACCCCGCCCGGCAAGCCCCGGCTCCACTACCGCACGCTGCCCGAGCGGCACACCCACACCCACAAGGCCCCGTGGATGGCCCGGGGCTACCTGGAGGTGTCGGCCGACGGGCGGTGCTCGCCGCGGTACGTGGAGCCGGAGGTCGCCGGCCGGTTGACCGCCCACGCCGTGCCGGTGGGCGAGGCCGTGGTGGCCGCCCCGTACCTGGAACTGTGACGCAGACCTGGGCCGCCCGGCATGACGCCGGGCGACCCTTCCCCACGCTTACGTCATCGGAGGACTGTGATGGCAGACCTGCTCAAGACGGCCGACTGGTGGGTGGTGTACGTTCGCGGCGTGGACGACCTGCTCGGGTGCGTCTACGGCGGCCGGACGGACACCGTCCTGCGGGCCATCGCCGCCCACGAGGAGTGGGCCGGGCCGACCGAAGTGCTGAAGACCTACCCGTTCGACTCGGGCACCGCCAGCATGCTGGGGCGGGTGGAGATCGAGCGGAAGTACGCGGCGTAGTGCGTTTCCAACCCTGTCCGAAGGAGGACACGAGATGGCCGTTCGCAAGGGTAGCGTTGACCCGCTGGTGGTGGCCGGCGTCGTGGCCGTGGTCGTGGTCGTGCTGCTGATCCTGGGCTACATCGGCTGCTGGCACACGGTGGAAACCGGCAACGTGGGGCTGCTGTACACCCAGAAGAAGCTCGGCAACGAGCCGCTGAGCGACGGGTGGCACATCGTGGCCCCGTGGCGGTCGGTGCGGCCGATGCGGGTCCACACGATCAAGAACGAGGAGGACGCCAACGTCCCCACGAAGGGCGGCCTGCCGCTGAAGCTCAAGTCGGTGCTGCTGTACAAGGTGAAGACGTCCCAGGCCGTGCACGTCGCGGCCGAGTACGGCGGGCCGGACAAGTTCGAGGAGGGGGTGGTGGACCCGTACTTCAAGAACGCCGTCCGGGACGCCTGCGCCGAGTTCACCCCCGAGGCCCTGTACACGAACGACCGGCAGACGGTGGAGCTGCGGGTGCTGGAGATCTGCCGCAAGGAGCTGGAGCCGCGGGGCTTCGAGTGCGAGGCGGTCATGCTCCAGGAGCCCGACCTGCCGCCGGTCGTGAAGGAGCGGATCACCGCCAAGGCGGGGGCCGAGCAGGACGTGCAGCGGATGGCGTTCGTCCTCCAGAAGACCAAGCTGGAGGCGGACGCCCGGGTCGCCGAGGCCGAGGGGATCGCGAAGGCCCAGAAGATCATCCAGCAGGATCTGACCCCGGCCTACCTGACGTACCTCGCGATCGAGGCCCTGAAAGCCCACTCGGGGTCGATGGTGTACCTCATCCCCACCAACGCCAACGGGCTGCCGATGGTCGGCAACCTGGAGCTCCCCAAGAAGTAGGAGGGCACCGCCGTGTGGAGTGCCTTCGAGTATTGGTGCTCGTACGTCTGCGTGACCACGATGATCCTGACGACCGGGATCGCGCGGACACTGGGTCAGTGGACGTCGGCACACATCGCGTACGTCAGCGTGGCAGCCGCCCTGCTGCTTCTGGTAGTAGGGCACGGGCGGTTCGGCCGGAGGAAGCAGCTCCGGCTCATGGGCAGCGTCGCCATCAAGCTCTCGACCGGGCTTGCGGCGGTGTGGCTCATGACCCGCTGACGGGTCGGCGGACGAAGACCGGTCGGTGTCGGTGCCGCAGTGAGTTTCATTCACAGACCGAGGACTGGACCATGTGCTACGAGCGCAAGACGGGCGGCGGGGCGGCGGTGGCGGACGCCCCGGCGGCGGCCCCGGCGGGGGCCGAGACGGACCCGCTGCTGAAGGCCCTGAACGGCCAGCCGCTCACCCGGGAGGAGCAGGCCGCGGCGGGCGAGGAGGTGGCGATGATGGAGGAGATCGCCGGGGAGCCCCCGCCGGAGATCGCCGAGAAGCTGAAGGCCGCGGGGGTCGAGGTGCCGCCCGTCGGCGACGCCGGGCAGTAACTGCCCGGTAGGGCCGTAGACCGGCGGCCCGCCCCCGGGCGGGCCGCCCTTGTCGGTGACGCAGTGAGTCCGAACCCGTATCACGAGGATCTGCACATGTCCGCGACGCACACGCACGCCAAGGCCCACCCGGTCACCGACGGCGACGACACGGGCGAGATCAAGGCCGGCGTCCCCGCGTTCGACTCCCCGCCCGCCGACTTCCTCGACGCGGACGGCCTGGACGAGCCGGGCGACGACGCGGGGGAGAACGACGGCGACCCCGGCGACGAGGTGGCCGCCGCCTCGGAGGCCGACGCGATCGGGGCGATCGGCGCGGCCAAGAACGGGCCGGTCAAGGCCGAGGCGGCGAAGGCGATGGCCGCCATCGTCGAGGGCGACACCAGCGACCCGCTGGTGAAGGCGCTGGGCGGCCAGCACCTGACCAAGGCCGAGGGGATCGAGGCGGGCAAGGAGGCGGCGGCCCTGTCCCAGACGGCGGGCGAGCCGCCGCCGGAGGTGGCCGAGAAGCTGAAGGAGGCGGGGGTGGTCATGCCGGCCGCCAACGGCAAGCCGCACACCCACCCGCACCCCAAGCCGCCGGCCAAGCCGACCGGGTCGCACGCCCAGCAGAAGCCGCTCTCCAAGAAGGAGAAGCGGAAGGCCCGCAGCCGCTAACGGCGTAGCGGCACCGCAGTAACCCGGGCCGGCCCATCGTGGGCCGGCCTCTTTCTTTTAGCCTTGAACAGGGTGGTGAAGCCGTGAGCGACCCGATCAAGATCCCGCACCCCGACCCGGAGCGGGTGGTCAAGCGGGCGATGTTCCTGGCGTGGCAGGCGGCCGGCCGGCCGCGGGGCAAGGGTGTGCAGCAGAACCGGCCCGAGGCGACCGAGGACGAGGTCTGGGCCAACATCCAGACGCGGGGCGACTACCCGGCGGACCCGGACCGGGACCAGCCGGGCGAGGTGTACGCCGACTACGTGTTCGGGCGGATGCTGAAGGCCGGGTTCCGGTGGGAGCCGGGGGCCGTCGTGGTGGACACCGGGCCGGCCACCAAGGACTACCAAGCCTGGGCCGGCACGTACCCCGACCACGAGTCGCTGGTGAAAGTGGCGGTAGCGTCGCTGGCCGAGAAGGGGGCCTAGCGGCCCGGGGCGGCCACCGGCATAATGCAGCGGTTCCCTTTCTTCGGCCGTCACGGAGGACGCGATGCCCCTGGACCTCATCACCAGCGAACTGCCGCAGATCGACGGCTGCACCCTGTTCACGTCGGTGAAGGCGATCCTGGCCAGCCAGGGGGTGCCGTCGCTCGTCGAGCACGTCGTCCGCGACCGGCAGGGGAAGCCGCTCGACATGACGTCACTGTTCCCCGACGCCGAGAGCGAGGACGTGTCGGCCGAGAGCCTGCCGGCCGGGACCGGGGCGGTAAAGGTGCGGATCAAGGAGGCCGTCTCGGACGCGCTCGACGCGGTGAACAACCCGCTGTGGGAGCTGACGGCGACGGTCCTCAACGCCCGCGAGGGGCTGATCCAGTTCCGCCTGCCGAAGAAGACGGTCGAGCTGGCGGGCATCTACCTCGTGTCGGTGGGCGTGCTGGACGACGGCACCCCGGTGGCGGTGGACGCGGCCCTCATGTCGGTCGAGAAGACCTTGTGGGCCAGGAAGCTCGACGTCAACCTCCAGCAGGCCGGGCCGCCGTCCATCCTGGAGATCCGCAGCCTGATGGTGGACCGCGACCCGGCGGACAACTCGCTACTCGACCGGGTCGAGTTCTCGACGGATCAGGTCATGGAGGCCATCATCCAGCCGATCCAATACTTCAACGAGCAGCCCCCGCCGATCGGCAAGTTCACCACCCGGGACTTCCCGTTCCAGGCCGCGTGGCAAGACGCCATCATCGGCAACCTGCTCATCATGGCGGCCCACAACTACCGGCGGAACCAGCTCGCGTACTCGGCCGGGGGCATCTCGGTAGACGACAAGAACAAGGAGGGGCCGTACCTCGCCTACGGGAACCAGCTCCTCCAGTCCTACAAGGACTTCGTCCTCAACAAGAAGGTCGAGATCAACGTGAAGGGGTTCATGGGGAACATCCAGTCCCCGTTCGCCCGGGGGGCGTGGGGCTGGTGAGCTAAAGAAAGACCTGTATCGCGGCATAATACTTGACCGGGCCGATCTTACCTCTAACGGGGTTGGGTCGGCCCGGCTCGTTTAGCCGCTTGCCCGACCAGACGGAGGACGTGTACGTGCGGGGCGAACGCGCCCGAGGAGGCAACCATGCCAACGGAACAGCTCGTTCCGGTGGGTCGGCCCGACGCAAACTCGGTCCGGCGACTGACGCAGATCAAGGATAGTGCGGAACGGACGGCGATCCACGAGCGCCTGCGGAACCTCTGGAACCTGCTGGTGAGCAACATCACCCGCACGGCCCCGCGGCTCCGCAGCGAAGACGTGGTGAGCCTGATCGCCCCCGACGGCAAGCCGACGGTGGTCCCCCCGTGGGACTTGCCGCTGGACGTCGTGTGGGGGAGCGACAAGCCGGACAACGGCCGGGTGTTCGTGATCTTCGCGATCGAGGACGAGGAGACGACCGAGAAGGCCGTTTTCGTTGTGTTCGAGCAGCGGGGGCCGACGAACCTGCCGATCGGGTGGGCGCGGCTGGCCGGGACCATCAACCTCATCGGCGAGGCCCCGGTCGCCGACACGGAGGACTTCCTCCGTGGCCTGTTGCGGTTGTTCCGCAACGGGCGGTACGAGTTCAGGCGGCTGGTCGGAGCGGACACCCAGTCCGCGACCCTGGAGGTGACCAAGGTGGCCCTCCAGACATCCAAACAGGGCTTCGCTCCCTCACCGGAGCGGCCTCGGAAAGACGAGGGGTAGTACCATGATCCAGTTCATCGTTGGCGGCGTGGTCGGGACGGTCGGCGCGGTGGCGGCCAGCGGGGCCGGTTACCGGATGGCGACCGGGGTGGTCCGCGGCGTGGGTCGCCTGCTGGAGGGCGACCCGAAGCAGGCGCTCGGCGAGGTCGTCAGCGGTGTCCTGGACCCGCTGGCCATCGCCGGCTCGCAGTTGTCCGGGCTGGTGCTGAACACGATGGACGTGTCGGTGTACGGGGCGGTGCGGCTCGGCTCCCTGATGAGCGAGGACGCGGCCCGCATCATCGCCTCGGCCGGCGGGTTCGGCGACTTCGTCCCGAAGCTCGTGGCGGGGGCGGTGACCGACGCGATGCTGGCGAACGCGGCGGCGGGGATGGCCGCCACCCAAGCCGAGCACGAGGCCCGGGTCAACGGGGCCGCCGCGCGGGCCGCTGCCGCCGCGTGAGTAAACCGCAACCGCGCTGACGGGCAACCGGCGGCGCGGTATGCTCACCGTACCCCCGCAAGGGGCACGGTGGGCTTTTCTTTAGCTATCGGCAAGGAGGCCGGGCGTGCTCCACGACTGCGACAACTCCTGCCCGATCACGCAGTGCGCGTCCCCGTTCGACCGCGTCGTCGTCAGCTACCTCATCAAGGGCGGGTCGGCCGTCTTCTGGGAGCTGGTGCCGTCCTTCAACGACCCCCGCCCGCTGGAGTTCCAGCTCCAGGTCGGCACCACGGCGAACAACGACGCCGACGACTGGGCCGACGTGGGCCTGCCGGCCACCGACCTGTTCTTCGCCATCGACGGCGAGAAGCGGGTGTACGGCAAGGACAACTGGACGCACTACCGGGTCAAGCTCACCACCACCAAGGGCACGTACTACTCGGACCCCACGAACCTGTGGGGGACGATGAGCCGCCACGACTGGCGGATGGCCCGGGAGATCTGCCGCAAGGAGAAGGTCGCCCACCGCGGGGCCAGCCAGCTCGGCTACCTGCTCAAGCGGCGGGTGACCGGCCAGCGGTGCCGGCGGTGCCTGGACCACATGACCAAGGAGGTCAAGAACCCGGCGTGCCCGTCGTGCTACGGGACCGGGTTCGAGTGCGGGTACTTCTACCCGTCGGGCTGCGTGTGGGCGAACATGACGCCCCGCACCCGGCGGACGGAGCTGGACGGCGGCCAGGGCCGGGGGACCGTGAACGACATCGTCGTCCAGGCCCGGATGCTCCTGACCGAGCTGATGATGGAAAACGACGTGTGGGTCAACAAAGTCACCGACGACCGGTACTACGTGCACAAGGTCCAGCACGTCGCGGAGTGGCGGGGGGTGCCCCTGGTCGGGCAGGTGGAGTTGCGGCCGATCCCGTACTCGTCGATCATCTACGACATCGAGGTGCCCGACCAGCTCGCCGCCCTGGGAGTCGTGTGATGCCGCACCAGCCCCGCAGCTTCGCCCCCACCTTCGGCGACTGCCCGCCCGGGTACAACCCGCCGACCACCGCCCGCCCCGAGGGCGCGAGCCGGCGGACGGACGAGAAGCCGGAGCGGCAGCGGCTGCTCGGCGAGAAGCTGTCCATCAGGACGTACGAGCCGGACCCGGAGAGCGTGATCCGGGTGCTGTTCGGCAAGGAGGTCGAGAGCGATGCCCGGACCGGACAACTGGTGCCAGCCGAGCGGAAGTGACCCGGCCCCCGAGGCCCCGCGGCAGCCCATCCCCGACCTGATCTCGAACCTGTGCGCGAAGGGGTGGCGGCCCCTCATGCTGACGGGGCTGCTCCGCGACCTGCTGACGCGGCACTTCCAGGCGAAGCTGGTCGAAGACACCGACCTCCGCGGGCTCATCTGGCGGCCCGACGAGAAGACGGATATACTCATTGAGAGCATCCACAGGTGGCGCGGCGAGCTGACGGAAAAGCGGCCGGCCATCCTGTTGAAGCGAAACACCTACCAGAACCAGCGGTTCGGAATCGCCGACCGGGTAGGTGCAGACGAACGCGGGATGATCCGCTACTCGACCTTCTGGGTGGGTAGCCACACCGTGTTCTGCATCCACGGAACGGGTGCGGGTGTTGAGATCCTGGCGACCGAAGTCCAGCGGGAACTCACCGAGTTCGCGGACGAGGTGCGGCAGGCTCTGGGCCTGAAAAAATGGTCCGTCACTGAAGTGGGCGCGATCGCCGAAGTCGAGGAGGCTCGCGAAAGTTTCGTCGTCCCGATCACCGTGGGCTGGGCCTACGAGCAGACCTGGACGCTGGAACGGGAGAGCCCCAAGCTGCGGCGGATTACGCTGAGCACGCTCCTGGATTTGTGAGCGGCTCGCACGGCTTCGGTCCCAACACTCACTTGCACGGAGGCGAGCCACGATGGCCACGTACGTCCTGCCCCAGGTCCAGGTCTTCCAAGACTTCCGCATCCTCGCGACGGCCAACCCCAACCCGCTCCGCGCGTTCATCGCCGGCCCGCACGCCTACCTGCTGCGGTACTCGGACGACGACGAGCGGGAGAAGGGCCTCCTCGACTACTACGACCCGCTGCTGGACGCCGCGTTCGCGTGGCCGGACCGGCCGGCGGGCGGCGTCGTGGACCCGAGCTACGTCAAGCTCTGGATCAAGGACGCGCTGCTCAAGTATTTCGAGGACCAGATCGGGTCCGGCACCACGATCACGAAGGTGAACGGGTACAACAACCGCGTCCGGTCGGCGACCATCGGGTTCGCCACCAACGGGGCGTACCTCCGCGGCTCCCAGTTCTACGACCGCGACGTCCAGGTCGGCGACGTCGTCAAGGTCCGCGGCATCAACACGGACAGCGACCCGGTCACCCTCTGGTCGTACGTCAAGAACATCATCGGCGACGTCGTCGCGGCCGAGGTCGGGGAGCTCGCGTACGACGAGGCGAACCCGGTCAACCCGCCGGCCTCGCAGTCGGCCAGCTCGTCCACCAGCAAGGTGAGCGGGGCGGACAACTGCGTCACCGTCACCCCGGACCACTCGGCGTACGACGGCCTGCCGAGCGGCAAGATCACCGAGACGTACGACATCCTCGTCACCGAGGGGTCGGTCAACGGCGACTACACCCTGGCCAAGCTGCGGGTCATCTCCGGCAGCGGGACGGACGACGTCCGGTCGGTGACCCCGGCCGCCAAGGGCGAGGACACCGCGATCGGCACCCGCGGCCTCGTGGTCGTGTTCGACGAGACGGACGACAGCGGCTGCTCGGAGGACGCCGAGGAGGCCGGCGTGTCGGCCGACGACCTGATCGTCGGCCAGCGGTGGCGGGTCACCGTCAACGACGCCTTCACCCCGGCCGAGGCCGAGAGCGGCGGCACGTACGACTCCGACAACAACACGACCTACATCGTGGAGGTGACGAAGGGCGGGCTGTGGGCGCAGCTCCCGCAGATCAGCGTGTCCACCACCAACGGGCTGGACATCAGCGGGCCGACCACCGTCACCGCCGCGGCGGTGGCCGTGGACGTCGGCACCCTGGGCGTCACCGTCACCTTCACGGGCGCGGGCCTGCGGAAGGGCGACCGGTACTACGTCGAGTGCGTCGGCCGCCAGGAAGGCCCGATGCGGACGCTGGTGCTGGGCCACAACCTCTCGACGGCGATCCCCGGCGGGAGCGAGGTGGACCTGACCCTGTACATCCGCAAGCCGCTCCTCCAGGTCGCCAAGAACCGGACCGGGTTCGCCCCCCTGGTCAACTGGGAGGTGTCCGAGACGGAGATCACCGTCAAGGAGGGGATCACCGCGTACGACGACACCTGGACCGACGGCGGGGTGCCGATGGCCCTGGAGGTCTGGAGCGAGGCGTCGAAGCAGTACGGCCAGATGTTCGTCGAGTACCGGGCGTGGCTCAGCGACCTCTGCAACGAGGTCAACGCGCTCAGCGACGTGTCGTCGATCAACGACGCGATCTCCGGCCCGCTGCACCCCGACAACCCGCTGAAGTGGGGCGTCTTCCGGGCGCTCTCGAACAGCAACGGGACCGAGGTCAAGTTCGCCAGCGTCTGCAACCCGGACGAGCTGGAGGGCTGGGCCGACGTGCTGGAGCTGATCGTCGGCCGGGACGACGTGTACGGGTGCGTCCCGCTGACGAAGTGGGACAAGGTGCTCGACCTGTTCGCGGCGCACGTCAACGCGATGAGCGCCCCGACGCAGGCCCTGTGGCGGGTGCTGTGGCTGAACCTCAGCGGGGTGCCGGAGATCCCGGTGGTCCACGCCGGCTCGGCCGTCGTGAACCACGTCGAGGCGACGACCACCGACGGCGAGGTGGCCCTCGGGGTGATCGAGGACGACTCGTTCACGTCGGGCACGCAGTACACCATCCTGCGGTGCACCTCGCTGAACGCGGACTTCGTCGAGAACGACGTCCGGCCGGGGGACATCCTCCGCTGCCAGTTCGTCGGCGACGGGTTCGGCACCTACACGTACAGCGAGTACGTGATCGACGAGGTGCAGGCGGAAGACCAGCTCCGGCTGCTGACCGGGCCGGGCGGCCCGATCACCGTCGCGTCGAAGTTCGAGATCTGGCGGAACCTGACCGCCACCGAGGAGGCCGCCGAGGTCGCCAAGCAGGCGGGGGCCTGGGGCGACCGCCGCATCCGGGCCGTCTGGCCGGACCGGGTGGAGGACGGCGGGGACGTGTTCGAGGGCTACCACCTGTGCGCGACGCTGGCCGGCCTGACCAGCGGCGTCCTCCCGCACCAGGGGCTCACGAACCTGGAGATCACCGGCTACACGAACATGAACCGGACGATCCAGAAGTTCAACCGCACGCAGCTCGACGCGATGGCCGTGGCGGGCGTGTGGATCGTCACCCAAGACCCGGTCGAGGGGGACGTCTACACCCGGCACGCGGTCACGACCGCGGACTACGACGACCTCAACAAGCGGGAGGAGATGATTACCCGCAACGTGGACAGCATCTCGTTCCGGTTCAAGGACCACTTCAAGCCGTACATCGGGGTGACCAACATCACCCCGACGACGCTGGAGATCCTCACCCTGGAGGCGAAGACGCTGCTCACCGTCCTGAAGACCACGAACGTCACGGTGAACCTGGGTGCCCAGCTCATCGACGGCGACTTGGTGGAGGTCCGGCAGCACCTCACGCTGAAGGACAACGTGCTCATGACCATCAACCTGACCGTCCCGTACGCCCTCAACGTGCTGGCCGTCCGGCTGGTCATCTGATCGGTCGCTACCGCCCGCCCGGCACGTCGCCGGGCGGGTTTTCCCCGTCAGGGGCAAGGCGTCGCCCGGCGTGGTTGCCGGCGACTGACACGGAGGTTCTTCCATGCCCGCGGTCTTCACTCGGAACCAGTACAAGCTCGAAGACAGCTTCTCGGCGGACTCGGCCAAGGTGACGTTCACCGGCGGGGTGAGCCCGGCCCTGATCCAGAACATCAACTTCAACTACAGCCAGAACATCACCCGGCTGTACGAGGTGGGCGGCCAGGGGGCGTCCCAGAAGCAGCGGACGTACTACGTCGGCGGGCGGACCCAGGGGCAGGCCGGCATCGCCCGCGTCATCGGCCCGAAGACGGAGATGGCCAAGTTCTACCAGACGTACGGCAACGTCTGCGAGGCGAAGAACAACAGCATCCAACTGTCGTTCCAGGCGAGCTGCACGGGCAGCGACTCCAGCTACATCATGCAGGGCACGGTCATCACCAACATCGGGTTCTCGGTGCAGGCGATGGACATGCTGTTCAACGAGAACTGCGCCCTCCAGTTCGTCGATCTGGAGTACAACGGCAAGTAGGGCCACGGGGCACCCTCAATAACGTAATTTGGGGCGGCCGGCCCGGCCGCCCCCAGGGCCTAGAGCCCGCCAAACGCACCTAACGGTGAGGGATCGCATGATTCAGGAACAAGGCCAGGGGGCCTTCGGGCCGGGTTTCGCCGCACCCCGTCAAGACCGCCGCGTCCTCGACCTCATCCTCGACTCGCTCGGGGACGGGTACAACCGCCGCGACTACAAGACCCCGTCGGACGTCTTCCGCAACTTCGTCCTCCAGCGGGGGTCGTTCGGCGGCGACACGCCCCTCGTCATCGGCAACGTCGTCTTCAGCTACCCGATGCTCAACTGGTATCGGGTGCAGCTCGGCCGCGGCGGCGGCACCGTCCCCTGCTGCATGCTCTCGCACGCCGACACCGGCCCCCTGGGGGTGCGGTCCGGCGGCGGGCTCACCCCGTACTCGTTCGTCCTGGTCTACAAGCCGGCCGACGTGGAGTGGGGGGTCATCGTCGGCGTCCTGCCGCCGCTCATGTGCGACCCCAAAGTCCTGGTCCCCGGGTGGGTGCAGCAGGGCTCCCAGAGCGGGGCCAAGCGGGAGGACGCCTACAAAGAGCCGCAGAAGATGCTGTACAAGGACGGGGGCATCCAGGACTTCGGGTCCATGTCGCCCGTGGACGCCACCAACCTCGACAAGAACCTGCTGTCCGAGACGGGGGTGGGCTGGCACGTTGACCCGGCGATGGCCTTCCTCCGGGCGTCCGACGTGTGCGGCCTGTGGGTGACCATCTGGGACCACTACGCCCGGCTGGTGGCGATGAACTTCGACCTCCAGACGGCCGCCCACCACGTCATGTCGCGGCACGACGAGGGCGAGCTGCGGTACGAGGAGCGGTTCTGCCTGCACCCGTGGGAGATGACCGGCCAGTACGCCCCGGCCCCGTTCGGCAAGGAGTGGACCGACAAGGAGGTACAGTTCACCAAGCCGGTCGGGAAGTGGGATCTCACCGAGGAGGAGCGGAAGCTCACCCCGGTGTTCCGCTCCACCCGGTACGGCGGCTACCTCGGCCAGGGGTTCATGCGGCAGGTCGTCCGCCCGGCGAAGGAGGACGGCAAGCGGCTGTACTCGGACGAGACGCCCGGCGACATCGGCCTGTTCCGCGAGTCGGTGGGGGCCGACGGGGCGGCCATGTGGGAGTCGGCCAAGAGCCTGTTCTTCGTCAAGCGGCCCCGCATCGTGGTCGCCAAGGAGGTCAAGCCGCCGGAGCACAAGCAGGGGGACGACAAGGAGGGCGGCGGGTACAAGTTCAGCGGCCAGTTCGGCGGCGGCCCCGAGCACAAGGTCGGCGACGTCGAGATCTCGGACGAGCCGAAGTCGATGCTCCGGGTGGCGGCCGTGTACGACCTGCTCAGCCACCACTGGAACTGGAAGGCCCTGCACCCGTTCCACTACCACGAGAAGGACTACAAGACGGAGCAGGAGTCGGAGACGCAGAAGTTCCAGTTCGTCGCCGAGCGCCTCGACTACTCGCCGCTGGGCGGCGGGTCGGTGATGGACGACCCCGAGCCGACGCCGGTAAAGATCGACCACCGGTACAACGAGGTGGACTACTACCAGCGGTGCGCGTACCTGGGCATCTTCGACGACGGATCGGTGGCCCTCGGGTGCGGGTACGGCTCCCAGCTCTCGCTGGCCGCCGGCAACGCCTCGATCGAGGCCCCCGGCGAGGTGCGGACCCGGGCCGGCACCCGGACCCTCGTCATGAGCCGGGACGTCATCATCCGCAGCCAGGGGAGCACCGACATCTCCAGCGCCAAGCAGGAGGTGCGGCTCGCCGCCCACAAGAAGGTGCAGGTGGTCGGGCAGAGCCTGCTGTTCCACTCGAAGGGCGGGACGAAGCAGTACGAGTACCGCAACAAGATCGGCGAGGACGTGAAGTCGGCCGGCATCCTGTTCAAGACGAGCACCGACTTCGTGGTCCTGGCCGACGACGTGTACGTCCGGTCGGGCATCACCCCGGACGCCGGGGGCGGGTACGCCACGGACGGGGGCGGGGCCGGCAGCGGCGGCGACATCGTGTTCGACGCCAAGAAGAAGGACAAGGACGTGATCTTCCGGGCGAAGAACGTCCACGCCCTCGTGACCGACGCGCTGACCGTGTGGCACGGCCAGACCGGGTCCGCCCCCACCCAGACGCACCAGTTCCGGGACTCGATCGTCGAGCACTCGACGCAGATGATCGTCCGCGGGCAGATCGTCGGGTGCGGCGAGAGCGGCATGGTGATCGACGGGTCGATCGCCGCCACCGGGTCGATCGCCTGTGCCCGGTACATGGCCCACAAGAAGGGGCCGTTCGTGGGCACCGTGCCGGGCAGCTTCGAGGGCCAGATCAAGCAGGCGTGCGACGCCGCCCGGCAGGCCGTCGAGCAGACCATCCCGACCGGCAAGACGGTCGAGGACATGCAGGTCGAGCAGAAGTGGGTGGCCCCGGCGAACAAGCCCGGCAACGACGACCTCATCCGGGACATCGGGTTCAGCTTCCGCGACGAAGCTGGTAAACAGTACAAGGTCGGCGACGACCTGAAGTTCTTCGAGTCCCGCTGGGAGGCCCTGGCCCGCCTGGGCATGGCGTCCGGCACCTCGGAGTGGCAGGAAGACCCGCTGGCGTACCAGGGGCGGCAGCTCATGGCCTACCCCGGGTACGAGAAGTGGGTCGGCGGCGAAGCGTTCCACCGCGTCAAGCCGCTCACCATGTTCGACGTCGCGGGCGGGAACTCCCAGGCCCGCCCCGGCCCGTACGAGGAGCCGAAACTGCCGGAGTGGGAGCGGGTGCCGCTCTCGACCGGCGTGAAGATCGTGGACCAGTAACCCAACCGCCTTGCGACCAAGGAGGGTCACTCCCGTGGCCAAGTCCGTAGACCTGTCCGGCGGCAAGAAGCCGGACCCCGACCTGCTGGCCCGCGTGACGGGCAAGAAGCCGCAGGCCGCCCCGCCCCTGCCCACCCCGCCGCCGGCCGGCGGGCTGGCCCAGGGGTTCAAGGGCAAGCTGCCGCTGCCAAAGAACGTCCCCGTCTTCACCCCCAACCCGGACACGCTCACCGACGAGGAGCGGCTGACCCTCACGGCGATCGGGTGGCAGCCGGGCGAGCAGGTCACGGGCAACGTGGCCGACCTGATCGCCGAGGTGAAGGCGGCCAACGCCAGCGAGAAGGACGAGGAGTTCGCCCGGCTGGCGGCGAGCGCCCCGACCCGGGTGACGGTCGAGCCGGTGGACGTCAACACCTTGGACCCGGAGCAGGCCGCCACGGTCCGCCGCCGGATGCAGGAGACGATCGCCGCCGCGGACACGGCCGCCCAGGAGAAGGCGACGGCCGAGAGCATGATCGGCATGCCGGACAGCGTCCGGGAGGCGGTCCTGACGGCCCGCCGGCCGGCGGGGATCGAGGTGGAGGACGACCGCCCGGCGGCGACCGCCAAGGCCGCCCCGCCGCCGGCCGCCGCCCCGAGCACCCCGGCCGCCCCGACCGACACCGGCCTGACCGCCTCGCACCCCGGCAACTGCCCGCACTGCGGGTGGGATCTGGCCGAGGCGGACGACACGCCGACCACCGACGGCGACAAGATCACGTTCCTCCACTCGATCCTCGGGGAGAAGTCCTTCACCAAGGACTACCCGCTGTTCGGCGGGAACGTGACCGTCACCTTCCGCTCGCTCACCGGCCGCGAGATCGACAAGATCTACGCCCAGGTGTTCCACGAGCAGCGGAAGGGCGAGGTCCAGACCGGCATGGACTTCCACGAGCGGATCAACCGCTACCGCCTCTACCTCCAGCTCGTCGGGATGAAGTCGAACACGTTCCACCACGAGTTCCCGGACGGGTTCACCAAGGAGACGAACGACACCGCGGTCGAGACGTACACCCTGCCCGCCGACCTGACCGAAGGGGAGACGGGGCTGCGGCTGGTCGAGGCGCACGTCACCCGGACGGCCCTCAAGACCGAGATCATGGTCCGCACCGTCACCAACGAGTGCCGCCGGTTCAACCGGCTGGTGGCCAAGCTGGAGGCGGTCGCGGACCACCCGGATTTTTGGTCGGCGACCGGGGCCGCTCCCTGACGGTGCGGGCAGCCGTACGGGGGGTGATCGACTTCCGCCGGGCCGACCTGCGGAGCGTCAACTGGTGGCGGCGGGCGGCACTCCTGATCGGGGAGATGGCCCGCCAGGACGACGCCGCCGTCATCCACGCCTCGTACCTGTTCCACTTGGCCCTGGTCGCCAACGGCAGCCTCGACGGGGACGGGTTCAAGGGCGAGCAGAAGAAAGCCCTCGCGACGTACAACGACTTCGTGTCCGCGGTGATGCCGTGGTCCGAGCGCGTCCGGCGGCAGCGGCAACTGGAGGACGTGAAGTACCTGTCGGAACTGTACAAGAAGGTCTGCGGTGACCCCGACGACCCGATCACCAGGGAGCGGTGGAAGCGGGAGTCGGCCGAGCTGGAGGCGATGACCAACCAGCCGGACCCCTCGGACGCGACGATGGACGCCGTGCGGAAGGCGATGGCCAAGCCGAAGGAGAGGCCCAAGGCCGTCGCCCTGGACTAAAGGAGTGGTCCGTGCCCCAGCCCAACAACATGCTGCCGTCGATGTACTCGGCCCCGATCGCCTCGGGGATCGACCCCACGCCGATGTACGGCATGGAGGGCATGCCCATGCCGTTCGGGGCCGACCCCCGGATGGCGCTCGCCGGCCAGTTCATCCTCGCCCCCAAGATGCGGGAGATGATGGGTCAGTCAGGGTTCGCCCCGATGGGGCTGGGGCACGACCAGAACGTGTACGACACGTACCGCAAGCAGCAGTACACGCAGATGCAGCAGAAGGTGGTCATGGAGGCCGCCGCCCGCGACCGCGAGAACGTGTTCAGGACGTTCCGCGGGATGTCCGCCATGTCCGGCATCGGGTTCGGGGCGGACCAGCGGCGGGCGGCCAACTCGCTCGCCGACATGACCACGATGGCCGCCCCGATCATGGCGTCCATGAACCCCGACCTGCTCGACCAGCTCGGCGGGTCGCGGGGGTCCGCCGCCGTCATGGCGAAGCGGATGATGGACGCCGGCCGCTACCGCATGGACCCGCTCAGCGGGCGGATGGGCATGTCGCCCGACTCGGTGGCGAAGATGTCGGGCCAGATCTACGACGACCTGTACCTGCGGGGCGACCCGCGGGACATGGGCAGCGTCACGGCCGGGCAGGCCGGTGCCCTGTTCGGCGAACTCCAGAACCGCGGCATGGTCTACGGGTCGCCGGGGACGACCCGCCAGCGGGCGTACGCGGCGGTCGGCGAGCTGGGCCGGGGCAACCCGGGCGAGCTGGCGGCGGCGGCCAAGCGGCAGGGCGTGCAGGTGCCCGGCGACTTCCAGAAGATCTCCCCGGAAGACCTCGACAAGCTGACCCTCGACGAGTCGGTGGCCGGCCGCCTGCGGACGTTCGACGCCGACAAGATCAAGCGGAGCCTCAAGAGCTACGCCGGGGCCGTCTCGGCCATGCGGGACATCTTCGGCGACATGGGCCGGCCGAACGCCCCCATGCAGGAGCTGATGGGCGGGCTGGAAGCCATGACGATGGGCTCGATGAGCCAAATGGACCCGGCCCGCGCCGGCCAGATCGCCCGCCAGACGCACAACCTCGCCAAGCAGACCGGCGTGACGATGGACTCGGCGATGGTCCTCCAGCAGCACGCCGGTGCCCGCGCCCAGCAGCTCGGGCTGGAGCCGATCTTCGCCGTGCACGCCACCCAGGGGGCGCTGGCCTACGGCGGCGCGTACCGGGCGCAGGGGCACGCCGCCCACACCGCGTTCGGAGCGTTCAACGCCGACCAGATGACCCAGCTCGACGCCAACCTGCGGCTCCAGGCGTCGGGCTCGAACATGGCCAACCAGCTCGGCACCGCCATGCGGCTGCGGGAGCAGGGGGCGTTCAAGAAGGGGTCGGACGCCGAGCGGTTCACCACCGCCGTGATGAGCGGCGTCAACGAGTTCGTGGACGCCCGCGGCAAGACCCGCTCGCTCAACATGAACCAGAACGAGTTCATGGAGATGATGCAGCGGGAGGGGATCGACGACGGCACCGTCCGCGACATGCTCGACCAGCGGGACACCAACCGCGAGCAGGTGGACCGGTACGGCATCACCAACATCGTCCGCAAGGAGCAGGGCGTTGGGGAGATGAACCCGCTCGTCTCCCTGCGGATGGGCGAGACGCTGAACCAGCGGCTGCGGGCGACCGGCAAGCTGACCGACGATCAGGTGCGGGCGGCGATCGACAAGGCCAGCCCGGGGGCGGCCAAGCGGATCATGGGCATGAGCACGGAGAAGTTCGCCCGCACCGGGGAGCGGGAGACGGAAATCGCCCGCATCCTGGAGGACGAGCTGAAGGGGACGGACGCGGGCGGCGTCCTGGCCGCCATGTCGCAGGAGGACCGTGGCAAGTTCCTCCGCACCACGGCGAGCCAGTTCTACGGCAACATGGACCGGTTCGTGAAGCAGAGCGGCTACCGCGGCATGGGGTCGTTCCAGAACGTCCACCGGTCGATGAACCAGGACGTCATGCAGGAGGCCGAGCGGCAACAGCTCCAGGCCCGGTTCACCGGCGAGATGCAGGAGGCGCTGAGCCCACTCGGCCGCGGCACGGCCATGAGCCGGGCGATCGACGCCATGCAGGAGCTGCGGCCGGGCGACGCCGCCGGCATGCAGAACGTGATGATGAAGGCGTTCGGCGGGGTGGACACCAAAGACATCAACATGGCCCTCCAGAAGCCGCTGGCGGCCCTGGCCGAGAAGAAGAAGCAGGTCGAGCAACTGATGGCCCGGGTCGGTCGGACCACGAACTCGGAGGAGAAGACCCGGCTCATGGGCGAGCTGGACGGGCTGATGAAGGAGCTGAAGGCGCAGACCGACGACGCCGCCAAGATGGGCGAGCGGTTCGGGCTGTACAAGGACGGCGGGGTCACGAAGGAGGACACCGACCGGGCGCTCCAGAGCACCACCGCGGTCGCCAAGACGGTCATGGACCTGTCCGGCATCCGCGGCGGGTTCGGCCGCGAGGTGTCCAAGGAGCAGGCCGAGGAGGCGGCGGCCAACTACGGCCGGGGCAAGATGACCGCCGAGGAGGCGGCCGTCGTCATCATGGCCCGGCGGCGGCACGACCCGGCGTGGCAGGCGACCGAGGAGGAAGGCAAGAAGATGAGCGAGGCGGGCGGCGGCCGGGTGTCCCCCGATCAGGCCCGCGCCGCCCTCACCGCCCAGAAGCAGGCCCGCATCGGCCAGATCAAGGACGAGGACATCCTCGGCGAGATGGCCGGCGGCACGATCGACATGACGACCGACGGCGGCAAGGCGGCGGCCAAGGCCCTCGCCCTCCACCGCCGCGGCAAGCTGGCGCTCCGCGGGTCCGCGGACGACGTGAAGAAGGTCAAGGAGGAAGCCGCAAAGCGGGGCGAGAACCTAACGGACGACCAAGCGCAGGAGATGGCCGACGCCGAGCAGCGGGCCAAGCGGCTGGGGGTGACCGAGGAAGAAATCACGATGTACGAGAAGGGCGACGCCGCCAAGAAGGTCGCCGCCACCGGCTCGCGGTACGGCGGCATCAACGCCGCCATCATGAACCGGGAGAGGCACCGGTACGTCGTCAGCGACACCCAGCGGGAGGAGTTCGTCGAGCGGATGGGGCTGAAGGGCAAGGTGGACCTCGGCACCGACGAGGGCAAGAAGACGGTGGACGACATGATCTTCAAGCGGCGGGCCGCCGACGAGAAGGGCCGGTTCATGGCCTTCCGCCAGAGCGACGACGGTGCCCGGTTCCGCGAGGACGTGGACATGCGGAGCCAGGACGTCGAGAACGTGATGGCGAAGCTGCTGTCGTCGCCCCAGACGGTGAAGCGGTTCGGGATGGCGTCGGTGGACATGGCCGAAGACCTGAAGGCCGGTCAGCAGCGGCTCCGCGACCTGGCGCTCCTGCACACCGGCGGCGACATGGCCCGGCTGATGATGGGCGACGTGGACTACGACGGGTCGATCGGCGGGACCGGCAAGGCGGCCAAGGTGCGGGCCGAGGTCGAGGACTTGGTGCAGCAGCAGACCAGCCTGATCCGGGCCGTGCACGGCACGCACGGGGCCGAGGGCCGGCAGTTCCAGCTCGGGCAGAAGGTCGAGTCGCTGGTCACCGACGGCAACCCGGTGCTCGACCCGGTCCGCGAGCTGATGGTGAAGCGGGCGATGATCGCCGAGGGCATCGACCCCGGCCTGTCGAAGGGCGGGGACATCAACGCCGCCATCGCCGCCGTCCCCGAGGACAAGCGGCAGGCGCTGCGGGACCGGTTCGCCTTCGAGTCCAACCGGCTGGAAGACAAGGATCTGTCGGACGAGCACAAGCAGGCCCTGATGGCGAGCCGGGAGAAGATCGGCAACCAGCGGGAGGCGCTCGGCCTGCTGGGCGTCCGCCTCAACCGCGGGGAGACGGTCACCGAGGCGCTCGCCCGCATGGACAAGGTGATCGCCGACCCGAACGCCGACCCGTCCCTGAAGGCCGGGTTCGAGAACGCCAAGAAGCAGCTCGACCGGACCGTCAAGGCGGTGGCCGCCGCCCGCCGCGTCCGCCCCGAGGACGAGGCGATGGTGACCGCCCACACCGACCTGATGAAGCGGGTGGACGACTTCGCCGCCAAGCACGGGACGACCCCGCAGGAGCTGGCCGAGGTGCTGGAGGGGAAGAAGGACGTGAAGCGGCTGACCGCCTTCTCGGACGCCGAGGAGGCGGCCGTCGGGAAGGCTCGGGCCGGCGTCGAGGCGGCCGACCACGACCTCCAGGCGGCCGAGGAAGACGTCCTGGGGATGACGTACAAGCTCAAGGAGGACGGCCTGTCGATGGCCGACCGGAAGGCCGCCCAGGACAAGCTGGCCGCCGCCAAGAAGAAGGTGGGGGAGGCGCAGGCCGCCCGCAAGACCGCGATCGCCAGCGTGGACGACGTCGCCAAGGGCCGCGGCGTCACCTCCGACGAGCTGCTGTTCACCGAGAAGGGGCGGCTCACGAAGGAGCAGATCGTGGACATCGCGGCGGACATGACCGCCCTCGGCAAGGGCACGCCCGACGTGATGAAGTTCCTCAAGGAGCGGGGCATCGACAAGCCGGAGGAGCTGCGGGACTATCAGAAGATGGTCGAGGCCGCCGTCGAGCGGCAGCGGGAGGCGCTGGGCCGGGAGAGCGCCCCGGCGATGGACCTGCTCGGCGAGTTCCAGGAGGCGTTCGGGTTCGACAAGGTGGACCGGGCCGACCCGAAGCTCCAGCCGATCGCCACCAAGCTGGGCGGCACCGAGCAGCGGCGGCTGCTCCAGCAGGTGATCGGCACCCAGGCCAGCCTGAAGTCGCAGTCGGCGGACGCGGTCGGCACGCTCGCCGACCGGGTGAAGAAGTTCGGGCCGGACTCGGCCGAGGGCAAGGAGGCCAAGGCCCTGCTGGACAAGATGACCGACCCGACGAAGAAGAACGCGGGCGTGGACACCATGATCGCCGGCTACCGGGACGCGATGGCCGAGGCGGACCCGGCCAAGAAGAAGGCGGCGATGGAGAAGTTCCAGACCACGTTCGGGATGACCGCCGACGGGCTGCGGCGGTTCGAGCAGGCGTACGAGCTGCAAAACAAGCTCGGCCTGACCGCGTACGGCCAGGGCCGGACGGTGAGCGACGCCCAGCTCGGCAAGGTGATGGACCGCATGCAGACGGGCGGGCAGGACTTCCGGGCACCCGACGAAAAGGGCGGCGCGCCCACCCAGACGCACGTCACCGGGGAGCTCATCATCAAGGGCAACGTGGGCTACCTCGACGCCTCCACCGGCGGGTCGATGGTCCACGGCGGCCCCACGGGCTAAGGAGGGCACCGTGCACGTATTCGAGGGGGCCGTGGGCCGGGTCGTGGCGCTGGAAGACCCGGCCGCCCAGGGGACCATGTACGTCGCCAGCGTGACCGGCGGCGACCCGATCGTGTTCGAGTCGCAGCGGTCGATCATCACCCGGGTGACCGTCAACCAGCAGGTGAACCTCCAGTTCCTGCACACGATGGGCAAGCACGTCTACGTGTACGTGTTCGGCGACCGGATGGGGCAGATCGGACTCTCCGGCCTGTCGTTCGCCAACGACTGCGAGGGGCAGGGCGCGGAGCACGGGGCGGTGAAGATGTTCGACTGGTATCGCAAGCACAAGGCGTCCAAGCGCCGCGACCCGGTGCGGATCAACATCGGCATGCGGGACAACCTGGACGGGTTCGCCACCGGGTTCACGTTCGACGTCGTGGACCCGGCCACCCAGATGGTGCAGTGGAACCTGACCATCGCGGCCCTCCCGGAGGACTGACGTGTACAACCACTACCGCACCTTGCTGGCGAACCTACCGCCGAGCGGGCTGGAGATCGGGGAGGAGAAGATCCCCCCGGCCTTCAGCCCGGTCCGCCTGCCGGACAGCGTGCAGGCCGTCCGCCGGGTGCTGTTCGGCGGCACGCCCGACCGGGCGATGGTCAACTACCGGGTGCGGCAGCTCCTCGCCGTCGTCCACACCTCCCCGCTCAAGGACTGGGTGTACGCCCTCGACCCGCGGGTGACGTACGACTTCGCGGACGCCACCCTGGTGTCGGACGCCGCGTTCCGGCCGCGAGTGCTCCAGGCCAGCGGCCCGCCGGCCAAGCTGGTCGTCCTCGGCACCCCGAACCCGCCGGACGCGACCGGGGTGGTGCGGCTGGCGTACACGGTGGACGTGCTCAGCACCGAGACGGTGAGCGTCTACCGGTACACGCCGCCGGCCTCAAAAACGATATTTGACTACGTGCTGACCGGCGGGGCGAGCCAGCCGGTGCCGCTCCCCGGCAGCGGGTACGCGGTCCGGCTGTACACCGACGACCCCGGCAGCGAGTGGGCGGTGGACGTGTACAACCGCCCGGCCCGCGACCCGGGCGAGCTGGCCGTCGCCCTGGAGTCGGTCGGCGACGCCCACATGGTCGAGCTGTTCGGCGTCGAGGACGCCGAGCCGTGGACCACCCTCCGGCGGGTCTGGCGGGAAACCCGCGAGACGCCGCTGCGGCTGGCCGCCGCCGTCACGGCGGCCGTGTACCGGACGGAGGCCGCCCGTGGCCGATAAGAACTACGCCGTCACCTTCCTGTCGGACGACGGGGCGGTGTACCTGGAGATCGACGGCAAGCGGTACGAGATCGCCCAGGTCACGGCGAGCTGGGCCGTCAACGAGATCCCGCAGGCCCAGTGCCTCGTGGCCGTGGGCCGGGACGCCCGCAGCGACAACGCCGGCACCCTGGCGGCCATCCACGAGAACGCCTCGGACCTGAAGCAGATGCGGAAGGCCCGGGTGCTGTTCACCCCGCGGGGCGAGTACACCCCCAACGGGGACGACTGGCCGGCCGGCCAGCAGGTGTTGTTCGACGGGTACTACGTCGGGTACGCCCACCGGAAGATGAACGGCAAGGTGCAGGTGATCGTGAACCTCACCCACTGGTCCATCGACCTGACGCAGTCGAGCTGCATCTCGAAGAACAGCCACCCGTCCAACCCGGCCAGCCTGACCACCTCGGCGGTGCTCCAGCAGGTCAAGGAGTCCGGCGGCTCGCAGGGGGCGTTCGTCAGCTACCTGACCGGGCACAAGGTGATCCAGACCAAGGTGCTGTCCGACCTGTGGGGGTCGATCAAGGAGCTGTTCTGCGAGCTGGCCCGGATCAAGACGGCGGCCATCGGGCCGTCGGACTTCTGCGGCCCCGGCACGTTCGTGCAGAACGACCGGGCGCTCGCCGCCCTGTCCCGGTTCGAGGGGTCGGCCCCGACCTGCGACAAGGCGTACAAGCACGGGGTCCGGCTGGTCCCCGGGAGCGACTTCAAGCAGCCGCTGGTGGACTCGGCCATCGGCAACGCGATCTGCAACGCGACCGTGGACAGCTACGCCAACACGACCTTCTGGGACAAGCTCATCGGGGAGTTCTGCCCGATGTTCCAGATGGCCGTGGTGCCGCTGGTGGACTCGGCCCTGGTGATCGCCGACACGCCCACCCTGAAGGGGGTGCACTGGCGGGAGATCGGGCCGGACGACTACGACAGCTTCGACCAGACGGCGTTCGTCGAGCGGCCGATGAAGGCCGTCGGGGTGTACGGCAACGTGGCCTCGTTCACCGGTGCCCGCAACGGCGAGGCCCCGGTGAACCACCGCAACGTGGGCGGGTGCTACGCGGCCGACTCGGTGAACCCGGCCGACGGGCTGGTGCAGTACGTCCGCGCCCCGGCGTGGCTGGACACCCTGATGACCGGGGCGGTGTACGGCGCGACCTCGACGGGCAACAAGAAGGACCAGCCGACGAACACCGGGACGACCACCGGCAAGACGCCGAAGGCCACCGACCCATACGGCGAGAAGGTGTCGGCGATTCAGAAGCTCTACAACAAGTACGCCCAGTCGGTGTACGTCCTGCACACCCTGCGGGGCCGCAACGGGTCGCTGTCCGGGCGGCTGCGGTTCGACATCGGCCCCGGGTCGATCGTGAAGGTGCGGGCCAACCCGGACGTGCTGACCGAGGGCATCGACAAGCTGGCCGGCGACTACTACGCTTGCGTGTCCCGTGTTACCGTGAACATCAACTGCGAGTCGGCGATGGCCGGGACCACGTTCCAGCTCACCCACATGCGGACCGCCCAGGAGAACGCCCAGGAGCGGACGAGCGTGGACTCGCACCCGCTGTTCGGCCGGTCGATCCACGGCGGCGGCAAGCACGGGGCACCACTCATCGACGCCTACGAGAACCTGCAATGACGACGCCGATGAAGACGATGGGCGACGGCAACATGCTGGAGGAGCAGCACCGGGACGCCTACGGCCGGTGGACCGCCGACCCGTCGCCGGCCTCGAACGCCGCGTTCCTCAAGCACCTCCAGCCGACGATCGACTCGGCGATCAAGACGCACGTCGGCACGTCGAGCCCGCTGCTCGTCAGCCGGGCGCGGAAGATGGCCCTGGACGCGGCCCGGTCGTACGACCCGAAGCGTGCCCGCCTCCAGACCCACCTGTTCAACCAGCTCCAGAGCCTGAAGCGGGCCAACCGCCAGCTCTCGACGGTGGTGAAGGTGCCGGAGCGGGTGTCGATCGACCGCTACCACCTGGACCGGTACACGAAGGATCTCACCGACGAGTTCGGGCGGGAGCCGACCGACACCGAGCTGGCCGACCGGACCGGGTTCAGCCCCAAGCGGATCGCCAAGATCCGGTCGTACACGCCGGCCGTCGCCGAGGGCACGCTGACCGCGGCCACCGAGGGGAACGTGTACGGCGGGGTGGACGAGATCGGCAGCAAGCGGAAGTCGATGTGGGCCGAGATGGTCTACGACGACCTGCTGCCGCAGGACCAGAAGGTCATGGAGTACGCCCTGGGGTTGAACGGGCGGAAGCCGCTGTCGAACACGGAGATCGCCCGCAAGCTGGGCAAGAGCCCGGGGCTGATCTCGCAGCGGAAGAAGCACATCCAGGAACTGCTGGACCGAGAGGAGGAGATGCGGCTATGACCGTCCCCGACCCGCAGTCCAAGGCCGACGTGGACCCGAACTTCGAGAAGCAGCTCCGCAAGCTCAAGGAGGACTCGAAGGCGAACGGGGACGCGATCCAGCAGAACGAGCAGATGACGTGGTTCCGCCCGGAGGGGTGGAACGGCGACGTGTTCGACCACGACGGCATGCACGAGCCGTTCGACCGCAAGAAGGCGAACGAGGACTTCGTGAAGGCGATCTCGGACCCGAACGCGCCCGGCACGTCGGGCGACCTGATCGCGACCACGACGCAGATCGACTACCTCGCCTGCCTGGAGCGGGCGTTCCGCGTGCGGCACGCGATGCCGGCCCCGCGGCTGCTGCTGCACGCCGCCGGGGCCATGAAGGGCAACGGCGACGACACCGGCGTCTACTCGCTCTGCGGGATCGAGTACGTCCGCCGGCTGGTGGCCGAAGCGAAGCAGGGAGGGTAACGTGGCGTTCCTCGACTACGTCGGCCGCACGTACGACCTCGTGGCGTGGCAGGGGCAGGACGACCCCATCCCGCCCGGCAGCCTCATGCCCCTGCGGCCCACCCTGGCGGACCCGGGCGAGGGCGGCACCATCGTCGCGGGCGTCGCGAAGATGGCCCAGCGGGCCACCCTGATCCTGCTGACCGAGCGGTTCAGCCTGCGGTACGCCCAGGACGTCGGCACCCTGTTCATGGTCGAGGCCCGGCAGGGCCGGTGGCGGACCACCCTCGACGTGCAGCAGGCGTTCTACGCCGCCCTGGTGGACGTGAAGCGGCAGATGGCCAAGGCCGCCCGCGCCACCGACCCGGCCGACGAGGTGCTCGCCGAGGGAACGCTGCTCAGCGTCAACCTGTCCGGGGACCGGGTGTCGATCGGCATCCAGTGGACGAGTCAGGCGGGGGACAGCCGGAAGCTGATCGCCCCGATCGCCACCATCGTGAAGTGAGGGACCACACATGGCCATCGCCGTCCGCGACCTCGACGCCCTCGACCCGGCCCTCGTGCAGCAGGCGCTGGACGAGGCGGTCGCCCGCGTGCAGGAGCAAAACCCCAACCTGGACCTCCGGGTCGGGGTGCTGCACAACCTGCTCGTCTACTTCCACGCGACGCTGGCGGCGGCCCAGCAGACGAACGTCATCGACTACCTCAACGCCCGCAGCCTGCTCGCCATTCAGGCCGACCCGGCGCTCGCCGACCCGGCCCTGGTGGACGACGTGCTGTCCAACTTCCGGGTGACCCGGCAGCCGGGGGCGTTCGCCCGCGGCGAGGTGGCGATCGTCAAGGACAACAACCTCACCACCACGATCGCCGTGGGTGCCGAGTTCACGGCCAACGGCCGGCTGTACGTCACCGAGGGGGTGTACACGGCCAAGGCCGAGGCCGGGCTCATCAACACCGCCAACGACCGGCTCATCACCCGCCGGGCCGACGCCAACTACGTGTTCACCGTGCCGGTGGTGGCCGCGGAAGAGGGCGAGGCCGGGCGGGTGCCGAAGGACACGATCGTCGTCCCCGACGCGCTGCCCACCGGGTTCGTCGCCGCGTACGCGGCCGGCGACTTCATCGACGGGTACGACGCCGAGACGAACGACGCCCTGATCCTGCGGCTCCAGCAGGGGGTCGCCTGCAAGGCCCCGTCGAACCGCGTGAGCATGAACGCCATGCTCCGCGAGATCGAGGCGTTCGCCCGCGTGACGGCCACCTCCATCGTCGGGTACGGCGACCCGGAGATGCTGCGGGACAAGCACTGGATCTTCCCCGTCCACGGCGGCGGGCGGTGCGACTGGTACACCCGGACCGACGAGCCGCTCACCCGGACGGCGATGACCAAGACGGCCACCCTGGTCGAGAAGCGGGGGGCCAGCGGGGTGTGGCAGTTCGCCCTCGGCCGGGACGACGCCCCCGGGTTCTACGAGATCGACCGCGTGCGGCTGGTCGGGGCGACGGCGTTCCAGGGTGGGTTCGCCGTCGTGTCCGACGTCCGCGGCCTGGACCTGACCGGGGCCGGGTTCAAGCCGGACGTGGCCACCGTGGCCGAGGGCGCGTACACCCGGTTCCAGACCGGCGTGTTCCAGATCCTCGACACCGTGACCGACGTGGTGGACCTGCCGCTGGGCAGCCGCCAGGACTACGAGTTCGACGTGAAAGGGCTGCCGCTGGTCGCCGAGATCCAGGACACGATGAGCGGCCGGGACGTGCGGGCGTACGGGTCGGACGTGCTGGTCAAGGCCCCGGTCCCGTGCTTCCTCCAGGTCGGGTTCACGATCTACAAGAAGGCCAGCGAGCCGGCCCCGGACGTGGACGCCATCCGGGCCGCGGTGGCGGCCCTCGCGAACCAGACCCCGTTCACCGGGCGGCTGTTCGCCGGCAAGGTGCACGACGTGATCCACGGCCACCTCTCGAACGAGACGAGCGTGGGCGGGATCGACATGTTCGGCCGCCTTCGGTATCCTGACGGGCGTACCAAGTACGTCCGTGACGGTGACGTCCTGGCCGTCCCGGACGAGCCGGCGGACATGGTCAGCCCCAAGACCGTACAGTTCTTCCTCGCGCCGGAAGACGTTGGGGTATCGGTCGAATCGGCGGTCCCGACGGCCGTCTGAGCCGTCCACAACCCGACACGGAGGTCGAAGTCATGTCGCTCCAGCGCGCCGTCCAGCTCCTCACGGCCCAGCCACTGAAGACCGGCAAGCGGCACAAGAAGGGCGAGTGCCCGCCGCCGCCGAACGTGCCGGAGGCGCGGTTCGCCATCCAGTACCTCGACGCCTTCGGCTACCTGGAGAAGTCGCTCGCCGGGTGGAAGGACATCCGCATCGAAGACGTCGCCAAGGCCATCGGCCTGTTCCAGACGTGGTTCGGGGTGAAGAAGTCCCTCCAGCTCGACCCGCAGACGGTCAAGGCGATGGAGGGGCCGCGGTGCGGCCACCCGGACATCGTCCGGGACCACAACCCGAAGGCCCTGGCCATCAAGGCGTTCGTCAACTCGAACCTGCCGAAGTGGTCGAAGGTGGGGATCACCTACGGGTTCGCCAGCTTCGTCCCGGGGCTCGCCCAGGACGTGCAGCGGAAGCTGGCCGCGCAGGCGTTCGCGGCCTGGACGCAGTACGGCAACTTCTCCGTGCAGGAGACGACCGGCTCGACGGCCGACATCATCCTGGGCACGGGCCAGGGTGCCCGGTCGAACTTCGACGGGCCGGGCGGCACGCTGGCGTGGGCCTACCTGCCGGACGGGTCGGACAACCAGCTCGAAATGCGGTTCGACCTCGGCGAGACGTGGATCACCGACCCGACCCGGCGCGGCATCCTGTACCTGAACGTGGCGACCCACGAGTTCGGGCACCTGCTCGGCCTCGACCACTCGAAGGTGCAGTCGGCCCTGATGGCCCCGTACTACAACCCGGCCACCGCCGCGCCGCAGGCCAACGACGACATCCCCCGGTTCCAGGCCCGGTACGGGACGCGGACCACGCCGGTCACGCCGCCGACGCCGACGACGCCCACCACCCCGCCGGTGCCCGCCGGGCCGAAGGCATCGGTCGTCATCAACGGCGACGTGGCGGTGGTGCTGAACGGCAAGCAGGTGGCGTGAGCAACCGGACCAAAGGGGCAGGCGATGCGGACGCAGACGAAGCTCGCAGCCGTAGTCGCCTTCGCCCTGGCGGCCGGGTTGGGCACGGCGGGGGTTGACGCGCAGGAGGTGCCGAAGGCCAAGGCCCCGTCCAAGGCCGCGGCCAAGGCCCCGCCCAAGGCGAAGCCGCCGGCCGAGAAGGCACCCGTGCTGCCGACGACGACGGTCGCCGGGGTGAAGGTCGGCCTGACCTGCACCCCGGCCGACGCGGTCGTGGTCGCGGAGGCGGACTGCCAGACCCTCAAGGGCGAGGCCCCGTTCTACCGCTACATCTGGATCGAGGACGGCAGCCTGGAGACGATGAAGGCGATGGCGCTGGTGGTGAACTACCCCAGCCACGCGACCACCGTCGTCCGCCCGACCCCGGTGATCGCCGGCAACGTGCTGCTCCTGCGGGTGGACCTGCGGGCGTACGCCCCACAGCTCGGCCAACTGGAGCAGTTCCTGAAGCTGTGGGAGGACTACCAGTACGACCCGAAGTTCTCCGTGCTCATCACGAAGGACGTGCTCGGCAACCTGACGTACCCGGACGACAAGGTGCCGGTGGTCCGGGTGAAGAAGACGATCCAGAAGAAGGCCGAGACGGCGGCCCCCGGCGAGCCGCAGTGGCGGACCGAGACGCGGGTCATCCCGCACCCCGGCGGGAGGTTCAAGATCCCGGACGACACCGACCGGTACTACGACAACCTGCCGGCCGGGAACTACAGCTTCGAGCTGAAGTTCAAGGCGAAGGCCGACCCGGTGGCCGAGTTCGTGGAGGTGCGGGAGTTCGCCGAGGTCAAGCTGACCGACGTGAAGGACGTGAACCTCGTCCGGCTTGCCGGCTACCACTTGCCGGTCCGGCAGTACGCGGATCTGGTCAACCGGATGCGGACCGCCGCCCCGGTCGTCAGCCACAGCTACTGGATGTGCCGCCACCTCTCGACCGTGAAGGACGACGGGGTGTACGCGGAGCTGTACGGCGGCCGGTACTACGACTTCATGCTGTTCAAGCGGGACCAGAAGAAGGGGACGGACGAGGACCACATCCTCGAAGGGCTCGGGCTCGGGAACGTGGAGGCCGGCGAGACGGCCGAGAAGCTGTTCGACCGGCTGCGGTCGGACCAGCGGGTCGCGATGTTCAAGTCGAAGGTGACCGGGAAGCCCCGCCGGGCCGACTTCCTGCGGTCCCCGACGGGCCGCGACGGGACCGGCATCGTGGCGATCACCCACGACTTGCGGGACAAGGACATCGACGTCGGCCAGCACCCGATCCTCAACCTGCTGAAGTTCAAGGACGCCGCCCGCGAGGGCATCTTCGAGCAGAAGAACGGGCTGCACGGGTTCTGGCTGACCGACGGGGCCGGGAAGTTGCAGGACGAGGCCCCGCCGGACGTGGTGGCCGACTACATGATCCCGACCCCGCACAGCCGCCGCCTCCAGGGGGCGGTGAGCTGCATCCGGTGCCACGGGGTCGGCCGCGACGACGGGTGGAAGCCGGCGACCAACGACGTGAAGAAGCTGGTGGCGAAGTATAATGACATCTTCGGGGACGTGACCAAGAAGAACGACGCGGTGCCCGACACGCTCGACCGGCTGGCCGGGCTGTACCAGGGCGACCCGGAGAACCGGCTGCTGCCCCGCGGCCGGGACGACTACGCGGCGGCCGTCCTCAAGGCGACCGGCCCGTGGCCGGCCAGCAAGGATCAGGTGGACGTCGTGAGCCTCGCCGCGGCGAGGATCGCGAAGGTCTGGGAAGACCGGAACTACACGCAGGTCGGTCCCAAGCAGGCGCTGCTTGAGATGGGGATCGTCTGCGAGGAAAAGGACGCCGAAACCGTCCTCCGTGCAGTCCTCCTCCCGGCGGTGGAGAACGCCGCCCTGGGGATCGTGCCCGAAGACCCCCGGATCGGTGCCCTCAAGGCGGGTATACCGATCAACCGCGTGGACTGGGATCTGACGTACGGGTTCGCCGCACCCCGGGCACAGCGAACCCTGATGACCCTTCAAGGAGCGAAGAAATGACCCGCACGATGCGCCTCGGGCTCGCACTGGTGGCGGCCCTCTTGGTGGTCCTGGTGGCGGTGCCGGTGAAGGCCGACAGCCACCCGGACGGCTACGTCAACAACGACGGGTACACCTGGAACAACGGGTACTGGTGGAAGGACACCTACGCCTACAAGTACGAGAAGTATTGGGTGGCCGTGTCCACCTACCTGTACAACGGCTGCTACTACACCTCGCCCGGCTACTGGGCGTACAAGTACGTGCAGTACCCGACCGCGGCCTACAAGAAGCCGGCCGAACAGGTGGACTACACCGACCCGGACTGGCGGACGAAGCTGCTGGAGATCGCCGGCAACCGCGACAAGTACGAGGCCCAGGGCCGCAAGGCGGCGTACGAGCAGAAGGCGTTCCTGGACTCGGTGCAGGCGCTCGGCCTCCAAGGCAACTTCCGGTGGGAGGGGTACGGGACCGCCCCGCCCGCCTACGGCCTGCCGGCCGCCCACGGGGCCGCGTACAGCTACGGGGCGGCCATCCCGCTCAACGGGGTGTTCACCTACGGCACCCAGTACCAGCTCGGCACCCACGGGGTGCAGGGGAACACGGTGTACGGCTCGACGTACCAGCAGCTCCAGCAACTGTACGGCGACAACAGCCTGCCGCAGCTCTTTCAGCAGGCCAACCGGCTGGCCGAGAACGCCCAGCGGCTGAGCGGGCAGGCGACGACCGACTTCAGCCTGCTCGTCCAGCAGGAGGGCGGAAACCGCGCCCGGGTCGCCGAGATCCTGGCGCGGGCCGAGGCCGTGAAGCAGTTCATGACGAGCCTCGACGGCCCGCCGCAGACGTTCACCCAGCAGAAGTCGTTCGAGTTCCGCAGCGACGCGGCGACCGGCCCGGCGCAGCCGCCGGCCCCGGCCGGCGACCCGAACTACCTGAAAACCGCCCCGAACCCGCGCAAGCAGCAGTTCGAGTCGGTGTTCACCTCTCGGTGCGCCGCGTGCCACACCGGGGCGGCGGCCAAGGGCAAGTTCACGCTGGACGCCTACTACGGCATGACGCCGGACGAGAAGCTGAAGGTGTGGCAGATGCTCGTGACCAAGGACAAGGACCGGATGATGCCCCGCAAGGCGGACGGGACGCCGGGCGACTACATCCCGTTCGACGAGGTCAAGTTGTTCACGGAGAACTGAGAGCTTCTCCGGCGGGACGCCTTCGGGTAGAATGAAGGCGTCCCGCGGTTCGCCGCACGTCCACCATACCCGTCAAAGGAAGGAAGGGTCACCATGAAGTCCCTCGCATACGTTTTCGCCGCCGTCGCGGCCGTCCTGTGCCTCACCTCGGCCACCCCGGCCCAGGGCCGCCGGGAGAGCATCACCGTCGTCAACGGCGGCGGGTCCACCGTCGTGAAGCAGTCGAGCGGCGGCCTGTTCGGCCGGCGGGAGAACGTCACCGTCGTGAACACCGGCGGGAACGTCGCCCAGGTCCGCGCCCGCAACAACAACGTCCTGCTCATCCAGAACCAGAAGGTGCAGCGGCAGAACGTCGTCCTGGTCCAGCAGCGGCACGTCGCCAACGTGCAGGCGGTCCGGGTCCAGGCCGTCCACCAGCCGGCCCGGGTCGTGGCGGTCCAGCAGGTGCACTACGCCCAGGTGCAGCAGATCCAGGTGCAGAAGGTGCAGGTGCAGCAGGTGGCCCAGCTCGCCTACACCCCGGCCCAGCGGCAGTTCCTCCTGCAACTCCAGGACCACTGCAACTGATCTGGCCGGTCGCCGACCGGGTGAAGTAACGTGAGGGCGGCCCGGGGTGGGCCGCCCTCGCTGTTTCCTGGGCCAAATAACGAGATTGAGACATGGGCGTGCTCGACACCGACTACGACAGCCCCGACAAGCTCCTGGGCGTCGTGGGCTCGTTCTGGCGGAACGTGTACGAGGGGAGCGACCTCGTCGGCTCGATCCTCCACGCCCGCGCCCAGCTCGACGCCACCGCCCACCTCACCCTGCTGGACCTGATCGCCAGCATGTCGCGGTTCACGGTCCCCGTCTTCCACGCCCGCAACTGGACGTTCCTGCGGCTCCTGGAGAGCGGCAAGGACGCGACCGAGATCCCGCGGTTCGGCGGCCCGCACCAGTACGCGGAGGCCGCCCAGATCGCCTACGGGGTGCCCCGGCCGGCCGACCTGCACGCCTGGGCGCTCCCCGCCGGCATGGTCGGGGCCAAGGTGCTCCTGAACCGCATCACCGACGCCTCGCTGACGCTGGTCGAGGGCATCGACTACACGCTCGCCGACGGGGTGGTCCGGTTCCGCGTCAACCCGTTTGCCGACGCCCGGGTGCCGACGCGGGAGGTGATCCAGGACAACACCGTGGTGGACCGCGAGGCCGGGCTGTGGGCCTACCACGGGGAGTGGGACTGGGAGACGGTCTACAAGCAGTTCGGGTACGCCATCGGCGTCCGGCTGAAGTCGAGCGAGGGGTACAAGGAGCTGGTCAACGCGGTGTTCGACGCCCTGGTCCAGGGGACGACCGCGGCGAGCGTCGAGGCCGCCTTCTCGGCCATCTGCGGCATCCCGCTGTGCAGGGGGTACGAGCGGGTCGAGGAGATCTGGCGGGACGACCGCCACCTGTGGGTCGTCACCGACGTGAACGCCTACCCGTTCGCCGCGACCGCCGAGCCGGTGGTCGCCGTCGGTGCCCGGGTCATCACCGGCGAGCCGCTCGTCCGCGGGCTGCGGTTCATCGACCTCAACCGCGGCAGCGCGGCGGTCGTGGGGGTGCTCCGGGCCGTCGCCTGCGGCCGGGGGCTGCTGGCCGCCGGGTTCCACCAGGACTTGCTGTTCGAGGACAAGTACGTGCCGCTGGTCGTCGAGTACGACGCGGCGGGGCTGGCGAAGGTGTCGTGGGAGCTGGTCGGGTTCCCGGGCGACGTGACCGCGTTCTTCGACACGCTGCACGCCAACGGGGTGGCCGCGGGGCAGACGCTGGCGCACCTGCTGGACACCCGCCCGGAGGAGGCGCGGGACACCGAGCCGCCGCCGGCCGCCTTGCCGGCCACCATCAACCCGCTCCGGTTCCTGTGCGACAACGTGTTGCGCAACAACGCCTTCGTGGTGGCCGTCCGGCCGGCCGACTTCGGCCCGGCCGCCCTGGGGCTGGGGGTCGCCGCCCAGGTGCTACGGCGGGTCATCCCGCCGCAGACGCTGTGCCTCGTGGTGGCGGAATTGTCGGCGATCGACGCCCCGGTTACGATGGGGGCACCAGGAACCGACGAGACACCGGGCGGCACCGAGGCGGTGGACTGGTTCACCGGCGACCGCTACGCGGAAGACCTCGACCCCGATCTCGTGTCCGAGAACGTGCGCGCCCGGACCATCGCCGGGCGTTGCGAGTAAGGAGATTCGCATGGTGGGCAAGGACGTCCGGGAGTTCGCGGCTGTCCCCCGCGGCCGGGTCCGCGGCTTCCGCACCGGCGAGTTCGTCGTCCCGTTCCGGGAGAACGACGGGCAGTACCTCATCCGCGGCGGCACCCGCGTCCCGACGTGGCAGCCCGCCACCAAGTTCAAGCACAACCTCATCCTCCGCGAGTGGGCCGCGATCGTCGGCCGCCTGCTGCTGCGGGAGGGGCCGAAGTTCGGCATCGGCGGCATGTACATCGAGTTCGCCAACTCGGCGTCCCCGGTGGCCGCCCCGAGCTACGACCGCGGCCCGGACAGCGGGGTCGCCTACTACAACTCGCTGGCCGACGACGCGACCAAGGACTACCTGCGGCTCCAGCTCGTGTCCGGGTTCCTCGACGCCTCGGACGCCACCCTGTTCCCCAACGGCAACCGGACCAAGTTCTTCGCCATGACGGGCGGCACCGTCGGCGTCCACGGCAAGACGTACTCGGACATGGCCAACAGCCGGGTGATCGGGGCCGCCCTCGTCGCCACGCCGGACGAGACGGACGCGACCCGCGACCTCGTGTTCAGCCGGTTCTACTTCGACGAGGACGAGCAGCTCCCGAAGCTGGCGACGGGCCAGATCGGGATCGAGTGGGAAGTGACGCTGGGGTAGGAGGGCGGGATGGCGTCCAAGAAACCCCGCCGGGTCGAACGGGTGGTGACGACCGCCTGCATCCAGACCGCGTTCGACGCCGCCATGCACCTGTTCGAGGAGTGGGTCGGGCCGGAAGGGCCGGCAGTGGTCAGGGACGTCTACTGCAAGGGCAACGAGTACGACATCGTGTACCGGCTGATCGCGGCCTGGGGCAAGGAGGCTTGGTAATGGCATTCGAGCAGTTTCTCCAGCTCATCCGCAACGGTGAGCCCGTGTCGGCCGGGGTCGCGAACCGGCCGACCGAGCAGATCGACCGCAACGTCCGCTACCTGTGGGACGTCCTCCAGGCCGCGAACATCGGCTCGACGGTGTACGCCCGGAAGGTGACGATCGAGGCCGACGCCCAGAAGGGCATGGCCGTCTACTACAACGCGAGCACCCAGCGGTACGAGAGGGCACTGGCCCGCGTGTCCTCGGACGCTGCAACCGGCGTGGTCGAAACGGCCGCGTCTTCGCATGTCTTCGGTCTGGTGGCGGCCAAGCACAGCGCCACCCTGGCCGACGTTCTGCTGTACGGCTACGCGGAGCTGGACCTGTCGGCGGCCGTCGCCGGCGCGGTCCTGAGCGGCACGTACTACCTCTCGGGCGGCACCGCCGGGCGGCTCGTCCGCCAGCGGCCCCCGGTGTCGGTGCCCGTCTGTCGGGTGGCCGGCACGAAGGTGTTCGTGAACCCGCAGCTCGTGGACTTCCTCGACCGGCATACTCACCTCCGGTTCCGGCTCAGTTGCCTGCCGGCGGGGGACCACTCCCCGCCGGTGGCCGGCAACCGTCACGTCATCACGAACCCGGACGACGAGCTCCCTGGCTGGCTCCCCGCGGACCACGCCAGTTTCGCCGGCAAGGCCCCGGCCGGAGCGAAGTTCGGGTACAACTTCACCGCCCACCCGGCCCTGGCAAATGCGTGGCCACCTCTGCCGGTCAGCCAGAGCTACCTGGAGTGGGCGAAGGGGATCGACGGCGACGTCGGGTTCACCGGCGTCGCCGCCGACCTCTGCGTCCTGAACGCGGACGGGATCTGGTGGATGAGCGACTGCTACGGCGACGTGCCGTGGCCGGCGTTCTGGGACACCGACCCGCCGGGCACGTCGCTCACCGAGGAGCTGAACGAGTGCCCCCGCGACCTGTACATGGACATGGTGCTGTGGTTCACCAAGGTGAACTTCGCCACCGAGAACACGGTCGTCACCACCCTGAAGTCGCTGGACGCCCGGCTGGTCGTCAAGTGCGCGAACGGGGACGCCGGGCAGGCCGGCGACCTGACCATCGACCTCGACCTGTCGCTGCTGGTAAACCCGGAGCTGGTCCGCGGGTCAACGGTCCTCAAGCGACTGGAGGACGACACGTTCCGCCAGGGGCGGGTGCAGGAGGGGCTGTACGCGCTGACCGACAACGTGACCCTCACGTCCAGCGTGGCGACGATCAAGCTGGACCCGGACGACGCCGAGTCGGCGGACGTGCACCAGGGGTTCGTCGGCATCTCGGTCGCCCCGCAGAGCACGCTGGAGCTGCCGGTGCTGCTCACCCGCCTCGACGGGGCGAGCGAGGAGTTCTACCAGGACGTCATGTACCTGGGGCTCGCCGCCGGGGAGGAGCAGGCGTTCCGGTCGAAGGTGCAGGTGCCGGCCACGTTCGGCCTGCCGGACCCCAAGCTGCGGCTGCGGCTGGTGCTCCTCGGCCGGTCGGCCGGCGTGCTCCCGCCGCTCACGGTGACGGCCCGCCGGGTGCCGCGGGCGACGACGGCGACCGCACTGCCGCTGACGGGGACCGAGTTCTCCGTTACCATTGTGACCACTGCCACGGTGGGCGCGAACCAGTACGTCGAGGTCACCGGCACGCCGTTCGCCGTGGCGGCCGGGGACACGGTGTTCTTCTGGGTCCGCCGGGCGGACGACGACGCCTACGCGGGCGAGGTCGGCGTGCTGCAACAGATGGGCGTACTCAGCGGAGGCTGACCGTGATCGACCCGAACAAGCCGATCAACATGACGCTGACCAAGGCCGGCGGCGGGCGGATGACGCAGGAGGACCGCGGCAGCGATGCGACCGGCGCGCTCGTCCAGAAGGTCGAGTTCTCGCAAGACCTGACCGGGGCGACGGTGACGATGTACTGCCGTACCGTGACGCTGGACCTGTCGGACGTCGAGGCCGAGATCCGGGCCGCTCTGGGCGACCCGGTCGCGCTGGACGGCCGGCCGCCGCTGGCCGCACTGCTCAAGACGGTCGTCATCGAAGCGACCGGCCGGGGCGAACGGCTGGTCGTCAACGGGATCGAGATCCCCTACCGGGACCAGAAATGACACCCGAAGAAATCCTGGCCTACGTCCGCCACGCCTTCCGCCGGGACGTATGGCGGGAGATCAACCAGCGGCAGTTCATCAACGACCACTGGGGGCCGTACTGCTGGGGGTACGACACGCGGGGCCGGGTGGATAGGGGCATGCTTCCCGAAAACCGCGCCCCCCAGTTCTTCGACACGTCGGCCGTGTACGCCCCGGCCGACCGGGCCGCCGCCCGCGTAGACTTCTACGCCTTCGAGCAGCTCGGGGGCACCATCGGACACATAGGGTCACTGGCCAATGCCGACTTCTGCTGACGACCGAAACGAGGAGTTCTTCGACGGCCTGCCGGCCGACACCAAGGCCGACGCCGACCGCCGGTTCTGGACCCGCATGGGCGGCCCGGTCGCGAAAGGGTGGTCGCGTACGGTAATGCCGGTGCCGGCGGTGGACGTCATCGGCATGTTGGAGCGGGCCGGGGTGGTCGTGGACCGGATGCGCTACCACCTGCGCGAACACCCGGCGGCCCTGGCCCGCTGGGAGGACGACGGCGGGCCGGCCTACGAGCCGCCGGTCGAACCCGGCAACCACGGGGAACGCGAACAAGCCCTGCTGTCCTCCAAGCACGTCGGCATCGTCGTGGCGAGCCGGCAGGTCGGCAAAACGCAGATGCGGGAGGACGCCTTCCACCGGCTGTTGATCCCGCCGGTGCCGATCACGAACAACGAGCTGGACCGGTCGATCCCGACCCGCCCCACGCGCGAGCAGTACAAGGACAACCCGGAGGGGTTCGTCCGCCACGCCCGGATGTACAACCGGATGGCGGCGAACACATGGCTCGACCACATCCCGGAAGCCGAGATCGACGAGGTCGAGAAGGCGGTGCTGGCGAAGCAACTGAGCCGGGTCTTGACGCTGCAACCGCCGCACGACGACTTCGAGTGCGGGTTCGTCACCCGGGAGATGATGGAGCAGGTCATCAAGGGGACCGCGGACGGCAAGTTCGCCCAGGTGAGCTACCTCGGCACCCCCAAGAGCCAGGACAACACCCTGGAGCGGCTTTGGCAGGAGAGCACCGGGGTGGTAGAGCGTCCGCCGGAGCAGGTGTTCTCCTTCGCGGCCCACGAGACGCTCGGCATGGCCGTCGCCCACGTCATGCCGGTCACCAAGGTGACCCGCGAGGACAACCCGGAGATGTTCGCCGAGCTGGACGCGATGATCGCCGACGGGCGGGCCACGATCGACGAGCACGGCGGGCTGACGTTCAAGGACGACGAGGCCGACGAACCGATCATCGTGGAGGCCACGGATGGCACAGCGCAACTGGAACGTCGAGTGGCTGAACCACAACAGCCAGCGGAACTACCCCCTCGCTGACGACGCCACCGGCTTGGACGACTCGGGGAGCTTCAAGCTCCCCGAGGACTTTCTGGTCGAGCTGGACCTGCCCGTCCACGCCGGCATGAACGTGGACCCGGCCCGGTTCTTCGTGATGCACGTTGGGGCGTACGAGACGGGGTTCTCGGTCGTGGTCGGCTACCAGCCGGCCGTCGGGGACGCCGTCACCGTCGCCACCGCCCTCATCGCCCGCCAAACGCACACCCGCAACCGGGCCTACGCCCTGGGCGGCGTCGAGCCGTACGACGACACCGCCGGCAAGCTGCTGATCGGCCGCCTCGACTCGATCGACGAGCAGCCGGCCGGGTTCTGGACGTTCACCCTGGAGAGCGCCCGCCTGGACCCGGACGCCGTCCGCCCGCAGATCCGGGGGGTGGCGTCGATCACCCTCGTCAACGGGTCGTCCCGGTCGGTGCCGATCCGCGGGCACATCGACTTCGTCGCCGGCAACAACGTCCGCCTCACCCCGGTGCTGGCGGACGGGCTGAACGCCATCCGCATCGACGCCGTGACCGGCGAGGGGCTGGTCGAGGACTGCGTGTGCGAGGGCGACGCGGCCCTCGGCGACCCGATCCGCACCGTCAACGGCGTCGCCCCGGACGTGAACGGGAACGTCAACATTGTGTCCGGGGACTGCACCCAGGTGGACCCGATCACCAACGGGGTGCGGATCTCGGACGTGTGCAGCCGGCCGTGCTGCGGGTGCCCCGAACTGGAGGCCGTCACCCGCGACCTGGAGCAGTTCGGCCAGGAGAAGGCGGGAGCCCAGGCGTTCATCGACATGCTCCGCACGAACGCGACCACGATGGACATGATCGTGCTCGGTTCCAAACTCTCCGACGCGGGGTGCGTGGACTGTGAATGACGCCACCCCCCGCACCGCCGTCAACCAAGCCCCCGGCGGGGGCACCGATTATCCTTTTGCCGGCGAGAACGACCTCGCCGGCCGCGTGCTGGACCTGTACCTGTCGTACGCCGACGCGGCCTGCGAGCACGCCCTGCCGTTCAGCCTGACGGTCAGCGGCACCACGTTCGCCGTCCTCGACGCGGACGCCGAGGGGGTCGCGTCCGGCGACACCGCGGACGCCAACGCGACGACCTGGGGCGACCGGACGGTGTACGAGTGGGTGGGCGACGCCGCCGTCCTGCGGGTCGTCGTCCGCACCGGCGAGCTCGCCGACGGGGCCGCCGTGCTGGACCCGCGGACCCTGAACCGGGTGCCGCTGCGGGTCGAGTCGCTGGCCGTGTCCACCGACGTGACCGGGGGCCGCCGCAAGGCCGGCAACGTCGCCCTCGCGAACGGGTACAACACGACCCTGACGTACGGCGAGCCGGTGCTGACCGACGGCGGGCCGTTCACCCGGGAGGTCCGGCTCGACGTGTCGCCGGGCGGCGGGCTGGGGCGGTCCCCGGGGTGCGAGGAGCTGGAGCCGCTGGTGCGGGCGGTCAACAACGTGCGGGCCGCCGCCGGGGGCAACCTCGTGCTCACGGCCGACGAGTGCTTCCGGGTGTTCCTGCCGAACCGGATCACGTCGGAGTACCCCCGGACGGCCGAGCTGACCGCCGCCAACACGATCAAGATCTCCAGCGACTGCGCCCCGTGCTGCACCTGCGACTACTACGTCCGCACCTACGAGGGGCTGCGGCGGATGGTCGGCCGGTGGCAGCAACTGATCGACGACGCGGAGGAGGCCCGCGACCTGTACCAGCGGAACCGGGAGCGGTGGCTGGCCCAGCGAGAGTGCCGGCTCAACAACCCGCTCACCGTCACCGCCTTGCCGCTCAAGGCGTGCTACCTGGGGGTGTCGGCGACGTTCTGCAACATGAGCCGGACCTGCCTCCGGCCGCTGGAGCTGCGGCTGACGCTCGACGCCGGGGTCGGTACGCCGGTGCCGTGCCAGCCGTGCTACATCAACGGGTCGCACACGAAGGGCGACGAGAAGTACACGGTGGCCCAGCAGACGGTGGGCGGGAAGACGGTGTTCACCGCCACCTTCCCGTACGCCGACCCGCAGGACCAGTCGCACGTCCGGTTCCGGGTGCAACTGCCGGCCTGCACCGAGGGGCTCCCGGTCGAGGTGACGGCGAGCGCGCACGCCGCCAGCGACGACCCGGACCTGCCCGTCGTGGACGACGGGTCGCCGTGGGGCAGCGACTACCCGACCCGGGCCACGACGACGGTCTACGCCGCCCTGACCCAAGCCCCGCCGGGCTTCTGCTGCGAGGGCTGAGATGCCGATTCGTAACGCCCATTTCTATTCTCGGAACGAGGGGCAGGCGTACCCGCTGGACGACACCGCGGACTGCATCGACACGCGCGGGGTGTACCTGCCGCCGAACATCCTGGTGGACCTCAACCTCCGCTACCCGGCGGCGTACGGACAGTACCCGTTCCTGGCGGCGGCGACCGTGACGCCCACGATCGTGACCCTCGCGTTCCAGGCATGCGACGCGCTGGACCCGCCGTACGCCTTCAACCCGCTGGCCGTGCTGACCGTCCGCCAGCCGGTCGCCGAGGGCGTGCTGCTGGCCCTTACGCCCCTCATGCCGGGCGTGGGCGGGTGGGCCGTGATCGGCTCCGGGGCACGCGACAAGGACTACACCGGACGGCTCGCCGGCCCCCGCCGCGGGCTCCTGACCCGCCGGGCCGCCCGCCCGTACCGGGCGCTGCCGGTGGCCGGGCTGAAGCGGCTGCACGCGGCCAACGCCCTCACCGGGGTCGTCCGGCTGAGCGGCAGCCCGCCCGTCCAGGTGGTCGGCGAGGACCGCGACATCCCCGGCGTCGGCAGCCGCCGGGTGGTGGTGTTCCGGCTCGCCGGGCTGGACGCCACGGACGGGTTCATCCAGCCGCCCGAGACGGTCAAGGCGGCCAACGTGTTCCGGGAGTTCGCCGGCCCGTGCGTCGGCCGGCCCGAGAGCCAGACGTGCGGCGAGCCGCAGCCGGTCGAGTTCGTGAACAACGTGGGGCCGGACTGCGAGGGGGTGGTGACGGTCGAGTTCAAGGGGTGTGCCGACCCGGCCAAGCTGGGCGACAGCGGCGTCGTCATCGACTCCAAGACCGCGCTCTCGACGGTCTGCATCCCGCCGTTCATCCCGGCCGCGGACGGGCGGCTGCCGAGCGAGTACGACCCGGCCACGTTCGTGACGCCCGAGCCGACGACGCCGGAGCCGGGGACCACCCCGGGGCCGGAGGACTCGGTGGACGTCATCGGCGAGCTGCCGTACACGGAGTGCTTCCACGCGGAGCTGGCCGCCGACTTCGTCGTGACGGCCGGCGGGTTCGGGTTCGTCGAGGACGACAGCCCGGAGGCCGCCGACTTCTGCGAGTGGCTCGACTCGCTCGACTCGACGCCGCCGTCGGTCAGCTACGAGGCCAACAACCCGTCGCTGCGGGCGGTCAGCGTGTGGGACGGGTTCGACCTGACCACCGTCCGCCGCCGGTACGTGACGGACGTGAAGATGGTGGCCGGCGGGTCGAAGTTCAACGCCGCCCTGGTGCTCAACTACCGGCCGCACGCCACGGCCGCCGGGCTGTTCGTCTACCACCTCGTCGAGGTGGACTACGACGCCCAGGCGTTCCGGGTGGCCCGGTTCAACGGGGTGACGGCCCAGACGGTGCTCCAGCAGGCGGTGCCGGGGATCAAGAAGGACGAGTGGTATCGGCTGGCCGCCGACGTGACCCCGGGGCCGACCAACGGCACCACCCAGATCGTCGCCACCCTGACCGGCATCACCGACCCGGTGACGGTGACGGTCGGCCCGCTGGTCGTGTCCAACTACTACCCCTCGACCGGCCGCAGCGGGGTGGGCTCGAACTTGGCCGTCAGCCGGTTCTCCTTCTTCCGGGTGGAGGCCCTGTGAGCGAGCGCATCCTGTTCCCGGAGTGGCGGCGGGAGAACTCGCCGACCAAGTACCCGTTCGCCGCCACCGCCCGGCTGGTCAACGCCGCGGGGCTGGCGATCACCGAGGGGGTGCTGCTGGACGCCAGCCTGTACCCGATCGGCGGGCTGGCCGGGCTGTACCTGTCGCGGGCCGTGGTGGACCACGAGAAGGCGGTCCTGTACGTCGGGGACGCGGCCGACCCGGCACGGTGCACGGGGACCGTGCGGATCGTGTCGCCGGCCGCCGAGGTCGCGCTGACCGACCCGGTGGGCCGCCCGGCCGGGGTGCTGGTGAGCGAGCCGGCCCGGCTGGCCGTCATCCAGTCGTGGGGGATCGGGACGCACACGTTCGACCCGGAGGACACGGCGTTCTGTGCCACCTGCTGCGTGCCCACCCCGGAGGCCGGGCTGCGGGGCGTGCTGCTGGACGACGGCGAGCTGCTGACCGGGGACGTGTGGCTGGTCGGGTCCGACGGGGTGGTGCTGCGGCAGGAGGCGGTTACCGTCGCCGGGCCGTGCGGCGCGGAGGCGGCGGCGACGGTGGTCCGGGTGGACGTCGTCGGCGACCCGCTGTTCCGCCGCCGCCTGTGCTCACCCCGCGACCTGTTCAACACGCCCAACCCGGTGAAGGCGATCCGGGTGGTCGCCCCCGACGGGTACGAGTTCGTGCTGACGCCAGACGCCAGCGGCAACGTGATGCTCGTCGGCGGCAACAACAAGGTCGAGGACACCATCCTGCGGGTGTACACCACGCCCGCCGGCATCAAGTTCGAGCTGGTGGGCAGCCCCCAGCGGTAGGAGGCCACCGTGGCGAGTCCCGACTGGTTCAACCAGAACGCGAACCGGGCGTACCCGTTCGTCCCCCCGTCCGTGTCCAGGCCGGGCACGGGGGAGGTCCGCAACCTGCCGCGCGCGGCGGTCGTGGACGCCGGGTTCCTGCTCGGGACCGGGGCCGGGTTCGACGCGGGGGAGCACGAGATCCGGCTCGCCCGCGTCCGCCGGGCGGGGGCGTTCGTGTACTTCGAGTTCGAGGGCACCGCCCCGGCCATGTACGGGTCGCCGCTGGTGTTCCGCCGGGCGGTGACCGCCGCCGGGTACGAGACGGACGACAGCGACAGCGCGGCCGAGTACGGGCTGTCGCTGACGAACCCCGACGAGGAGTGCCTGGAGCCGCTGTGGAGCGGGTTCCTGACCACCGGGGACGTGGCCGGGCTGGGGCTGGCGGACGGCGAGACGTGGGAGGGCGGGGACGGACAGGGGCTGGTCGAGCCGGCCCTGGTCCAGAACCTGTCCGGGACGTACGTGGCGAGCGTGAACCTCGCCAACGACGACCGGACCCGGGCCGAAGGGCCGGAGGGGTGCGACGCCCTGTCCTGGCCGGTCCCGCCCGAGCCGCTGTACCTCAACGCCGCGTGCCTCCGCGGGGTGGTGCAGTTCGCCCCCGGGTACAACGCGGTGATCGACCAGTCGGACCCGGACAACCGGATCACCTTCCGGGCCGAGGTGGCGGCCGGGGCCGGGCAGCCGTGCAACGAGGTGCCGCTGTACCCGGGCGAGGCCCCGCCGGCCGGGGGGACGCTGCTGTCCGGGGGGCCGGCGTGCCGGGAGGTGTTGCGGAGCGTCAACGGGGTGGGCGGCCGGCTGTTCAACTTCCTGGCCGGGCTCGGCTTCCAGATCACCGCCGTGCCGGGGGAGAACAAGGTGGTGGTAGACTGTAACTTCGCCGGGCTGGCGCTCTGCCCGGAAGACGTGTCCAGCGTGTCCGAGAGCGTGTGAGGTCACGGATGGCCACAACCCCGCCGCCGGTGTTCGACCCCGAGAAGTGCGACGTCCCGTACGTCGCGCCCGTGCCCCCGCTCCGGCTCGACCCGACGCTGCCCGACCCGCCGCCGCCGATCGACGACTGCCTGCCGCTGCCCGTCCCGCCGCTGCCGGACCCGCCCCCGTGCCCCGCCGTCACGATCGACGGCGACACCGCGGGCGGGTCGGTCCGGCAGGACTGCACCGTCACCGAGCCGAAGGTCGAGTTCACGGTGACGGTGACGGAGTGCTGCGCGTTCGACTTCAATCTCGTTATTGAGCTCCCCTGCCCGGACCTGCGGCCGGTGACCGGCGGGGCCGTCGTCGAGACGACGAAGACCGACGACTACGACACGCCGCCGACGCTCACCTTCGAGATCCTGAAGTGCCCGAACCCGGAGGAGCCCGGGTGCGTGTTCGAGTTCCTTCTGGAGCTCGTGATCCCGGCCTTCTGCCCGACGCTGACGGTGGCCGAGGCCACCATCACGACGGTCGCCCCCGACCAGCCGCCGACGATCGACTTCCAGGTCACCAAGAACGCCGAGGACTGCTCGTTCGAGTTCGTGCTGAACATCGCGGTGCCGGTCGGGTGCCCCGAGCTGGCGGTCACCGAAGCGGTCATCGAGACGACCGACACCCTGTCGCCGCCGACGATCGACTTCCAGATCGTCAAGCCGGACCCGGACGTGTGCGCGTTCGAGTTCACGCTCGCCATCGTGATCCCGGCCTTCTGCCCGGAACTGACGGTCGTCACCGAGACGATCGAGACGACCGACATCGACAGCCCGCCGACCATCGACTTCCAGATCACCAAACCGGACCCGGAGGTGTGCGCGTTCGAGTTCACGCTCGCCATCGTGGTGCCGGCCGGGTGCCCGACGCTGACGGTGACCGGGGCCACGATCGCGACGACCGACGGCGACAGCCCGCCGACGATCGACTTCCAGATCGTCCAGCCGGACCCGGCGGCGTGCGCCTTCGAGTTCACCATCGACATCAAGGTGCCGACCTCGTGCCCGGAACTGACGGTCGTCACCGAGACGATCGAGACGACCGACATTGCCAGCCCGCCGACGCTCGACCTCCAGATCACCAAACCCGACCCGGAGGTGTGCGCGTTCGAGTTCTCGCTGGCGGTGGTGATCCCGTTCTGCGAGCCGGAGCTGTACGCCTACGGCGACATCCAGACGACGGACTGGGGCAGCCCGCCCACCATCGACTTCGACGTGCTGCACACCACCGGCACCTGCGTCTGGGACATCTACCTCGACCTCGTGGTCCCGGTGTGCGTGCCGGACTTCGTGCTCGGCACCGTGAACATCGCGACCACGGACCCGGCCAGCCTGCCGTACCTGTACTTCTACATCGACCACACGCCGGGCACCTGCGTGTGGACCTTCCACCTCGACATCGCGGTGCCGGTGTGCCAGCCGGTGTTCTACAGCGGCGACACCGTCGTCGAGACGACGGACGCCGACGAGCCGCCGTACTTCTCGTTCGACATCTTTGAAGACCCGTACTATCCGTGCATTTACTACTGGGCGTACACGCTCCGGGTGCCGGTGTGCATCCCGTCCTTCGTGCCCGGTACGGTGAGCGTCACCACCGACCCGGACGCCGACGAGGGGACGTTCGAGTTCACCATCACGCCGTCGCCCTCCGAGCCGTGCGTGTACCACCTCAACTACGAGGTGATCTTCCCGGGGTCCGTCGGCCCCGTCGGCCCGCCCGGCCCCGTCGGGCCTGACGGTCCCACCGGGCCTACCGGGCCTACCGGCCCCACCGGTCCCGACGGCCCGGACGGCCCCCCGGGGCCGTCGGGCAACAAGTGGTTCGTGTCGGCGTCGGACGACCCGCCCACCGGGTTCCCGCCCGGGAACGCGATCGGCGACCTGCTGTTCAACAGCGAGGGGACCGAGCCGTACCGCGGGCAGGTGTGGCGGTGGGACGGCACCGACTGGATCTTCGTCGCCGACCTGTCGGGCACCCGGTGGTTCCTGGCCGCGTCCGACGACCCGCCCGTGGGGTTCCCGCCCGGCGACGGCGAAGGCGACTTCCTGTTCAACAACTTCGCCTCCGAGCCGTGGTTCGGCGAGGTGTGGCGGTGGGAGTCCGGGGTCTGGGTGTTCGTCGGCGACCTGACCGGACCCGTCGGCCCCGACGGGCCAACGGGTCCGACCGGTCCAACCGGCCCGCCCGGACCCGCCGGTCCCCCCGGGCCGACCGGTCCCGGCGGCCCTGCCGGCCCTCCCGGTCCTACTGGTCCGGGCGGCCCTGTGGGGCCGACTGGTCCCGGCGGTCCGGCCGGGCCACCCGGCGCGCTCGGACCTACCGGCCCGGCCGGCCCAAGCGGACCGACCGGGCCTACCGGGCCTACCGGCGCGGACGGGCCGCCCGGACCGGCAGGGCCAACCGGCCCGACCGGTCCCGACGGCCCCGACGGGCCGCCCGGGTATCCGCCGACCCCGCCCAGCGGCACGTACTACCTGAAGTCGATCGACGGGGTAGTGTCGTGGGAGCTGACGTAGTAGACTCCGGGCACACCAGCACGGAGGCGACCGTGAAAATCACCGTCGGGATGGCCACCTACAAGGACTTCGACGGCGTCTACTTCTCGCTGGCGACGATCCGCATGTACCAAGCGGTCCACCACGCGCTCGAACTGCTCGTGGTGGACAACTTCGGCTGCCAGCTCACCCGGGAGGCGTGCGAGGGCAGGGAGCGCCCGCCGGGCCTCGGGGCGAGGTACATCAAGGCCACGCACGCGACCGGCACCGCCGCCCCCCGCAACCTCGTGTTCGCGGAGGCGACCGGGGACGTGGTCATCTGCATCGACTGCCACGTCCTGCTGGAGAACGGGCTCGTCAACCGGGTGGCGGACTTCTTCCGCGACCCGGCCCACGCGAAGGACATGCTCCAGGGGCCGCTCCTGTCGGACAGCCGGCAGATGCTGTCCACGCACTTCGACCCGGTGTGGCAGAAGCGGATGTTCGGCGTCTGGGGGCAGGACGCCAGGGGCCGCGGGACCGACCCGTTCCCGGTCGCCATGCAGGGGCTCGGGTTCTTCGCCATGCGGAAGGCGGCGTGGCCCGGGTTCAGCCCCCACTTCCGCGGGTTCGGCGGCGAGGAGGGGTACATCCACGACAAGGTGCGGGCGGCCGGCGGCGAGTGCTGGTGCCACCCCGGGTGCCGGTGGATGCACCGGTTCGGCCGCCCCGGCGGTGCCCCGTACCCGGTGAAGGTGGCCGACCGGATCGCCAACTACCTGATCGGCCGGCGGGAGCTTGGGCTGCCGGAGAGCGACGTCATCGACTACTTCCGGTCGGCCGGCGACGGGGTGGCGGTGGACGAGGCCGTGGCGCGGGCCGACGCGGTCGCGGAGGCCCTGTGCACACCGTAACCCTCCGCATGCACCAGGCGCTCGGCGACGCCGTCTGCCTGACCGCCCTGGCCCGCGACCTGAAGCTCCAGCACCCGCAGTACCGGGTGGCCCTCGACGTCAACTGGCGGCCGGTGTGGGCGTACAACACCCGGGCCGAGCTCAGCTCCGACCCCAAGGCCCAGCGGGTCGAGATCGGGTACACGACCGGAGTGCAGGCGTCGAAGGCGGGGCGGCCGGTACACCTGATCCGCGCCCTCGCCGACGCCCTGCACGCCAAGACCGGCGTCCGGGTGCTGCCGACCGTGCCCCGGGGCGAGCTGTTCCTGACGCCCGAGGAGGCCGAGGTCAGCCCGGTGTCCGGGCGGTACTGGGTGGTGTTCGCGGGCGGCAAGCTGGACATGACGGTGAAGCACTGGCACACGGCCCGCTACCAGGGGGTCGTCAACCGCCTGCGGGCGTACGGGGTGCGGGTGGTGCAGGCCGGGTCGGCCGGCGTCGGCCACGTCCACCCGCCGCTCGCCAACGTGCTGCCGGCCGTGGGCCGCACCGAGAACCCCCGCGACCTGTTCCGGCTCATCAAGCACGCCGACGGGGTGATCTGCGGGGTCACGGCCGCGTCGCACATCGCCGCCGCCCTCGACCGCCCGTGCGTGGTGATCGCCGGGGGGCGGGAGGAGCCGAGCTTCTTCGGCTACACGAACGCCTACCTCGCGGAGGCGTTCGGGCCGGCCTGCAAGCCGGTCGCCGTCGAGCACAAGGTGTTGCACACCGTGGGCCTGCTGCACTGCTGCGGCGACCGCGGGTGCTGGCGGAAGCGGACGGTTCCGATCGACGCCAAAGACGTCGGCCGCAAGGACCGGATCTGCCTGGAGCCGGTGCGGGACGGGGAGCACCCCGTCGCCCGGTGCATGGACATGATCGACGTCGAGCACGTCGTCGAGGCCGTGATGTCTTACTACGAGGACGGCATGTTACCCCCCATCGGCAAGCCCGCCGGCAAGTACCCGCTTCCCGGCCTGGAGCACGGGGTCGAAATGACCTCGGTACTGACCAACCAGCAGACGCTGGCCGACATCATGAAGGGCTGGCCGGCCCCGCCGCCGCTCGCCTTCCTGGTCCCGCCGAGCTTGCCGGAACGCCCGGCGGCGTCGCCGGCCCTGCCGCCGGAACTGGTGCCGGCCGAGGTGCCCCGCGGGGCGTCGGCGATGGACCACCCGCACGTCGGCGGCAAGTTCACCGCCTTCGTGCTCTGCTACGGCGACCACACCGACCTCGCCAAGCGGTGCCTGGAGTCGATCCTCCAGACCGCCCCGCCGGGCCGCCTGGACCTACGGGTGGCGGCCAACGAGTGCTCCGACCGGACGCTCCAGTACCTCCGCAGCCTGCCCCTGGCCCGGCTGTACGTGTACGCCGAGAACCGCAAGAAGTACCCGGTCATGCGGGAGATCTTCCGCGACGCGACCGCCCCCGTCGCGACCAACTACCTGCTGTGGTTCGACGACGACAGCTACGTCACCAACCCGGCGTGGCTGGAGCGGCTGGCGGAAACGATCGCGGCGAACCACGACCACGGCGGCCGGCACTACGGGTGGCTGCACCTGCACGACGTGAAGATGTTCGCCAAGAACGGGCACGACCCGCGGCGGTGGTTCCAGCAGAGCACCAGCTACCGCGGCACCCCGCTCAAGGTCCGCGGGACCAGGACGCCGGCCCCCAACGGGACGGTGATCGAGTTCGTCCCCGGCAGCTTCTGGGCGCTCCACACGAAGACCATGCTGGAGTTCGACATCCCCGAGCCGCGGCTGGTGCACAACGGCGGCGACATCACGATCGGGTGGCAGGTCACCCAGGCCGGGTTCAAGACCGTCGGGTTCAACAAGGACCGGCAGTTCGTGTACACGTCGGGCAGCCCGCGGCGGGGGTACAGCGAACGCTTCCCGTGGGCCAACCCGGTGGGCTGAGGTAGAATCAGGGGGTCACGGACGACCCGCACGGAGGAGGGCCAAGGATGGCACGGGCACTGAAGGTCAAGAAGCTCGACGCCGGCACCAACGTCAACTACCTGTTCCTGTCGGCCTACCGCCTGCGGATCGAGATCGAGCAGGCCGTGGACATGGACGACCGCGTCTTCCTGTTCCGCCGCGACCCCACCAACCCGAACACCGGCGACACGCTGGACACGTTCTTCACCGTGTGCAGCCCGGTGGACATGGCCGACTTCCCGCCGGACGAACCCGACCCGGCCAAGCAGTACCCGTTCTTCCGCCGCAACTGGGTGGAGCTGGACTTCCGCGCCACCTCGCAGGCCGACGAGGCGTACGCGCTCATCGTCGCCGAGTTGCAGAACCTCGTCTTCGCCCTGAACCGCCTGGAGCGGCTCCGCACCGTCGAAACGGTGTGGTGTGGTCCCCCGCCCGACGACGACTCGGGCCACAGTTCCGAAAGCATGGAGGCGTAACCGTGTCCGCGCAAACCGTCCGCAAGCTGGTGGTGATCGAGGACTCGCTGATCCTGTCGATGGCCGCCAACCAGCAGTTCCTCACCGAGTTCCCGTTCCTCGGCGGGCTGACCGCCGCGGCCAAGAAGAAGGCCGCCGGGTGCGGCCGGTGCGGGAGCGCCAACCGCGAGCGGGGGCAGGTGCTCAACGCCGCCAAGGCGACCATCGCCGGCATGTCCCCGGACAAGAAGAAGCGGATGCTGAAGCTGCTCAACGCCGAGAAGATGCGGGTCGTGTACTCGGACGGGGCGAAGACCCTCCAGAAGACGATCGAGGGGGGCTAAATTCCACCGCGGAATGCGACATAGTACATGTCCCGATCACTTAGGGTTCGACTTCGGTCGAGCCCTTTTCCGTTTACCCGCGAGGTGCCGGTGCGGACCATCTGGAAGCAGGTCGTCGAGCCGAACAGCTCCCGCGACAACCCGTACCCGATCTCGTTCCGCGCCCCGGCCGGGTCCAAGGCGATCAGCGTCGGGGTCCAGCAGGGGCTGGTGTGCGTCTGGTACGAGGTCGATCCCGACGAGCCGATGGGCATGCTCACCATCTACTCGGTGGGCACCGGGTTCGGGGCCGTGCCGCCCAAGGCCGAGTTCTTCGGCACCGTGCAGCACAACGGGTTCGTCTGGCACTTCTACCGCTAGACGGCCCACGGGAATGCGAGCCCGCCTTCCGAGGGCGGCGGGCTCAATATCGTAATTTGCCCTCGGAGCATCTACCGGAGCTACGCATGAGCAAGAAGACCGACGCCCCCGTCGCCACGCTGCCGACGGACCGGGAACTCGTCCAGCAGCGGGTGGCCCAGGCCAACGACACGATCCAGCAGTTCGTCGCGACGCTGTTCGACGGCGTCCGCGGCAAGATCGACGACCTCAAGATCGAGCTGGGGTCGGCCCTGCTCGCCGAGCGGGTGTCCGACGCCATGCTGCGGCTGGGCGAGATCAACGCGGAGGTGCGGGCGCTGGCCGACGAGGCCGTGGCCGCCGAGGACGACGTCATCTTCCGGCTGATGCTCACCCGCATCGCGATCCTCAAGGTGAGCTTCACGGCCCGGTACAAGGCGGCCCTGCTGGTCGTGCCCGGCGGCCCCGACGAGGGGACGATCACCAAGGAGGTGGCGAAGCTGTTCGACGGCATCGCCAAGGACATCGCCGCCAAGCGGAAGGCGGGCGACCCCCGCCCTTTACCGGCGGCCCCGGCCCAGGAGGAGGTCGGGGTGCTGACGGCGTTCGCCGCGGAGCCGGGGGCCGGCCTGCCGGCGGGGATGGAGGTGGCGGTGGAGGGGCTGGCGTACGCGGGGCCGCCGGCTTCGCCGGAGCCGCCGGCCGACTCCTCCTGGGCCGCGGACCCGGAGGCGGGGGAGGGGGAAGACCCGGCGGACCAGCCGGGGGTGACGGTGATCGAGCAGGACGTGACGGTCACGGAGACGGTGCTGACCGAGGTGATCGCGGGGGCGACCGCCCCGGCGTCGCCGGAACCGGAGCCGAGCCTCCCGGACGGGGAGCCGGTGCCGATGGTGGTCCCGCAGGTCGGGTTCCCCGGGTCGGGGAACAAGTCGAGGAATGGGCAGCGCTCGCGGGCCAGGGCGTAAGCCCGCCCCCGCCGGAACCCGCCGCACCACCCGCTCAGCGGGATGGCGGGTTCCAGGGCAGCACGAATCGTCTGTTGGGGTACTTCCGCCGCGGCTGACGCCGCGTAGGGTATCCAACACGCTCCGCGTGTTAGCTCTCCGGGGCCGCGGGCCGGCCGCTTCCCTTTACCTATTATCCGGGCGGGGCTACAGTGACCCGCACCAGGAGGACCGAACCGTGGGCATGAAGGTGATTCCCGAGGCGTCCAAGTTCAGCGACGACAACGGCCAGGGGGTCGTGGTCGTCGAGTGCGACCGGGCGAGCGAGTTCAACCTCGCGATCGAGGAGTTGCAGGGCATCGGTGCCCGCAACCTCGCGATCAAGTACGCCACCGAGCGCGGGGTGGGCGACGCCCGGATCAACGGCAACATCGGCTACCCGTACCCGGTCAACAGCCAGGGCAAGAGCCTGGAGGTGGTGAAGGACGGCGAGGGCAACCCGCTGCCGCCGGCCCACCCGCTCATGCAGCCGGCCCGCTACCGGACCGACGTGCCGGTGACCCGGAGGCTGGTGTGACCGGCATCTACCCGACCGAGCTCCAGCGGGTGCTGACGTTCCTGCCGCGGGGGCGGTTCCAGTTCCTGCTCAAGAAGCTGGGGCCACCCAAGCCGATCCCCCTGGAGCCGAAGGCCGTCCTGGTGCTTACCCTGTACGACTGGTTCGCCCACCTGGGCGGGTACATCTCGGACGACCAGCAGCAGCGGGTGGTGGCCCAGTTCGACGCCGAGCTGGGCAAGGCCGTGTCGCTGCCGCAGGACCGGGACGACATGCGGCTGCTGCCGGCGGTCGTGCTGACGCTGTCGGACGGCCGGTACGCGGCCGTCACCGGGCGGGAGCACTGGTACGATTACGAACAGGACGAAGACCGGATGATGCTCCTCATGCCGAGCGTCACCCACATCTCCTGCGACCTGACCGCCCTGCAACTGCGGGTGCGGCGGCGGGTCCAGGAACTCCGGGGAGGCAAGGATGCCGCAGCCGACCGCCGCCACGATCCCCCAGGACGGCCCGCGAACGGCTGAGGGCCGGCCGCCGGCCGCCGGGACGACCACCAAGGCCGTCCGCGGGCTGCTGGAGTCGGACGACACGTACGCCACCACCTTGCTGGTGTGGGCGCTCGACACGTACGGGATGGAGTGCCTGGAGTGGCACCCCACGACCCTGAAGATGGAGATCGAGTCGGACTTCAAGGTCCGGCTGCCGAAGGCCAACTTCGACAAGCTCCTGGCCGCGGTCACGATCCTGACCACCGACCTGTTCTTCAAAGACGCGGCCCGGTTCGTGCAACTGGCGAACATCCTCTCCGGCGACGACTTTCAGCCGGACGAGTTCGACCCCGCCGACGCCGTCGAGTGTGCGCTCGCGGTGACGGAAGCCCTGCTCCTGGTGCCGCCCGACCAGGAGGACGCCGAGCCCTTCTCCGACGACGTCCGCCGGTACATCGGCCTCGTGCTGAAGGAGGAAGGGTTCGTAACCCCGCCGGACATCCTGCGGATCGCCCTCGGCGGCGACTCGGGCCGGCAGGTGGACAACGACTACGGCAGCGACCCGGAGACGCACGCCGCCATCCGGGCGGCCCAGAAGCAGAAGACGGACGAGGTGGAGGGGGCCGTCAAGGCCATGCTCGCCGGGCTGCTGGAGCAGCTCAAGACCTTGCCCCTGTCTAACGGCAGCACGGCCGACCTGACGCAGAAGATCGCCACTGTAATCAGGGCCATCACATGAGCGCCAAGCGTAGCAACGACAAGGCTCGCAACCTGTCCGCCGCCGACCTGGGCATCGGCAAGGACGACCCGCGGTGGGCCTCCCAGGGCGACCTGGAAGCCGAGATGCGGTTCTACGGCATGCTCGGCGACGAGCCGCAGGCCATCAACGTCGAAGACGAGGAGGACGAGGAGGACGAGGAGGACGAGGACGACGACTTCGACGACGATGACTTCGACGACGATGACGAGCTCGACGACGATGACTCGGACCTCGACTACGACGATGACGACGACGAGTTCGAGGACGACGACTTCGACGACGAGGACGACGAGGACTTCGACGATGAGGAAGACGACGATTTCAACGACTGAGCCGGAGCCGTGCCCGGCGTGCCGCGGGCAGGCGGGCCGCGACTGCACGGTGTGCAACGGGGTCGGCTTCAAGCCGTTCCACCCGGT
>JACCDG010501800.1_pt1 | contig 61020 bp, 82 predicted proteins | sample 7442471 | NCBI WGS metagenome assembly JACCDG01 (sample SAMN15323444, study PRJNA562643) | freshwater metagenome | isolation source: river surface water | place: USA:Blue River Watershed | collected 2017-08-17 | reverse complement strand
GGGCTTTTTCCAGGTATCTCAGGATGCCGACCTTGAACGCCTCGGGGTCGCCGTTCGGGTCCAGGTGTTCGGCGATAGAGTGGAAGGAAAAGAGATAATCCCGATCGACGTCCTCGTCATCGAAGAACCGGCACGCGGACCTGCGGTCTTCCTTGCTTACGGCACACGAGGCGATCCGGTCGAAGATCGCCCGCTGGAGCACCGCCCAGAGTAGGTAGTGCTCGGGCATGCAGAGCCTGACCGCGAAATCGTCCCAGCAGGATATTGCGTCGGCGTAGGGAGTGCTTCTCTCGTTGGGCATCCTGACCTGGTGAGCGCCGTCATGACGGCATCAAGGGTAAGATGCCGCAGGGGCTGGAAAGGCGCACTAGGGAAAGACAGGATCCATGTCCAGATAATCGCAGAAGATTTTGAAAGCCTCCTTACAGGAAAAGCAGACCTCTACCTTGTGACCGGCTTCTCTTAGTCGCTCGTGCCAGGCGACCTGTTCCGGCCTTGGTTTCTCTCCGGGCCTCTTCATCTCTATCCAGAGTCCATGGAAGCCCTGGGAAGGGTAGGCGATATGGAGATCGGGAATTCCTCCCCTGACTCCTTCCGCCCAGAAACGAACCCTCATGGCTTTGCTCTTAAACTTGGCGACCGCCTGATTCGGGACGGCATAAGCCAAAAAAGCCGCCGGGTGGTTGACCCTCGACAGGAGATTGAAGAACGCCACCTGCTCCAGGTGCTCGTAATCGCGAGGGAGGTGGCTGGTAGAGGAGATCCTGAGAGCCATGCACCTGAAGTGTAGGCTGGCCCGGGGCATGCCGGTAGGGGGCAATGTGGGGCATGGTGCCGCCCACAGCCCCTTGGGATGGCGAGAGAGCCTGAGCTTTGGGTCGGGAGACCTTAACCGAAATTGTCTGCTGTTATGTTGCTGTTATGTTATTCAATTATATTAATTACTTATATTATTATTATATATTAACAGTATTAACAGCATTAACAGCAGGACCCTGGGTAGATCCCTCCCGTGCCGCGAAACGCTGCTGTTATGCTGTTAAGGTGTTTTGCGCCCCTAAGAGGGCGGAATGCTTGAGAAACTTAACAGCAGCTGTTTTCGCTGAAAAGTTCTGTTATGTCGGTTATGTAGCTCGGTTGTCGTTATGAAACTGGTGACCGATGCGCTACGGGACGTAGCTGAACAGTGTGCGTTTGCGGCCACTGGTCGTTTCCTCTTTCGCGACGACGACGCCCTCCTCCTGCAATTGCAGGAGATAGTCCCGACGCTTGATTCGGGGGATGGCGCGTGTCTGTTGGTACAGGTAGTTGGCGTCCACCCACTTGGGGTGCGCGTCCTTGATCAGCCGGAGGAGCCTGTTCACTTCGGCATGGGTCTGATTGTCCGCGATCTGCTCCCTCGCGGCAACGATCATCTTGCGGCAGAGCTGCGTGATGAGTTCGACGGCCCACACCATGCTGGTCTCGGTGATCTCCGGGCCGTCCTCGACGGTGAGTGCGACCTTGGTCACCTGCTCGTAGGCCCGCCCCCAGATACTCTCCTCGGCGTGCCGCTTCCCCTGAATGGACTTGTTCTTGAGCGACTCGAATTTCTGCCCGGCATCCTTGAGCGCTAGCCGAGCGGACCTGGAATACGGGACGACGACGGGATTCGGGACTGCGAAGGCTCCAGAGAGATTTCCCCCGGTCTTCGGGCGATCCTCTCCCGAGATCTCCCTCACCTTCGCGGCCAGCTCTTTTGGCGGCGGAGCGATCTTCACGGGCTGCCGTTCGGCGAGGTAATCATGGGTCTCGAAGATGAGGAGCCGCGCGGCGAAGCCGTTGACCGCTTCGACTGATGAGAACGCCCCGAAGATACCCTCCTGTGTGGTTGTCCCATACAGGCAGAGGCACGGCTGGTGGAGGTCGGCGCGCGGATTCTTGCTGTCGGCGTTCGCGTACTGAAACCCGAGAAGCGTCTCGTCGGCCATGCTGTAGAGCCTCAAGATGAGCCGGACGATCCCACTCTTGTAGCCCGGGGCGTTGGACGAGAACATTCCCTTGAACGCGAGGCCGATCTCGTCCCAAGGGATCATCGCCTTGTGGCCGGACTCGATGAGCCCCTTCACGAGCCCTTGCTCGGACATCGGCTCCCCGCAGATTCGCTGCGACAGACCGGCCTCCCTTGCCAGGGCCTGAATTTTCTTGAGGGGGCCCGTCTTCCCCGACGACGACGGACCGACGGCGATGGTGAGGAGATTCGTACGAGCGTCGGCCTCCGTCCTCACCTGATGGCCTTTGAGCATCCCAACGAAGGCGAGGGCGGCGGCGAGGGAGTAGCTCGGCTGCCAGTAGAAGTTCGACTCGGTCAGCCAGTTGGCGATTTCGCCGGTGATTCCGGGGGCTGAGACAAGCATGTCTACGGGGAGCGCGAAACTGGTACCGCCGATTGACTGGCTCTCTTCAGGCCTTTCCGGGGCGAAAACGTCGTCAACCGGCTGGGCGGGGAGAAGGGGATCTTTCACTTGAACCAGTAGCGCCTCCGCCTTCTTCGCCAGCGCCGTCATGTCATCAAACGGGGCGACCTCCCGCATTGCGAAGTCGACGAGCTCCATCACCTCCTTCAGCGGCTTCGGCTCGGAGCAGTACGTGTGATTGATGCCCTGGACGAACGTAAGCACCTCGGCGCGGCTGTAGCCGGTGGCTGCGTGCCTGATGGCGAAGCCGACCAGGAGCTTGTGCCGATTGCCCGGCTGGATACTTCCCGGGGAGAGACCCTCAAGATCCGGTAGCGAAGCCTCCCCTTCAATTCTCGCCTGAGTCTCCAGCGGGGCCAGGTCCATCTCCGCCACGAGTTTATCGATGGGGTACGGCATGCCCGCCTCAAGCTTGATCGTCCTGACGCGAAACGGCTCTTGCTTGTAGTGGAAAAAGCCAGGGATTCGCATCACCCGTGCCAGATCCTGGACGGACGGGTCGCTCCCGAAGCGGCGGGCGAGGGCGATTTGGAGTCCGCGGAATCTCGCGAGCGGGCAACCGTCGACGAACCAATATGCCTGATACTTCCCCGGAGAGGATTCAACGATGACGTGCGGTTCAAGCGGGGCGTTGTTCACCGGCTCAAGGGGTGCGCCGTCAAGGTCCACGAACAAGGCCCTGACGTCTGTGACGTTCTCGGCGCTCCTGCCGACCCCGTCGCCCCAATTGACCATGAAGTAGATGCCGCGACGCTGCTCGTTCCTCAGGCAGAGGATCTTCTGCAGGTCGGGCAGGTGCCCGTAGAAGTGATCGGCAGAGCCGCCCTTCTTCGAGTCGTCGAAGTACTGGAAGGCATGCGGCTCTCCCTCGCCGAAGAAATCGAGAAAGCGCCCGGCCTCGGCCAGGTCGAAATTCAGGGCCATATGCCCCCTTATTGATTGGTAGCCCTGTCGTGAACCGCTTTGATGGAGGCGATGGTGACACCGTTCCGCTCCCCGATCTGCTCAAGCACCGGCCAGTACTTCTCCGGGATGCCGGTCTTGTTCTTCGGCCACCGCTTCACCGTGGCGGGATCGACGTTCGTGTGCGTCGCCACTCGCCTGGCCCCGCCCAGCAATTTGATGATGTCGCTGATTTTCGTAATGGTCATGATTGACATTTGTATATGCGTCGCACTATGTTTGTCAACGAATTGATGCTTAGCATTTGTGGGGGACTATGGGATTCACGTTGGACAGCGTTATCACGGGCAAGGAGAAGAAGCCGCCCATTATTTTGTTTCACGCCCCGCAGGGCGTCGGTAAGACGACCTGGGCGTCCCAGGCGCCGGGCTCGATCTTCATCCCCTGCGAAGACGGGATCGGAAAGCTCTCCTACGCCAGGTTCTCCAAACCTCGCTGCTTCGAAGACATCCTTGAGGCCGTGACAGAGCTTGGGTCGAAGAAACACGACTACAAGACGCTCGTGATCGACACCGTGAGTGCCCTGGAAAAGATCGTCCACTGCGATATCCGAGCGGCGCACGGCGACAAGGTCTTCACCTCGTTCGGCAAGGGGCATACCCACGCCCTCGGGTTCTTCGACAAGCTCACGACCTACTTGTCTCGTTTGCGCGACAGCAAGGGAATGATGATCATCCTCCTGGCCCACTGCGACATCAAACGCTTCGAGCCGCCGGATACCGACCCTTACGACACCTACACGATCCGGTGCCACGACAAGGTCCAGCACAAGCTTTACGACTGGGCGGACATCGTTCTCTTCGGCAATTACAAGACGAAGGTGACCAAGGAAGAGGGGAGCTTTGGCCAGACGCGGACGGTGGCGGTCGGGGATGAGTCGCGGGCCATCTATACGAGGCGGCGCCCGGCGTTCCTCGCGAAGAACCGCTACGACCTGCCGTTCGAGCTCCCGTTCCCGAGGGAGTTCGATTGGAAGGGCTTCATGAAGGAGGTCTACAAGGACCTTTCGGATGGGAAGACTCCTGAGGAGTTCGGGAAATCCGAGTTCGCGACTGAGGGGGCGAGAGCGCCGACGCCGGACGACGAACCAGAAGCAGCGAAGGATTAACGTCTAGCAGAGACAAAGGAACGTATGGGCAATTTAGGACTGACAATCGATTCGGAAGAGAACCCGCCAAGCACCTTCGGTCAACCGATGCCGAAGGGCAATTACATCGTGAAAATTGTAGAGAGTTCGGTGAAGGCGACCAACGGCGCGAGCGGGCCGGGCTCCCAGGTCGTGATGAAGGTGCAGGTCACGCAAGGGGAGTTCAAGGGCCGCACCGCGCGGGGGCGATTCACTCTCACGAACGCGAGCGACAAGGCTCAGAAGATAGGCCGCGCTGACCTCTCGGGAATCGGGGTCGCGTGCGGCAAGCCGCACTACGACGACACGAGGCTCATCCACGACATCGAGTTTGAGGCCTTCATCGACGTCGAGGGCGAGTGGAACGTGTTCAAGCGGGCCAATTGGCGGAAGACGGCGGGGGCCGCACCGGCAGCTCCAACCAAGAATGCCCCATCGACCTCCATCTCCGACGACGACGTGCCGTTCTAACGGAGGAGTGTGGAGCTTCGCGGGTATCAGAGTGAATGCGTCTCGGCCTCCTGGGATTGGTTCCGAAAGAACCCCCAGGGGGCCCCCTTGGTCATCCTGCCCACCGGGGCGGGGAAGAGCCTGGTCGCGGCCGAGATCGCAAAACAGGTCGCCGAGAAGGGAGGTGACCGGCGAGTCCTCATCCTAGCGCATAGGAAGGAACTGCTTGAGCAGAACTACGCCAAGCTCTCCCAGCTCATGCCGTGGGGGAGGCTCGGGCTCTACTCGGCGGGGCTCAATCGCCGGGATACCTCGGCCCAGATTGTCGTGGCCGGGGTGCAGTCGGTCTACAACAAGGCCGAGGAGTTGGGACGGTTCAGCCTTGTCCAGATCGATGAGGTCCATCTCGTCCCCCCTGAGGGCGAGGGACGATATCGGACGCTCATCGAGGGCCTCCGTCGAGTGAATCCGGCGGTCCGGTTCCTCGGGATGACCGCGACGCCCTACCGGCTCGGCAGCGGGCTGCTCACCAATTCGGGAGATGTTTGGACCGGGGTCGCCTACGAGGCGAACATCCGGGACCTGATCGAACAAGGGTATCTGTGTCCGCTCATCTCGAAGGGGAGCAGATTCCAGGCGAATCTCGCGGGCGTCGCGACCAGGGGCGGAGAGTTCGTCTCCGCCGACATGGAGCGTGCGTTCAATCGCCTGGACCTGATCGAGGCGGCGATCGAGGAGGTGGTCCGCCACGGGGAGGACAGGAAGAGCTGGCTCCTATTCGCGGCCGGTGTGGCCCATGCGACGGCTATCGCGGCGGTCTTGAATCGGGTCGGAATCCCTTGCGGCTCTGTCACGGGTGAAACGCCGCCGATCCTCCGGCAGCAAATCCTTGACGACTTCAAGCACGGTCGGTTGAGGGCCGTTGTCAACGTGGACGTTCTCTCGACGGGTTTCGACCATCCGGGGATTGACCTCATCGCGGTATTAAGAGCGACGAAGAGCACGGCCCTGTGGGTCCAGATCTGCGGGCGTGGGTGCCGCATCGCGCCCGACAAGGAGAATTGTTTAGTTTTAGATTACGGCGGCAATGCCCTGCGCTTCGGCCCCATCGACCGGATCCGAATTGCGTACCGCAAAAACCCGGTGACCGGCGCCGATGAGAGCAGCGTGGCGACCTCGCCCGTCAAGGAGTGCCCGAACTGCCGGAGCATCCTGCCGCTCTCGGCCAAGGAGTGCCCTGATTGCGGGCACGTATTCCCCGACGCCATGCGGCTGAACCATGAACCTGAAGCGTCGACCGCGCCCGTGTTGTCGGTCCCGGACCCGCCGATCGACGTCGAGGTCTACAAAACGGACTACGACCGCCACAAGAAGAGAGACAAGCCGCTACCGACCTTGAGGGCTGATTACTCGATCACGATGGTGGAAGGCGTCACCGTCGAGAAGGTCTCCGAATGGGTCTGCCTGGAGCACGAGGGATTCGCCGGCCAGAAGGCCAGGAAGTGGTGGCATGAAAGGGGCGGCAACCTGGCGGTGGACGCCCCGGAGACCGTGGAGGAGGCGCTGGGGCGGCTCGGGGAAATCAAGAATCCGAGACGCTTAAGGATTCAGAGGGATGGGAAGTATTGGCGGGTGCTCAACGTTCTTGAGTTTCACGACGCCGGAGAGGGCGGCGTCGGGAATGAGGAGGAGGAGTTTCAGGAGGAGTTCGGGGTGAACTTGTAGCTTCAGGGTGGACGGTTATTCGCGGCGAACCGACGAGTTGGTCGCGTCGCAATCGCCTGTTTGGATAAAATGCGCCCAAAACATCTTCCGTAAACGGAGACGGCCTGATGGACGGCAGCGAATGGTACCGGGAGCAGCTTGAGACGTCGACTTGGAAAGCCAAGCGGCGAGAGATCTACGAGCGTGACGATTATGTATGCGTCGATTGCACGAATCGAGGTGCGATCCGCGAGAAGTTCGCCGTCAGGATCCACTGCCACCACGAATACTACGTGAAGGGGAGGCTGCCCTGGGATTACCCGGCCCATGCTCTTGTATCGCTTTGCGACGAATGCCATGCGAAGCGTCACCGCATGGTGATCCTCACGCACGACAGCCACGAAGACGCAGAAATGTGGATCATGTTTGCCGACGCCGAGGCCGCCTTGCTCGAAATGCTGATCGAGGAAGAAGAAACTAAGCGACGACATCGCATCAGCCACCTTGAGGATCTCGGAGCCATCTGGGACTCGGAAGGCCACTACTATGGTTACGTAACAAAAAAGGGTGAGGAACGGTTCTACGATGAAGACGGTCGTCGGATGGGCTGATCAGATCTTCCCGCTCGCCTTCAAAACCTCCTCCACGCTCTTCCCCGTCATCGCGGCAACTGCTGGCGCACATTCCTCGCTGATCCCGCGAGCCCACCAGTTGTAGACCGCTCGGAGCGTGAGGATGATCCCGTGCTCCCTTTCGAGACGGCGGATGATATCCGACGCCGGGCACAAAGGTCTGAGGATGGCGTCGATATCCCTCCATCGCTTGGTTCTGCGGATTGGGAGCTTCTTTTTCTGTATGCTTTTCATCGAATTATATTGACACGATAGCGCATGACGTGGCAAGAGATTGTATATGACAGATAGCGGGAGGCTTATGGATAAGCGGCACTGGCACATCACCGACGGCATGTTCACCCTCTCTTGCGCTCCCACAGAGCTTCAGGCGTGGTTGCGACTTTTTGAATGGGATGGCGAGTGCGTCAACGGGGTGAAATTCATGGAGGCGGTCGGGCACTTCAGGGGGTCGGGTCACAGGGCCGTGGAGATAACGGAAAAACAGGAGGCATATGAACGAAGAGACTGAAGACCAAGAAGACCTAAAGGAAGCGAAAGAGACGGGCGAGATCTCTCTCGACGATCTCCTCACGGTCATCACCGAGGAGAACCTTCACCCGGAGATCCCCACCGGCCCCGACGTGGGCGCGGAGCGCATATCGCCCGTTGCCGATGGAGACTTTAAGAGCGACCTGCTCGACAGGCTGAAGGACCCGAACTATGCGGGCGAGTATCTCCTCGCGTGCCTTGAAGAGAGCCGAGAGCTTTTCTTCCACGGGGTGCGGAACGTGTTCGAGGCGCTGGATTGGGAGGTGATTGAGGTGAAGCCAAAGACAGGAGAGATATGACGAAAACTCATGAAGAGCGTGAGCAAGCCCTACGAGGCGAGCTGCTCAAGATGAAAGCGTCGGCCCGGCTGGTGCCGTTGTCAGAGTGGATAGACGCGATGCTAGGCATCATCGAGCGCGAGAAGGTCCAGGCGTTGGAGGCTTATAAGGAGCGGCAGTATGAGGCCGGAATCTCTCCAAGGAGAATTCTCGGGGCGTCGGTGGTTGAGGTGAGAGAGGGGCGGTGAGATTTTTATCAATCTGCTTGATGGCTGCAAACTTCGGAGTCTGGCAGCGCGACCTCAACGCCGGTGCGGTCGCGCTCAGCATCATGATCTGGGCCGAGGTAACTTTCGGTAAGGAAGAGTAGTGACGGCCTTCATCTACCACCTCCCTAGAATTCGAGCGGTTCGCCGCCGACCGCCGCGAAACAGCCCGGCGGTGGTGGATGCATCCACCACCGTTTCGAGAGGGTGGAGACGTTCCCCAGGCTATCGGGCCTGTGGCTGTATGCGTGTAGTGGGTGCGGCAAGAGGATCTGCTGGGAGAACGGGGACCGGGAGTGGACTGAACTTCTGGCGGATATGGAGTCGGTAGAGGATGAGGATTTAATCGAGCTAACGAAGGAAATGGTGATCGAGCATGACGATTAAAGTTAATGGCCGACCGACCGCAGCGGACCTGGAGTACCTCCGTCGGACGTACCCGAAAGAGTACAACCCTACCATCGGGATGCTGCTGGAGGAGATCGCGACGTTGAACCTAGAGGTGGCGGAATTAAGAGTGCTCACGGACGTGAACGCGGCCATAAAGTCGAGTTGGGGCGAGTTGGTTACAAAGTCACGAATAGAATCATATTAAATATGTTGACACAAAGGCGCATGATGTGTCAGCGTTCAACGATGACAACAGGAGGCATATGAAACTAAAGAGCATCGCCTTGATCGCGGCCCTCGCGTTCGCCACCACCGCCCACGCCCAAACCGAGGACCAACTCGCCTGGGCAAACGTCCCCGGCAATTGGTCAGGCAAGTTCCACTTGGACGAGAACGACTGCCGATGGACGGTCCCGCCGAAGCAGTCTCTCAAGGTCAAAGCGAAGCTTCGGGCCGCGACCGGCTACGAGGACCCGGAGGATGGTTCGCTCCTCGCCGGGAAGTTCGGCGACCTCCGATTCCAGGGGTACTGGTTCGGCGTCGACGACGAGGAGGGGCAGAGCGCGAGCTTCTGGCGAAATACCCCCATCCGCATGACGAATGGGTGGACATGCCGGAAGGACACCGAGATTAACTTCCTCGATTACTGGGGCGGCGACTGGTCCGACGCCGAGATGGTGGTCGCGATCATCTGCCGGGGCGTCACCATCTGCGAGACGAGGTACACGGGGACGTTCAAGAAAGGGAAGAAGTAAATATGGAAACGGAGATTGAAAGGCGAGCCACGGCGTACGCGACTACGACGACCGAGGAAGGGTTCGTCCACGTCGACGCCGAGAAGAAGGCGGCGTACCTGGCTGGGCATGAGGACGGAATCGGGGACCGCGATGCGCACGGGCGGAAGCTAATCAAGACAGGAGACACCGTCTTTCACAAACCGTCCGGTGAGATTTGGACCGTCGCCTATGCGAATTACGACAACAACGATCTCGCCTGGTGTGGATGGCCTGAAGGGTGGGCACGTATCAGCGATTGCGAGCTAAGGGAATCTTGCTCGGACGAGGAAAGCCTAGAACACCTTCGGAAGTTGGCTGACATGGACACCGCTGATATGCGGCGATCCTGGGCACGAACAGAGCTAATGAAGCGAGGATTGTTAACGCAATAGAATTGGAAAACTAGTTACTAAAGGAATTATGGGCACACGCGGAGCATTTTGGATTGGAGACCCACGTAATCTTGAGGATCGGGAATGGCTGGGGTGCGTTGCGCTCGATGCTTTCCCTAAAAACTTTTCGGCCCTCCGAAGGTCGGAGAGCGTTGAGGACTTTAGAGAAGCCGTGACAAAAATCGCGCGTGCTCATCGGACTTGGGCAGATCCTAAAGAGCATGGTTGGCCGTTCCCTTGGGCGGATGACATTTTCCTAACCGATTTCACCTATGCGTTTTTCAACGGGCAATGCTGGTTAAGCTGCTTCCATGGCGGGCTGACTCCCGCGCGCGACCTTCGAAAGCTCCGGCGCTACTTCAACACTAGAGAAGACGATGCGAGTACGCGCAATATCCCCGCACCGGCACAGTACGATTGCGAAGCGCCCGACAGTATTATGGTTATTACTTTAAGGACACAGAAATAGGAAACTATGGCCAAAACCTCATCCCATGAGCCCCTTCGCCAACCACCGCTCGTGCAGCTCGGCGACGACCTCGGCGAGAGTGTGGCCCCTGGCGGTGAGTATCTCCCGCTCGGCGGTGTCGAAGAGCTGGGCGATGAACGCACACTCGGGAGGTCTCAGGGGGCAGTAGTCCAGGTTGACGTTCAGGGTGCACTCCCTGGCCTGGGCAATGAGAACGGAGAGGCGGTCGGCGGTCTGGGGGTCGAAGAGTCTGGCGGTCATGGGCCTCCAGGGAAGAGTTGATGTGAGTATGACATGGACGGTGAGGGTATGGAGAGGGAGAGAATCGAGAAGATTATCGAAGAGGCATTCGCGGTCAGTACCGAGAAGATCGCCCAACAGTATTATGAGCTTCTGGAGAAGACGGACTTTAACGTGATGCGGTACGTGATTGCTTCAAAGCTAGACTGGGAAATAGCGGTCGTGACCGCGCTCAAGGACGACGTCCTTTCCCGCCTCTGCAAAGATTTCGGCAGTGATTAGCCTCCTGCCCAAACCGGTTTGTGCCGGGCTTTCCGGGTCAGGAATAAGCCCGGCCCCTTTGGGGGCCCTATTAATTCGCGGGTTTAGCCCCTCGAAAAATATTCTTTGATTCTCATTGACACGCAAGCGCATGTTCATGCATCATATCTTTATTGAAGGCGTACGGCACTGACAGCCGGGACGCTGATTAAAGAGAGGCTAAAATGTTCGACAAAGCAACCTACATCAATAACTCCGCAGAGCTAAAAACCTACGTAACTGAAAGCGTTCAAGGCTATCTGATCCAGATGACTGAGGACGAAATCCGCGAGGTGGTCGATGCAATCCATGACATGGAGAACCGCCCCGCCTACGGCGACGACTGGTCGGAGTTCCTCGCGGGCCTTGAGGATTTCGGGACCTACAGCCCGAGCTACATGGCCGCTGAGTAGGGAATGATGGCCCGCGATGTTTGCGGGCCGGTAACCAACAAAGGACATATGGTCAATTTCTTCACGATCATAAAGCTCAATATCGGTACATTTGACAGTAATTCAAGCCTCGATGTTGAAATCCCCGCCCCAAGATATCAGGGTGAGACGCTAACGCAAACGCACGCACCTCAACTCTCGCGAATCCCGATTGAGAATCGATCGGGTCAAATCGTTGGGTGGAATTATAATTACTCAACTACATGCCTCGATTTCAACGAACTCTATTATTCAGCCGTCTGGCCGGCGGGTCGCGACTGTGTTGTTAAAGACTGGTCAAAGTGCTCTGTATTCCTCGACTCCTGGGCACGGCAGTGGCCGTATCGGAACGTGCCGAATCATCTCAACGTGGGGATGCATTGCCTGAAGCTCGATGAATCCGGCTATGGGCGCCCGTGGGTTGCTCACATTATCGCCCTGAAAGGCTCTCCGATCCGTGAATATCTTGAGGGAATCCCCGACCGCCGCGCCGCTGCGCCATCGCTATGCTTCTTCCTAAAACCCGACGAACTCTATGAGATATGCGAGCCCGGCCCGATCAATCTACCACCCCGCCGCCGATTTTGCCGCGTGGCAGCAAACGCTCGGTTGGTCGAAGTCCCCGAAATAGTTCTCTCTCGCCTCCGTGGCCAAGAGGCCGCATGAGCGATCTAAAACGACCAATGGGAACGGACGTCCTGACCGCGGCCCGCGAACGGATCGCGTTGGTGTTTGACCGATTCTCCCGAGTCTACGTGAGCTTCTCGGGAGGCAAGGACTCCACGGTCATGCTCCACCTCGTGATGGACGAGGCGATTAAGCGAGGTCGCAAGGTGGGCCTCCTGTTCATCGACCTGGAGGCGCAATACCATCTGACGATCGAGCACGTGCACAGATGTTTTGAGATGTACCGCGACCACATTGAGCCCTACTGGGTTTGTCTGCCGATGAGCCTCCGAAACGCCGTCAGCATGCACGAGCCACGTTGGCAGTGCTGGGACCCCGACGAGCGTGAGCGATGGGTACGCGAGCTGCCGGAAGCTGACGGTGTCATCTCCGATGATCGCTTCTTTCCGTTCTTTGGGCGGGGTATGGAGTTTGAAGAATTTGTCGAAGAATTCGGGCGTTGGTACGGCGGCGATGTTGCGACGTGCTGCATGGTCGGCATTCGGGCTGACGAGAGCCTTAACCGATTCCGCACGCTGACGATGAAAAAGGCGCGGCTCGACGGCATCCGCTGGACGACGTTCGTGACTGCACCTGTATTCAACGCATACCCGATTTACGACTGGCGGACCCGAGATATTTGGGTCTATCACGCAAAAAACGTAAGACCGCATAACAGGCTCTATGATCTCATGCATCAGGCGGGTTTGACCATTTCCCAGATGCGCATCTGCCAGCCATACGGCGACGACCAGCGGAAAGGACTTTGGCTCTACCACATCATTGAGCCGGAGACGTGGGCAAAAGTGGTTAAGCGCGTAGCCGGTGCTAACTTTGGCGCCAGTCACGTCGAGCAGCGTGGGAATATTCTTGGCAACTTTCACGTGACGTTACCTGCTGGTCACTCCTGGAGCAGCTTCGCCTCTTTTTTGATCGAGTCGCTGCCGCCGACCCACCGCGAGCACACACGAGAGATGGTTAGCATTTACTGCAAGCAGGGGCTACTCCACCTCCCCGAGGATGGTGACGGGCCATCCTGGCGGCTAATCTGCAAGACGATTTTGCGGAATGACTACTGGGGTCGAACGCTAGGCTACTCGCAGGAACAGCGGGAATTCACCCGGCGACAGCGACAGGCCCGCGTCGAACGAAAGCGAAATCCATCCCACAAAGTGCGGATGATCGAGCGAATCATCAGGGGGCGTCTATGAAAACCCCTATCGGTATGAACGTTCTCGATGCCGCGCGATCCAGAATTCAGGACCTCTATGATAATTTTTGTCCTGAGGAAGTCTGGCTCTCATTTAGCGGCGGTAAGGATTCGACAGCTTGCTACCACCTCATGAAAGAGGAAGCGTTGCGCCGTGGCATCAGCTTTCTGAACGTCCTGATTATCGACTTGGAGGCTCATTATACGGTGCACGCTGAGTTTCTGCGGAGCGTGGTTGAAGATTCTGAGATTGAAATACGCGGCTACTGGGTTTGCCTCCCATTCCACCTCTCTAACGCGTCCTCAGCTTACATGCCCAAGTGGTTGTGCTGGGACCCCGAGCAGAAAGCCCGGTGGGTACGACCGCTACCTAACAGTCACCTTCTAGTGAGCGAGGCAAACAACCCATTTGGCGCTCGGTTCCGTAAGGGGATGGAATTCGAGGAATTCATCCTGCAGTTTCCGCAATTTGTGGCGGAGCATCACGGGTTGGCCAAGATTGCCCAGGTCATCGGCATCAGGACAGAGGAAAGCTACAACCGACACCTGAAATTGGCAGTGAGGCGCAACCGCGAGTTTTTTGGCGGGCGAATGTGGATGCTGAAACAAAAGGCAACGGGAATAGAGTCGTACAGCTCCCATCCAATCTATGACTGGAAGGTGACCGATATCTGGAAGTTTCTATCTCGCCGCAACTACAACCGCCTTTATGACCAGATGTATCAGGCCGGTTACTCACTGCATGAGATGCGCATCTGTCAGCCGTACGGCGAGGAGCAGCGCGACAACCTTGACCTGTTCGCCAAGATCGAGCCAGAGACGTGGGCGCGAGTCCAGCGGCGGGTGATGGGCGGCAACTTTGCGAGGATCTACAAGGGCAAGAACGTTGTGAAGGGCAAGATCGTCAGACCCTCAGGCGTGACGTGGGAGCAATGGGCACGGCTGATGTTGCGGACCATGCCGCCGTTCCTCAGAGAGCACTACCTACGGCGTATCAATGTATTTCTCCGCTGGTGGCGGAAGAGGCTATTCGACGACATCCCTCACATTTACGCGCACGATTATGCCCCGAACGAGACGTTCGATAACGAAGGGATTTACGTAGTGAACATCCCCGACGAACACTCGCTTGACACGAAAAAGAAGAAGCCAAGTTGGCGACGGATCGCCAAGGTGCTCGCGAAGGGCGACTACCTTTGCAAGAACCTGACATTCCAATGCAATCAGAATGAGTACGAGAAACTAGAGGCCTTGAAATTAAAGTGGGAAATGCATGAGCAGGATTAGGGCAATATTCGACGTAATGAAGAACCGAAAGAAGCCAACAGAAGACGAGTTACGATCAGCGTTTCCCTGTCTGTTTGCGCGACTAGTTCCGATTGAGAAGGTTCGGTTTAACGACTACAACCCAAATGCGGTCCCTCCACCGGAGATGCGTCTACTGCGGCACTCAATCGAGGAGGATGGCTACACACAGCCAATCGTAACGGTCTACGACCCCGAGCGAGACGAGTACGTGGTGGTTGACGGGGCGCACCGTTATAAAAATGCTGCGCAGGTGTTCAAGCTGCCGGTGATACCGGTGGTGGTAATCGACAAGCCGATTCGCGACCGCATGGCCTCCACCATCCGCCACAACCGCGCGCGGGGGGAACACGCGGTAACCCCGATGAGTAACATCGTGGCCGAGCTTTACCGTCTCGGCTGGGAAGACGCTGAAATCGGCAAACAGCTCGGGATGGAGCCGGACGAGGTTCTGCGACTCAAGCAGGTCACCGGCCTAGCTGAGTTGTTCGTAGATGGAGATTACTCTCAGGCGTGGGAGGTGTGCGGGGATGAGGACGAGAGTGAGTCTGATGAAGCCTGAGTTGCGACTGTGCGCGTTTGAGGACCTGGCCGCAATGCTACCGGAGGCCCGAAAGACACGGATCATAGCAGCCGACCGTAAAAGAGTCCGATGGTGGCAGATCATGGCCAAGGGGGAAGCAGTTGGATTTTGCGGTTTACTCCAAGTCAGTATCTATGTAACCCGCCTCGTCTCCTGTTTTGTTGTAAGAGATCATCGTGGAAATGGGTTTGGGAGCTTTGCGGTCCACGAGCGGGTCCGCATGGCGCGTGCTGAGGGGTATAAGCGCGCGGAGGTTAGGACGTTTCACCCGGAGTATTTTGCCCGCATTGGATTTCGGGAGGTGCGTCGGTTCAATTCCTGTGGGTCGATGATAATAACACTCGGGTCTGGTCTGGAATTAACAGGAGCTTCATGACCCCCGAAGAAGCCATCGAAAAAACCGCCCAGTTCACGCACCGGCACCTGACTGCCGAACAAGCTGAACAGCTCCTCGGCCACATCCTCGGCCACATCCTCGGCCACATCCTCCGCCGCTCCCTTGAGGCGACCTGCATCATGGTCGACAAGGGGCTGACGTTCGAAGAGATGGAGTTCGGAGTCAGGGAGGGCATCAGGCGGTTAAAGGGTGAAGAGACAGGAGGCGTATGAGAAGGGGAGACGAACTCAGGAAGTTGGCATTAATTCGCCTTCAAGAGCTTTCAGACAGTGGGGCACAGAACGCGGTCCGAGACATCCGGGAATTAATTGCTTTCCTTGATGCGAAGCACGACGCCCTAGAGAGCGATTTTATCGAGGCGTGCAGGCGTCACAACGAATCCGAGGCAAAGTGCAAACGGCTATCAGTGGAGCTTGAAGCCGCTAAGGAGCTTGAACGCGAGCGATGGCAAGACTGCGCGAGGGCATTTAAGGGGAGAATGGAACATGGTGACTGAATTTGAGAAACGCCGGGCATGGCTTCGGCTCAACTGGGAGGACCGAAAGGGAATCATCCTCGCCGCAATAGAAATGCACATGGACCTCGACGACGCCAGCCTGGAGCGGGCAATCCAGATGGTTATGGATGACGTTCCTTGTGAGCACCGCGAGGTTATTGAGGCCCTACGGTCGGTGTCGGCGGAGGTTGGAAATGAAAGTGCTTGAGGCATTGATCATGGCGTACGGCTGGCAGGGCGGGACGATCCATCAGGCCATCGATGCCCTGCCGACGGAGGCGGAAGTATTCACCGTCTACAGTTGGGGGTACCACGCCGGTCTGGAGATGAGGCACGGGATACACGTTGCTGATTACCCCGTTCCGGTTAACTCCTGGGATGTGGATTCGCATCGCGAGTGCGTCACGTCCTATGTGAGGGGCTTGCTCGATGGGATTGACGTAATGATGGACCCGAATCGCGGACACCAAGAGTTGCATTTGACAAGCGGCGATTGAGGTTTAACAGGAGGACTATGAGCGAGAGAGAGATTTTAGCGGAGGCGTTGAGGGGAATGGCGACGATTCGATCAGGCGTCAAAGTGTGGGCTGGCGTCGGATGGTGGGCCGAGGCTGATTATCTTGGGGTTCGACTGGCCAAACTCGGCGATACCGTCGAGGAGGCCACGGCCGCCGCCCTCCTCGCCCTCGCCGACAAACTCCTGAAGGTCCGCGACCACGTGGGCCTTTTATTGGCCCCGGACATTGACCCAACGAAACGCCAGAGCTTGCCCACGGTGAAGCTATGAGCCTGAGTGACTTCCTGGACGTTTCGGCGGTCGGGCTGACGCTCGCGGCGTTGGTGGCGGTGTTGTGGGGGAGGAGGTAGGGGGCGATGAGAACTACATACCGAGTTGAGTGGACCGCTAACGGTCTCCATTTTACGAGAGGGTATTTTACCAATTACCACGCGGAGCAGTTCGCCAGGGCGTTACGGCTGAATGGCCTAGACCCGGTCGTGCTAACGCTCCGCTCCAATTAACCCGCAATTAACCCACGCTTTTCATTGACACATAAGCGCATATCATGACATTATTCCTCTCGTAACGAGGCGATGACCTGACAACGTCGCCCCATTAATCAGAGGCTAAATGACAACCAATTCTTTTCGCTCCTTCTACCATCGCAAAGCCGACCCCGCCCCCATCGACATCAGCAAGTTCGCGACGGTCAACGCGGACCGGCCCTCAGAGCGGGTGAGCAGCTCATACCGCTTCATCCCGACGACCCGACCCCTCGCGGTCTTGGCTGATTATGGATGGCTTCCGGTCGCCGTCCAGGAAACCCGAACACGCGACGAGGCCAACGCGGGATACCAACGGCACATCGTCCGCCTGTCCCACCCCTCATTGACCAAAGAGGTCGGCGTGGGCGGGACCATCCCGCAAATCCTCCTCGGGAACGACCACACCGGCAACGGGGCTTTCGAGTTCCTCGTGGGCCTGTTCGAGAAAGTCTGTGCCAATAACCTGTGCGTTAACCGGGGGGATGCCGGTCGGCTCCGCGTGCTCCATCGGGGTTATGCTGATGCCCAGGTCGAGTTAAACATACGCCAGGTCATGGCCGAGTTGCCCGACGTGCTCGGGAACGTCGACCGCTTCAAGGCGATAAACCTGAGCCGAGACCAGCAGGAGGCATACGCGGAATCGGCGATAGAGCTCAGGTGGGACGGCGAGGCTTTCGCGGTCGAGCCCTCGCAGGTGTTGACCGCCCGCCACCTTGAGCAGAAGGCCCCGACGCTCTGGAACACGTTCAACCGCGTGCAAGAGGCGGTGATTCGCGGCGGGGTTCGGCAGGTAAACGCCGACGGCAGGCGGACGCGAGCGAGGGCGGTTAAGAGCGTGGGCGAGGACTTGAGGCTGAATCGTGCACTGTGGGCTTTGACCTCGAAAATGGCCGAGCTGGTCGGGTAAGCAGAGAGTAAACGAGCCGGGGGTGGGTAGAGGCTCCCCCGGCCCAACCGATTTCATGGAGGAACATGCCCAATTGGTGCGAGTGCGATTTAGAAATCAGCGGCCCCGTCGAGCGAGTCAGGGAGTTTCTGGAGTTTGCCAAGGGGGAGGACGCGAGCGGGTCGAGCCTTTTCGACTTCAACCGCTTCGTCCCCTACCCGGAGCGATTCGATGAGCAGGACCGGATTAACCGGGCATGGCTTGACGAAAAACCGTGGGAGGAACGGACGGAGGAGGAACGCGAGTCGTCCGACGCAAAGGACGGGTTTAACTCCGGTGGCTATCAATGGTGCGTCGAGAACTGGGGCACGAAGTGGGACGCGAAAGAACCCCGAGTAGATGAGCAGTACGAGCAGGACAGGGAGCTTGAGGCGATGGTGATGTTCGAGACGGCTTGGAGCCCGCCGCTGCCGGTGATTAAGCGGGCGGCCGAGTTGTACCCGGATATCTCCTTTACCCTGAAATACTTCGAGCGGGGGGCTTGCTACAACGGCATGTACTGCTGCGAGGGCGGTGAGGTTGTTTACGACGAGAGCGGGCCGTACTTTGGCGACCGGGGCGGCTGACGTTTTGGAAGCTCTTTAATCCTTCATCTTACATTGACACATAAGCGCATGACTGGTACCATGCATTTACAACAAAGAGGCCCTTCGGCACTGACAACCGAAGGGCCTCCTTAATAGAGGCTATATGGTAAACGAACTGGAAATCCGAACCCTCCTTCGAAGAAACGACTGGGCCGCCCTCTCACGAGTGGCCGACTTCCTCGCCTCCGACCACCACATGAGCTTCGAGGAGGTGTTCGGCCTCTTCGAGAGGCTCGGAGGCGACCGTCCTACCCTGGAAAGGGAGTTCCTCGGCAACGGCGTAAACGAGTAGGAGGCATATGGGCGGTTATTTCTGCGAACAATGCAACGGTGGCAAGGACTCCCACGAGCACGGCCACCACTACGGCTCGACCGAGGGTAACCCGGTCTACTACGTCTGGTGCGAAGACTGCCACGGCGATGTCATGGCGGATGTGGCGAACGGAGACAGGGCCTTCGCCGCCATCGACGGCGAGATCATGGAGGGGCATTTCGTCTGCGCGGAGTGCCTGGAGGTCCGGCCCCTCACCCGGCTGGTTGAGCACCTGGATGAGGGGCGTCCGTGTTTCGCCTGCCAGTTTTGCCAGCCGAACGGAATCCCAGCGGACTGACGGCCCAACGGCGGCCGGGGGGCTCGCAAGAGTTCACCCCCCGACCGCTGTTGAGCCAGAAGGAAGCTCTTCCCGCCTTTCTTTAGGGGAAGGTAACACTTAAGCACCCGCGTTTTCACCTGCGTTTACACCCGCGCGCCCTGACGGCGGTCATACCCGCTAGCGCAAAAACTCCTCTTGCCCCACAATCATTTTGTGGCCCGAGAGACGACCGGACCCGACCGCCCACCACTGATGTGCTCCAGGTGCCAATCCACGCACCCACGCAATCATTTTCCCGACGGCGGCCCACGCTGCCGCAGGTGCCACGGGATCCTCTGTGGCCGCGCCTGGCGCGAGACGGACAAGGCCCGACCCGGCTCCGCCCGCCGCAAGCGGTGCATGAACTTCCGGACCCGCTACGGCATTACCCTCGCCCGGTACGAGGCGATGCTCCGTAAACAGCGGGGCCGGTGTGCGGTCTGTCGAAAGAAGCCGCGAGGGAAGAAGCCGCTCGTCGTCGATCATGCTCACGGGACCACGCCGCTCCTGGTCCGAGATCTCATCTGCACCCCGTGTAATTTGAGTTTGGGCCACGTCCAGGAGTCGATCCAGACGCTCAGGGCCATGATCCGGTATGTGGAGCGGTGGGGGCGGAGGAGTCGAAAGCGCGAGGGTTAATCGCAGCCTGCCCGCGCAGAACTCGACGGGCTTTCCGGTTATATTGGACAAAGTTTCACGAGGCCGGGGGCGTGCATGAGCGATAAGTCGAAGATCGAATGGACCGACGCGACGTGGAATCCCGTGCGCGGTTGCACGAAGGTGAGCCCCGGCTGCGCGCACTGCTACGCCGAGACCTTCGCCGAACGGTTCCGCGGCGTCCCCGGCCACCCGTACGAGCAGGGGTTCGATCTTCGGCTTATCCCCGAGAAACTCGTCGAGCCGTTGCGCTGGACGCAGGCTCGCATCGTGTTCGTCAACTCAATGAGCGATCTGTTCCACAAGGACGTGCCCGATCCCTACGTCCGCGCGGTCGCCGAGGTCATGACGTCCGCCGACTGGCACACGTATCAGGTATTAACCAAGCGCTCGGAGCGGCTCTGCGAAATGCTCCACGGCCCGCTCCGCACCGTGGCTGATTCTCCTCACATCTGGTGGGGCGTCAGCGTCGAGAATCGAAAACACGGCCTCCCGCGAATAGACCACCTCCGCGATGCCCCGGCGGTCGTGCGCTTCCTCTCGATCGAGCCCCTCCTCGAAGACTTGGGGCGGGTCAACCTGTCGGGGATCTCCTGGGTCATCGTCGGCGGCGAGAGCGGCCACGGCGCCCGGCCGATGCAGGCCGACTGGGTCCGGAGCCTCCGCGACCAGTGCGCAGAATCTGAAGTGCCGTTCTTCTTCAAACAGTGGGGAGGCGTGCGGAAGAAGGTGGCAGGGCGCGAACTCGACGGCAGGACCTACGACGACATGCCGCCGCCCAGCCGCAATCCGATCGCCGCGACCGCGGACCGTACAGCTCGCATCCGGGAGTTAGAAATGCGTTTTCGCCGGCGCTTCCCGCCGGGTAAGGGGGCCGACGTTGATCCCGTCGCTTCAGAGGTTCGGGAGTAGCTGGACCGAGGATAAGCTCGAGAGGGTCCGCAAATATCTGGTGGCCTACAGCACCATCATGCGCAAGCGGGACTACCCGTACGCGTATATCGACGGGTTCGCGGGGACCGGATATCGCGAGTTGAAGATCGATCCGGCGGGGGCGGACCTGTTCTTCCCGGAAGCGGAAGAGACGGAGGTGGCCGAATTCCTGGACGGCTCTGCACGGATCGCGCTCCAGGTCGAGCCGAGGTTCCACAAGTACATCTTCGTCGAGAAGGATCCGAAGAAGGCGGCGGAGCTGGAGAGGCTGAAGGCCGACTTCCCGGACAAGGCTGGGGACATCGTCGTCAAAGAGGGGGACGCGAACGAGAGCATCCGAGAACTCTGCGGCTCCAACTGGAGCAAACGAAGGGCCGTGCTTTTCGTCGATCCGTTCGGGATGCAGCTCTCCTGGGAGACGCTCTCCGCCATCGGCAAGACGCGGGCGATCGATACCTGGATTCTCTTTCCTATCGGCTCGGTGAACCGGCTCCTCGTCAGGGACGGTCAGATCCCCGACGGCTGGCGTCGAAGGCTCGACGACCTGTTCGGCGGCGGCGATTGGTACGAGGTCTTCTTCCCCGAGAAGAAATCCGCCCTGTTCGGGGATGAGCTAGTAACGCGCCGGAAGGTTGCTGACTTCAAACTCATCGGGGAGTACTTCAATCGACGGCTGAAGACCATCTTCGCCGACGTCGCCCCCGAGCCGCTCACGCTCCGGAACAGCAAGGGGACGCCGATCTTCCTCCTGTGCTTCGCGGCGGCCAATCCGAACGCGGCGGCCACGGCGATCAAGATCGCCCAGGACATCCTGAGGCGCGAGCCCGTCAAGCCGTCGATGCTGCCGTTCGTTGATTGAAAGCCGGTTAGTTGCCGACCACAATGTGGACATGCGCATCCTGGTTACCGGCGACCGCTTCTGGGATTGCCATGTGCTCGCCTCGGGGGTCATCCGGCGGTTAATCGACCGCTATGGAACGGGCCTGGTCGTCGTCCATGGGGCGGCGACCGGCGCCGACGCGGCATTCGCGACCGCCGCCCGAGAACTCGGGGTGGCGGAGGAAGGCCACCCGGCCGACTGGGACAGGCTCGGGAAGAGGGCGGGACCCATGCTCAACCAGCGGATGGTGAACGCGGGGGCGGACCTCTGCATCGCGATCCACCGCTTCATCCCGGGCAGTAAGGGGACGAAGGACTGCGCCAGGCGGGCGATCGAGGCCGGGATCCCGACCTACCTCATCGACTCGGACGAAGCCGTGCCGAAGCGTCTCCAGGCCGACGACCCACGGTTGGAATGAGGCGTCGCCAGTACGCGGCAGGTATTCCAGACGACGCGACAGGCTGCCGATAAACTCCCAGTACCGCCACGTTTCTCGCGTCGGTTAAAATCTGCGTAAACTGATCTAGACGATCGACTTGCGCCCGCTATAATACATCCGTTCAGAGAACGTGGCCTGAAGTTTGGGGTCAGTCAATGTCCAACGGTAGTGACGCCTTTGACGTGATCAGAGCTCGCCTTGGCGAGCCCGCCTTCTCGGACTCGCAGTTCCTCGTCTACCAGGGAGACTGCCTAAAGTTGATGAAGGCGCTGCCGGATGGCCTCTTCGACCTGACAATCACGTCGCCCCCGTACAACATCGGAAAAGAATACGAGACCGTGCGGGAGGTCGACGGTTACGTAGACTGGTGCGCGAAGTGGATCGCGGAAATCCATCGCACTACGGCCGCCAGCGGGGCATTCTGGCTAAACCTCGGATATCTCTCCTTGCCTGACAGGGCCAAGGCCATCCCCATCCCTTACCTGATCTGGGATCGAGTCCCCTTTTATTTGCTTCAAGAGGTCGTCTGGAATTACGGGGCGGGAGTCGCGGCGAAGAAGAGCCTTTCCCCACGGAACGAGAAGTTTCTCTGGTATTTAAAAGACCCCGAGAACTACACGTTCAACCTGGACGACGTGCGCGATCCTGACGTCAAGTATCCGAACCAGAAGAAGAACGGGAAGCTGAAGTGCAACCCGCTCGGAAAGAACCCGTCCGACGTCTGGCAGTTTCCCAAGGTCACCTCCGGAACGGATCGGGCATCGAAGGAGCGGACGCCTCATCCAGCCCAATTCCCGATCGCCGTCATCGACCGCATCGTGAAGGCGTGCAGCAACCCCGACGATCTGATCCTGGACCCGTTCCTAGGGTCGGGGACGGTCATCGAGGCTGCGCTCAAGAACGGCCGACGTGCCGTCGGGTTCGAGTTGAACCCGAAGTACCTCTCTCTGACGCCGCATCGGGTCGAAAAGCTACGACGCGAGGCTGACCAGCGCGTACTCTTTTAATCATCCGCGTCGTCGGGGCACTCGCAATCCGCGTCTTCGCCCCCCTGGCCGTCATCAATCGGCTCGGCGGGCAGGCCGCGAGGCACCGCACCCATCGCCACGTCGTAGATGAGCAGGAGCTTCGCGCGGTCGCTCTCGGGCTTGATGTGCGCCTGCTGGCCCGTCTGGGCCTTCTGGCCGACCCAATCGGTGTGGTCCAGCCAGCCGAACCGGACCCGGAGCACCTTCGGCGCGGTTTTCGTGGCCGTGAACTTCTCGAAGTTGATGGCGGTGTAGTAGCCGTTTTTCGATTTCTTCGGCTTCTTCCCCTTCGCCGCTTCGTTCGGCGGCTGGGCATAGCTCCGGTTCCCGAAGATCTGGCTGCGGTGGGTCGAACTCTTCATCTCGACCGATAGCTCCAGGTCGGGCAGATAGACCAAGTCCTTCTCGGTAGTGGCCTTGTCGCCTCGCCAGACGCCCGGGTATCTCTTGCCGAGTTCGAGAGCTATCAGCTCGTGCAGGAAGAACCCCATGATTTGGGCACCGGGGAAGATGTCCCTCCCGATGTGGTGTCCACCCAGATTCGAGCTGAAGATCGCATCCCAGCTCTTCAGAACAACTTCGACGATCTCCGCCGGGTCGAGCGGATGCTGGGCGATCAGTTCGTGCGTCTTCGCTTCCCACTGCTCCGCGGGCAACCCCTCGTAGGGCGACGGCATTCGCGTGACTCGCTTCGGGCCTTAGTAGAGATCAAAGCCGAAGATTGTCCCGCGCACGCGTGGATGCGCCAATGCCGACGCGGCTAATGTGTCGGCAAGCGGGTCGCTGACCGATCTCCCCACGAGGTTGGTAACGTTTTGGTAACGGCCTAGGCGTTACCAACACTAGGCGGGTACAATGTGGCCTCAGCCAATTCAGAGCCTATGTTCCTTGGAAATACGGCGATTGCGACCTCTTCCCTATGTGTTACCAAGGTCACTCCCCGGCAGAGCGACTAGGTTCAGGTCCTAGTCCGCTTAACGGCGGGTGGAGGTTCAAGTCCTCTCTTCGGCACTAAGCGGGATAAGGGGTTACGCCGAGAGGCGTGGCCCCTTATTCTTGCGCCCCAGGGGCCTTTTGGTAACAAACTGGTAACAGGGTTGCGGTCGCGTGGGGGTGACCCATGGCCGGGATTCAGCAACGCGGCGGCAGTTTCCGACTGATCTTCCGCCACAACGGCAAGCAATTTTCCCTGCCCATCGGCAAGGTCTCGACCGAGGAGGCTGAAGCCAAGGCGGGGCAGGTCGATTATCTGCTCCTCAGGATTAAACAGGGGCTCGTCGCCCTCCCGCCCGGCGTCGACATCACCGAGTTCCTGCTCAACGACGGTAAGGCCTCCACGAAGGAAATCGCGGCGGCGGCCCCCAAGAACTTCACCCTCGACCAGCTCAAGGAGCGTTATCTCGCCTCAAAGGCCGGGGCCAAGGAGAAGACCACGCTCTTGACCGACCGCATCCAGCTCGGGCACCTGGTCAAGACGCTCGGCGAGAAGTTCCCGCTCCGGGATTTGAAGGCGGCCGACCTCCAGCGGCACATTGATCGGCGGAAGGTGGTCAAGACTCGCGCCGGCACCATCAAGGCCGCGACCATCAAGAAGGAGATCGATGGCGTCCGGGCGGCGTGGAATTGGGCTGTCGACATGGGCCACCTCGCCGGGCTGTTCCCCTCGAAGGGCCTCTCGTACCCGAAGACCGACGAGGCCCCGCCGTTCATGACGCGGGCCGAGATCGAGAAACTGCCGGAATCCGCGAGGGACTGGGAGGCCCTCTACCTCACCGCGAACGAGGTCGAGGGCCTGCTCTCTGAGATTAAAGAGCAATCGGCCCACCTCTGGATACATCCTATGATCGCAACCGCCGCCTACACCGGCATGAGACGGAGCGAGCTGGTGCGTGCCCTGGCCACCGACGTAGACTTCGCCTCGAACGTAATCGTGGTGCGAGAGCGGAAGAAGTCTAAGGGGAAGCGGACCACGCGGCGGGTTCCGCTTACGCCTGCCCTCGCCGCGATCTTGAAGGCGTGGTTGGAAACCGATCACCCCGGCGGCGTGCATTTATTCTGCCAGCCCGAGGAGGTCGTTCGGAGCAAGAAGCGTTCCCGCACGACCGGCCACCAGAACGGCGAGGCTCGGGCAACCACGGACAAGGGGAGGATGGCGACCGTCCGCCGCAGAGAGCGGCCCGGCATCTTACCGCTGACTCCTTCAGAATCCCACGGGCATCTGGCGCGGACGCTGGCCCGGACGAGGTGGGCGATGGTGAGGGGGTACCATATTTTGAGACATAGTTTTATCAGCGCGTGCGCGATCAAAGGGGTTGATCAGCGGTTCATCGACGAATGGGTCGGCCACGCGACCGAGGCCCAGCGGAAGCGATACCGGCACCTGACCCCCAGCTCACAAGAGGCGGCCATCGCCGGAGTGTTCGGCTAAATAAAAAGAGCCCGCCAACTCGGTCTTGTTGGCGGGCTCTCTTAACATTTCGCATCGAGACCAGAAAAACCTATCGCCCCGGCAGCAACCCCTCCCGTTCATACCTTTGTAATTCCTCGTGCGAAATCGCCCACGATGAGAACTTTCCGCGCCCCGATCGTTTCTTGATCCCCTTGACGCGACCCCGTCGGCACCACTCCTGGCACGTGAAGACCGCCCGCTTTGTCCGTTCAGCGAATTCCTCCAGGCTGTAGAAGTCCTTGACGACCTTCTGGTCTCTCAGCAAGCTCTCGATCCTGTCGAGCCGCTCGATGACTTCGTTCTCGCTAATCACGGCCCGCCTTCTTTCTCCGGCGCTTGCCGGGCTCTGTCTGTTTCAAGAACTTCTCGGTGCCGCCCTTGGTCTTGACGACCCGCTCGAACTCGTCGAGCCCGTCGAACAGGCTCTTCAGCATGCGGTCGTAAAAGTCGTCCTTGCCCTTCTTGGGTGCTTTCTTCGCCACGATCAAGACTCCTCTCAGTTGAGTTGTTTTCTCTCCCGCTCGAACCGCTCAAGCGAGTCTCGAATCTTGAGATAAAACTCCCGCGTGGCGTCGATCCTTTCCTCGGGCCTCAGCAAGGGAGAAACGACATCAGCCAGCTCCATCGCAAGCGATCGGGCCGTTGCGTGGAGCAGCTCTTTAAACGGCCTGATGTCCATTGCGAACCTCCTGGCCGGCGGCGGCGGTCAGCTCCTCGGCCTTGGACTGAAACCTTTGGAGCAATGCGATCGTTTGTGCCATCGTGAGCGGCGCTCCGATCTCGTTGAGATATGCCAGAACGTCCATCGCCAGGGGGCTAATGACGTCGGCCAATTCGTCCGTCTTGCTCTTTCGGGCCATGATGAATCTCCTCTCTGTAAAGCGGGTCACTCGTCCTCTTGCTTGTCCTTACCTTCCACGGCCTTCTTCCGTCGCTTCTCGGCTGCGTGATAGATCTCCAGAGGGATACCAATCCGCTTCATATCGGACTGGTTGAGCGGCGGCAAAATCTCCCACGACGGGTCGGCGGGCTCGTGCTTCGGCGGCCCTTGGGCGGTCTGGACCAAGTGCCGAAACGGTGCCTCAAAAGGCTTCGTAAAGTCGGGGAAATCGACGAAGCCCCTGATCCGGTCTTCGCTCCACGAGGCGACCGGGAGCCTGCGAATCTCGTCCCAGTGGACGTTGGCCCTGTCGGCGATGTTGCCTTCATAGCGGTCATCGTTATTGGGGGCCCGCATGTAGGGTCTAGGTGCGATGTTGTTCAAGACCTCGCAGACGCCGAGGGCGTCGCTGGCCCAGGAAGCGCTCTTCTTCGACTGGAGCTTCAGGATGATCTTGTGCGACGGCAGGGATGCCACGTCTTCACCGTCTTCATTCCCGTAGCGCTTAAAGAGACCCTCGATGCTGTGAGCTGAGAGCATGTAGACGAGTCCCCGCTTCGCCCCACGGCGAATGAGGTCGACCAAGGATTCCAACCGGGCAAGTGAAGTCGCCTCGTCATAGTTACAGAGGAAGTACTTCTCGTGCCCATTTGTGAGCCGTTCGTAGACGGCGCAGTCGAGAGCAAAGGAGTAGATGCGCTCCATCGCTTGTTTGTGTGTGTCTTTGTACACAAGACACGCGGCTGCGGGACTGCTGCCGTTTGCGATGCCGATCAGGTCGACAGTCTCCTTTGCGTGAAGAGATAGCGATGCGTAAATCATGAGCGGCCTGAGCTTGGTCCTTGTGGTGGCACGGACCTCCCTCGCGCCCCTTGCGGTCATGCCGATGACCTCGAACGGGTCGCCGATGCTCGGCACCTGCCGCCCCAACTCCGAGAGGAGGTAGGGCGAGTCGGCTAGTCTTACAGCATCGGCCAGCGTGCACGTCTTGGGTCCCCACTCCATGCACTGCGAGACCGCCGCAAGGATTAGCTCCTGTGCGGCAGCATCGAAGTAGGCGTTCTGGTGCCCTTCATGGACAGGGCTCATCTTCTGAGCGAAGCGGTCCCTGTCTGACTGCGTCCGCCACAGCGGGCGAAAGTCGATCGCAGTGCCGCCCTTGGTCGTGACATCGATCCGGTGGACCTTGTACCCGGAGTCTTGCGGGACCATGCATCGCAGGCGGTGGTCTTTATTCCCCTCGAAATCGACGGATATAAGCCCGCATCCTTGCCTAACAAACTCGCGCTCGACGCCCTCAATAAAGGAGGTCTTGCCAGTTCGAGGCACGCCGAGCGTGATGACGCCCGTGATCAGTAGGCTGGCGGGTACTTTGAAGCCCGCAAGCTCCACGTAGAAGTCGTGGGGACCAAGGAGCGGCAGGGGTTTATTCCTGCCGCCCTGTTGAGTACCACGGAGGAGGTTATTCAAGAGTCCCATTAATCGTTGACCTCCATCATGCGGGCGTTCCGCCGGAGGCGGGTGACGGTGGGCCTTTCGGCTTTCGGTGCCATGATCACATCGAATGCTTGGCAAGCGATCTGCCACGCACAGAAGCCGCAGACTGCCGCGAAGAAATACGCGGTTAGAGTGAGGCCGCCGAAATGCCTCGCCATGAAAAAGAGGACTCCCTTGAACGTCCCGACCCCAATGAAAAACGTGACCAGGATGGCGAAGAGGTTGAAGAAGAACCCCGCCACTTGGAGGGGCAGAACTAGGACCGACGCGAGGATGACTCTAAGAACCTTCATGTCTGAATCTCCTGAAGTGTTAAAGGTAACGGTCAGCCCTCTTCGCGACGACCGCGAAGGGTTTCCTGTGATGGATGGACGAGCTTTGAAGCCCACACATGGAGCGACTGGTGCAAGGCCCCGATGAAAAGAAGGACCCCGATGACGAGATAGATCCCAAGGTTGACTGCGGCGTTTGCCGACATCAGATGTTTCTGCTGGTCCCAGTAGGTATTGGCGACCGCCACAAGCACGAAAAAGGCGATGAAGCTGATGCCGGTCGCAATCCCTTGCGGCGTCGGCATGAGCACGATCATGAGCGGTCGGACGACGACGATGAAGAGAACATTCCAGACGGGGCCGTAGACTCGCTTGATCCACGCCGCCATAGAGGCTCGACCAGCAGTCGAGTGCTCAAAGACTTTACCCACCACGCATGTCCCGACGAACCATGGCCAGAAAGCCCAGTCGAGGAATGGGCGAACGAGGTTGATGCCCGTGTAGCTCTTGAGTGCTACGAGCGGCACGAACACGCCGAGGAGTACCGGTAATGTGACAAGCATGCCTGCAGCGGCGTTGACCACGGCGTTGATGGCACTGTCGATCTGGGCCTTGATAAACGACCCGACGTACTTGATCGCTTTCATGAACATGAGACTGACTCCTGTAAGATCGAGGATGAATTCTTCAGCCCTCTTCGCGACGCCCGCGAAGAACGCTCTGGGATGGCTCAAGAAAGTTCGCGATCGATGCGCGGACGGTGACGTGAAGAGCGTGGCCGAAACAGAGGAAGACGGGCATGCTAAAGAGCCACGTGGACCCCGTGTCCTTCCACTCGATTCGGCCCGCCTTATAGAGGAGAAGCGAGAAACCCGCAGCGAGCGCAATGGGTACCGCCGTCGTACAGACCTCGTCGATCGACTTGTGGAGGCACATGAATACAAGGACCGCGAGGGGCCGGAGCACGAGGAACTCCAAGATTTTCCAGATCGGATAGTAGAACCGCCTAACCCATCTCACGACGAAAGCCTGGAACCTCTCGCTCTGCTGCGTGGCGATAGCCGATGCAAAGCCCCCGACCATCCACGGCCAGAAGATCGCTTCGACGAACGGCCTGGTGACATTCACGCCGGCCCAATAGCGGACGGCGAAGAGCGGCACCAGCACGACGATCATGAATGAGGAGAGGAAGAGGCACACGAGGAGCGCCCTGAGCAGCTCCTCGATGATGTTCTTGGCCTCCCGAGTAAGGAATTGCCCGACCAACTTGATCGCTTTCATGAACATGAGACTGACTCCGGTGAAAAGATGAGTAACTGCGTGACTACCTACTGCGCTCTTGCTGCTGCTGCTTCCTGGGCTCCTTCTGCTTCCAGGCTTTGAGGAACTCCGCCTTCTTGTCTCCAAGGATCTCGACCTTGCAGCCGGTCTTCTTCAGGAGCCGGATGATGGCCTTCTGCTCCCTCACGGTCAGGGATTTTGCGAGCGACTCCGAGAGGGTCAGCTTGTCGTTCTTGCTGAGCTTCAGGGTCGGCTTTCTCGCCTTGTTCATTGCCTTCTGATAGAGGTCGATGCCTTCCTTGAACGACTTGACCCTGGTAGACCGGACCGCCTTCATGGCCTCCTGGCGGCCAAACCACTGTGGCTTCTTCGACGCATCGAACATTAGTTTCATGAATTCCTTTCTGTCGGTAAGGACGATCTCCTTCTGGGGTTTTTTGGCGGGCGACATCGCGAGCATCTTCACGGCGGTGATCGCCACCTTGACGGCCTTCTCAATCCGCTTCATGGCGGGAGAATTGATGTCCTTGAAGAACTCCTCGTGAAGCTTTTGCTCGCGGGCTTGAGCCTTTGCGGCCTTCTGTTGCTGGTGTTTTTGCTCGGGAGATGGCGGAGGGGTTTGCGGTGGTGGTGGTGGTGTCGCTTGGGTTTTCTGCTCCTTTGGCTTTGGCTCCTTCTTTTCCTTTTGGGGCTTTGCCTCCACGCGCTTCGGCTGCGTGGTCGTGTCGATGTTGATCTTCTCCTTGGGGCCTGCTTGCTTGGGCTGCTCGACCTTCGCCGCCTTTCTCTCCGCCTTCGGCTCAGCGACCTTCGGCCCCCTCTCGGCCTTCGCCTCCTGCCTCGCGGCCAGAACGTCTTTGACAGCCTTCACGTACTCCGCCGCGTCGGCCTCTCGCTTCTGCTGAAGCCCTCTCAACTGCTCCAGCGGCAGGCGGCGCTCGGGGTCGGAGCCGTAGAAGGTTCGACCAGTCCTCTGTTCGAAGCCCGCGATCGCTTTCTGTGCGTTCTCCTTAATCGCCGGAAGTTGTCCTTCAAACGTGTATGTCTTTGTTTCCGGCTCGCGTGTCTTCTGGTTAGCGACCTTCATCGAGAACGGCGTGGGCTCGACGCCCTTTTCGGCGAGGTAATTGAGCATCGCCTCCTTGCGGCTGCCCGGCCCCATTTCCTTGATCATCAAGGCGTCAACATCTTTGGAGACGGCGCGGCCCGCCTCCATGGTGAAATTGAGGCCAAGATAGGACGGGGCCAGCGCCACGGCGGCCTCATTGAAAGCCGTCGCGAACGCCTTCTCTTTGGCAACGAGCAGCTCCTCCTTCTTCCACGGCCTCGTGCCCGTTTCTCCCCCAGGGCCGACGACGGTACCGTTGTCCAGCCGGTGGTGGTGGAGCCCCGGCGTACCATCGTCGTTGAAGAGATGTGTGCAGAAGATCATCGTCGGGACGGCGGGCTCTCTCTCTTTTCCCCCAGCGCCCTTCCTGATCTCTTCGCCCGGAAGCGAGACCTTGAGAAATGCGATCACCCCGCACGCCTTCGCGTAAAGAGCGGCGCGCTCTTTCGCCTCCACTCCGCCCTCAGCGTACGTTAGGGCGATCGCCGTGTTCACGCTGTCGGTAAAGGACGAACCTCCCTCAAGGACCTTGCCGCTCCCGTCGGTGTGAACCTGGCGGACGAAGTTCCCTTCGGCGTCCTTGTTGTTTAGCGCGTTCGCGTACTCGACCCGCGTCAGGTGAAAAGGGTCTTCCACCTTGTACGGGTCCGTCGCGCCGACCATCATCACACCGTCAGCGTCCTTGCAAAGGGACCAGAAGCGCTCCTCCTCGCGGTAGGGTAGGTTGACGGGCCTCATGCGCCACCGCCCGTCAGCTCCATGGTGATCTGGCCCGTCAGGTACGCCTCCCGCAGAACGTTAATGGTGGCGCTCAGATCCAGGACGTGGTGTGGCGATCGCTCGATCTGCCGCATGACGACGAGCGCCCCGGCGACCTCCTCACGCACCATCTGCCTGATCTCGTCGAAATGGATTACCGGCGAGTCACCTTCTGTCGGTTCCTGCTTCTCCGAGGGCTTCTCTTCCTCCTCCTCCTTCTGCTTCTGCTGCAGGTCCTCCTCCCCCGGCAGTCTGCCGTTGTGGATGTACCAGTCGATGAGTTGCGTGAGCATCTTGCTCTCGGTTGAGCCGCTGACCTCCGCCGCCAGCTTGAAAAGCTTCTTGGTCTCGGCAGGCACGCGGGCCGAGATAACCACCGTCGCCTTCTCGTCGCTGCTCATGAATTGCTCTCCGTTCTCTGATTGGGGTCAAACCACTCGTACGCATTCACCTGTTGCATGAAATCTTCCCAGAGAAGCTTGCAGCGGACGCAGGCCCTCCGGTACAGCCGCACGTACCGCGACATTCCGCGGCCCTCGTGGGCGATCAAGCTGTCGAGCCAGTGCTTCGATTTGGACATGGTCTTCCTTTCTGAGGGCGCAGGGGGACACGGAAACTCACAAGGCGGCCTTGCGAGCAAAACGAAAAAACCTCAGTGGTGGTGCCACTGAGGTTCGCGATTGATTCGTTGGGGTACCACGGAGGCCTTCGCGGCGCAGAAGATCCCCGGCCGCGACAATATCGCGAACCGGCAATCTCCCGAGCAGAGGGCTATGTTACGTCAGATTGACGCAGAGTCGTCATCGGGACCCTTGTCCCTCAGACTCAACTTGTTGCCGTGTACCCGAGTTGCCAAAGAGAATTTGATTAGATCGCGCGGGCCTGACGTTGTCAACGCACTGCTCCCAGGAAAATTCTGCCGCCCTCTGCTACCCTTCCCCCATGACGAAGAAGATCCTGGGCGGCGAGATAATCACCCTGGGGCCTGACGGCCTCTGGCGGACAAACGACGGCGTTGTGATTGCCCTGCCCGATGGCACCACCAGCTCAGACGACGTGGTCCGATGTGGGGTGGGGGTGCTTTCGTTGCCGGTAGAGAGCGAGTGGACCGATGGCTGCAAAGCCCACGATAACGCGTTCGAAAATCCGGCCTTCCAAGCACTCAACACCCGTTCGGAAGCCGACAAGATCCTCCGCCGCCACCTCCTGATCATCGCGGGCAAGAACCCTCTCAAGAAAGCCTTGGCTTATGCCATGTATGGGGTCGTGCGACTGGCCTCCTGGGCCTGGTGGGAGAATGACAAGACCCGCTGGAAATAGCCTTCCTTTCCCCATGGCCTACGCCTCACACGCCGTGGGAGGCTCTTAAGTACCGACGCCTTCGACATGCTTCGTGTCGCCGCCGGGTGCGGGGCCAACTCGCTCGCCCGGTGGCCAAAGCGAATCACCACGGATTCAAACGACGCGACGATGGGGCGGCGGCCGACGCGATTAACTAACATCGCCGAGGGGATGGTGTCCTCCAGCAGGCCCATTACCTCGCCGGGACCTGGAGCCGTCCGCCCGCGAGGGAGGGCGGTAAGTAGCGCAAAGGTGCAAGCGGGCGACCGCGACCCGGATAGCGTGACTGGAGATGGAGCCACACCGCGACGAAGCGGGCGGGGGTCAATAAGTGAAAGTTTGTGCGTTCTCTTTACTGAAAGCCCCAAGCTTCTTGGGGGTGAGTGCTCGGTCGGGGAACTGGCCGGGATACCTCGCCCGCCCTTGGCCGAAGAAGCCGATAGCGACATCTGCACCACGACGACGGCCGACGACAATTCGGGACTCTCTCGCGACGAGACCGAAGGTTGAGCGAGAGACGACAGCGGACGCGTGTAGGACGCTCGGCGGGTTGCGGAGAAGGTTATCAAGGCTGGACGGCGGGCCTGACGGTTAAGCCCGGTTGATCGAGCGCGGCAAGTTGGCAGGGCAGTCAACCCCGTCTCCACTCCGGAGGAACGACAGCGGTCCAACGCGGAGGATGGCGCGAGCGATGCGGCTGTACCACCAGGAATGGAGGAAGGCATCACTCGCGCGGAAGGTTATGTCGGGGGGCCTTGGCGGTTGAGCCCAACACTTCAACCGCCTACCTGCGCTAGACTGGCGGCATGGTCCAGTATCTTCTCAAATCCGAACGGCACCTCGCCCAGTATCTCGCCTGCAATCTTCTGTCGAAAGGGTATGTGTTCTATGCCACGAGCTGGATCCCCGAGGGCAAGGACCCGCTCCTGACCGACGCGAAGCTCCTCCTCCTCTACGAGAGCTACCTTAGCAAGGAACGTCAGTATCGCCGTTCAAAGGCGGGTTTCGCGAAGGTCCGCTATCTCCGCTGCGGCCGACTCGTAGTCATCATGGCGACGAAGGGCAAGTCAGCCTTCTTCCAGAGGGAGGACTGGGCGAAGATCACCGACAAGCCGCTTCACGTCGCGGGGTATAAACTCTCCGTGAACGGGGGGACCGGCAAGGTCTCGGTCCGCATCCACGACGAGGCGCGGCGAAAGCTCCGGAGAGAATGGATGGAGGATGCCAGGGGCGATCTGAGGTGGTGGGAGGAGCGGATCTGGAACTTCGAGTTCTTGCCGTTCGCGGGCGTCCGCGACGGGCTCTTCGCTCTCATAAGAGACCTTAATATTTCACGCAAGCACTTCAGGAAGCCGCCGATCGATTGGCGTCGGTGCGTCCGGAAGAAGTTCACCCCCGTGCCGGTCTTCCTCGATAGCCCGCCCGAGATCCTGGAAGTGCTGGAATATCATCGCAAACTCAAGTGATAGCTTCCGCCGGTGACGAGACAGGTGGCGCGATGGGCCGTTTTTGGCCCATACTGCGGCCATGACCAACACCCTCCTCCAGCAATTCCAGCGGGCCCGCGCGACAAGTTCCACCGACACGAGCTTCCCGTCGAGGGTGGCGACAACAACCAGACCGTCGAGCGACGGCGTGTTCGAGACGAGGTCCTTCGGCGAGTTCACACGAGGCACCTTGGTGTTGGCTCCGTTCGGGGCTGGCTCGGACAACACCACTTTCGACATGCGCGTCATTGCCTGGAGGCCGACATCCCCTAACGGCCTTTGGGTTCCGACGATCGTCTGCCAGGTCTCCTGTACGCTTTCGGCGGCTGTCGGCGTCGCGGCGTCGGACGTCCTCAACACCGACAGGTTTGCCGACACGATCACTTTAGGTATCGGCAACGCGGGCATCGACTGTCAGGTGTTCTCGCCGGCCAACGACACTGCCGGGCACGTGACGCTCGACGCCAAGGGGGCGACTTTGATCGAGGTTACTTTTGACATGACTGGCGCGACTAGCGGCAATGCTTTGTATACGTGGATCTAAGTGGCGGCATTAACTACTATCAGGGATGGCAATTGGAGCGATAGCGATCCCGAAACCACCCCGTGGGCCGCGCTCACCGGGCAGGGGACCGGCGGCGTGCCTGGTAACACGGACACGGCTACACTCACACATGCGGTAACGGTATCATCAACCGAGATCGTCGGGACGAGCCCGACCACGTCGACCGCTGTACTCACTATCAACAACAACGGCACGACGACATTGGGAGCGCTGACGATCCTAAATGGCGGAACGCTCTCGGTTCGTGGACAAATTACGACCAACGGTTCGGCTGGGTCGCGGGTTAAGATCCAGGTCGACGCGGGCGGCGAACTCAAGATTGACAGCACGCTAGCTACAGCTCAGGTCCGTTATCAGATACGGCTCGTAGGTATCAATGATTACATCAACCTCGTAGGCACGTCGATCTCTAGCCGGGCCAGACTGACGAGCGTGGTTGGGACGCAGCCGAACAACAGCAACGCGGCAACGATCGGTGCGCAAATTAACGGCCCTACTTTTTCAGGGATCGTAAAGAATTTAATCGTGAGCCGGTTCAGCACGATCACGTTTTTCGGCGGGACCGGAACGTCCTATGCGTCTTATGGTGCCACGTTTCCCGACTTCGAAGACACGATCCTCGACACGTGCGGTACGTTCTACACGGCGGGTACTTTCTACGGCGACTCGGTCGTCAGATATCTTCGATGTAAATTCATTAACTCGATTGCGGCTAACATTATTATACGTACGAGCAACGTACTAAACACAACCGGGGAGCGATCGATCAAAAATTGCGTTTGTGACAACTCGATAGGGTGGTCGGCAAGCGACATTGATACCGACAATAATATTGTTAGCGGCTATCCGGCGTCGTCAGGCGTCGTGCAAACGACCGGCCTGGGCCTAATCAAAAACAGCCTGCTCATCTTGCCGTTTGCAAACTCCGGCGCTGAAATCAATAATCGCTATGACGATGTTTATGTACTTGGAATAGGAGGAGCTACCAATGCCCGTTTTGCATCTTCCAGTTCGACGTACGGAGACCCAGACGCAAACACACCTGTTTTCAACGGCTTGATTTTTGATTTCCCCAATACTTCGAGCGTCGACGGTGGTGGTTGGACCGGATCAGATTGGGGCGATCATGGCGACCTCATACAATCTCCGTCTAGCAATCCAGCATCCCCGGTAACCACCTCGTTGTGGTATTCAATCGCACTCAAGATCTACGCTGGAAATCCTGCGGATGGTTATGTTTCTCGTGGCTTTGGTCCAGGGGCGGCGTTTACAGGTCGTGGCAACGCCAACACGATCATGAAAATGAAAAATTGCACTTGGTACAATGACGATGGAAATGCAGCGTTGGGATCTCATGGTGGTATCAACGTCGCCGAAGCCGCGGCCTCTCCGATTGGTGCTGTCGCGGAGTTTTTCAACAACATACTTTACAGCAAGAGAACGTCGGGTGTCCCTGCCTTAAAAGCTCCCGCAACTTTGACAAACCCATTCACCCCAGCTGGCGTACACCATAACGCTAGCTGGAACATGATCACACATAATCAGCCGGGATCAAGCTCTGATGATACAATCTACTACGGTACGACTACAGGGACGATTGGGGATGGGGACTTAATCAGTGTAGATCCTCAGTTCGTAGATGATGAACGATGCTTTGTTAAATGGGTGCGCGTGCTCCGTGGAGATATAGGGACCGGAGCATGGTCAGCCGGAAAACGAGCAGACGAAACCTACACGGACGCTGAAACCATTGTCTTTGGCCTGGCTGAAATGAGGAAGGCGTTAGACAGTGATTTTGACTCACGATACACGCAAGCCGCGTTGAAGGCATACGTCAGAGAAGGGTTCCGTCCTACGAATTCAGCTTACAACGGTACGGGTTCTGGTGGTGTGACGATTGGGGCGGTTGAATACACGAGCAGCACGAGCAGCACGACTGCCGCAGTAAAGGGCATCGGTCGCCGGCCCGGCATGAGCCGCGTGGCCCTTTCATTTCGTAGAGCAGCGTAGGATTACTGCTAGTGGGGGAGGTGGTATCGCTCGTGCGAAAACCTTTAATAGAACCTCTATACCTCCCCCGGACATCAGAACGGAATTTCTTCATCTCCGTTTGTGCTCAGCGGATTGTCGTACATCCACAGCGCCGCGAGCCTCAAACATTCCGCCATGACCAGAAGGTCAGATCGGTCGAGGTTCGTTGCGGTAGCGTACCCTTCCTCCGTGCGGTAAATCCTCCCCGGATTGGCCGCGTAGAACGGACGACCATCGCGTGAGTAATTCAGCCAGACCGTCACTTTGCACCGACCGAGCCTCACGACGTGAACCGGCGGCTGACGCTGCTCGGGTTCTTCGTGCTCTTCGGGCTCGGGTGATACTTGCGGTGGCTGTCGCCGTGCGGGCTGCTCAGCACGGCGTGCGGGATGACCAGGGCGGCCATTGCGACCATTTTGCTCCACATAATTCTTCGGCGCGGGCATGGTTCTGATCCTCGTTTGGGTTCGGACATCGGGGTCTATCCTCCAACTCATCCTTGAGGCTTGTCAGTTGAGCCTGGGGTCCTGGGACAACATGGCCGTGAGGCGCATGGTCCGAAGCGCGTAGCGTTGAGGGTCGGCCTGGGCGGTATCGCCGATGACGGTGGTCACGGCGTTCAGAAGGTTCCAGAACGTCGGGGCCTTGAACTCCTCGAAGGAGGGATTGCGCCACTCCGCGATGACTCGTGGAAGGTGCCGCGCCGGAATGATCCCCCGCTCGAATAGACGGAGCATGTAGCTCTCGGCCAGCGGGTTAAGGACTTCCGTGTCCCTCATCTTCTCGATGCGGGCTGACTCAAGCTCCCGGTACGCGGAAAGCCTGTTGACGGCCTGGGCGATGTCGTCGCGAAAGCGCATCACAGAATTCGTGGTGTGTTTCCTTTTCACCATCAGCTCAGCGCTGAAGGAAAGATTATCACACGTAAAAACCCGACTTCCCGCACAAAATCCCAATGGAAAACTGCGGTCGGTAGAGCTCCTGATGCCAACGGCCAGGGCCACGCCATCGATCATCGGCGTCGTGAGGTCCAGTGTGCCGAAGTAGCGGGCATCGTTCCTTGAGAGCCCGTGCTGCTCCTTCGCGATGGTGTAACCGAACTCCTGGAGCGTCTCCTTGACGCTCATCACGACAGTTGCGTGCGGTTGCGGATACCACCTTCCCTCGGGCGGAGGTGCGGGCACGGCGGCCAGCTCTTCGAGCGTGACCGGACGTGCGCCTCGGTGAAGAACCAATTGAGACTCTGCCATTACGACAGCCTCCTCGAACGGATTCGAGGGTGTGGTCGCTAAAACCTGAAGCGGTTGCGATCGCCACCCCCTCTGGGTCGCACAGGGGGCGGGAGTACTGCCGTCTACCCGTATCGGGCCAGGTTGGCACGGGGGCGCATGTCGGCAAAGGGGGAAAGTGAAGGCCCCCGAGGGCCGGGGGCGCGTGGTCAGGACTTCGGCTTCGCTAGGCGGTCGTACAGGATGCCCGCGAGGCGGCTCATGGCGTCGTCGGCGTACTTCTCGGCTCGGGGGCCTGACCCGTTGAACCTGCGGAATAGCTCGCGGACCCTGAGGCTCGAGTCTTTGATTTCGCCAATCTCTTTCGACTTCTTCTGGACGACGGTCGCCGCGCACTTGGCCGCACTCCAGGCGTCGTAGAGCCGTGACCAATGCATGTTGCAAAGGTCTTTCGCGCTGTAGCCCATCACGTGGAAGGCCCCGTGCGAGCTGGCGATCATCCTCAGTTCGTTCGTCGAGACGTTGCGGTACTTCGGGTTCGACCTCAGCTCTTCGAACTTTTCCGGCTCGAAGGCGTAGAGGGAGCCCTCGTCCCCGCCCCGGCTCTCCTTCTCGGCGAGCACCGTCATGATGAGGGGGTCCACGCCGAACTCCTTCGCGGTCTTGGCTATGATGTCACCCAGCGTCGCGTCGTCTATTTCCCTGTACTCGGTGACGGTCTTCACCACCGTCACCTTCTCCAGAAAGGCGTCCTTTGCCTGCACGGCCCTAGCTGAAGCGACATCAAACGCCTGGTTCGCGAGATGCGCCACACCGAGGCAGACGCCCAGAACGACGGCTAGTTTGATGGCGAAGATCACGATCGTTAACTTCCACCCGCGCCCTTGCGGCTCTTCTTCTATTTCTATCTCTTGTCCCATATGCCTCCTTACCTCGTGGCCTGAAATAACTCGACGGCGGCCACGATCAGAATAGCCGCGATGACGAATAGCCCGAGGGCCTCGTGTGGATTAAGTGGTCCCATGGTTCCTCCGTGGAAGCGGGCCCGAAGGCCCGCTCGTAGTCCGTTAGTTTCTGACGCCCGCACGTCTCGTCTGGACGTCGTCACCGTCGGCGTAGCCGCCCCTGACGAGCTGGGTCTGGACTCGGTCGTCTCTTCCCGTCTGGCCATGCCAGCCTGTCTCAACCTTGAAGCTGCACCCTGTCATGAGGCACATGAGTGTCCCCGCGACGATGAACATGCCGATGAATCTGATCGCGTCTCTCTTTGCTGTGTTGTCTTGATAGTTCTTCATAACCTTTCCCATTTCCAACCTAAACGTTACCTGCCTTCTTCTCATCCGACTCCTTCCCGACCTGCGTGCCCAGAAGCCTCAAGGCGACGATGCCCGAAGGCACCCCTGCCATGTGCTGGCCCCTGAACGGGTAGCCCGGGAAGTCGGCCCTGGAGAGGCCCCTGCCCGAGAGGAGTATGTCCACCCGGTGGCACCATTCGGGCCACGAGAGTCGAGAGATTCTTTGCTTTGCGATTTGAGCGCTTCCGGGTTGCATATGCCTCCTACCTGTCGGTTGCCGTGAGCGTCAGTGCTCAACGGTCATGGAGTATAGGATTCGGCATTATGCGCGAATGTGTCAATGATTATTAGCGGATTCTAGTAGGAGTCGCGCAAGCCGTTGAAACCGTTGGGATAAAAATGCGAGCCAATGTTATTACTTGACGCGGAACAGCCCGGAGATGGCGGAATGGCCCTTCAATCGCCCCCAGACCTGGAGCGCGAGGCCGACCGCGCCGACCACGGCGACGTAGGTCTCGTCGAGCATGCCGGGAGGCAGGTCGAGTACCTTTTCCAGGACGTAGATGAGCGGGAGCGTTCCGAGCAGGCTGCCCCAAAGTCCCTTGCTCTGGATGGCCGGCTTCTTCTCGGGAACTTGGGGTGGCAGTGGATAAAGTCCGCTCTTCATGCCCCCAGTGTGCCACGGTCCGGGAAGGCCGCGCTACGAGGTTTCAATACGTCCACACCGCCCAGACTAGAAACCCGCGTCCGTCGCGGCAGACGTTCATCTCCTCCCACAGTCCGTTCGGGTGCGGCTCCAGGCAATTCGTCTGGTCCCGGTGGCGATCCCAACGCTCGACATGGATCGAGGGCGAGCATGAGGCGAGGAGGGCCATCACCATGATGATGATCAGTCGTTGAGCCATGAACGGAGCGCCTCGAAATCAGCTTGGACGGGGCGTCGGGTCCGCTCTGTCGGCGGCTGGAAGCGGCCCGCCAGGAGATCTATGAGGTTGAACGGGAAGCCCCAGAGGAACGCCACCCGGCAGGACGACGTCCGCTCGCGGTAATCCTCCGAAGATATCTGCTGAAAATCGTCGCCGTCGGTGTCCGCGATGCAGGGCGCGGAAAGTCTGGGGAGACGCCCGTGTTTCTCACATAGAAGCCCCGGCAGGCACTTCTGCGTCAGGACGGAATCGGAGAATTGCACGCCTGGAAAAATCTTGACCGCTTCCGTTAGGAGCACCACTCTCGCCCTGTCGGACAGAGGGCACTCCAGGCAGATGGACGGGATGACCTCCGTATCGGCATCGATCCCCTTCAGCAAGCCCTTCACGTTCCGGGCGTTCTTCCGATACTTCCGCAAGAGCCCCGCGTTCTTGGCCCGGACCTTCCGGTCGGCGGAGGCGATGGACTCCCGATAAAACGGCTCGTCTTTCCCGCAAATCCGGCCTCGCTCGGGAAAGCATGTGCCGTTCGCGAGATGGGGAGAGACGAGCTTCTTACCGGGGAGCCTCAGGAATTTCTCGACGCACGGGCATTCCTTCCCGAACGTCACGGCGAGCCAGCGGACTCGCTTCTCGGGCAACCCTTCAAAGACCTTGAGGCTCTGGGCGCAGGGCCAGTGCTTAGAACAAAAACCCAAATAGGAGGCGCCGTAGTTGTTCTCCTGGCCGAACGCGGCGGCGGCGAATACGACCGCCAAACCCGAAAGGAAGGCCATGACGAGTTCGTAGGGCCTGAGCCTAAGCATGGGGCGCCTTGTCGAACCGCACCGCGTCGGCCATGACCGTCAGGTCACGCTTGCGCCAACCCTTGCCGAAATAATCGTACTCCGGGTGTTTCAGGCGGTACTCCGCCCGCTGGCACATTACGCGAAGCGCCGCCTCGATCGGGTCGCTCGTGGCGTTCGCCGCCTTAAAGGTCTGCGGCCCGAGCTTGCCGTCCGCAGTCGCGCCCACGGCGGTTTGCAGCCATTTGATGGGGTTGATCGGGTTGAATTGCACGTAGCAGTCGAACATCGCGAACGCGAGCGGCCACGGGAGATTGCCGCAACTGAAGGCGCTCCAGAAGTGCTCGTGGTAGAGGGCCTTGGCCCCATTGATGGAGAGGTTCTTGATGTCGACGTGGGGGAAGCGGGCCTTGCTGATGCCGTACTTGGTCTCGCCGCCCTTATCGCGGGAATCGTTGCCGTACGCGCCCTCGTACGCGAGGATCAGGATGACCGCTTTCTCGAAGGGGTCGTTCCTCGCCGTCACTTGTTGCCCCCGTGAACGATCTCCAGGCCGATGAAGGGGATATTGATGTCGATCTGCCCCTGGCTCACCTTTTCCGCGAGTACGTAGGCCCCGCAGATCACCATGAGGACGAGGAGCACAAAGATGGAAACTTGGTTCTTGCCTGCGGCCAGTTTGGAAAGCTCTCGGTTATCCTCGGCGTAATGCTTGGCGACGACCCCTGTATTGGAAGAAATCTCGCGGAGGGCTACGGCCATGGAGCCCATTAGGTCGGTGTGCTGCGAGGTTCGTTGATCGATCTCCTCCACGATTCCCACAAGCCGCTCGAATTCCCCGTTGTAGTGCCCGTTTTCAGCCATTCCACCGCCACAAAACGGCGGCAGAGTCCGCCCGATAGGCACAGATTATCACGGGTGATCGGAACCGCGCAGTGGGGAAAATGGCGACCGTCGGGGGTCGCGGATGGGCTATCGCTTGCCGCCCTCGAGCGCCGCCACGCGGGCCTCCAATTGGGCCAAACGCTCCTCTAGGGGGACTGCTCTCCGCCCTGGGTCGGGGGCGTGCAAAGCCAGCACCGCGAGTAAATCCTCGCGCTTGACGTCGGGCGGCAGTCCTTCGACGACGAGCGTCTCGGGCTCGGTCTCAATCGACTCGTCGCCCGTCTCCAGGTCCACGCGCGTCCAATTGATGCGAGGCGTTCGAACGACCCTGGCCCCAGGCGCGATCCCGGCCAGCTCCTCGGCGAGCTCCTCGGGGTTGACGACGACGGGAATATCGGTGCCGGTGAATTGTTCTTTTCTCATTCTGCTCCTATGCCGAAACCTCGTAGAGCCCGCTCACGTAAATCGAGCGGCCCGTGCCCAAGCCCCAATTTGAGTTGTTGAAATTGAACACCCCAACAGTGGATCCGGTGAGATTGAATGCGTGACCAAGCGATACATCGCCCGAGAGCGACGTGTCGAAAATCATCGCCGAGAACTGGGCGATGGCCGCCGTCGCCGGCGCCGTTGGGAGCGAGAACGTCACATAATTGCTCGCCGTGCCGCCCGTGGTCCCGGTGGCTTTGATTCGAAAGATGATCCATTTTCCAAATTTGAAATACTTGGCGTAGTCGGTCGTGACCGACGTGTAGGTCATCGACCCGGCCGCACCGTAGCTCGGGGTCCAATTCTCGGTACCGGGCAGGTAATCAACCCAAGCAGACCCGCTCCAGCGTTGAAACCCGCGAAAGGTCGATTCCAACCGCATAGCGCCAGTCGGGAGATTCGTGTCGCTCGACGGATCCAGCTTGACGCACGAGGCGACAAGACCCCGCACGGTAGCCCAAATGCCGGAGTAAAGAGAGGTGTTGGTGGGCTCGTTGAAGTCAGACATATTTCTCCGTTAACTCATCTTATAACACGGCCTGCACGCCCCGCGCATTCCATCTCACGGTGCCCGAGACCCGCGCCCCAGCAGCGTCGAACAACAAAACCTTGAACGAGGTCGGGTTAGGCGCGTCGGTGAAGTCGACCACCGGTTTGAGCTCGGCGGTTCCCTGCGACGTGACCACGATGGCGCTCACGTCGAGAAAATCCTTCGTGAAGGTGATCGTCGTCCCGCTCGAATCTCCCGCAGCGACGGCGCTCGTGCCGGTATCGGTGACCTCCTTGACCTGCACTTCGAGCTGCACCTCGGTGACGACGCACCAGTCGAGTGGGGTCTGGGGCGCGACCTCAAGCCGGAGCTTCAAATAGCGGTAGTTCGACGGCGTGGCGCGCTTGCTCCCCGACTGGCCCAAGACCCAAGGGTCCCCGGGGTCGGCTCGCCACGAGACGGTCGGCGCGGGCTGAACGCCGCTTCCGAACGACACGTAGTCGAAGACGACAATTGTCTGCGGGAGCACGTCCCCCAAGTCGACCACGATTTCGACCGATCCTTCGAGCGACCCGTTGGGCTGGAGGTAATACTCGTACCCGCCGTCGATGAAGTTCTGCGTCGTCGTGAACCCGATATCGGTAAAATGCTCGGCCCACGTCTGAGAGGAGTCGACCGGCAGCCAGACGGACGGCTCTGTCGTGGTGAAGGTGGCCGTACCCGTGCCGCCGGTCAGGGGCTCAAGATAGAAGCTGTACCCATCGTCGATGAAATCCTGGAAGGTAACGTTGCCGTTGATGACGAAGTGGTCCTCCCAGGTTTCCTCGGTATTGGCGGCCGCCTCAATCGAGAACGTGTCCGCCAGATAGAGGGCGTTTGAGAGCGTCGCGCCCGAGAGGGCGGGCGCCGAGCTTGCCCTCAGCGCGAAGTCGGGCGGGGAATAGACCGCCGCCGAGACCGTGGCCGCCGGGCCCTCGTTGCCTGCCATGTCCACCGCCGAGACCCGATAGGTGAAGGTCCCGGGGAGCAGCTCCACGTGGGTGGCGAACGTGCCGGACTGCCGCCCGAGGTCGGTCAGCGCGGCACCGTCCTGACGGAGCAGCTTGTAGTGGTCCACAGGGAAGGTTGAGGTCGCCGGCGGTCGCCAACGGAGCAGCACGGTGTTGTCGACTTGACTGGCCGAGAAGTTGGTTGGGGCCGACGGCGGGGTCACGACGAGATCGACCGAGGCGTCGCCCGTCGAGTAGTTTCCCGAAGTGTCGATCGCCTTGACTCGGAACCGGAGGGTGCCCCCACTCGGCGGAGCCCGGTGCAAATGGGTCGTCGACCGCACACGGGCAATCGACGGCATCGGGTCGTTCCACCCCGAGAACTGGTTGCCGATCCGGAGTTCGTACTCGCGCACGTCGAGGTCGGGGACGGACTCCCAGCGGAGCCGGACGTCGGCCCCCTCGACCGTCGCCGTGATGCCGGGGGGCGTCGAGGGGGGTTCGGTCTTGCCGACGACGACATGGCCATTCGCGTAGACCCAATTCCCCTTGGCGCCGATACCGTTCACTGACCGAATTCGCACGTCGTGCGATACGCCGTCCGCGACGTCGAGAATGTAGTAGTAAGTGGACCCCCCCGGCACGGTTCCCGCGTCGAACCAGATCCCGGCGAAAGTCTGATTGTACTGGATTTCGTAATGCCCTCCGTTCTGCACGAAAGCGTCGGAGGCGGCCGTCCAACTCACGTATAGCCGGGTGAATACCGTGCCGTCGCTTCTGAGATACAGATGCTCAGTGCCCGAGGCGAGCTCGAGATCCGTCGGGTCGGCGACCTGATAAGGCGGCGGAAGGTTCGTGTCGGGGTTCAGGTCCACGAGCGTCTCGTCGCCCGAGTTCCAGTCGTAGATCCCCGCGGCAGTCTCCCTTAAAACCAAGCCGACGGTGAACTGCGGGGCGCCGTCGGGGCCGTCGTCGATCTGAAGCGCCGAGCGCATGACCTCGAAGGTCTTGGCCGACCATCCCATCTCGGAGAAGGTCAGACTCACCCACTCTCCGGGCTCGACCTGGTAGGCGGCCATGGTCGCCGTGAACTCGACCATGATTCCCTGACGGACCGACTCCAGTTCGATCTTCGCGAGCCTCTGACAACGGGCCGGCGAGATGATCATGCCGTAGGTGAGGTCTTCGGCGATCTCCAGCCCGGAATCCTCGGTCACGTACGCGGAGTTGGTGATCGCCGGAAAGTCGCTTTCCTCGAAGCCTTGGGTCTCTGAGATGAACGTGCCGCGCACCGTGTTGAAGCAATCGGCCCGAGGAACCTTGCTCATCACCCGGAGCCCCGAGAGGATCATGTCCTCGGTGATCGTCATCACCGACGTTCGCCCTTCGCCGACATAGACCGAGTATTTCCCCTCGGAGTAAACGAGCCGCCCGGCCATGCTGGCGAGCATGTCGTCGATGATCGCCCCGGGAGCCTCGTCGACGCCGAAGTGGAAGTCGAGCGAATACCGTGGTTCGGTTCCACCCGCCGCGAGGGAGATGTTCGCGGACGCCGTCGTCGTCGCGGCAGCGAGTCGCGTCGCGTTGAAGTCCGAGAGTGACAGACCCAGCCCGAAACGGGCGTTGGTCATGTAGTCGTACAAGACCATTGGAGCGATGCTCGAGACCTCGGTCGCGGTCGTGACCGGGTTGTAAAGATCATACTTGCCAGTCAGCAGGAACGTGATGTCGGGCGTCCCGCCCTTGAAGAGGTTCTCGCTGGCTTTGAGCCGCAGATACACGTGCGCATGCCCGCGCTGGCGGTGGTTGCTCGTCCAAATCGTGGGGGCGTCGGCGACGAATTCCGAGAGCGCCGACTGCGAGTCGGTCCCGTAGTTGATCTGCATCTTGAGGTGATCGGCGAAGATACCCTGCGCCTGCACATTACCGGTGGGTCGAGTTAGGAGATCTGTGTTCCACGACACCTCGTAGCCGTCGAGATAGACTCGGCGGATGTAGGTGATCTGGTGCGCGGCGAGGGTGATCACGAGATGCAGGTAGAGGTTTGGTTGGTCGGAGGGGCCGGAAACGTGAATACATGTGACGGTACCGCCGACCTGACAGGTGCCGTAAATCACCTGCCACGGGTTCGAGGGGTCGGTTGCCGCCTGCTCCTTTCCTTTCAGATACCGGTTCAACTCGCGGCGCTTCCGCATTCGCGCCACGCGGTGACGGATGTGTCTGCGGTCGGTCGGCTTGCCGTTCTTCCGGAGGTACCGGAGCGCCCGGCCGCGCTCCTCCTCGGTGATCGGCCCCTGGCCCAGCCAGTATCGGTCTCCGCCGCCAACCATCACGCGTCCCTCTTTTGAGAGCCGCGCCGCTTCTCGCTGCGCTTCCGATTGTCCTTGTCGAGTTTTTTCTTGTCGCCGTTCCAATCTCCGTTCCAGTTGGCGCTGACTTTGACGTACTCGAAGCCCCGGTCGCCCGCGAAGAGTTTCCGCTGGGCGTCATCCGTCCATCGCCGCTCCCTCGGCCGCTCGAAATCCATGAGCGGGCTGTCGTAGATGAGTCGCAAGACCGGGCCTTCGGGCTCGTAGTCGATCTCGGCGTGGCTATAACTTCCCTTCCACCACAAATAGGGGTCGGAGACGAGAGCACCGGACGCATCGACAAAGGCGATCCAGAGCGCCCCGAGCCCCCCTTGTCTTTCGTCGCCCAGCACGAGCGAGCGCAGCTCCTGCGGCACGGCGGACAGGACGATCGTCATGTCGACGGCCTCGACCTCCGTCGTTTCCTCGCCTCCCTCCATGCCCAAAAACCAACCGTTTCCAAGCCAGGTTTGAGCCGCCCACGAGAGATCTCCTCGACCGTTCCAGAGATTGAGGTTGGTGGTCAGGAAGTCGCCCCGGAAGAGCACAACGGGCCGATTGTGGGCCGCCGTGGCGTGAGTGATGAAGTCGGAGGTCAGACCTCTCGCCATGCTAGATCGCCTCCACCGCGCTGAAAGTGATCGAGTAGAGCCGCTCGTAGTCGGCATCGAAGAGAGGAACCTCGGCGTTGTTCAACCGAAAAAGACCGACCGGGGCATTGGTGACGATCGCGGCGTTGTCCGCCGGAGACTCCCTGAGTCTCGGATAAATCTCGAGCGTGGCGTTGCCCGAACCGTCGCTGGCGGCGTCCTGCTTGATCTTGTGGAGGCGTTGGCCGATCTGAATGTAGTCGCCGGCCTTTAGGATTCCGGCGATCGAGGGGGTCCAACCGTCGGTCAGAAGTGTTTCTCCCGTCTGATTCGCGCCATTGATCAGCGGCGTGCCGCCGGCGACGCCACGCGGCACTCTCGCGAGCGGGTCGCCGATCAGGAATGTGCCGACCGGGCCCTTGAGGCTCTCCAGGAACGCGACCCACGGCTCAGCTTGCTCTCGGAGACAGGGCGCCACCGACGCCTCCAGCATCCAGAGCTGTCCTTGGTGCTCCTGCACCTGCGTGGCGAAACTCCAGGGAGATCGGAGCATGGCGACGGACCCCATCGCCCTGAGGGCGAACGAGTCCAGGCCGGGAGACGTGGGAAGGGAGAGGGGGAAACTGATCGCCATGGACTACACCGCCCTCCTGCGCCGCTGATCGATGGACCGAAAGATGCTCCGCTCGATGCGGGACTCGCTCTCTCGGATCGCCGCCCGGATGCGACTTTCGACGCCGGGCGCGGCGCCCCTTGCGTCGATCTGAACGACGTATCCTCCCCCGCCGCCCTGGACGCCATGGAGCGATACGCCCATGCGGCCGTTCTTGCGCGTCAGGGGTAGAATCGCCTCCGGTCCCGCCTCGCCCATGAGCGCCCGCGTCGGCCCGAAGACGACCCCGCCCGAAGCGAACTCCTCCTCACCGCCGGTGTCCGCCGGGGGCTGCCAGCCCGGAAACGACCGGAGCGCCGCCGTGTTCTCCATGGTGGCGGAGGTGTTCGTCGATGTGGCGGAGTTCAGGTCGCCCATCGCGTCGCCGAACTGGTCGCCGACCTCGTTGAACTTGACGCCGAGCGCCTGCATGTCGGCGACGAGCCCGCCCGCCGTCCGATCGTCGAGCGACTTTCCGGCCTCGATGCTGACGACCCCGCGTTGGTTAACGGCGGCGAAAAAAGCGTCCACGACCGTGGGGTCAAAGGTCTTGAGCAACTGCTCGCGGAGCTGGTCGAAATTGGTGATGCCCGCCTCGGCGGCTTCCGTGAAAATATTTCGAATCGATTGGACCGCCTCGAAGCCCCTGGCGCCGGAGTCGAGCAAATTTTGCATCGCGGTTCCATAAGCGCCGACCTCCACCAGTCCGTCGCCGAACGCCTGGGACGCCCCCTGGAGCCCGACCTCGACTTCGAGCCAAGTTTTCTCGCCCTTGAGCCCGATCTCGACGAGCGCTCCCTCGACCTCCTCGAAGCTGAGCCCGAGTTTCTTCATGAGCATGCGGGCGTTGTTGACGTTGCCCTCAAGATTCTGAAAGAGCATGACGCCAATCTGCGAGCCCACGTCCTCGGAGATGCCGAGCAGCTCCTTGAGCGCCATCCCCAGGCCGGAAAACGCCTTGGCGTTCGGGTCCTTGTTGAACTCGTCGGCCCAGCCGGGCTGATTGAAGCGGCTTGAGTCGCCCTCGATGAAGTTGGATAGTCGCGTGGCGCCGCGATTGTCTCGGCCGTAGACGGTCAGCGCTCCCTTCTCCTCGAACCCGTCCTCCATCCAATTGGCGAACTGGTGGCGGGCGCGGGTGTTGGGGTTCTGCGGTCCCCACTTGAATAGGCCGCCGATGACGGTGCCCGCCGCATTTCCCAGAGCTGCGCCGAGGGCGGCTCCAAAAGGCCCCCCGAAAACGCCGCCGAGCACGGCGCCGTAGGCCATGCCGATCGACGCACCGGTCCCGGAGTTGTCCTTGTTGGCCTTGTCCGTCTTGCTCGAATTGATGACCGAGGCGAGGACGTTGAGGCCGACGCCCGCGTAGGCCGCGTAGTTCGCCCCTTCGCCGAACTGGCCGTTCTCCATGCCGGGCCCCTGGATCCCCATCGAGTGGGCCTGGCCGGTCGTCATCGTGCTGCCCAGGAACGTGGCCGACTCGACGAGCTGGTTGATCATGCCGTCGAACTGCTTCGAGTACTGGGCGAAGACGGTTGCGAGCTGCTGGCTCATCTCGGCGCCGAACGCCTCGGCCGCCGACACGAGGGAGAGCGACCACGCCGATCCGATGCCGCCCTGGCCTTGGCCGTAGTACTCCATGAGCTTCTGGCGCTGGTCGGCCTCCTCCTTCGCGAGGTCGCCCACCATCTTCGACCGGTCCTGCCGCTCCTTCCAGAGAGCGTCGTCCATCTTGGATTGGTACTCACGGACTTGCGCGGCGGCGACCGACTCGGCCTGGGTCTTGAGTTCGTCCATCGACACGCCCGCCTTCAGGAACTCCTTGTTGCCGTCGATGAAGGCTTGGGAGACCTGGTCGGAGAGTTGCGTTTTGAGCTGGTCGAACCCCGAGACGTCGAGCGACGCGATCGACTCGTCGATGGCGTCTTTGAGGGAATCCTGCTTGATTTTAGTGGTGAGGTCGGCCCACTTCTCCTTCAGGCGGTCGATCTCGCTGGCTGCGGAAGACCCTCCGCCTCCGCCACCCCCGCCGAAACCGCCGGCCCCGCCTCCGCCCGCCGCAGGTGGCGCTCCTCCTCCTCCGGTCAGGCCCAACGCGTCGGAGAGCTTGCGGCCCGCCTGTTGGGGTGTGCCCAAAAGCCCCTGGAGTTGGGACATCATCTTTTCGCCCTGGATCTTCTCCAGATCTGCCTTGTCCGCCGCAGTGCCCCCGAGGCTCATCGCCATGCGAGTCTTGACCGCCATTTCGTCGACGGCGAGCATCCCCGCCTTGGCGAATTGGGTCATGTTCTGGATGCCGGCCACGAGTTCGGCGACCGGCTTGAGGGCCTTGACCGCTTCGGCCGCGAAGTTCGCGACCTGCCCGGTGACGAAGCCGACGCCCTCGCCGACGGCGTGCCAGTCCACTTTCTCGATCTCCGCCGCCAAAGCGTTGTAGGCCTCGGTGAGCCCGGCGCTATCGTTGATCGCGATGCCGAAATTCTTGCGAGCCTCTTCAAGCGCGGCGTTGAGTCGCTCGTGTCCCTGGGTGACGCTCTCGCCGAGCGGGGCCAGCTTTTCCATGTTCCCGCGCAACTGGTCGAGGGCCTGGGTCATCTTCTCGGAGCGGGAGGCGCCCTCGTCGACGGTCACGCCGAACTCCCGGAGCGCCTTGTTGCTACCGGAGCCGATCGCCTGGGTCAGCGCGTTCATCACCTCCACGGTGTCGCGGCCGGAGGCGTCCGCGAACCGGTTGGCGTACTCCGCAAGAAGCGCCAGGTTCTTGTTCATGTCCGGGAGTCCCCGGATGACGCCCTCGTTGGCCACCTTCATCAGATCGAAGGCGTCGACAGTACCGAGCACCGCCTTTTTGGCGCGATCGATGGACTCGGAGGTGCCCCCGATCTTTCGGAAGTTCTCGGCAATCCCCCCTGCCTCATCTCCCGCGTCGGCGAGGTCGGTGAGCGCCGTGGAGAGCCGCCCGATGTTCTGGAGCACCTCGCGGCCGATCGCCTGGCCGAATCCCTGGAACACGCCGCTGATGGCCTTGGACATCAGGCCGCCGGAGCGCTGGAGAATGCCGACCGCCTTGTCCATGTCCTGCTGGAGCTGCGCCGTGTTGGCGCGGAGGTCGATCAGGAGGTTGTAGAGCGCCTTGTCAACCATGGGCCTCCGACGGGAGTGCCTTCTTCGGCTTCTTCGGGAAGGCGGCCTTCATGTGGCGGAGGATCTGCTCGGGGGTCATCTCGCCGGCCTTGCGGGCGGCCTTCGCGGGCGCGTTCTCGTCGTCGGCCTCGTAAGGGTCGGGGAAAAAATCCTCGGCGGTGTAGGGGTCGGGCTTCTTGGCCTCGTCGCGATTCACATTGGCGATGACGCTGCCGATGAATCCGGCGCGGAGGTCAGACTGACGGTTGGCGTGTTCGTGGCGGCCGGACAGAGCCGAAAACTTGGCCGGCGTCAGTTTCCAAAATTGCTCGTCGCTCAGCCCGAAGTCGTACACCGCGATCGCCCAAAGCTCCGTCCACGTTATGCCCTTGCTCTCGCCGCCCTTTTCCTCGCCGCCGCCTACGCGGCGTCGTCTTTTTTTTCGGCGCCCCGGTACTGCTCATTCACGAGAACCGCGAGCGAGACCGCCGCAGCCGTCGTGCCGGCATTGACCTGCGCGTAGAGCTCGGCGATCGACTTGCCGCTCTTCCTGCCGCCGATCGCCGCCCAGAGGAGCGTCGCGACAATTGTGAGCTTCGGCATCGGATACCAATTCGAGGGGGCGATGATGCTTGATCCGCTCACCTCCTCGAAGGCCAGGATCGTCTCGAACGTGGGTTCCAGTCGCCGCGTCTCGCCGAACAGTTCGACCTCGACGTGAGCCGCGATTTCGCTCGCTCCTTCCATATTGAAAACCTCCTACGGAATCAGACTACGCGGCCCAGATGGGTTCGGCGGTGATCTTGATGGTGCAGCTCGCCTGGACCACCTGCTCCAGTTCGGCGGTGATACCGAACCCGGTGACGATCCCGGCGATCTCCAGCGCCGAGTCGTCGGCGTCGTTGAACTCCATCAGGAAATTGCGCGTGGTTCCTGCCGACAGGTCGGCCAGGAGCGCCGCGTGCGTCGTGTCGCCCGGGTCGAAGTTGATTGAAAATGTGAGCGTGCCTCCGTCCCGGAGGGTGCCGATGAACTCGCGAAAGCCGTTCGGGCTGTCGAAGCTGGTGATGTCGGCGGTCGAGCCCGAGAGGCTCGGTCCCTGGACGCCCTTGACCATCGCGATCGCGGTGAAGACTTCCGTCCCGGCCGCGCCGCCTGAGAGAGCTGCGGAGGACGCCGCCGAGACCGCGCTCGTGCCGGTGCCCGCGCCGTTGTCGGCCTCCCAGTACGCCGCGAACGTGGCGTCGGCGTAGAGCGCCGCGATGATGTCGTTTGGCGTGCTGGTCGCGACGGCGGAGCCGTCGGTCGCGGAAGTGATGACCACCGAAGCGGTCGTCACGGCGACGCTCAGCGCGGTGTTGTTGCCCGAGACGACGATCGAAACCGTCTTCGCGTTGCCGACCGTACCGACCGTGCCCCAGCGGACGACGAGCGCCGCGTTGCTGGCCCCCATTGTGCGGGACGCCTTTGTGCCGGCGCCAACACCGCCGTCGCCACGTTTGAGAACTACTCCTGATCCGGGTATCGGGGTCGCCATAAGCTACTTTGAGTCATTGAGTCTAGACATGTTCAGCTATACCAGACGCGGCAACTACACGACACATGAAAAATCTCCGTCTCGGCGTCGTAGAGCTCGAAATGGGTCCATTCCCACACGCCGTGAATTTCGAGATCGGAATAGGTCCCCCGAAACGGGTGGAGCGCGTCCCTCGCGTGAGCCGCCAGCGCCTGCGTCGCGCCCGCCGAACGGGCCCAGCAATCGACGCCTACCACGGGCATCGCCATCCCGCTCGGACCTTCCCTCGTCTCGTCGAAGGCGCCGGAGATAACCTGGTACGTAATCGCCGGAAGAGTCGCGTTGTCGGGCATCTTGACCCGATAGATCCGCGTGCCAACCACGCCCGAGACGTCAGCGTCGTTGGAGAGGCGGTTAAAGATGAAGTCTTCCAGCGTCGCCACTATCGCTTCGGCCCCTTGCCGTTTAACTTGCCGAGGACCTTATTGACTCCCTCGGCGAATCCCTTCCGCATTTCATCCATGGCCAGGTCTTTGTTAGCCTCGAAAGCGTTTCGAATGAATGGATTCGCTGGGACGTGGCCGATGACCGTGCGGTTCGCCTTCTTGCCATGGCTCTTCAAAGTGTGCCCAAGCTCGACCCACTTCGCATAGAACGCGCCGGTGATGCCCGCAGCCGCCTCGGTCCTGGTGCCCCGGCGGCGTTTCGCCCGGATGGATTTCCTGAGCGTGCCGGGCTTAAACCGGGCCATGCGTCCGCCCTTGGGCGGGGAGCCAGAGGAGACCGGCGCGGCCTCCCTCACCTTGTCCCGCAGGAACTGGGCGCCTCGGAAAACTCCCGTGCGCAGGGCGTCCTTCTCGACGTTGGGGGCGAGGGTCTTAAGCGCCTCCAGTAGCGGGTCGAGCCCTTTGATGACGTCGTCGTCGGCCATAAATCCCTTAGTAGACCGCCTCGGCGGTGATGTCCAGTTCGTCCCGGAAGCCCACCACCGCGACGCCCGTGATCCGCCAGTCCCGGCCCATGAAGCCGACGACCATCTCGGGGGTCACGTCGTCCCGATGGTAAATGCGGAAGTTGCCAGCCTCGATCGAGTGCTTCGACTCGGATGTGTAACGCTCGTTCATGCGCAAAGGTCGGAAGTCGGCCCAGACGGTCGCGAGGGTGGAGTAGGTGGTGGTTCCGTCTCCTCCCGGATTCGTGAAGGTCGGCGTTTTAAGTGTGATTTTATAATTCTTCTTACCCGGATCCCCCGACATCACGCGCTCCAGATCTTGTAGGCGTCAATGGCGTACTGGAGCGTCATCGGGACGTCAGACACGGTGCCGTTCACGACCGGCGTGCGCGTCGTGTAGCAGTGCGCCGCGAGCAGCAGCACGGCCCACCGGATCCCCTCGGGGACCGAGGCGTGCGTCGCCCCGTAACCGGCGGTGAAGCTCACGCGCACGGCGTCGGGGCGGTCAAATAAAGTGGAGGGGTAAGACTCGTTGGGCGCCGCTGTGATCCTCGGCAGGTGCGCGGTCAGGTCGAGGATATACTCGGAGGGATCCCACGTCCGGGTGGTCCCGGCGGTGTCCACGTACTGGATGGCGGAGACCGCAGAGATCGGTGCGAACGGCAACTCGATCCCCACCGGGTCGCCCTCGCGGGGGAACTCGGGCAGGTCGAGCCGGAAGGTCCGGCTGATGAGCCGCCTCCGCGTCTTGATCTCGAACAGGTGCGTCGCCGCGCGGGCGTAGAAGTCGATCAGCGTGTCCTCGTCGGACGACGTGACGCGCAGGTGATCCTTTAAATCATCCACGTCGACGGCGGCGGACCCGGGGGCGGTCAGTTCAACCCAGCCCATGAACCTCCATAAGAAAAAAAGCCGGGACCGCTCGAACGGACGCGGTCCCGCAGCCGCGCCTCCGAAGAGGCGCGGGAGATCTCCATCAGGCGAAACGCCCGCCTAGATCGCCACCGGCTGCGTGAGTGCGCCGAACCGAGGCTCGGACAGGAGCGCGATCACGCATCCGTTGACCGGGTCGTTCGTCGCCTCCGTGCATTGAAGATGCACCCAGGGCTTCGTCTCGGGCAAGTCGGAGGAGAGAACTTCGATCTCGTATACTGCGTCCTCGTTGGCGGTGGTGCTGAACCCGGCCGCTGCGGCGTTGGTGACGCTACCGAGCACGTCGCTCGCGCCGGTCGTCATTTTGCGATAGCGGAACGGGATCGACTCCTCGCTTGTCTGCGAGGCGTCAGTCGACGCCCGGACCACCAGCGTGGCGTTCCCGGTTGTTCCCCCAGACTGGTATACCAAGAAGGTCAGCCGGTTGTGGTTGGCCATCGAGATGCTGTCGGTGTCGGGGTTGGTGTTCCATCGGTCGGCCGCTGGAGCCAATGCCTTAATGGGTTTTGCTATGTATTCGCTTAACATATCGTCCTTTTTGAAATCTCTCTTTTTTCTAATCACTCCGCGTGGCTCACGGGGGCCAAACAGCGCCCCCGCTCGTCACATCGTTACGATCTGGTCTGCACCGCCACGGTCGAGCTGAGCGTAACCGCGCCCTTGTACGGGGTGAGCGCTGTGCGTCGCTTCGGCTGTCCATCCACGCGGTACGTGAACTTGAGCACCTGCTCGTCCTGGAGGAACCGCACATGCACGGACACGGCCGACTTCGGCCCGCCCTTGTCGACCACGATGTAGGACTTCGGGTCCGTGAAGATCACGTCGCCCGCCGTCCCGAGGGCCGCGCAGTGCTCGCTTGCGTACGCCGCGCGTCCGAGGATGCGGTCGGTCGGGATCTCCTCGCGGATATTCCCGGTCGTGCCGCCGAGCAAGAGCGCCGGGTAGCTGTTCGAACCGTACGTGAAGGCGAGTGACAACAGCTCCGCCTCACACGCCTGGTTGTAGAGCCAGATCGCACTTCCCCTATTCCTCTTCAGGAGCCGCGAGAACATGTCCGTCAGGTTCTTGGCGAGGATCGTCGCGGCGGTCTGGCCCGACACCTTGTTCTGGGTGACGAGAGCGCCGCCCTGGAGGATGCCGAGCGGCTTGCCCGCGCCGTTGCCGTTGATGAACGCGTCGTCAAGCTTGAACGCCAGCTCTTCCTGGAACGCCTGGCTCACCCACGCGCCGAGGAACGGTGCGTCGGAGATGATCTCCTCGGTGAGGTAGGCCGCGCCCACGATCTTCTTCGTGTTCAGCTCCATGAGCCCGAACTTCGGCTTGGTCGCGGTGATGTCGTCGGCCTCGCCCTCCCAGTACATCTGGATGCCGCCCTGACGGGAGCCGTCCGCGCGGGACGATTCGTCGACGTAGGGGATCTTGATCCCGTTCGCGCCATTGGAGAGCGGAAGCCGCTGCACCTGGCTCGCGAAAGGGGCCTCCTGGTAGCCGTTGTCCACGATCTCGTTGGCAAAGTCCTTCTGGACGAAGACGCCGCCGTCAGCGCCCACCGTCTCGTTCATGCCGGTCGCGGCACGCATGATCTTGTTGGTGAGGTCGATCTTGTCGCGCAACTCGCGGCTGCGCGAGCTGTGAGGATTCCGCTCGGCGTGGATAATCGCCTGCATCTGCTCGCCGAAAGAGCGCCACACGACGCAGTTACCGTCGTCGTCCTCGCCCTCGTTGCGGCTGATGGTGATGTCGACGGCTTTAGAAGTGGGCTTTGACCGCTCCTCGTTCAGCTCGGCGAGCTTCTCGGCAGCCGCGATCGACTTTTTGAGCCCCTCGGCCCGCGCTTCAAGCTCGGCGAACTTCGCGAGTTCCTCGGCGTTCAATCCCTCGTTGCGCTTCTGCGCGGCGTCGCCGATGGCCTGCATCTCGTCGATGACGGCCAGGAGTTGTTTTCTAAGTTCTTTTGGGTCCACAGATCCTCATTATTGATACACGATAGACGTTCCGCTCCTTTCTTGAAGGGCGTAGGTGGGTACAGCTCAGCTATTGCGTTTGGGTAACGTGAGACGGCCGACGGGCCGCTAGGGGGTTACGATGCCGCGCTGCCCTGTTCGACGGAACGGGCGGGTGCGTGGCGCCTACTTATGAAATTGCCGGACTAGGCGGCGGCGCGCAAGGTGCGAACTTTGAGCAGGTAGGGAACGGGGGAGACGATGACGACCGGCTCTTCCGGGCGGTTGGCTTCTTCCCACTGGGCGCGGGCGAGCTTGTAGTCCTCCTCGACCCTCGTGCGGAGTCCGACCGACGTCTCTTCGTACGCGGGGAACAACACGGGCCCCGCCTCGAACAACGTCACCTCGGTGATGCGACGAACGTCCATCTCGCCCTTCTCCTTGGCGAACGTCCACTCCTGCTTGTCGATGGTGAACATGAATGACTGCCCCGTGACGTCGCCTCGGCGGATGTACTCCGTCACGTCGCGCCCGACCTGCGTGTCGGGCGGCTCGACCTCGATCCAGAGGCCCTTCGAATCTTCGCGGAGCTTCATGGTGTTGGAGGATGTGCTGCCAAGAACATAGTTTGAATCATGATTGAATAAGCTAACCACGCGCTGATTGCTCTCGAGGCTCCGCTTAAACGCCCCTGGAGCAATCGACTCCATGAACCAGCCCGCGATGTTCGTCTCGACGTCGAAAAGAGCGGCATACCCCTGGATGACGGGCCTACTGTCCTCTCGGGTTTCGAGCTTCACGGGCTCGGCTATGCTTCTTCGTTCACGCTGCGTGCTCATATTCACTTACACTATAATTCAACATACGCTCGGTCCAATAGGAGGCAAGTTCATCCTCGTGATGGTCGTACCCAGAGGCGGGATCGGCCCTCCAGGCGTCCACACGGTCGCGGATACTCGCCCGGTAATGGTCCATGAGTTCGGGAAGTACGAGTGACGAGTCCAGCCCCCGAAGGACATATAAGGTCCGCGCCAGCTCGCCGAGGCATTCAGATGCGAAACACTGCTGATCAACCACAAATTCGTCCATCCAAGCGTCGAAATCGCTGTTTTTCGCCCGGGCGGCCTTCTTCACGGCCCCGATTTCCTTCCGGATGACCCGCTGCCAGGTCTCCCGGAAGGCCCCGCGAAAGGCGTCATTGAGCCGATTGTCGTCGGATTTCGGCTCATTTTTGGGCTGTTTTATGCTGGTTTCGCCCCCTAAAACAGTCTCTTTTTCGCGATTTTCGGCAGGTGTTTTGCTGTTTTTCGCGATTTTCGGAGACTCCTCCTCCGATTTCCCGTCACTTTCAGGGTCCTGAGCCGGATCGGGCTGTTGCCCCTCCTCTCCTGCAGGGACCATGTTCATCGGCGAGAGGTAGACGTCGCCCTCGGGGCCGATCGGATTCAGATTCTCTCGTGAACGAATGTCATTAATGGAAAACCACCCCCACTGACGGCCCATGGCGTAAGACGAGGTGCGAGCGGCCGTGTTACCCCGAAGAAGCCCATCGGCGAGGAACTCGGCGAAGTATTTCGAGTCGTCGCCGTCCAAAAAGTCCCGGACAATCGCCTCCTCCCACCGCTTGAACCACGGCATGAGGCAGTAGTCGACGAAGTTCTGGTTCTGCTCTTCAATGTTTGAAAATGTCGCTCTATCCAGATCTGCTAGAAGATGCGGCGGCACGCCGTAGATGCGGCAGATCTCGGTGACCTGGAATTTTCTCTGCTCCAGGAACTGGGCATCGGACTGCGGGATGCCCATCGGGCTCCACTTCAGCCCCGCCTCAAGCACGGCGGCCTTCTTGCCCCGATTCTCGCCGCCGTAAAGCTTATGCCAACTCTCGGCGAGGTTGGTCTTGGCCTCGGCGCTCATCTCGCCCGGGTACTCCAGCACGCCCGCCGGAAACGCGCCGCCTTCGAAGAAGTTCATGCCGAAGGACTCAAGGCTCAGGCCCGATCTCACGATCTTCTCGGCCATGGCGATGGGACTGACGCCCTCCAGGCCCGAATCGCGAAACGCCCGGATGTGAAACACGTCGTCGGCGGGCAGGATCCGCTCTCCGCCGCCCTTCATCGCCACGCGATAGATCATCTGCTCGTCTTTGGTCACGTCGGGACGAACCCGAGACGGATGCATCGGAATCAATTCCAGCGGTTCATCCCTGCCGTTCTTGATGATCTGGGCGTACCCGTTGCCGTGGAGGAGCGCGTGCGCGGTGAGCTGCTCGCGGAACTCAAGCCCGGAGGTCTTGAACCGATTGGGTTTTGTTCTGAGAAGCGTGTAGAGAGGGTGTTTGGTGGCGCGATTCTTGCCGCCGTCCGCCTGGCGCTCATACATCAGGAGGGGCAGCGCAGCCAACGTCTGGGAGATGACCCGGACGCAACCGAAAACCGCCGAGAATCTCAGCGCCGTCTCCGGCGTGATCGGCGTCTCGCCCCCAAGGTACACGTACGGCGTCGACGACATCCACCGATCGTCCGGAATCGGAGCCGTGGATCGCCTCTCGGGGCTGCTGCTTGTAAATGGGACACGGACCCCGAAGATCTTCATCCGGCTCGCGAAACCTGGGTTGACAACCGCATAGTTGCACGAGAGGCGGTCACGGCGATAGCCGCGCTGTGACGGGGGTCAGCCGACGGAGAAGAGGCCGCCGGATTCGTAGGGGTTCTTCGGCTTCGGCGGCTGAACGATCGCGCGACCGAGGGCCATGGTGTCAGCCGTCACGCCGTCGATCTTCTCGGAACTCGCGTCCTTGTCGGGCGCGATGAGACCTCCCCGCTGCTTGGCGGCGGCGTTGCTCGCCATCCACCGGGAGATCGGGTGCCCATCGTGGTGGTACCGCCCGGCCCTGATCAGCTCGAGCATCTCCCGGAACGGTGCCGCCATGCTCAGGATGCCCTGAGGGAAGGCCACCACCCGCTTCTCACCGAAGTGCTGCATCAGCTTCATCGCGGTCCCGTGCCCCTGGAAACCGCGGTCGATGGCGATCTCGCGCAGGTCGTAGTTCGACGTGATCTGCACGATGTCGCCGATGACCATGTCGTAGTCCACCGAGTCCCCGGGCGTGGTCCGGACGAACCCCTGGCGCCGCCACAGCGCGATCCGCTGTTCCATGTCCTCGGACCGCTTGACCGGCCGCTCGGGGAGCCAAAACCATGAGAGTTTCGTGTAGCTCCGGCGGACGATCTTGCGCTTGGCTCCCTCGACTGTGCCCAGCTCGTCGGCGATCTCGACCACCTCCGCGTCGTCGTGCGGGAAAAGGAGCGAGAAGGCGGTGAAGTCGCTGGTCGCGCCGATGTCCAGGCCGCCGAAGCACTCCCGTTTGAGGAGCGAAGCGAGGTCCACCTCCCGCTTGCATGCGTCCCAGGCGTCCATCGGGATCGCCCGGGTCATGCCTTCGGTCCAGATGCAGAAGTTGAGCCTTAGCACGATGCCCATCTTGGCGGGCATGCCCCGAGCTTCCTCGACCTGCTCGCGGAGGTACTTCCGGGGGAGGATGGAGTCGAGGCCGGGATTGGCCTTCTCCCAGACGGTCTCGTCCTCGAACGAGTCGCACGACTTGCACCCCTCGGTCGGCTGGATCTTCCCCTGGGAGCGGCACTTCTCGCACGGGTCCAGCCCGCAGACGTAGGCGAACCAGGCATCGTTGTCGAGGTGCCCCTCCAGCACCTTCATCGAGTATTCGTGGTGGTGCCAGCAGACCGTCGTCCTGTCGTGGCCGGAGTTCGTGATTTCGAAGATGAGGGCTTGGCGGCGGCTCTTGGTCCCTGCCCTGAGCTTGTCGACCACCAGGCCGTTCGGGTGCTCGTGGATCTCGTCGATCAGCGCCATGTGCGGGCGCGGGCCCGAGAGCTGGCGGTGCTCGCTCGACACCGGGCGGAAGAACGAATCGGTCTTGGCGAAGGCGATGTTGTGGAGGCCGACGTTTAGTCGGCTTCGGAGCGACGGCGAGGACTCGACCATGCGCATGGCGTCCCTGAAAAGGATGCCCGCCTGGAACGCAGTGGTCGCCCCGGAATAGATCTCCGCCGCGGCTTCCCCGTCGGCGACCAGGCCGTAGAGCCCGACGCCCCCGGCCAGAGGAGACTTGCCGTTCCCCTTGCCCATCTCGATGTAGGCGGTCCGGAATCGGCGGGTGCCGTCCGGCCCCTTCCAGCCGAAGACGCTGCCGATGATGAACTTCTGGAACGGCTCCAGCTCGAACGGCTTACCGTCCAGCTCTCCGTCGGCGGGGAGCCTCAGGTAGGAGAAGAACTTGAAGACGCGATCGGCCGCGGCATGGTCGAAATAGAGACCCCGCTCGGGTCCGTGCTCCAGGTCCCTGAGATGGCGTTCGCAGGCGAGCCGGACCAGCCGCCCGGCGGCGATCTCCCCGGACAGTACCGAGCGGGCGTAACCTTCAACTGGACAGTCAACGCCCTCGGCAGTCACAAGGTTTAGTTCTCAAGTAGCTCGTCGAAAGGATCCTTCTCCTCGCCGGGCTTGGCGACGTTCAGGCGGGACCGGGACGCGGGGTCCAGTCCGAACATGGCCGAGAACTGCTTCATCGTATTCCAAGCCGACCGCTGCATGGCGACGCACGGGTGCGGGGTGAGGTAGCCGGTGTTCGTCGAGCAGACCCGCATCTCGTCGCGGAGGGTCTCGGTGGCGATCCGGAACTCAGCGTATGCCTGGCAGTAGGCGGCAAACGCGTCGCCGTCGACCGAGGTCAGCAGCCCCATGCGGACGAGCTCCGGGGACATCTTGGCCCAGTGCTCCTTCGCGATGTCGTCGAGCCACTCCGGGCACTCGGGCGGCCTCGTGTCTGGCTGCGGGACGTTCTGCGTGACCGCCCGTTTGCCGGGATTCCCGTTCAGCAACTTCGTTTTGGCGGACTGCGGCGCGGGACCTCTGCTACCCATAATCAAACTCTGTTAGTAAAACGTCATAATCTGTTACTTGCGGACGCGTGTAAACGGC
>JACCDG010286506.1_pt1 | contig 61054 bp, 75 predicted proteins | sample 7442471 | NCBI WGS metagenome assembly JACCDG01 (sample SAMN15323444, study PRJNA562643) | freshwater metagenome | isolation source: river surface water | place: USA:Blue River Watershed | collected 2017-08-17 | reverse complement strand
TTTTCCCCGCCATGGGTCATTGGTACGGCGTTTCGGGAGTCCCGCAACCAACGCGATATGTGGAGTGAAGCAAATGGCAGGTATCGACATTGATTTGAACAACGTTCCGAGCGACCCCGAGGCGCTGAACAAGGTCTTTGAGCAACTGGAGAGCGGTGTATCCACCGACGACCCGAAGCCCGCAGATCCGGCCCCGAAGGACAACACGCCGCCCGTGAGCGCGACGCAAGGCAGTGACGATCCGGCGAAGAAGGACCAGCAGACGGAACCGCAGGGTAACGCTGCACCCGCAGCCGACGAGCAAGGCGAGCCCGCAGGGGTTGCCACCAAGGACGGAAAGCACGTCATTCCGTACTCGGTGCTCAAGAGCGAGCGCGACCGCGCATCCCGGGCCGAACAAGTGGCCACCGAGATGAAAGAGCGTGTCGCCGCCCTCGAAGCGCAGGTGCAGCAACAAAGTCAAGGGGCGAAACCCGGTGAGAGCGCCCGCACCCCACCCGCAGATCCAGCTGTCAGCGATCTTTCACCCGAAGATCTGGAAGCACTCAAAGAGGACTTCCCGACCGTCTACAAGGCCGTCACGGCTGCCATGGCCCACGCCAAGGCACTCGAAGCGAAGTTGAAGCCGGTCGAGGAAAGCGTGCAGACGGCAGAAGCCGATCGACAGCGCACTGTGGCCGAACAGGTCCAGGACGCCATCGACAGCGTGCCCAAGCTCGCACACCTCCAGGCTGCCGACAAGGATGCGTTTGAACTGGCCAAACAGTTCGACGCCAACTTGCGCGGACAAAAAGCCTGGTCGGAAAAACCTCTGGCCGAGCGCTTCACCAAGGTCGTCGAGATGGTGGAAGCCGCACTGGGCCCGATCAACGTGCCGGGGCAGACCCCGCCGGCTTCACAACCGAGTGCCGAAGATCTCAAGAAAGCCGCGCAGGCCAAAGCTGCCGCCGCCTCCAAGAGTGCAGCCAGCGTGCCCACGTCGCTTTCCGAGTTCCCGGCAGGGCAGTCGCCAGCGCAGGACGAGCGCGAGGCCGCTGAGAACCTCAGTGTTCTTCAGTTGGCCGACAAGTTCGCCAGCATGACGCCTGACCAAATGGATGCGTACTTCCGAACCCTGTAACCCAAGAGGACACACGAAATGTCTACCAACATCCCAATCGGCTCGCCACTGGCGCGCAAGGTCTACTCCGTGGGCCTGTTCTCCCGCGTGCAACACGCACCGGGCTTCATGAACCTGATCTCGGGCGAAATGCCCAAGGAAGGTTCCTTCGCCGCGAAGGCCAAAGGCCAGACCAGCCCTGACTACCCCATCGTCAAGGCCGGTGACCTGTCCAAAGGCGCTGGCGATACCGTCAGCATCGACCTGTTCAACATCCTGCAAGGCAAACCCGTGATGGGCGACAAGCGCATCGCTGGCCGCATGATGCAGCTCACCTCCAGTTCGATGGACGTGCGCATCGACCAGGTTCGCGGTGGTGCCGACAGCGGTGGCCGCATGACCCAAAAGCGCACCGTGCACAACCTGCGCAACATCTCCATGGCTGGCCTCCAGGCATGGATGCAGCGCTTCGAAGACCAGAGCGCCATGGTGCACCTGGCCGGTGCTCGCGGCACGCAACTGACCTCCGACTGGGTGGTGCCGTTGCAAAACGATCCCGACTTCGCCGAGATCATGGTCAACACCGTCAAGGCCCCGACCAAGAACCGCTACTTCGCGGCCAACGATGCCACCGACCCGTCCAACATCGGCACCAACGATGCACTGACGCTGCAAGACATCGACCGCATCGTGGCCCAGCTGCGTGAATCCCCCGTGGTCATGCAGTCGGTCAAGATCAAGGGCGACGACCGCGCCTGGAACGACCCGCTGTGGGTGATGTTCGTCACCGAGCGCCAGTGGCTGTACCTGCAAAGCCGCACCAGCCAGCAAACCTGGCGCCAGGCCGTCACCAACGCCTTCGAGCGCAAGTCCGCAGGCGTCAAGCACCCGCTGTTCGACGCCTACGAGACGATCATGTGGAACGGCGTGCTCGTCAAGCGCATGAACCGCTACGCGATCCGCTTCGCAGCCGGCGACTCCGTGGTCATGGACACCGGCGGCACCGATGGCGGCACCTACACCGAGAGCACCGTGCAGACGGCGCAACCGGTGGACCGCGCCCTGATCGTCGGCGCCCAAGCCATGGCCAAGGCCTACGGCAAGAGCGCCAGCGACTACTTCTACGACTGGAGCGAAGAAGAAGTCGATCACGGCAACAGCATCGAAACCGTGTGCGCCGGCATGGGTGGTTCTTCCAAGATCCGCTTCAAGATCGACGGCATCGACACCGACTTCGGCGTCGCCGTGGTGGACAGCTACGCACCCGATCCCGCATCGGCTGCTGGCCGCACGCTGCTGGGCTCGTGATCGAGATTTCCTCAACCGCCCTCGGGTGGTTGAGGAATCCCGCATCCTCGCAACCAAATTCTCGGAGATTTTGAAATGGCAACCATCAACGCCCCCTCCCTGCAAGACACCCTGTACAGCGGTGATTGCCCCCTGGCCGTGGCCCACGGCTACATCAACCTGGCCGCTGCTGCCGTCGCCGACAAGGTGCGTCTGAACAAGGTCTTCGCCGGCACGAAAGTGATCGACGCCAAGATCGTGTCAGCCGCCCTGGGCGCTGGCGTCACCGTCAGCCTCGGCTTCGAGTACGTCAACGGCGAAGCCGGTGGTTCTGCCACCGCCTTCCTGAACGCCGCTGACTGCGCCGCCGCCGGCAAGGACGAGTCCGCTGCTGCACCCGTCACCATGGCCTACGACGCCTACATCATCGCCACCATCGGCGGTGCTGCGGCTACCGGCCAACTCGACAGCGTGCTGACCTACGAGTTCGAAGGCAAGTGATTGCCGGCGAACGCCAGTAGTTGACGACGGGGCGGCCCCAAGCTGCCCCGTTTTCGTTTTCACCCCAGGAGATCTGCCATGACCCAACTCATTCCCATCGTCTACGTCGGCAAAAAGCCCTTCGCCTTCGACAACGTGGCCCGCTCCGGCAAGTGCTGGCAAGGCCAAGGCGACGTGCAAGAAGTCACCGACGTGCAAGCCAAGCAGTTGCTCAAGTACCCCGACCAGTGGCAACTGGCCAACGAAGCCGACCTGGCTGCCGTCAACGCGCCCCAGTCGCTCACCGTCACCGGCGAAGGCGGCGAACAAGTGGCCGTCGATCCCGACACGCTGGGCAAGGCCCTCGAAGCCATGACCAAGGCCGAACTGATCGCCCTGGCCAAGCACAAGTGGGGCAAGGATCTCGACGCCAAGCTCAGCAAGAAAACCATGATCGACCACATCGAGGAATGGCAAGCCACTGAGCCCAAAGTCACCGGCGCTGCGTAAGTCGAATAGTCGGGCAGAGCCGATACTCAGGCAATCCAGAACTGGGACCGCGCCGTGGCCAACATCAAGTATTCCGAACTGCTAGACGAAGTGCTGCCAAACCTGGCCGCCGACCCGTCCGATCCAGTCACGGAAAACGCCATCAAGCGTGCCGTCATCGAGTTCTGCGCCAACTCCTGGGTGTGGAAACACCTGCCCGACGCCCTCGACGTGACCGCAGGCGAGGCCACCATCGACCTCGAACCCCTGCCCGGTACCGACATCGCCGCCGTCATGTCGGCAAGCCTCGAAGGCATCCCGCTCGATCCCAAGTCCACCGACTGGCTCGACGCTGAGTTGCGCAACTGGCGCAGCGAACGCGACCGCCCCAGGTACTTCACGCAGGTGGACACCGAGCAGCTGATCCTGGCCCGCGTGCCCGATGCCAGCATCACCGCAGGCCTGACACTCACGCTGGCGCTGCAACCCTCGCACAACGCCACGGGGTTCCCCAAGTGGATCTTCAACCAGCACGTCTACGCGCTCGCCGACGGTGCCATGGCCAAGCTCATGCTGATGCCCGCCAAACCGTGGACCGATGTGGTCAACGGCCAAGACCGCCGCTCACGCTTTGAAGCCGCCATGGCCAACGCCCGCGCGGCTGCCGTCGCAGGCCTGGGACGCGCCGCACTGCGCGTCTCGGCCCAGCACTGAAACAGGAAGCACCCATGGGAACCATCATCGCCCGGGCCGTCATCGAAAAAGCCCAGATCATCCTCCAGGACACCACCGGCGTGCGCTGGCCCTCCGACACCGAGTTGCTCGGCTGGCTCAACGACGGCCAGCGCGAAGTCATGGTGTTCAAGCCCAACGCCAACGTGCGCAACGTCGCCGTGCGCCTGGCCGCTGGCACCAAGCAGCAACTACCCGCCGACGGCGTGCAACTGATCGACGTGGTGCGCAACATGGGCACCAACGGCACGACCCCTGGCCGCGCCGTGCGCATCGTCATGCGCGAGATCCTCGACGCCCAGGTGCCCAACTGGCACGCCGCCACCGCTGATGCGGCCGTCAAGCACTACACCTACACCGTGCTCGACCCCAAAACGTTCTACGTCTACCCGCCTCAGCCGGCCAGCAACCAGGGCTACGTGGAGTTGGCCTACGGCGCTGCACCCGCAGACGCCACGATCAACGGCGCGATCACGCTCGATGACATCTACCAGAACGTGCTGGTCGATTACATCCTGTACCGCGCCTACAGCAAAGACACCGAGTACGCCGCCGACCAAAACCGCGCGGCCACTCACCAGAACGCCTATATCGCCGCGCTCACCGGCAAAGCGAAGGTGGAAGCGGGTGCGAACCCCAATGCAACGGCTCCGGCCAACCCCAACGTCACGCCTAACACCCGCTAACTGAAAGGAGAGCACCATGGGCGCTTTTAGCAACTACCTCGAAGAAAAAATCGTTGAGCACTTCCTGCGCAACAACGCCATCACACCGCCCACCACGGTGTACGTCGGACTGTTCGAGTCCGATCCCGGCGAAGCCACCGGCGGTACCGAGACGGCCTACACCGGCTACGCTCGCCAGTCGGGCAGCTGGACGGCACTCGACACCAACGGCCAGACCAAGAACGTCGGCGCACTGACCTTTCCGGCCAACGGCAACGCCACCGCCAGCGTGACCATCACGCACCTGGCACTGTTCGACGCCGCCACGGCAGGCAACCGCCTGTTCTACGCGCAACTGTCCGCACCCAAGACCCTGAGCCCCGGCGACGTGCTGAGCTTCGCCGCCAACGCCATCGTCTTTGGGCTTGACTAAGAGATTGAGAAAACCTCAATCCTGACGTGACGTGAACGGGCCAGTTAACGGGTACTCGACCAACGGCGCGGCACTTCCCAACTGGGTTGTCCGCGCCGTGGTCGTGGCCGTCGCTGCCGCCACCGTCGCCGTCGCGCCCACGCGCATCACCTATGCCACGGCATACGGCGATGCCGCCGTCGCCGTCACGCTGTCGCAGACCCACACCATTCAGGCGCGGGCCAGCGGCACAGCCGTCGCGCAAGTCTCCGTCGCGCCCACGCTCAAGTTTGCCGGCGCATCCTCGGCCCAGGCCGCCAGCTTCGGTGCGGGTGCCGTGCGCCGCGATGTGTTCGCGCAAGCCGGGGGTGATGCCACCGCCACAGGCGAAGCGCTCACCGCGCAAGCCATCGGCTCGGCGCAAGCCACGTGCAGCGCCACCGTCGTTGCCGTCGCTCACATCATTCACCCGGGCCGCGCCGTGCAGCCATGCACGGGCACAGGGCAGGGCGCAGGCGATGTCACGCGCTACCCCGTCGTGCTCGCGGGCTTCGGCGAAGTCGTCTACACACGCGGCGAGGCCTCGGTCAAGCGCAACGCCACGTCGTTCTACGAGCAAGACGGCTACGTGCCCCCAGGCCTGGCATGGGCCCGCGCCAGCGGCGAGGTGCCGCAAGATCGCGTCAAGATCATCGCCACGCTGGGCTCGTTCACGTTTGCCGACAGCACGGCTGCCGCGCGGGCCTTCATGGTCACGCCAGGTCGCGCCCTCGGTACCGGCGTCACAACCGCGCAAGCCGTCGTCGCCACGCACATTCAGCGTCCCCGCGTAAATGCGTCCGCGCAAGCCAGCGGCCAGGCCACCGGCACGCGCGTCGTGCTGCCGCAAGCCACTGCCGTTGCCGATGTGATCGCCTACGCCCCGCGCGGCTTCATTCGCCACGCCAGCACCGGCTCGGGCACGGCCACCGCCACCCTCGTGCAGGCCACCGGCAAGCGCACCACGTTCTCGTGGCTGATCGCCAACGCCAGCGCTGACTTGGCAGGCATCACGCAGTTCGGCTTCCAGCACCGCAGTACGGCAGAGGCCACCGCCGACGTGACGGCCAGTGCCCGCGCCAATGCGCGATTCGCAGGCCGCGTGCAAGACAGCGCCAGCGCCAGCATCGGCCAGGCCGTGGCCACGCTCATTCAGGCCGCCAGCGTGCAGGCCACGCTTGCCAGCGCCACCGTGGGTCGCGCCTACGCCGTGGCCAACTCCGAAGTGCTGGCCCCCGACGACCGCTACATGTACGTGCCGCCAGAGCCGCGCGACATGTTCGCGGCCTTTGAAGATCGAACCATGGTGGTGACCGCATGAACCTCGGAAATTTCAACAAACAGCCCGCCGAAGTCGTGGACTACGACATCGACTACAGCGAATGGCTCACCGCTGGGGACAATGTGCAAAGCGCCGCCGTCGTGGTGTCGCCTGCCGGCCTCACCGTCGAATCGGTCTTTGTCAACGACCCCCGCGTCAAGCTCTGGCTGTCGGGCGGTACCGACGGCCAGCGCTACAAGCTGACCGTGACCACGACCACCGCAGATGGCCGCGTCAAGCAAGACGAATTCAGCGTGCGCGTGAAAGACGTGTAAGGACCGCGAAATGACACAGGTTTTCAAGAACAACGCCACCGGCTCGCTCGCCTCGGCCATCAGCAACAGCGAAACACTGCTGGCGCTGGCCACCGGCCACGGCGCTCGCTTTCCTGCGCTCAGCGGCGCTGACCACTTTATGCTCACCCTCGTGGGCCTGGACAGCAACGGCAACGAAGCGGCCTGGGAGATCGTGCGCGTCACGGCACGCAGCAACGACTCGCTCACCGTCGTGCGCGGCCAGGAAGGCACCACCGCCGTCGCCTGGAGTGTCGGCACCCGCGTTGAGTTGCGCGTGACCGCTGGCACGCTGGACAGCTTCACCGACACCGAGCAGGCCGCAGCCGCTGCCCCCGTGCAATCGGTGTTCGGTCGCACCGGCGCCGTCGCATTGCAGTCGTCCGACGTGACGACCGCCCTGGGCTTTACGCCAGAAAACGCGGCCAACAAGGGCGTGGCGGGCGGCTACGCCAGCCTCGACGGCTCGGGCCTGGTGCCCGCCAACCAACTGCCGTCGTTCGTGGACGACGTGCTCGAATACGCGAACCTCGCCGCGTTTCCGTCCATCGGCACCTCGGGCAAGATCTTCGTGGCGCTCGACACCGGGCGCTCGTGGCGCTGGTCGGGCTCGGTCTACACCGAGATCGTGGCGTCACCTGGCACCACCGACGCCATCGTTGAAGGCTCGTCCAACCTGTTCTTCACCAACGCCCGTGCGCAGGCCGCGCTCGCCGGCATGTACCTGCCCATCGGCGGCGGCTCGCTCACGGGCAGCGTCGATCTGAGCGGCGGCCTGTCGGCTGGCACCAGCACCCACTACGGCAAGCTCAACACGTTCTCCAACAGCGCGGGCTCGCCCGCCACGTCGGGATCCACCGACGCCGCCATCAACTGGCGTATGGCCGTCAGCGCCATCGCGCTCGACTTCGGCGTCTACAGCAGCGGCGTGACCTGGATTCAAAACCGGTTGAGCGCCGACCTGGCCAGCAACTACGGCCTGGCACTCAACCCCAATGGCGGCTCCGTCGGCATCGGCGGCGTGCCCATCGCCGGCAACCTGTTGTCGCTGGGCAACACCACGGCGCAAAGCACGGCCACGCCGGTGAGCATGAGCCTGGGCGGCACATACAGTAGTGTGGCCGGTGGCAACCTCAAGCTCAAGGTGTTCGAGGGCAACGGCGTCGTCTACGGCCTGGGCGTGTCCTCGGGCTCGTTCGACATCGTGGCGCCATCGGCTGCCGACGTGAACTTGTACGCCAATGGCGTCAAGGGCCTGACCCTCACGCAGTACGGACACTTGCTGGCCGGTGAAGCCGCTGCCGTGGCCTGGGAGACGGGCACCTACGCCGTCAAGGCCTTCCAACTCAACACCACCAACCTGTTCGACCGCAAAGGCGGCTCGTCGTACCTGAGCCAGAACGCCTACTGGGACGGCGCGGCTTGGCGCTACCAGCAGGCCATCGGCGCGACCATGCTCCAGCTGGCGGCAAGCGGCGTGAACATGCGTGTGGCCGCAGCGGGCTCGCCTGGTGGCGCAATCACCTGGAATCAGTTTTTCTTGGCTGATGCGAATGGAAATGTGACGTTCAGCGGGAATGTGAACGCGCAAAACTTGCCTGGGCGCAACATGATTATCAATGGTGCCATGCGCATTAGTCAGCGCGGCAACTATTCGAGCGCGACGGCAACCTCTGCTGATGAATACCACCTTGACAGGCATCGCACGGCGATCAGTTCTGTATCTGGGACGGTGCAGCACATCGACGCAACGCTTCCGAATGGCCGTGTGGTTAAAGCGTTGCGCGTTGCAGCCACATCATCGTCAGGCTCTGGATATCTCGGTATCCGTCACACGCTTGAGGATTTCTGGCGAATCAGCGGCCAGCAAATTACGGTGTCCGCTTGGGTTCGCACGAACAACGCCAGCGTAGGGATGCGTCACGACTCGACAACCGACTTCGGTGCAAAGTTCACGGGCAATGGCGTCTGGCAATACGTGACTCGAACGTACACCTGTCCAACAATCACCCAAGCCGGTCGTGATGTAAATCAAACGACATTTGCCATCATGGCCTACAACAATGCGGCGGTGTCGATCGCTTCAGGCGACTACATTGAAGTCGCAGAATGGCAGATCGAACTTGGCTCAGTCGCCACGCCATTTGAGCATCGTGCGTATGGCACTGAGTTGGCGCTGTGTCAGAGGTATTACTGGAGGACAGACAATGCGCAAGGCATTTTGTTTGGCGTAGTCACAACACAAACGCAAGCCGAGTACAACGTCAGATTTCCGCAGGAAATGCGAGCTATTCCAACATTCTCATTTACTGCTGTAGGAAACTTGTGGTGTTACGTATGGTCGGTTGGTGGCGCAAGAACAGCCACTAATGCAATAGCAATTTTCAACAGCACAAGAAAGTGCGTTGTTGCTCTCGATTTTGGGTCAGGCATCGACTCTGCAAACATTGGCAAAGGCATAGCAATGGACGGCAACAATGGTGACTTCCTGAGATTCTCTGCGGAGCTGTAAATGGACACATACAAGCTATTCACTGACAAAAAAGGCGAGGTTGCTGGCGTTCTGCAAAACGGCAACACAGCCATTCCATTCGACCCCGCCAACACCGACTACCAGGCCTACCTGAAATGGCTGGCCGAGGGCAACGAGCCGCTGCCAGCGGATGAACAGGAGCAAGGAGCACAAGCATGACCAGCTTCATTGCTTACATCGGCCTATCCCTCGCCATCACCTACGGCCTGTACGTGTTCTACTGCGCCGTGATGAACATCAAGCGCGTGCGCGACATGGGCAAGCTGACAAAGCTCGGCATGGCCTTCGGCTACCCGACGCTTGTCATTGGCCTGGTGCTCGACTTGCTGGTCAACGTTTTCGTGATGACGATCATCATGGTCGAGTTGCCGCGCGAGTTCACGGTGACCAGCCGATTGAAGCGCCACAACGCCAACAGCACCGGCTGGCGTCTTGCCGTCGTCAAGTTCTTTGAACCCGTGCTCGATCCGCTCGACCCGTCGGGCGATCACGTCTAACCCGAGGCGACATGACCACCTACACCTGGGAATTCCCGATGCTGCACGTGTACCCGACCTACGAGACGGTGCAAAACGCCGTGCACCGGGTCGAGTGGGCGCTGTCGGCAGACGACGGCACGCACGGCTCGACGATCACCGGCACGCAGGAACTCGGGCCCATCGACGTGCAGAACTTCACGCCGTTCGCCAATCTGACCCGCGCCCAGGTGCAGGGATGGGTGGAGGCGCAGATGGGCACGGCGCACGTCGCCGCGCTCAAGGTGATTCTGGACGCCAAGTTGTCGGCAGAGGTGAGCCCGCCGGAGGCGATTCTTCACAAACCCTGGGCATAAGCACGCCCGCAGAAGTGAGTATTTCTCATGGCCGGATTCAAGCTCAACGTTTTCTCAGGACTGCGGCCCCGCCTGCCGGAGTCGTTGCTGCCCGAGGGCGCGGCCACGGTCGCGCAAAACTGTGACTTCGGCTATGGCGAACTGCGCAACACCCGCAACGGCTTCGCGTTTCTCAACATGCAGAACTCGCCGATGTCGATCTACACCGACGACGGCCTGAGCTTCTACACCTGGACGAGCGACGTGAACGCCGTGCGCTCGCCGCTGGCCAAGGACACGTTCAACCGCCTCTACTACACCGGCGACGGCGGTTTCAAGGTCACGGATCGCCTGTCTGCGCGACGCAACGGCGGGCCGCCGCTGTCGTCCTACCTGGTCGGTGTGCCGCGCCCTGCCGTGGCCCCTGTGCTCGCCGTGCAGCAACCCAAGACGGTTGACGCCAGCAACGCCACGATCACCTGGCGCTTTCACTGGGAGTACGGCGGCGTCAAGTACCAAGAGCAAGGCGTGTCGCCTACCGCCGTCAGCAACACGCGCTACCAGTTCACGCCACCGGCCAAGGCCACCGAGACGCCGGAAAGCGCGTTTCCTGTGCTGCGCATGACCGCGACGTGGCTGACCGACGGCTCGCAGGTGTTTGACCTGTACACCGAGAACTCCAGTTTCGACAGCACGGGCGGCCTGTACAGCTTGGCCATGGCCAAGGACGCCACGGGCGGCACGTACACCGCCACGGTGACTACCGGCATCAAGGAGGCCGACAAGGAAACGCGGGCCTACGTCTACACCTACGTCAACACCTACGGCGAGGAAGGCCCGCCCAGCGCACCGGCCACCGTCACCACGTCGCCCGTCATTGACGTGGCCGTGACCGTGGTGCGCGACACCCACTCGGGTTACGCGCCGATCAAGGAGGTGCGCATCTACCGCACGCCGACGGGCTCGACCATCGCCGACTACTTCTACGTCGGTACCGTGGCCGTACTGTCTGGCCCTGGCACTTTCGCTTTCACCGACAACGTGAAGGCCGAAATGCTCAACGAGGTGCTGGCCTCCACGGAGTACTACCCCCCCGATCAGGCGCTGGTGGGCCTCATGAGCCTGCCCAACGGCATCCTGTGCGCCTGGAAGGGCAACGAGTTGCATTTCAGCGAGGCCTACAAGCCCTGGGCCTGGCCACCCAAGTACATCAAGCCGCTGGCCAACGCCGTCGTCGGCGGCATCGCGCACGGCTCGGGTGCTGTCGTCACGACCACGGCGCACCCCTACCTGGTGTCGGGCGTGTCGCCAGACTCCATGACCACGACCAAGCTCAACGTCGAGCAGGCCGGAGTCTCCAAGTGGTCGATTGGCGTCGTGGACGGTGCCGTGGTGTACGGCAGCAACGACGGCCTGGTCACGCTGATCGGCGCGTCGGCCAGCCTCGCGCAGTCGCAGAAGTTCTTTACCCGCGACGTGTGGCGCCAGCGCTACGGCGCAGGCCTGTCCTCGATGCGCTTTGCCGTCTGGGATGGCCGCCTCGTGGTGTTCAGCAGTGCGCAGGCCTTCACGCCGTTCATGATCCGCGTGGACGAGGCCGACGGCACCATGACCGAGTTGCCGAACATGACGGCGCAGTGTGCTTTCACCAGCACGCTGAGCGACCAGATGTACTACGGCTGGGGCATCACGGTCTACCAGTTCAACGGCGGCTCAGATCTGCCGGCGACGTGGCAAAGCCGCGAGCGCGTGGAAACGCGCCCCGTGAACTTCGGCGCCGCGCAGGCACTGGTCGAAGGATCGTGGACGCTGGAGTTGTGGGCCTACGTCAAGAATCCCAGCACGCAGGCCTTCGAGTACCAGTTGAAGCACAGCCAAGCCCTGGCCAATGGCGTCGTCAACTTCCGATTGCCCGGCGGCTACGAGTCCGACCGCTACCGCATCAAGGTGAGCGGTACCGGGCGTTTCCGCGAGCTTCGCGTGGCGCAGACGGCGCGGGAGTTGGCCACGCTATGAGCGACTACAACAAGGGCATCCCGGGCGTGCCACTGGGTGCGCTCGACGCCATCGGCGACGAAAACACCCGCCAGGTGCTGCGGGCCATCGTGGACGGCTGGCATGTGCGCAACGGCGCAAGCGGCAGCGGCGACCGCGCCTTTGTCACGCGGGCCGAAGCCACGGGCCTGGCCGCCCGGCAGACCCAGCAGGCGCTGGAGAACTTTGGTGGCGTGCGCATTGACCCCGGCGAGATCTCGCGCCTCATGAACGACCTGCACACCCAGGTGTTCGAGTCGCGGCTGTTCCGTGCCCTGGGCGAGCGCGTTGACCTGATCGACAAGCCCGGCGGCATCTTCGAGCGCCTGGGCACTGCCGAAACGGTGCTGACCAGCGAGATCCAGCAACGCATCCAGGGCGATACCGCGCTGTCCACCAGCATCAACGCCTTGGGCACGCGCATCGGTACGGCCGAGGCCGCGCTTGTGACCGAGACGCAGCAGCGCGTCAACGCCGACAACGCCATCCAGCAGACGATCAGCACGCAGTACGCCAGCGTCAACAACTCGCTGTCGCTCCAGCAACAGGCCATCACGACCAACGCCAACAACGTGGCCGCGCTGACCACGCTCAGCAACCAGATTCAGGCCTCGGTCGGCAACTTGTCGGCAGCCATCGCCAACGAGGCCGAGGTGCGGGCCAACGCCGACGGCGACCTGTACGCCCAGTGGACGCTGCGCGTGGACGTGCAAGGCCGGGTGTCCGGCTTCGGCCTGGCCAGCGATCAGAACGTCTCGGACTTCATCGTCCGCGCCGACCGCTTTTCCATCGTGAGCCCGACGGGCAACTACGCCGCGCTGATCATGACCAACAACACGATCAACGTGTTCGACGAAAACGGCGTGCTGCGCGTCAAGCTGGGGCGGCTGTCGTGACGTTTGGCCTGGCCGTGTTCAACGCCGCTGGCGGGCTGGCGTACTCGTCAGACGACGTGACCTGGAACCAGGTGGACATGCTGCTTTGCCCGCGTGGCGGCAGCGTGCAGGGCACCTACGGCGTGCTGGCGGGCCGCGAGGTGCTGGTCGCGCAAATGCTCATCAACCCGCCGCCGCTCGACCGCAAGGCCCTCGCGCACACGATCAGCGTCAATGGCACCACCGTCACGGCATCCGGTGGATCTGAGGATGCCTACATTCTGGTGCTCATGCGATGACCTGGGGATTTGAAGCCATCAACAATGCCGGCCAGGTGCTGGTGTCCAGCGAAACGCGCAACCTGCACTTTGTTGGCAAGGCCACGCTCGACCGCATCATCAAGCAGTTCGACGGCTACGGCGGCCTGCGTCACTACGCTTTTCGCATCGCCTGCAACGTCACGCCCGTGCCGTTCTTCTCGATGCCGACCGCCGATTACTACGCCGTGGCCGCCGTGCGATCGGTCGGCCCGAACCTGTGGGAAATCGAGGTGATCCGCAGCGGCACGTCGGGCACGGCACCCGAGGTGTACGTGTTCAGCGACCCGCGCGGGGCCACGGCCCGCGACACCAATTACGGCATGCTGGTCATGCGCGACGATGGCACGCCGTCGTTTGACAGCCGCTTGAACCCGCTCACGGTGACCGGCGGTATCAGCGTGGCACCGCCCAGCAACCCGCTCACGGTGGCACCGCCCACGCTCAGCGCCAAGTACTGCGGCAGCGATCCCGGCAACTACATGGGGTCAAACAACCCCAACACCTACGCCTTCAACGCGCCAGGTGCCAAGCCGATCTTCTTTTTCCCGTCGCTTGCCCAGGCACAACGCGAGTTCGCGTACCACGAGTGGGAGGACGAGTGCGACGGCTTTGACTACGGCATTTGCATCGGCTTCTCGCGGGCCTACGACTGGCACAGCTACTACTGGGCTTTCTACCGTGGCGGCATCCGCTACGTCGGCGGCCACCTGTTTTGCGGCTGGATCACCGCCGATTTCGGGTGCAACTGGACGTACAAGAAAAAGTCGTCGCTGATCGGCATCGGCATCGGTGGATCGTCGGGCAACGGCGGCACGTGGCCGTACACCAACGAGACGCTCAACCTGACGCCTACCGCCGTCATCACCGCCAACGGGCTTCGCTATGATTAAACCGTTCACCATCCTCGGCACCCGAGTCGAGGCCGACGGCACGCTCGGCGTGCTGTACTCGGTGCAAAAGCGTGAGGTCGTCTCGCCGACCGTCATGCGCACCAAGACCCTGGAAAGCTACCTGTCCATGCCTGCCGGCGAGGACGTGGACGCCTTTGTGTACCGGCACCTGAAAGAAGCGGGGTGGGTGGAATGATCGAGCAGATGATGTGCGACGGCGAAGAACGCCGCGCGTTTCGCAACGGCACGCCCGAGTTCGACAACCAGGTGCAGGCCCTGCGCCAGCAGTTCGGCGCGGTCGATGCGTCGGCCTGGTACTCGGTGTCCACGCCCCAGCACAACGCCATCTACGGCGACCGCATTGTGTCGGTGGTGTTCGCGGCCATCCCGCCCTACCTGGACGGTTTCGATCTGGGGGCCGTGGGGCGCAAGTACTTCCTGGACAAAGGCTGGGTGTACGACAAGGTGTATCTGTACCTGGCCCCCGGCACCTGCCCGCTGCCGGTAACGCCGGGCGGGCGCGGCATGTGGCTGGGCAAGCTGGTCAACGTCTACGGCCAGCCGGGCGACGCGGATCTCACGCGCTACCAGTGCCTGTACTTCATGCACCCCGACCACGCCGCCGTCGAGGCCTGGGCCGGGCAATCGCTGCCACGCGGCCAGTACTCGACGTTCTACGCCGCCACGTTCGATACGCAGGACGGCAACCGGTTGCTGCGCATGAAAACCTACTGCTACCACGAGCAGGGCGCGTTGTTCTCGGACTGGGACGTGACCTACCTCCAGCACTGCAAAAAGCGCGGTTTGCTGGACGCTATCGAATAGCGGGCCGCCGGTGAGAATCGGGCCATGATCGCCGTCCCCACGCCCGTCGAGAGCTTGATTTGCGACCCGCTCGCGGTTCGTCAGGCGCACTTGCCCGCCGTGGCGCGGCAGGCCGACGTGCTGCACGTGCCCGGGGGCAACATCCGCGAGAAGCTGGCCAGGCTCGAAGCCGTGCTGTTCTCCGGCAAGACCGTGGATCTGCCCGTGAAACATCACTTCTCGCGTGGCGTCTACGCCCGCGAGTTGTTCATCCCCAAGGGCACGGTGCTGGTCGGCAAGATCCACAAGTACAGCCAGATCAACATTGTCAACAGTGGCGACATTTCGGTGCTGACCGAGGATGGCGTCAAGCGCGTGAAGGCTGGGGCCACCATCGTGTCGCCCGCCGGCATCAAGCGGGCCGGATACGCCCACGAGGACACCATTTGGACAACGATCCACGGCACGCATGAGACGGACGTGGACAAGCTGGAGGACGAGTTGATCGCCGCCAGCTTCGAGGAATACGACGCATTTTGCGCCGCGCTGGCGCTGGAGGGCTGAATCATGGCATGGGCTGTAGTCGCAGGAGCGGCGATCACAACAATCGGCGGCTCACTGCTGGCCGACGACAATGGTGCGGAGGGCGCGAACAACGCCGCCGCAGACGCCAACCGTTTGCAGGCCGAAATCGCCCGCGACCAGTGGAACCGCTACAAGGAAATCTACGAGCCGCTGGAACGCGGCATGGTCGAGGAAGCGCAGAACTACGACAGCGCGGAGAACTTCGCCAAGGCTGCCGGTGATGCTTCGGCTACGGTGAGCCAGCAGTTCGGCAAGGCCCGCGACCGCCTGACCCGCACGCCGGGGCTCGATCCGTCGTCGGGTGCCTACCAGGCCAGCGTCGCCGGGCTCGATCTGGCGCAGGCTGCCACCGACGCCACGCAGCAAAACGCCGCCCGCCAGAAGGTCAAGGACACCGCCTACGCCCGCAAGACCGACGCGCTCAGTCTGGGCAAGGGCCTGCCGGCCAATGCGTCGAGCATGCTGTCCACGTCGGCCAACAACAACCTGTCGCTGGCGCAGGCCGGCATGACGCAGGCCAACAACCAGGCCGCCGCGTTTGGCCGTGTCGCCGACCGCGTGTTTTCCAGCCCGACGGTGAGCAACTGGCTGGGCAACGTGAGCACCGCCGCGAAGTACGACACCAACGTGGGCTCGCAGCAAACCGCCATGCTGCAAGCCCAGGAACTGGGCCTGTAAGGAGCACGACAATGAACATCGGATACGGACTGGCCGCGCTGGACAGCTACTACAAGGAAGGCGACGCCCGCGTGCAGCGCGAGCGTCAGACGCAGCGCTACGACGTTGAGCGCAAGAAGGCCGAGGCCGAACTCTCGACGCTGGGCGACCGCACGGAAGCCGACCGCACGGGGGCGCAACTGCGTGCCAAGCAGAACAACGCCAACCTGGGGCTGGTCGATGTCCAGACTCAGAACGCCAAGGACAAGCTGACGCTGGAGCAAGGCGACTTGCAAGGCAAGTTGGAGCGCCAACCGGCAGAGCAAGCGGCGGCAGCCAACAAGGCCGAGATTGCCAAGACGCTTTCCGAGTTCGAGGTGCAGGATCTGCCGCGCGTCATCGCCGAGAAGAAACGCGCCGGGGTGTTCAGCGAAGTCGATGCCGGCACGACCGCCATCGCCAAGCTGGCCGACCTCATCAAGACGGGCGACAGCAACCAGGTCATCACGTTCATGAACGCCATGAACGACATCAACGACACGGGCAAGCGCAAGGCCCCCGTGGCGACGGTGGGCATCACCACCGACGAAAAGACCGGCGAAAAAGTGTTCGTGGCCAACGACGCCAGCGGCCAGCCGGTCATGCGCCTGTCCCAGTCCCAGATGCAGCGCATCCGCGACAGCCTGGGCAAGACCGAATACAAGACCGTGAACGCCGGTGATTCCGTCGTCGCGCTCAAAGACGGCAAGGCCACGCCGGTGTACACGGCACCCGAGTCGGCCAAGAGCGCGGCGGCCAAGCAGGGCCCGCTGGAGCGCGACGTGAACTACCTGACCTCGGCCCACGGCATGAGCAAGGAGCAGGCGCTGGCGCACCTCAATTCGGCCAAGACCATGAGCCGCGAGCAGTTCGTGCTCAAGAGCGTGCAAGACAGCATCGCCATGGGCAACAAGCCCACGGAAGCCGACACGCAGAACTTCGGCGCGATCTACGACAGCGCTCGCCGTGCGTCGTCGCCAGGGCTCTCCAACGCCCCCGGGCAGCAGTCGAATACCTCGGCGGCTTCTACGATGGACCCTCAAATCAGATCCCTTCTCGGCCTCCCTTAACCCATAAGACGCCTCATGGACCTCAATCAGAACCTTTCCGACTTTTTCTCTGACAACAACAAAGGTTCTGGGGGTTCTCCCGGGGCACAACCCAAGGCAGGTGGCGACCTGGCCGGCTTCTTCGATGCCCCGGCCAAGCCCCAGCGTCAAAGCGCCGTCAGCGGCGACGCCGTGCGCAGCATCGCCGCGCAAGAGGGTGCCGAATCCCTGTTGCCCGTCATCAATGCCATCTACGGCCAAGAGTCGGGCAGCGGCGCCAACGCCCGCGCCAGCATCGACGGTGCGCAGGGCGGCATGCAGATCATCCCGGCCACGTTCCAGCGCTACGCCAAGCCTGGCGAGCGCATCGACAACCCCGACGACAACATGCGCGTGGGCGTGCGCATCATCAAGGATCTGGCCAACAAGTTCGGCAACGACCCCGCGAAGATTGCCACCGGCTATTTCTCGGGCGACGGCAACGTCAACCCCGGCCAGGGCAACGCCTGGAAAAACGACGCCGCCGACGGCAACGGCAAGCGCGTGTCGGGCTACGTCGCCGACGTGCTCAAGCGTGTCGGTGTTGCGCCAGCGCAACAGTCTGGCGACCTTGCCAAAGTGCCCAAGTGGGCCGACATCGAGGCCAAGCCCGAGTTTGCCGCGCTGTCGCCACAGAAGAAGGCCGAGGCCCGCGCCGCGTACTTCGACCACTTCATTGCCCCACGTGCCGGCCAGCAGGCCCAAGCGCTGCGCGACGAGTTCCTGGCCGCTGGCAAGAGCGCAGAGCCCGGATTCCTCGACAAAGCCGCTGGCGTGGTCAAGGACATCGGCGCGGCTGTCGTCGATGCCGTCTCGCCCAAGAAGTCGGTGCTCGAAACCGCTGGCGTGCCAGCCCCCGACGATCTGCCCACCACCAGCCGTGTGCCAGTGCGCCCCGAAGTGCGGGCCGCTTTCAACGCCGCGTGGGACGCCGCGACCCCCGAGCAGCGCCAGGTCATGCAAGGCCAAGAGGGCTGGACGGGCATGCTGGCGCGTGAGCGTGCCGGTGTGTTCGAGCGCAGCGACAAGAACCGCGAGGGCATGTCCCCCGGCAACGTGCTCGAAGCCATCGACCCGCGTGCCGAGTACCGCCGCGCCCGTCTTGTGGCGCAGGGCGAGAACCCGGAATTCGCAGAGCGTGCAGCCCGCGAGGGCGCGGCCAAGGGTGCCATGCCCGGGCGTGAGATCCAAGCGCTGGGCGGCACGATCAAGGCCTCGGATTTCGACTTCGACACCAAGGCGCTGTTTGACGACAAGGGCGGCAGCAACGGCCTGAACAACCCGCTGGTGCGCGGCATCAGCAAGGGCGTGCTGGGCGTCGGCAAGGCCGGTGCGGGCTACATGGAGTTTCTGGCCGACGTGACCGGCATGGACGCCTCGGCCAAAGCCATGAAGGACGCCGGCAACTTCATTCGCGGCAAAGAGGAAGCCATCGGCGAGCAGGGCGACTACCTGAGCCGCAACTTCGAGGGCGCGATCAGCAGCATCAGCCAGCAGTTGCCGCTCATGGTTGCCGGCGTGAAAGCGGCCAGCCAAGCCATTCCGCTGGCCGGCATGGCGCTTCAATCCTTCGGCCAGGAGTACAGCGACGGCAAGGCACGCGGCCAGAGCACGGCACAGGCGGCCACGCGGGCGTCGATCTTCGCGGCCTTCGAGGTGATCGGCGAGAAGTTCGGCCTTGGCCAACAGATGGAAGCCCTGCGTGCAGCGGCCAAGGGCCTGCCCAGCGACCAGATCATGGATTTGCTGTGGTCGGCGCTCAAGAAGGAAGTGCCGGGCGAAGTGCTGACGACCACCGGCCAGTTCGCCACCGACAAGTTCGCACCGATGGGCGTGGGCCTCAATCCACAGGCCACGTTCAACGACTACATGAAGCAGGTCGCCGACACCATCGGCCAGACCATCATGCAGTCTGGACTCATGGGCGCAGGCACTACCGGCGTTTCGGCTGGTGTGCGCTACCTGCGCGACAGCGGCAAAGCCACCACGGACACCGACGCCGAGTACGCCCGCCAGCAAGCCCTCAACAAGTGGGAGCAGTTCCGCGCGGCAGGCCAGCAAGCGCCGCGCACCGAGCCCACGATTGGCGCGACGCCAGTGGTGGCCGAAGTCACGCCGGACGGCCGTATCGAGCCATCACTGGACGCCGGCAGCCTGACGACACAGCCCGCCGATGCACCGCAACCTGCGCCAGCACCGGCGAGCCCCATCGTGGACACCGCCGATCAGATCGTGCGCGAGCTTGCCGAGCAGGCCGGTGTGCCGCTGGAAACCGTGTTGCCGGTTGCGCAAGACCCAGCACCGGTACCGGAACTGCAAACGGAGCCCGCACCCGAGCCTGTGCCCGAGGCGAGCGGCGAGCAGCCATTCGGCGATCAGGACGTGCAGGACTTCGCGGCAGGCCGCTACCAGCAACTGCGGGCCAAGCGCGACGGCGAGATCCAGACCGTGGCCAGCGAGACGGGCATGGTCGATCAGAACGTGCCAGGCGCTGGCCTGTCGCCTGCCGAAGCCCAGGAGTTGCAGGCGCTGGAGCGTGCCGCCGGTGACGCCGGTGCCTTGCGTGCGCTGTACGGCTTCGACCAGCAAAACGCCGCGCAGCCGCCCGTGGAGAGCGAAGCCGACATCGAGGCACGGCTGGAGCGCGAGGCTATCCAGGCCCCGCCGAACGCGGTCAATGAGGATGCGGACATTCCTCTGAATGAGCAGAGCAACGTGTCCACCGTGGACGCCATGCGATCCCTGGGTTTCTCGGAGCAAGAGATTGCCGCCGAAGTGGCCAAGGAAAGCGCACCCGCGCCCGAGCCTGCACCGGAACCGGTCAAGCCGCGCACCGAAAAGGAAGCCAACCAGGCCAAGGACTACACCGGCAAGTGGTTTGGCACTGCCGCCAAGGCGCAGCAGTTCATCGCCGACAAGAACATCGGCGCCACGCATGAAGTCGTGGCCAACGGCAAGAAGTTCGAGATCAAACGAAAGGACGCCACCAATGGCACTCAAGCCCCTCAAGCCCAGCAAGCAGAAGCGCAAGGACAAGAAGCACCTGCCGCCGCAACAGCAGTAAGTGCACAGACCGGCAACGTCAAGAAGTCATACGACGTTTGGGACGACGAAGGCCGCAAGAGCACGATCAACATCATTCGGTATGCTGACGGCAAGCTGTTCCGCATCTTCATGGAAGGCACGAACGATGAAGGCAAGACAGCCCGATTCGAGATGTCAACCGGCTACGGCGAGGGAATCAGCGACGACTACATCATCAAAGCGATTGCAGAGCCCAGCGACTTGTCTTTGACGCCACCTGCGTCCAAGCCCAAGACCGAGAAAGAAGCCAAGGCCCAGCGCGAGCAGGTGCAAACTGTTGCGCCAAAACAACAGGCCGACGCCATGGCCATGGGCACCGAGGCTGCGAAAGCTGGCAAGCCGCGCACGCCGCCCGCAGGCATGACCGACAAGGCCGCCTTCGAGTGGATGCAAGGCTACGACGGCCAGGCAGGCACCACACCGGCAGCCGAGCAACCCAAGACCGACACCGGCAAGTTCGCCGGCAACAAGCTGTTCACTGCCGACCGCGTGGAAGCCGCGCGGGCCCGCATGCGCTCCAAGCTGGGCAACATGAACTCGGGCATTGACCCCGAGTTGCTGGTGGACGGCATGACCATCGCCGGGGCCTATGTCGAGTCTGGCGTGCGCAAGTACGCCGACTACAGCAAGGCCATGGTCGAGGACTTCGGCGACAAGATCCGGCCCTACTTGCGCAGCTTTTACGAGGCCGTGCGCAACTACCCGGGCCTGGACACCGCCGGCATGACGACCGCTGGCGAGATCGACCTGATGGAAAAGCAGGGCACGGCTGAGCACGTCAAGCCCGCGCCAGGCACCGAGGCCGCAGTCGGCCAGAAGGTCACCGCACCCAAGCGCACCAAAGAGCGCAAGGCCAGCGGCGAAGCCACGCTGCGCAACGACTACGGTGTGCCCCACATCGACGGCTACGACCGCACGGACGAAAGCGCCAGCGGCCCGGTCAAGACGCAATTCCTGGCCGACACCCGCAAGTACCTGACGGACGTGGCCGCAGCGCTGCAAGCCCGTGGCTTTGCCGTGCCGAACAACCGCCAGGGCAAACCCATGAAGGCGGTCAACGTCAACGAGTCCGGCGTCGCCACGTCGGGCGATGTGTCGCTGACCATGTTCCACGCTGACATGCAGCGCGGCATCTACATCACCATCGGCGGCACCAGCCTGCGCGGCGTCGTGCCCACCACTACGTCGGGCGTGTCGGTGATGATGCGCGTCACCAAGGCTGGCGACCCCTACGGCGGCGATCAAAACCGCTGGATGCCGGTGGATCTGTCGAGCGCCGAACTGGCCGATTTGGCGGCCCAAGAGGTTGAGAAAGTCGCAACCCGTAGCGCACAATCGAGCGTTGCCAAACCTGCCGTGCAGGCGCAAAATGTAGGTGAGAAGGAATCAACAAATGGCAACACACAGCGAAGTGATCGAGGCACTGGGCCAGCAGCAGTGGAAGGCACTCCAGGCGAGCGGCCTGCCGTTGCTCGTGACGAACGAACTGCTGTCGATCTGGCTGGAGGGGAGCCCCGCCAAGTTCAAGCAACTGGTGAGCGACAGCAAGATCGTCCCGGTGCTCAAGGGACACAAGACAGCACTGCAACAAGCCAACGAGATGCGGATCGACCCGCAGATGCAGCACGTCAGCCTGACGGAGAAACTGCAAATGGCCGACCTGCCACTCAAGCTGTAAGCCCGGTTCAGGGCGCAACGCCCGCGAACTTCACGATCACCGGTGAACTCAACTTCGCCGGTCAAGGCCCCAAGACCAAGTACGGCAACAACGTCGCCGCCATCCGACTGCTGAAACAGTTGGAGGCCGAAGGCCGTCAGGCCACGGCAGCCGAGCAGGCGGTGCTCGCCAAGTACATCGGCTGGGGCGGTATGCCCCAGGCCTTCGACCCCAAGAACGACAAGTGGGCGAAGGAATACGCCGAACTCAAGGAACTGCTGACGCCAGAGGAATACGCGACGGCGGCATCGAGCACGCGCAACGCGCACTACACGGCCAAGCCCGTTGTCGATGCCATCTGGACGGGCCTGCGTCGCCTGGGCTTCAAGAACGGCGCCGTGCTGGAGCCTTCGCTGGGCTCGGGCAATTTCTTCGGCCTGATGCCTGCCGACATGCGCGGCAAGTCGCGCCTGTTCGGCGTGGAGTTCGACCACATCACCGGCGGCATTGCCAAGCAGTTGTACCCACAGGCCAAGATCAACGCGCCCATCGGGTTCCAGGACATCAAGATCGCCACGCAGTCGTTTGACGTGGCCACCGGCAACCCGCCGTTTGGCAGCGAGCAGCTGTACGACAAAAACCACCCCGAGATCTCGAAGTTCAAGATCCACGGCTTCTTCTTCGCCAAGTCGGTCGAGAGCGTCAAGCCCGGCGGCTTGCTGGCCATGGTGGTGTCCAAGGGCCTCATGGATGCCAACGACGCCCAGGGCCGTGCGGCACGCGCCTGGCTGGCCGAGCGCACGCGCTTGCTGGGTGCCATCCGTTTGCCGAACACGGCATTCCAGGAAAACGCCAACACCGAAGTCACGACCGACATCATCTTCTTGCAGAAGACAGGCGACGGCATCGCCAGCAACGCAGCCGACTGGAACGACATGGGCGAGTTGCGCGACCGCGAGACGGGCCAGCCCATCGCCGTCAACAAGTACTTCGTGGCCAACGCCGACATGATGCTCGGCGAGATGACGCTGGCCGGCTCGATGTACCGCGCCGGTGAGCCCGCACTCGTGGCCCGTGACGGCGACAACCTGGCCGACCTTTTGGCCAAGGCCGTCGAGACGCTGCCCGCCGACGTGTTCAAGACCGGCCACACGGGATTCGTGGTGTCGGAAAAGGCACCGGCCAAGCCCGGCGAGATCGCCGACGTGCGCGAGTACGGCTACTACGTGCAGGACGGCAAGCTGTTCCAGCGCATGCCCGACTACAACGGCGAGCGCCAGGCCGTGCCCATCGCCAAAGAGGGCAAGGAACTGGAGCGCGTCGTCGGCATGATCGGTATCCGCGATGCCGTGCGCACGCAGCTGGCGCTGGAAAAAGACGCCGCATCGAGCGACGCCGCCATCGAGGCCAACCGCAAGACGCTCAACAAGGCCTACGACGACTTCGTGAAGAAGTTTGGCTACCTGAACAGCCAGACCAACAAGCGGCTTTTCTCGGACGACAGCGACGCCTCGCTGCTGCTGTCACTCGAAGCCAAGTACGACAAGGGCGTGACCGAGGCCGTGGCCAAGTCAACCGGCCAGAAGCCACGCCAGCCCAAGGCGAGCAAGGCCACGATCTTTGACAAGCGCGTGCAGACGCCCGTTGCGCTCGTCACCAAGGCCGGTACCGCCAAGGAAGCCATGCTGGCATCGCTCAACGAGCGGGGCCGCATCGACCTCGATTTCATGGCGGGCCTGTACGGCAAGAGCGCCGACGACATCGTGGCCGAACTGGGCGATCTGATCTATGAAGAACCCGGCTACGGCTGGGTGAGCGCCGACTTGTACCTGTCGGGCAACGTCAAGCAGGCGCTGGCCGTGGCTCGCACCGCTGCCGAGACGGATGCCCGCTTCCAGCGCAACGTGGCGGCACTGATGAAGGTGCAGCCCGCCGACATCAACCCCAGCGACATCTTCGTGAAGATCGGTTCGCCCTGGGTGGCGCTGTCCGACTACAACGACTTCGTGCGCGAGACGTTCGGCGGCAAGATGGCCGGCTCATTCCTGCCCGCCACCGGCAACTGGTCGGTGGAAGTCACACGCGGCACGCCGACCGAGAACAACACGACGTTCGGTACCGAGCGCATGGGGGCTCACAAGATCGTCGAGACGCTGATGAGCAACAAGCAAGTTGCCGTCTACGACGAGTACCGCGACCCCGACGGCAACACCAAGCGCGTGCTCAACGCCGACGAAACAGCCGCCGCGCAGGGCAAGGCCGACGCACTGGCCGAAGCCTTCCAGGACTGGATCTGGAAGGACAACGACCGCCGCGAGCGACTGTCGCGTCTGTACAACGACACGTACAACACCAACATCCAGCGCAAGTACAACGGCTCGCACCTGACGCTGCCCGGCATGAACGCCGCTATCCAGCTGCGCCCGCACCAGTTGAACTGGGTGTACCGCTCGCTGGTTGAAGGCAAAGGCCTGGCCGATCACGTCGTGGGCGCAGGAAAGACCTTCGCCATGATCGCGTCGGCCATGGAAATGCGCCGCCTGGGCCTGGCCAACAAGCCGATGATCGTCGTGCCGAACCACCTGGTGGGGCAGTGGGCCAAGGACATCATGGCGCTGTACCCCGGCGCGAACGTGCTGGCCGCCAGCCGCAAAGACTTCGGCAAGGACCGCCGCAAACTGTTGTTTTCTCGCATCGCCACCGGCGACTGGGACGTGGTGGTGGTCGCGCACTCGTCGTTTGGCCGCATCCCCGTGCCGGCTGACACCGAGCAGAAGATCCTCGACGACCAGTTGCAGGAACTGGTGACGGCCATCGAGGCGGCCAAGCGCGACAAGGGCGCACGGTTCACCGTCAAGGATCTGGAGCGGGCCAAGACGCGCATCGAGGAAAAGCTCAAGAAGCTGGCCGACCGCAAGCAAGACAACGTGCTCGACTTCGCCGATCTGGGCGTCGATGCGCTGTTCGTGGACGAGGCCCACGAGTTCAAGAACCTGTTTTACACGACGACGCTGCAAGGCGTGGCCGGGCTGGGCAACCCCCAGGGCTCGACCCGCGCCTTCGACATGTTCGTGAAAACCCGGTACGTCAGCGAGCGTGCCGGCGGCAAGAACGTGTTTTTCGCCACGGGCACGCCGCTGGCCAACTCGATTGCCGAAGTTTTCCACATGCAGCGCTACCTGCAATACGAAACCCTGCACGCACGCGGCATCCACAACTTCGACGCCTGGGCCAACACCTTCGGCCAGTCCACCAGCGACTGGGAGATGAACGCCGCCGGCAAGTTCGTGCAGAAAACGCGCTTCCGCAAGTTCGCCAACCTGCCCGAACTCAAAGGGATCTGGGGCGAGATTGCCGACACCGTGACCCGCGCCGATCTGATGCGAGACGCCGAGGAACAGGGCAAGCGCTTCCCGCTGCCCAAGCTCCGTGGTGGCCGCCCCGAGAACGTCGTCACCGAGCGATCGACACTGCAAGCCGAGTTCATCGGCATCCCGCAGCAGGAGATGGACGACGCCGGCAAGCCCAAGCTCGACGACAACGGCCAGCCCGTTATCACGTTCAAGCCGGGCACCATCGTGCACCGCCTGGAAAACTGGAAGGTCGCCAGCAAGACCAACCCCAAGGAGATCCCGCTGGCGATCACCGGCCAGGCTCGCAAGGCTGGCCTGGACTATCGCCTGATCGACGAGAACGCCCCGGACTTCGAGGGCAGCAAGATCAACGCCGCCGTGCAGCGGATCTTCGACACCTGGAAGGCCAACGACTACCGCAAGGGCACGCAGCTGGTGTTCTGCGACCTGTCGGTACCGGCCAGCGCCAAGGGCCAGGCGACCGCCGACGCCGCCGAGAAAGTGCCGACGTTCTTCGTGCGGCTCAATGGCGGCGAGACGATCAAGCACGTTTCCGGCGTACCGCTCAACCTGCCTTCTGCCTCTGACTTCCAGTTTTTCACCTGGAAAACGGGCAAGGTGTATCAGGTCATCGAGCGCACCACCGGCATGACGATTTCCGAGGGACGCACCAAGGCCGAAGCCGTCGATGCGGCCAACGCCAAGATGGCCAAGGCTGATTTGGATTCGTTTGGCAAGAACGTCGAGCGCCGTGCACTGGCTCAAGAAGCCATTGACGACTACATCGCCCGCTGGGAAGAACAGCAAGCGCAGGCCGACGACACCGGCTCAGACGACGACGCCGAGGAAGGTGCCAAGGAAATCAGCCTCGACGAGATGCTGGCCGACGCTGGCGGCACGTTCTCGGTGTACGACGACATCAAGGCCAAGCTGATCGAGCGTGGCATGCCCGCCGAACAGATTGCCTTCATCCACGACTACAACACCGACGAGAAGAAGGCCGCGCTGTTTGCTGGCGTCAATGCCGGCGAGATCCGCGTGCTGTTGGGCTCCACCCAGAAGATGGGCGCGGGCACCAACGTGCAGGCCAAGCTGGTTGCGCTTCACCACATGGACGCGCCGTGGCGCCCCGCCGACCTGGAGCAGCGCGAGGGCCGCATCATCCGTCAGGGCAATGAGTTCTACGAGCAAGACCCCGACGGCTTCGAGATCGGCATCTACCGCTACGCGACCAAGCAGACCTACGACTCGCGCATGTGGGAGATCATCGAGACGAAGGCCCGCGCCATCGAGCAGTTCAAGACCGACGCCGCGATGCGCGAGATCGAGGACGTGTCCAGCGAATCGGCCAACGCCGCCGAAATGAAAGCCGGTGCGTCGGGCAATCCGCTGATCCTGGAAGAAATCTCGCTGCGCACCGACCTGCGCAAGTTGCAGGCCATGAAGAAGTCGTGGGACCGCAGCCGCTTTGACCTGGAAAAGAAGATCCAGCAAGCCGAGGGCAAGAACGGCTGGGTCTACAACAGCGCCAAGATGGCCGAAGACTTCGCCGCCACCGTGCAGGCCAAGAACAAGGACGCGCTGGGCCTCAAGGTGTTCGGTGTGACCATCAACACCGACAAGGATGTCAAGACCGAGGAATTGGCCGCCAAGATGGTGGCCAGCGCCGACACGAACGAAGGCAAGAAGGTCGGCAGCTACCGGGGCGTGGACATCTACATCCGACGCGACAGCGTGGGCGTGACGTTCTTCACCAGCCACCGCGACTACCTGGTGAGTTCGACCACCTACGGCCAGACCGACAAGTTCAGCGTGTCGGGCTTCATCACCCGCATGGACAATCTGGCCGAAGGTGCGGCCAAGTGGAAAGACCAAACGGCTCAGGCCGTGGTGCAGTTCGAGAAGGACGCCGAAAACGCCAAGAAGGAATTGGCCCGAGGCTTCCCCAAGGACGCCGAACTCAAGGCCGTCGGCGAGCGCCACAAGGCGGTCGTGGCCGCGCTGCGTGCCGGCAAGACGACGCTGGAGGATGCCGAGACGAGCACCGGCCCGCGCCTGATGGACATCAAGCGTGCCCCCGCCTCTGCGTTTCTCAATGCGCCCGAGCAGGTGCGTGTCAATGCCCGCCAGAAGCTGGAGAAGCTGGACGAGCGACTGGAGGCCGGCAAGATCACCGAGGCCGAGTTCCGGCTGGGCGTGCAGGAAGTCGTCTCCAAGCTCAACGAGCAGCGCCAAGAGCGCGAGTACCGCCGGGTCGTCAGTGGTCGCCGACGCGGGGCCGACTGGATCGTGGCGCAGATGCGACGTGGCGTGGCCGACGGCACTGTGACCCGTGAGGCCACCGACTTTGCGCAGTGGTTGCTCGACCAAAACCCCGATGTGGCCGATGGCCTGGGGATCAGCATCCGCAGTGAGGGCGAGCGCGGCCAGGCTGCCGAGTACATGCCGCTGTCGCGCATCTTCAAGCTGATCGCCGGCAAGGCAAACACCGGATCGGCAGTGCACGAGATCCTGCACCATTCCGAGCGCATGATGCCCGCCGAGGTGCAAGACGGCGTGCTCAAGGCGTGGCAACGCGCCTGGGATGCCGCCTACAAGGCCGCCGACGCCAAGACCAAGGAACTCCTGCGCGACATGCTCAAGGCCGCCATGACAGGCGACCGGCAGGCCTCCGACCGTGTGGCTGACGCCTTCGGCAGCGGCACGCTGACCTACGACAAGCACTACCAGCTGTACAGCCCCTCGGAATTCTGGGCCGTCAATGCCACGCGCATCCTGTCGGGCCGCTTCGAGGCACGCGGTTCGTGGGTGGCGCGTGCCGTGCAGTGGTTCAAGGAGTTCATCGAGCGTGCCAAGGGTGCCTTTGGCCTGCGCAGCGATGCGCCCGTGCTCAAGGCACTGCGCAACGTCATGACCACCGATGGCCGCTTCCAGTCCGAAGAACTGCTGGTGCAGCGCGTGGGCGACATGGACGGTGCGCCGTCGCTGTCGGACATCACCCGCCGCGCACAGAACAACCTGATCCAGTTCTTTGGCAACCGCGACGCCAAGAGCCTCAAGACCTTCGGTGCCTACGACAAGACGCTTTCGACCCAGTACAACAAGGCGCTCAAGGACAAGAACTACGGCAAGGTGTTCGCCTACGTCAACGCCATGCAGAACGAGGTTTCGCTGACCTCGATCCGTCCGGCCGAGTTGGCACCGGGCGTGCTGCCGCGCGTAGACGACGTGAAATCTGCCGCCCGTCAACTGGTTCGGGGCAAGAAAGCCGACAAGAACTTGGAGCAGGCCGCGTCGGCAATCTTCGCCGGTACGCTGGCAGGTGCCAACGTCATGGCCGGCAAGGTGTGGTCGGATGCCGAACTGCGCGGCAAGTTTGGCCTGAGCGACACCGGTGTGGCGCTGTACCGCCAGTCGCGTGCAGCCATCGACGCAAGCCTCGATGAAGTCGCGGCAGCCGAGGCCTACGCCATGGCACAGGGCCTGGTGCCCAAGGCCATGCGTCGCCAGATCATCGACAACCCCGGCCAGGCCGAGACGCTGATCGCCGGTGAACTCAAGAAGCAGATCAAGATGCTCGACACCGCGATCCGCGCCGCCAAGCGGATGGGCAACGAGCAGCAGGAGTCCGAGCTTCGCCAGGCCCGCGAGGGCTATGTGCGCGTGCTGCGCAACGCCGAAAAGATCTTCGTCACGGCCAAGAACCTCAAGCTGGCCGGCTACGCGCCGCTGATGCGCTTCGGCAAGTTCACGGTGACCGTGCAGGTGATCGACCCCATGACCGGCAACGTCGCCCGCGATGCCGACGGCGAAGCCATCACGGAGTTCTACGGCCAGTACGAAACCGAGGGCGAGGCCCGGGCGGTCGAGACGCAGATGCGCGAGCGCTATGCCGATCAGCCCGACATTCGCGTGCGGGCTGGCACCAAGAGCCAGACCAGCCACGAGTTGTACGCCGGTATCTCGCCCGAGACGCTGGCGCTGTTTGCCGACGCCGTGGGCGCCGACCAGGCCATGCGCAAGTACTACGAGCTTGCGCTGTCCGAGCGCTCGGCGCTCAAGCGCCGCCTGGAGCGCAAGGGCACGGCAGGCTACAGCCAGGATCTGCCGCGCGTGCTGTCGAACTTCATCACGAGCAATGGCCGCTTTGCCGCGCAGCGCTACTACCTGCGCGACCTCAACAACGCCATCAAGTACATCCCCAAGGAGAAGGGCGACGTGCTCGACGAGGCCATGCGCCTCAAGAAGTTCGTGCTCGACCCCAGCGACCCGGCAGCCCCGGTGTCGTCGGCGATGTTCGCGTGGTTCCTGGGCGGCTCGGTCGCGGCGGCTGTCGTCAACCTGACACAGCCCGTGCTGATGACAGGCCCATACCTGTCTCAGTTCGGCACGGCGACGGCCACCAAAGCGCTGGCCACGGCCTTGCCGTATGCCCTGGGCCGCAAGGAGATTGCCGACACCGACCTGCGCGACGCCCTCAAGCGGGCCAGCCAGGAAGGCATAGTTGACGCCCAAGAGATCTTCCACCTGTACAGCGTCGGTGCTCAGGGCGTGGCCTCTGGCCTGGTCAACGCGCTGTCACGCCTGCCTGCCGTGGGCAACAAGATCAAGGCCGGCAGCGAGGACGCCCGGGCCCGCATCAACGCCTTCCTCACGCTGTGGGGCTCGATGTTCGCGCTGGCCGAAGGCTTCAACCGCAAGCTGACGTTCTTGGCCGCCTGGGAAGTGGCCAAGGCCAACGGCGAGGCCAACCCCTACGCCTTCGCCGTGCGGGCCGTCAACGAGACGCAGGGCATCTACAACAAGGTCAACCGCCCGAACTGGGCACGTGGGGCTGTTGGCCGCACGGTGCTGACGTTCAAGCAGTTCAGCCTGATGTACATCGAACTGGTGTCGCGCATGTGGAAGCGCGGCGGCCCCGAGGGCAAGCGTGCCGCGCTGATGATGCTGGCCGTGCTGATGCTGGCCGCCGGCGAAGAAGGCCTGCCGTTCGCCCAGGACTTGGACGACCTGATCGACACGCTCGGCCAGATGATGGGCTTTGACACCAACATGCGCCGCAACAAGCGCCGGCTGGCACACGAGATCCTGGGCAAGAGCCTGGGCGATCTGTTCCTGTACGGCGTGTCGGCCAAGCTGCCGCTGGACTTCGCTGGACGCCTGGGGCTGGGTAACCTGATTCCCGGTACCGGCTTGCTGAAACCCAGCGACGAGCAGTTGCGCGGTCGCCAGGTGGCCGAGATCTTCGGCCCGACGGCAGGCATGGCCACGCAGATCGGCGACGCCTACGACGCCGCGACCGAGGGCAACTCGGGCAAGGCCTTGCAGAACCTGGCACCTAAGGCCGTCAAGGACGTGCTGGCCGCTGCCGAGATGGTGAAGAAGGGCTACGCCACCGACGCCAAGGGCCGCAAGGTGGTGGACGTGACGCTGGCCGACGCCGCCATCAAGGGCTCGGGCTTCAACCCGACCGTGGTGGCACGCGAGACGCGCAAGACCATGCCCATCGCTCAGGACATCGCCCTGCAAAAGCGTACCGAGTCGAGCATCGTTGACCAGTGGTCCCGAGGTGTGGCCGACCGCGACGACGCCATGGTGGCCAAGGCCAAGCAGCGCCTGGCTGAGTGGAACCGCGACAACCCGGACACGCCGGTGGTCATCAAGGGCACGCAGATCCGCGACCGCGTGCGCCAGATGAACACCGACAAGGACTCGCGCCTACTTAAGCAGGCGCCCCGCGAAATGCGGGGGCGCATCGCCCCCGGACTTGACGCTGTTGACTAACGAATCGAGGCTGGCAGCGCTGGCCTCGGTTTGTCGTTTCACGGCCAAGAAGTGCGTGACCAGGTGGCACTGGATCTCGCGCATCTTGTTGAGTTCTTCAATAGCCTTCTTGGCGGCTTCGTTCTCTTGATTGCGGTCAAGCATCAATTCGAGGAACGGCGTCGGCACGAGATTGAAAGGCATAGTTTCGGCGTCGTTATTTGGCCGTAACGCAGTTGCAACATGTGTGCCGATTGTCTGACTTTCATAAGAATCGGCATCACGCAATGCCGAGTTTCGCCAGCCACTTCCAGCCGGCGTACTTGTCGCCGGATTCGCGCATGTGGGTGTAGCGCTTGAGCGAAGTCCACGTGCGGTGGCCCGACACCATGGCCGCCTGCGGGATGTTCCAACCCATCTCGAACAGACGCGAGACGCCATCGTGGCGCAGGTCGTGAAAGTGCAAGTCCTCGATGCCCAAGAGCTTGCAGGCGCGGGTGAACGACGTGCTGATGCTGTCGCCGTAAAACGGGAAGATCGGCCCCTTTGGCTTGTCGCCGTTCTTCTGTTTGAGCGCCACGGCCAAGGCCTGCGGTGGCAGGGTCACGCGCACGTCGTTGCCGATTTTCTCGCCGGGGTGCTTCATGTCGCGCACGATGATCTCCGAGCGTTCGGCGTCCAAGTCCTCCCAGACGATGCGCGTGATCTCGTCGAGGCGGCGCGTCGAGAAGATGGCGAAGATCACGATGTCCTGCATGGGGATCGAATCGAAGCGCTTGGCGCGGATCGTGCCGAAGTGCGTCAGCAGCCGGTCGAGTTCATCCAGGCTAGGCCTGCGGTCGCGTTTGTTGGAGCGCGACGTGACGCCTAGCCGCTTGGCCACGGTGCGGGCGTCGTCCATTGCCGCCTTGTCCAGCGGGTAGCCCCACGCGGGCCGCGCAACGGCAAACACTGACGCCAGGTGGGAGAGGTAGTTGCCTACAGTCTGTGGCTGCACACCGAGGCCCTGCGCGTACTCGATGATGTCGGCGCTCTTGATCTGCGAGCACTGCATTTTTCCCAGGTCGGACTCGCTGATGGTGTTGAGCACCTGGATCTTGGTCTTGCCGAACTCGCGCCGGGTGTCCTTGATGTAATGCTCGATGGCCTTGGCCAGCGTCGGGTCGGGGGCGCGGCTTTTCTCCAGCGCCCCGGGCTCGGCCAGTTCAGCCTCGCGCTTCTTGAGCCAGGCCGAGGCGGCTTGCTGGCGGTCGAAGGTCTTGGACTCGGTGTAGATGATCCGGCCCGCTGATTTGAGCCGGATCTGGGCGGTGTAGCCCATGGTTTTGTCGCTGCGCTTTCGTGCTGTAATCGTGCCCATCGTTCGGTACTTTCGGTCGGTCGTGCATGTCGGTCCTACCAGCGCAGCCAGTGCTACGCGGTCGAATCCGTAGCACCGAATGTAGCACCGACAGGAAAAAATAGCACCGAATGGCCGGAAATGTACGTAAACGAGACAGACAAAAAACAGCCGCAAGCCGTTGAAAAACAAGAAAGTTCTTCAAAATCAACGGCGTGGCGGGTTTGTGTTGCGCCGATGATGGATTGGACGGACTGAGGTGGCTACGCAAGAGTGAAAACGGGCCTGTTCTCAAAACCCTGCGTAGCACTGTCGTAGCACCGATGTTCGGCGTCACGACGCCAGCTGATTGGCCTCCTTCTTTGCAGCTGCACGGCGTGCGTCGAGATAGTCGGCGAGGTCTTGCAGGTGCACGCCCTTCGCGCACTTCTGGCTGCCCTCCATGCGGATCAGCGGAATGTTGATCTCACCCGCCGACACCTTGCGCACGAACTTGTCGGCAGACAGGTGCGGGAAGTAGTCGCGGCACACAACTTCGACGGGGATGACCGCCTTGGCGTTGTACTGGGCCATGAGTAGGAAAACTGTGTTCATGGTTCAGAAGGGAATTTCATCCCAGTTCCAGCTATCGCATCCGACCTTCTGCACGTCTGGCGGTGGCGTGACACCTCCGGCCAGCTTGCAGGCGTTGCCCTCGAAGTTCTGGCAGTCCAGGCAGGACTTTTTGCGCAGCAGGTTCTGCCAGTACTCCATCTCGCGGCGGGCGAGGTTGATGCGGACTTCAATCAGTGCTCGGCTCATGCGAGTTGCTCCCAAAACTCTTTACGACGCTCCACCACGCTCGACACATCGAGCCGGCGGCTTCCCATGGTTGCGTTGACGACGCGCCAGTGTTTGCCGTCGGGCTTGACGGTGATGGCGTCAGGTGCGGGGATGCGGCCAGCACCCAGCATTTCGAGGGCGGCATCCACGGTGTGCGGGCACATGGCACCGCGCTCCCAGAACCACGACACGGCGTGCTTCTTGACGTAGGCGCGGTCGTCCTCGACGGGCAGCCACTCGTCAAACGTCGATGGCCCGCACCAGTACGTGACCTTGACCGACGGCGGGCGGCCTGCCTTCTCGTGTCGGCTGTACTCGACGCGATCCACGGGGTAGATGCGCGGTTGTTCGAGCGCGGCCACGATCACGGCGTCTGCGGCTTCGGTGCCGTGCGGTGCGCTGGCCTGCCACTCGTGGCCACAGCCTGGGCACTTCATGACCGAGGTGTGCAGCAGTTCGTGGCACGACGGGCACTCCTTGACCGGGGCGACGCTCACGCCTTCGCCAGTGCCGCCGCGCTTTTTCTTCACCTTGATCTGGTCGATGGGGCCATGCCGCTCGACGTTGCCGGCGAAGTCCAGCACCAGGCAGTTCGGCTTGGGACCGTTGGCGATGGCCGTGAGCCTGCCGTCGGTGGTGCTCAGGTCGAAGCCGGTGGCGTACACGTTGCGCAGGCCTCGGCCCATGATCTGCACGTACAGGCCGGTGGACTTGGTAGGCCGCAACATCACCAGGCAGTCAATGCCCGGGAAGTCGTAGCCGGTTGTCAGCAGCATGGCGTTGAACAGGAACCGCGTGCGGCCTGACGAGAAATCGTTGAGCACGCGGTCACGTTCGGCGGGCGTCATGTCGCCGCTGACGTATCCAGCCGTCCAGCCACGGGCGCGAGCCGCTTCGGCGCAGTGCGCGGCGTGCTCGATACCGGCGGTGAAGGCCAGGATGTGCTTGCGGTCGTGCGCGTACTTGGCCACTTCATCGAGGGCTCCCTCGATCAAATTGTCCTTGTCCATGGCTGCGGCCAGTTCAGACGGCACGAACTCGCCGCCTCGCGTGTGCACGGCGCTCAGATCGGCCTTGGTTGCGCCGTTCTTGGCCACGAGCGGGCACAGGTAGCCTTCCTTGATGAGTTCGCCGACGTGCGCCTCGAAGGCGATGTCCGTGAAGATGCGGTCGTCACCATCGGTCAGCAGGCCCGAGTCCATGCGGTAATGCGTGGCCGTCAGGCCGATCACCTTGAGCGCGGGATTGTGATGGCGCAGGCCAGCGAGGAAGCGGCCATACATCGTGTCGGCCTTGCGCGGGATCAGGTGCGCTTCGTCCACGATCACCAGGTCGGTGCCGCCGAACTTGGCTGGCATGCTGTGCACGGACTGGATGCCCGCCACGGTGATCTGAGCCTTTTGCTTGAGGCCGACACCAGCCGACCAGATGCCGATGGGGGCTTCGGGCCAGTACCGGATGATCGCCTTGGCGTCTTGCTCGATCAGTTCCTTGACGTGCGTGAGCACGACGATGCGCGTGGTCGGGTAGGCCTCGACCGCGCCACGGATGAAACCGGCCAGAGTGAGCGACTTGCCTGCACCGGTTGGCAGCACGATCAGCGGATTGCCGGACTTCGTGCGAAAGTAGGTGTACAGGGCGTCAATGCTGGCCTGTTGGTAGGGGCGAAGGCTGACGGTCATGCTGCATCACCCTTCATGAACACCAGCCAATGCGTCTTGCTGGCTTTCTTGTTGCCGACCACAGGTTGCTCAGGGGTCAGAGCGAGTACTTCGCTGACGGGGATCTGCGTTTCATTCCATTTGAAAACCAGCGTTCCCCAAGGGGCCAAGACGCGAAAGCACTCGGCAAAGCCCGTGCGCAAGTGGTCACGCCACTCCTGGCTGAGCTTTCCGTACTTCTTGGTCTGCCAGCTTTTCGGGCCTGCGCGTCGAATGTGCGGCGGGTCAAAGATGACCATGCGAAATTGACCATCAATGAATGGCAGAGCCGTGAAGTCCATGACCATGGTGGGCTTCACATTTAGCGTGCGTCCGTCGCACAGAACGTGCGATTCGCTTCTGATGTCGCCGAACAAGACACGCTGATCGTCCTTGTCGAAATAGAACATCCGACTGCCGCTAGCTGGGTCGAGGATCGCTGGCGTATTCATGCCACACCCCCAGCCAGCCGCTGGGCGGCCTTGTGGATGCGGGCATTGAACCAGCGGCGCACGACGTAGCCGCGCACGATGCTCCAGACCGTGAAGGCGACGGTAATGCCGATGTTCTGGGCGAACGTGAACGAGTGCCCGAACATCGGGTAGACGATCAGGCCTAGAAGGATGGAGCCAATGAAGCCGATGGCGGTGCTGATGCAGGCTTCGATCATGGAGCCGATGCGGGTCTGGTTCATACGATCACCGTCACCTTCTCCGCTGCGCGGGTGATCGCCGTGTACAGGTGCTTGGCTGCGTGCTCTTTGAACGTGGCGCTTTCGTCGAACACGGCCACGTTGTCCCATTGGCTGCCCTGGGACTTGTGCACGGTCAGCGCCCAGCCGTAGGTGAACTCGTCAAAGCTCTGGTAGTCGTACCAGTTCTTCTTCTTGTCCGTGGTTGTGAACAAGCTGGCGGGCACGCGGATGTCCACGTTCCAGTCGTCGGTGTCGAGCGATCGCACCTCCATTTGCGCGGCCACGTCGTCGTTGACTACCGACACGACATCGAACAAGCCGCCGTTGAACAGGTTTTTGTCGCGGTTGTTCTTGAGGCACACCAGACGATCACCGACAGCGGGCATGGTCTGGACGGGATTGCCGGCCAGTCCTTTGTGCTCGCGGATCATGGTGTTCATGGCCTGCCGCATGCGGTTGGTGCCGCACAGCACCTGGTCACTGCCGCAGACGATGCCAGGCATGTCCTGGTACTTGATGCTGAAACGCGCCATCACTTCGCTGTCGCCGTAGCGGCCCACATGTAGGCCACGGCCCTCGCGCACATCCATGCTCATGCGAATGATCGGGTTGTCCTGGGCCTGCCGATGCACCTCGGTCAGCATGAAATCGGGCTCGGCGTTGATGAAATAGCCCTCGCCAGACACGGGCGGCAGCTGTGCGGGATCACCCAGCACCAAGACCTTGCAGCCAAACGACAGCAGATCCTTGGCGATCTCGTGGCCGACCATCGAAACCTCGTCGATGACCAGCAGCGATGCGTTGCGGGCGTCGCTTTCGTCGTTGATCTCGAAGGCCACGCCACCCTCTGGCAGCGACACCGGCTTGTAGATCAGGCTGTGGATCGTGCTAGCTCCGTAGCATCCCTTCTTGCGCAGCACGAGTGCCGCCTTTCCGGTGAAGCACGCGAACAGCACGCGGCCCTTGACCTCACCGGCAAGCTCTTTGGCGATGGTTGTTTTGCCGGTACCGGCGAAGCCGAACAGGCGAAACACCTGCGGGCCCTTCTTGTCGTCAAGCCACCGGCGCACGGCTTTGATGGCTTGCTCTTGTTGTTGACTGAAACTCATGCTGCTTACTTCTTTCGTTGGTTCTTTGGTTTCATCGTTCTGCCGTTGCCGACGTGCCACCCTCCACAGGTGACGCACCGGTAAGCGGTGGATCTGCTGTCTTTGCGCTGTGACGACAGGCGGGCCACTTTCTTGGCGAGCCCGGCATCGTCAAAGCGGTGTTTGCCTTGGCACTGCGCTTGTTTGAGCCAGTCGGGGGGCGGGTACTGCTTGCCCATGTCTCACTGGCCGGTGCTCCCGAAGCCGCCGGTGCCGCGTTCGGTGTTGCTCAGAGCGTCGGATTCGATGAACTCGACGCGCGGGTAGGGCACGACCATGGCCTGGGCGATGCGGTCGCCATGCCCAAAGCAAAGCGGCGCGATGACCGTCTCGGCGTTCGGGTCGCGGGTCAGCTTGACCATGACCTCGCCTCGGTAGTCGCTGTCGATCACGCCGACGCAGTTGGCCAGGCGCGTCTCGGCTTTGAAGCCGTGGCCACTGCGCGAGAAGATCAGCATCACGTGCCCGGCTGGGATCTCGAACGACAAGCCGGTCGGGATGACTTGCGGATCGCCGTAGCGCACCGTGACTTGTTCATCGTTCACGGGCAGCGCGAACAGATCGAAGCAGGCAGCGCCGTCGGTGGCGTACTTGGGAAGGATGGCTGCGGGGTGCAGCTTCTTGACTTTGAGTTGCATGTGTCGCTCCAAAAAATTAACCGACGATCAATCCACCGAAGCCGGTACGGAATTTCTCAATCTCGGGGTCGCAAATAGCCCGGTGGTCGGCGGCGGCGCTGATCTCCTGGCTTGAGTAGCGCGGCACGGTCACCAGTTCGCCGGGAGGTGTCACGCCCTGGGCGGCCACCACGAACGTCGCGCCGTTGTCCTTGCGCTTGAACTCGATCCAGCCTTCACCGGCGTCGATGGGTTCGGCATAGGTCAACAGGAACGGCAGCGGCAGGTGCTGGGGGCAGGCGGCACGCTGGATGTTCACGGGGATGCTGCTGATGTTCTTGTCCGGGTGCAGTGCGCATGACCAGCGCCCGTCGCCTTCGCGCTCCGGGGTGGCGTGCACGCACGTGCGACACGAGACGGCTGGCACCTGGTTGCCGTGGCACACGCCTTTGTGGCTGCACCAGTTGCAGATGTAGTACTTCGGGTCGTCGCTGATCCTGGGCGGCGGGCTGGCGGCAAAGATGATGGCGTCGAACTTCGCCTGGATCTGCTCGAAGTACACGCGGTCGAACTCGATGCGCTCGCTGTAAAGCTCGTCGGTGTCCTTGTTGACGGCCAGGTACAGGGCGCGGTCCATGCCCGACTTGCCCATGTACCACTGCATTTGGGCGTAGTGCTCGGGCTTGGCCTTTTTCACGCCGTCTTTCTTGAGCGCGGCAAAGCTCTTGGCCGAGTGGGTCTTGAACTCCAGCACGTGCCACTTCTTGCCGCCACCTGGGAAGCCTTGGCCGCAGCCGTCCATGTGCCCGCGTGCGTGGCCGCCGTGATCCACAAAGCCGAATTGCTTTCCGGTTGCTGGGTCTACGTCGTAGATCTTCGCGCCGATGCTGCGCAGGTCGGCGACAAAGCGCGGTTCGGCCAGGTGGCCGGTTTGGAACAGGCGCAACATGCGCCCGTCGAATGTTTCCTTGCTGGCCCAGCGGAAGGCGTACCACAGGGCACGCTTGCACTCTTTGCCGATGACCGACGCACCCAGGTAGGTGCGGGACTTTTCGGCTTCGCCGCGTTTCTCGTACTGTTCGTAGATCGCGGCGACCAGGGGATCGGTGAAGTCGCTGATGTCAGGCATGCGGCTTCTCCGGGTTGAAGTGATCGCGCAGGAACACTTCGGCGCTGATCGCGGCGCCGTGCTTGGTCTGGTATTCGTGGATCTGTGCGGCGATGGCCTTCGTGACCTCGACGACAAACGCGCCGATGACGTGCTGGGGCAGGCCCATGGCGACGATGGCAATGCCATTGCCAAGCGCCCTGACGACTTCACCCATCTCGGCGGCAGCCTCTTGATCGTTGCTGCACTTCTTGGTGGCGTGGCGCAGCATGGCCCGCACCTGTTCTTCGTAGTTCATAAATCGTTCCTTCGGTGTTCGGTGCCGTCTCTCCGGCTGTCACGCATACAGGCAGCGCAGCGTTTGCGCCGATCACACGGGGGAGTCGCCCGCGTGCCTATTGCTTACTGGCAGGCCTCGCAGGTGCCTTCGCCGCTCAGGTCGCACGCCTTGCCCAGCGGGAAGTCGTTGTCGTCGGACTTGGAGGACGCGCTGTATGCGCGGCCATGCAGGTCGGTCTTGAGTTGGAAGCCCAGCAGCGGCCAGATCTTGTTGACGGCGTTGGCGCGGGCCACCTTGCGACCGATCTCGGCGTCGAAGTTCTCGGGGCTGGCGCAGGCCGACTCACCGGTGACGGTGAAGCCGTTGCGCAGCACCAAAACGCAAAATGTCAGAAGGCCAAGCGCAGGCGCATGTGGTGCGGGAGCGTCCGCGCCAATGACACCTCCGGTTTCAATCGGATAGTCGAGCGCAGCCATACGCGCACCCTGCAATGCCGTGAAGTAGTGTTCGCTGGCGACATTCGCCTCGATGTCCGCAGGCGTGATGCGCGGGGCGGTCAGGCCCTTGGCCTGGATTTCGGTTTCGATTTGTGCGTCGGTGGTCATTGCACGATCTCCCAGTCCTCAGAAAGCATGTCGGTCTGGCTGGCGAGCCAGCCCATCAAGATCTCGCCGGTGGCGGTCTTCATCGTGATGCAGGGAAGCACTGGTGCAGCACCTCCCAGCGAACGGGCGAAGTCGGCGTTGTTCTCCGACCAGAACCCACCGGCAGGCACCATGCGAGTGATGGCTGTGTGCCCAGACAGCGACAGCCACATGCCTTTGCCGTTCCAGCCAGTGCGGGCGACCTTGTGGCCCAGCTTCAACGCTTCGAGCGCGAGCCCGAAGGTCATGCCAGTCGTCACGCGGTACGCGCGGTCGAACACGTCGGCAGGCGACCACGACACGTAGCCGGCGAAGTGGTCAGTGTTGCCCTTGCCGCCGTCGGTGTACTCGACCAGAAAGCCAGCGTCGTCGCCGTTTTCGTCGGCTGGCAGTTGCCAGCCTCGGAAGACGTTGTACTCAGCACGGGTCATCGGTTTTGCGTTGATGACCTTGACGCCGATGTACTGCTTCACGCCGCGCTCTCCTGCTCGTTGCTGGCCGTCTCGACCGTCGTGCCGCCTTCCAACAGGGTGACCAGTTCATCCTGGCTGGCCACGCCCACAGCAAAACGGTTCTTCACGACGTGACGCAGTGCTTGCGCCTGATTGGCTGCACGCACCAGCGCCTTCTCGTCCGTCTCGGTGTCTTGCACCACGTAGATGCGGGTGCTCATGCTGCGCTGTCCGGCTGTACGGTTTCGGGGGCTGCGGCCTTTTCGGCGGCTTCCTTGTGCGCGTTCTCTGCGGCTTGCAGGGTCTGCAAGGCCACACCACGGAACTGCTCGTAGAAGCCGTCGGTGCGCTTGCGCGGCAGTTCGGCCAGGCCTTCCAGCAGCAGATTGACTTGCTGAAAGTTAAGCGTGTAGTTGATCGGCACTTCTGCCGGGTTGAAGGTTTGAGCCTGTTGGTTCACTTCGTTTGCTCCAGTTGGTTGAGGGGAAGGGTGGGCCTACTCGCTGCGTCTGTGCCACCACGTTGGCGGTGTCGCGGGCTATGCCCTAGAACACAGCATCCGCTTTCGGCCCTTCGTTCTTACTTGGCCCAGGGCGCGGCACCAGCGGCGGGCGCTTGCCACGGGGCGGCAGCGGCAGCACTGGCAGGCGCGGCAGCAGCGGGGGCCTGTGCACCGGCGGGAGCCTGAGCACCCCACGGCGCGGCGGCGGGCTGTTGGGTGGCTGGCGGCTGCATGCCACCGGCCACGTTGACGGCCTCGTACTTCTTGATGACGTTGCCTTCGCGCTTGCGGTCGTCCACCTCAACGGCGACCGTAATCAGCAGCGGGCGGTTGTGCAGTTCGGCGCTGTCGTTGGGCTTGATGATTCCAACGGCGCGGCAGATCGCGCCGAGTTCGCGCTGCGCGATGTCCACGGCGGTCTGGTTCTGGTTGACCAGGTTCAGGCGTGCCCATACCTTGGCGCCCTTGCGGGGACCGTCCAGCACCTCGAAGGTGAACTGGAGAAACTGGCCTTGGCCGTTCTTGGTGGGTTTCATTTCCGACGCCGTGGCGATCACCACGTACTGCCCCTCGGGCAGTGCGGTGAATTCCATTTGCTCGGGTACTTGACTCGCGTCGAAGCCATTGAGGGATGCCATCTTTCGTTCCTTTCGTTCGATGGTGGTTGAGAAAAACTCGACTAAATGGGCATGGCTATGCCCGGGGTTCAGGGTTGACAAAAACTCAATTCAGGAAACCGCAGAAGGCGCGGTCATGGCAGCGGCCATTGCCTGAGCGAAGGCCGACCAGGACAGCGGCGTGTCGGGGATGCCGTAGCGGTTGCCGGCCACATAGGCAGGGTGCGGGTTCAGGTGCAGCTTGCGCACGCCGTTGCTGATCGCCTTCACGTCTTTGTTGAGCTTGTTGGCGGGGTCAACCTGGCGCGTGAACACTTCATGCTGAGCGAAGCCGATGATGTCGGCCCACTCGTTGACCAGGGCGGTCGCACGCTTGTTCAGCTTGAGGCTGTAGGCGTCGTAGTCGTCGGCCAGTGACGGGTTCTTCACCTTGGTCACTTGCTCGTGGGCGATGCAGATGATCGTCATGCTCTTGTGGTTGCGCAGGGCGTCCAGCCCCTCGAAAAAGCGCTTCCACAGGTCGTCGGCGAAGATGTAGCCCTTGCCGAAGCCGATCTTCTCGATGTTGTCCACGTTGTTGTCCTTGCACACCTTGGCCAAAATCAGCGGCTCCAGCCAGTCCAGCGAGTCAACGAACACCGTCTGGAACTCGTGTGCCTCGGTGTACAGCGTGGCCAGGGCCTGCATCACGTCGTCGTAAGTCTCTGCCTTGGGGAAGGCAGGCACGTCGATGTTGTCCAGGCCTTCCTCGGTGATGATGCCGATGGGGTTGGGTGCCGTGGCTGCGAAAGTGGACTTGCCGACCTTGGGCGGTCCGTAGATCACGATCTTCGGGGCACGCAGGCGCTTGCCGCGTGTGATGGATGCAAGATCAAATGCCATGATAGAAGGCTCCTTCGTTCGTTCAGTTGGTTGAGTCGGGGGTAATGATTCGCTGGGGCTCGACGTTGTGCTCGGGCGCCGTGTCTTCGATGGTCTGGAAGTGCTTGGCGTTGGTGAGGATCGAGTTCAGCAGAACTTGCGCCATGCCGTGGGCCTGGCTGTTGTCGTCAATGGCGTCGCCGAAGTCGGCGCTCACGTTGACCTGTCCATTTTCGGAGTCGTCGATGGTGATAGTGACGCTGGCCATTACGCAGCCCTCAGAACAGCGGTGCGCAGCACGGGGTTGCGCTTGACCGCCTGGTAGCTGCGGCGGGCACCGGTTGCCCGGATGATTCCTGGCCATACGCGCTGGTATTCGCGCTCTGCGCCGGGGTGGAATTGCATCTTGCCGCGCAAGATCTTTGCGGTGCGTCCGTTCATACGTCTACTGCTTTCACTTCGATGCCAGTCTTGGCGGGTTTCACTTCAATGGGCAGGAGCGCGTAGATCTCGGGCTCATTGGCTTGCAAGTACTTGACGCCCTTCTCGTCGAGTTCGGGCTTGTACTTGACGGGGTGCAGGTTGGGCGCGATCTTGGCCTTGACCTGTTCCCACTTGTCCCAGTCCATCTTCCGGCTGATCTTTCCGGTGACCGTGACCTTGAAGCCTTCGGCCTCGTGGGTCTGTGCGCCTTCGTCGCGCTTGCCGGTGAGTGTCACGATCTGTTCTTCGATGGCGACACGCTCTTTCGCGGCGGCGTTCTCGGCCTTCTTGGCTGCAAGCCAGGCTGCCGACAGTTGTTCGAGTGTCGATGCGGTCATGCGGCACCTCGACTCAAACGCTCAATGCGGGTTGCCAGCATGTTGGCTTGCTGGTGGTAAGCCTCCATCTGGACGTGATGGTCCTCGGCGGCTGACATCGCCTTGAGGTAATCCAGCTGTGCGTCGCGCAACAGCCGCTGTCGAACGTGGTCGGGTGTCGGTGGATTTGCCACCGCTGCCCAAACACGGCCGACGTAGTGCATGAAAGTCATTGACATCGCTCCTTCGTTGGTTGAGAAAAACAAAACACAGGCCGCGACTATACCGGACAACATGAGAAAAACTCAACCAAAAAGAAAAAATTGAGCGGGCGTTGCGTTCAAGCAACAGCCCGCCCTTGGAGTTACATCAACACACGTCGGATCGTGACTTCGGTGACCCTGCCGATGATCTTCACGCCGTCGTCCAGGCGGTACGACGGATAGCGCATGTCGTCGGCAATCAGCAGTTCGGTGTCGCCCTCGCGCACGTACTTGCGCAGCACGGGCTCGCTGGCCTTGGACAGCACGGCCAGCACCACCTGGCCAGCTTTCACGTCGTGGCCCTTGGACACCACGACGTAGCACCCTGTCGGGCACGTACTGCTCAGCGCGTCCGTGGATACCAGAATGGCCGCCGCCGTGTTGGCCGGGTAGGCAACAGCGGTTTGCAGTAGCTCGGTGACGGCATCCCAGTGCCAGCGCACGAGGGTTGTGGGCGGCACGACAGGCACGGCGTGAATCGGCGGCGCGTCGCTGTGCCGCTTGGCCGGCAGCTTGTCGGAGTCAACCCCCAGCAGCCAATCGGTGCTCACCTGAAACCAGCGCGAAAGCTCGGCCAGGTCGGTGGCGCCGGGCTCTGTCTTGCCGGATTCCCACAGGTTCACGGCGCTCGGCGACAAGTTCATGCGCTTGGCCACGTCGCGTTGCGTGATGGCGGGGGTGATGGCGGTGCGTGCGGCGCGAAGCCGCTGGGCGAGAAGCGTTTTCATTCGGTACCTCGGTCAGTCGTTGAGTCACTGTATCAAGAAAACCACAACCTATGCAACGGATGTGAGTTAGACTAAGATTGAGTTTTCCTCAATTTCTTCAAGTGAGCATGACCAAGAACAACACCCGCAAACCCGACGAGCCCTACGGCTACACCGTCGAAGGCGTGCTGGCGCTGGCCGGGGGGCGGGGCGCAGTCGCCAAGTCCCTGGGCGTCAGCGTGCAGACCGTCTCCAAGTGGGATCGCCGTATCCCCGACCGCCACGCCCGCCAGGTGGCCATCCTCGCCGGACTCCCGCTGGAGATCGTCAGACCCGACCTCGTGCACAGCGGACACGCCGAGGCCCAGAAGTACGTGGGAGCCATGAAGTGACCAGTTTGACCGACGACAACTTCGCCATCGTGCGACGCATGCACGCCCATGGCCCCATGAATGTCGAGCAATTCAAGGAGGAATTTCCCAGAGTGCACCGACCATCGGTGCGCCTGGCCTCGTTGTGCCGCCACGGCTGGCTCAAGACCGACACGAGCGACGCACGGCTGTACCTGGTGACGATGCGCGGAGCCATGGCGGTGCGCGATGACAGCACCGATACGACCGTGGCTGAGCCGCGCCGCACCGTCACGACAGGCAACTACACCGGCAGGCGTGAGACGCCACTGCGCGAGGGTTCAGAGGACTTTCTGCGCTGCCCCAGCCTGATCGGTGGCGAGCGCGTTCTGCCTCGCGGTGCGCGGTCATGAGAAAGCGCGGCAAACGCAAGCCGACCGGCGGCATGCACCCCATCGTGCGGGCACAAGTCCGCGCCAAGTGGAACAGCGAGGCCGTGCTGGCGCAGATCCACGCGCTCGCCGGTGCCGACTGCGACAAGTTGCTCGCCCACGGCTCGATCATGTTTTTCGTGGCCAGCGCGTGCGCCATGCACTTGGGCTGGACCGGCGACGAGCCCGACATGCGCATCGTGCGCTCGTCGGTCAACGCACTCGACGACCTCGCGCGTCGCCGCACGATCAGCGACATGGACCGGGGCTCTCTGCACGCCGGAATGATGGCCGCGCAACGAATCATCGAAGCCACGCCCGCCGATGTGGTGGACGAATGTGCGTGGCTCTACACACAGCACGACAAGGTGTACCAACTCGGAAAGGAATTGACATGAGTTTCATCGCAGGCATCTTTATCGGAACCATGCTCGGCGTCGGCGTCATGTGCGTGATGGCCATGGCCAGCGACTGCAACGGCGATTGCGACCAGGGCCGTCGCTGCAACTGCGCGGGAGGCGGTCTTGACGATCAAGCTCACCACTGACAGCGCGGCAGCCGTCAACACCGAGTTGCCGTGGTTGCGCGTGGACAAGCACCCGCCGCCCATGGGCACCAAGTTGCTCTTGATTAACCGCCGGTACGGTGTCGCCGTACTGGGCAACTACACGAAGGCCGCAGTCTGGACACACTGGCAGGCGCTGCCAAAGTTCCACGAATGACGGCAGCAAAAGAACAGCAGCACAATGACACAAGAACAACAATCGCCGTTTGACAGGCGAGCCTATGCGTACATCGAACGCGGTTACTCAGTAGTCCCCATCGCACCGGGCACCAAACGCCCGGGCCAGTGGTCGCAGGCCGACGGCTGGCGTGGCATGCAAGACTGGGAGCGATTCAACCAGCGGCTGCCCACCGAGATCGAACTGGAGCATTGGGAGAGATGGCCCGATGCCGGTATCGGCTTGCTGACCGGCAAGCTCTCGGGCGTCGTCGCCCTTGACCGCGACTATGACGCCCCGGGTACTGACGCCCTGGAACGCCTGATTCCCTACACGCCGGTCAAGAAGAAGGGCGCCAAGGGCTACACGGCATTCTTCCGCTACAACGGCGAGAAGTCGTGCAGCTTCAACATTGGCGGGGCTCGCGTGCTCGACGTGCTTTCCGATGGCCGCCAGACGCTCATGCCGGGCACAAAGCACCCGGAGGGCCACACCTACATCTACCTCACCGAAGATCTGCTGGAGGACTACGACCCCAAGGATCTGCCGGTGCTGCCCGATGACTTCCTGGAGCAAGTGGCCCGCACGCTGGAGCCCTACCAGACCCAGGAGGACAAGAAGTACCAGAAGAAGCCGGTTGTGCCAGCCGACCACGCGGGCCCGATCAACACCGACCTGTCCATCCAAGCCGAGTACTTCCGCGACCTCAACGGCCAGGCCTTGATGCGCCTGGACGAGTGGGTGACGCGCATCGTGCCGCTGACAAAGCCCGAGCGCGACGGCTTTCGCACCGTGGCGACGTGGCGCGGTGCCAAGAATCCTAACGTCGGCGTGCACCACTCGGGCATCTTCGACTTCGGCGGCAACTACGGCATGACGCCGATTGACCTCGTGATGTACGCCAACGGCCTGACCTTCCAAAAGGCCGCCGAAGCCCTGCGGGCATGCCTGGCGCTCAACGAGCCCGAGCCGATCCGCATGACCGTGGGCGGCGGCGGTGCGTCGGCCGCAAGTGCCGCACCCGTGCAATCGCCTGGCGTGCCCCTGGTGATGCCGTGGCTCAAGCCTGCCATTCAACCGCCGCCACCCGTCATGCTGCCGCCGACGACCAGCGACGCCCCGGCCAAGGCCATTCCGGCATTCATCACCGACCCGCCTGGGGCGCTGGGTGACATCTCGCGGTGGATCACGGCCACGGCTCCAAAGTCCCAGCCGGAACTCGCGGTGGCCGCTGCCATCGCCCTGGCGGCAACCGTGACCCAGCGGATCTACCGCAGCAACCTGGCCAACTTCACGAGCATGTACATGGTCATGGTGGCCAAGTCCACCGAGGGCAAGGAACACCCGCAGTCGTGCGTCGAGCGCGTGCTCACGGCGTCTGGCCTGACCAGCCTCGTCGCGGGATCGGGTTACACGGCCAGCGGTGCCGTGTTCTCGGCCTTGCTGCGCCAGCCCAGCCACATCGCCATCATTGACGAGATGGGCAAGCTCTTGAAGCTGTCGCGGGCCAAGGGCAACGCCAACAGCGAGGCCGCGATCGACAAGCTCGTCGAGGCCTTCGGCAAGCTCAACGGCGTCATGCGCCCGCCCGTCTACTCCACGATGACGCTTTCCAAGACGCAGGCCTCCAGCGCCCAGCCTTCGGAGCGCGTGATTCACAACCCGGCGATCACCATCCTGGGCGCGACGACACCGGCGACGTTCTACGGCAACCTCACCGACGACCTGGTGCAAGACGGTTTTCTGGGTCGCCTGATCGTCGTCGAGTCAAGCCAGCCGCGCCAGCTTGCGCGGTTCGTTGACCAGACAGACCCACCGGCCCGCATCATCGACTGGTGCAAGGCCGTGCACGCGCCAAGCCAGCGCCAGGGCAACCTGGCCGACGTGTCGCCTGCCGAGATGCCCGCCAGCACTGTCGGCATGACCATCGGCCCGGAGTGCGAAGATCTCATGCGGGCCTTTGAAGTCGAGTTGAACGAACTCAAAGACCAGTTTGAGCCCGAGCACCTGGACGTGCTGCTTGGCCGGACATTCGAGAAGGCGCTGCGCCTGTCCATGATTGCCTGCAAGGCCTGTGACCCGCAGGCGCTTGTCGTCAAGATCGAGCACCTGGAGTGGGCGATCAACTACGTCAGGCACTACGACATGGCGCTCGTGCGGGCCGTGCGGCGCAACCGCATCGTCAACCAGACCGATACCGACATCAAGAAGGCCGTCGATTACATCAAGGGCGCTCGCCAGTACGCTGGCGATCCGAAGAACGCAAAGTTCGCCTTGGTGTTGCAGGCTGGCGCGATGCCGCACGCCATGCTGCTCAAGAAGATGCACATGAAGACCCGCGAGTTCAGCGACCTCATGAATACCGCCATCGAGGCCGGCATCATCTCGAAGTCGCCGGGCGTGCAGTTCAACTACGCCGGGGACGTGTACTTCACCGGCGACACGGAATGAAAAAGGGGCCTCACGGCCCCTTTTCAATTGCTGTTGAAGTTCATCATTCGATCCTACCATCCTCGCAGGCGTGCTCAAGGGCGTGCAGCAAAGGCTCAATCAGGCGGCACAAGCCGCTGTGACCTGGTGCCAGCAGGGCGAGCAATTCGCCCATGGCTTCCGTTACGTTCTGGACAGTCTCGATAGGGGTGTCAGCGATAAGGGGGTTCTTGTTGTTGGTCATGGTGTACCTCTAAGTTGTTACGGTTCTTCTTTTTATAGAGGTGCACCCGTGGGCTTGGGCTTACGCGGGCGTTTGACACCCTTGGGGTAGGGCCTTCGGTTTTTGCTGCCAGGTGGTCGCCCGGGCTTGCCCTTGACCTTGAGCGGTGTCAGGCGTGGCCTGCCGCCCTTGTCCGTGCTGCGGGCCAGGGTGTACGGGTCGGAGATCAGCCACACGTTGCCGTGCTTGTGGATCGGCCAGATCACGCCCAGGCGGCACCAGTGCGAAACCGTTTGCACGGTCACGCCCTCGCGCTCGGCGACTTGTTGGCTGGTGATGAAAATGGAACGCCGGAAATTCACAGCAATGCGTCCTCGAAGTTGTCGGGGTTGAATCGCGGCAGCTTCCCGTCGTGCGGTAGCGGTGCCGAAGGGAACGGCCAGACAGCTGGCGCAGGCGAAGGCTTGGCCGGTGCGGGCATGAGCCACGCGGCGGCTGGATCTGGCCGCAGGTTCTTGAGCCGTCGGCGCGTGCGGCGTTTGGCCAGCGTGACCATGTGGCGCTCGGGATCTTCCTTGAGCGACTTCCAGGCACGTCGGGCCCGCACCTCGTGGCCATCGGCAGCCGGGCGCGGCGCATCTTCGCCAGGGCCCAGCGTCCAGACCTCGGTGGCGTGACGCTTTTCGCGGGCCTCGATGTGCTTGTCCCAGCGCAAGACGTGGATCTCAGCGGCGTCGTGCAGGTGAGCTACGTACACAATCGCCCACCGCTTGCTGATCGGCAAGGCCTGGGCGATCTCGTGCACGTTCATCGGGCGCAAGGCCAGCATGTCACGGATGCGCTGGAGCTTGGCCAGCGATGCGGGCATGGTGAACGTCAGGCGGGCCATTACGCACCGCCTTTCTGCTTTGCACCTAGCGGATAGCAGCAGGCGGCGCTCACTTCGTCGTACTTGCCCCACGCCTTTAGCACGTCGATACCGATCAAGGCGTAGCCTTCGGGCACGGCTGGCTGTGCTGCGGCGGCGTCTGTGTGGCGAAGGTTTGCCGCAGTCGATGCATTGGTGAGTGGAAGGTGGCACTTACCCATGCAGGCCCGGTGGTAAGCGCAGACTCTCGAATCAGAGCACCCGCGTTCTTTTGTCTTTGCCAACGCCACCGGCTCCTGCACAAATGCCACTCGCTGCGGCCCGCGATACAGCGGTATGCGCACGACGCCATCGGGGTTCTGGCCGACACCATCGCCCGCATAGGCGGTCCAGCACCCAGCACGGGCGATGCCCTCAAAGAACTCGGGGTAGACCCAGGCTGCGGGCTCGCCGTTTTTCTGTGCCGCCTGCCACGCACGCCACGCCACGCGGGTCGTGTTGTCGATGTAGCCCTTACCGGTGCGCACAAGGTTTGCGCCACTGTCGTTGTCCCGGTACCAGGCCTCAAAGGCGATCCGCTGGGGAGACACCGGGGGTTTAAACATGCTCATGTCGCGCTCCCGTTTAGTGCCGCATTGAGTCGGCGTTCCAGGCGGCGCAAGTCGTCACCTGATAGGCCTTCGGCGTCGTCCGTTTGTTCGACGATGGCCAGGGCGTCAAGCACTGCGCTTCGATGGACGATGCACAAACCGAAGGGGAGCAGACCCTTTGCCAGCGTCTCCACCGGCATCGGTTCGTCTGACGGTCGCTTCATGGCCTTCATAAGTCCGGCAAGGGCATTGCACTGGGTCGCCAGGTTTTGGTGCTCCTGTGCAGCGGCTTGCACGTGTTGCATGGCAAATTGGAGGCTGTTCACGATGCACCGCCTTTCTTCGCGTCGTCGTACTTTTGGATCCCCCACACGACGGCGTAGCAGCACCAGATGAAGTGGAAGCTGTATTCCTTGCAGTTCCACTCCCAACAGTCGCGCATGTCGAACTGCCAGCCGTCCTGGTCGAATGTGAAGCCATGGGCGGCGTCGTAGGCACGGATGTCGCCGTCGTCAGCGGCGCAGAGCACCTCATCCTCCAGGCACGCCCAGACATGCTTCGCTACGAGCTCGAACTCCTCGCGCAGGAACCTGGAGGAGTCATCGTCGGGCTTCTCGCTCTCGACCCACTGGTCGAACTCCTCCTTGACGCGCTTGCGGAAGACCTCGGGCTCAAACTTCTCGTAGCCGTGGCGGCACACCGCCGCGAGTTTCTCGGACCAGTAGCCCGGGTTGATGAAGTGCTCGCGTCCGGTGTTGTCGCCGTGCTGGATGTCGGCGCGGAAGAATTCGAACATGTCGTGCAGGCGCTTGAACACAAACGTGCCCATGTCGCCGTCGATAGTGAGCGCCCCGGGCCAGGTGATGATGTCGAACCAGTAGGCGCTGGTGCTGGGCCGCATGAAGCGGATGTGGCGACTCACACCGTCGTCGTGGATGATCTCCATTTCGTGGGTAGCGATGTCCTTGACGAAGCGGGGCAAAACGTCATTCGGTGTGCGGCTCACAGTGCACCCCCTTCCGTGTCGTCGCTGGGCAGGTGCTGCACTGTTGGCGCAGGGTGCTCGGTGAACGTGCAGAGTGATCGGCGAACCGTGACTTCTTCGCCTTCGAAGCGCTCGTTGTATTCGAGCATCGCCCCGGCCTTGCCTGACGTGATTTGAAAGGTTGCCCAGGTGTCGTCATGGCGTATCAGGCGGCCAGCAAACTTGCCCTTGCGGCTGCTGACGATGGTGTAGACGGACCCGTTTTGAAGTGTGCTCATGCTGCCCTCGCTTTCAGCATGGCGTCGGCGTAGCGGTATTTGGCCTGTTCTCGCGCCCACATCGCTTGACGCTTTATTACCGTTTTCTTGCCGTAACCGTCGGTCGTCACGAAGTCTTCCTTGTGCCCCTTCCAGATGTGCTCATTGATGTCTTCCTCGCTGGCCTTTGCCGCAAAGTAGTCGCGCAGCGTCATGCCCTGGCTGGCGTTCTCCACCAGGTCGCCGGTGTCGTGCGTGCGCACCTCGAAAGCCGGGAAGGCTGGGCCGCCCGTGCTGGCAATCGGCGCGTTCTGCAATTGCTGGCGCAGTTCCAGCACCAGCTTGCGCAGGGCGCGGTCGGTGGCCACGTCTACGCCTTGCTCGTGACGCCAGGGGTCAATGCGGTCGAGTTCCTGGTCAATCCAGCGTTGGTCGGGATCGGCCTTGCCCATCATGTCGGGCGTGATGTCCACGTATTCGCCGTTCATGGTTGCACCTCGAATTCACCGTTCAGGGCGTACACCACGTCATCCAGCATCGGGCCAAGCAGACCCGTTGCCAGCGCCACGTCGGCATCGAAGCGGTCTTCGTACTCGTCACCGCCATCCATCACGCCGTCGAGGAACTGCACCTTCTTGAATTGCAGGCAGTCGGTCATCACGAACGACACCTTGCCGTCCCAGTTCAGGGCCAGTGCGGTCGGCAATTTGCCTTCGCTGACGTGCTTCTTCACCTCGTCGTTGGCCAGGTGGTGGCGGGAGAACTTCACCGTCGCGCCGTCATCACCCTGCGACTGGAGCACGGTTTCGCGCTCGATGTTCAGGTTGTCCGGCCAGTCGTCGGGTGTCTCGGCCAACAGCCATTGGGTCATGGCCGCCTGCGGGCTGGTCGTGGTGTTGAGCATCGCCAGGCGCAAACCGCTTACCGCTTGCACCAGCAGCGACACCACGGTGTCAACTTTGGCCTGCGCCGTGGTGCCGATCACCAGGTGACGGCGCTCGGCATCCAGCCACACCGGGATGTGGACTTTCTTGGGAAAGGCCGTGGGCAGCAGCGCCAGCCGCATGTCTTCCATGATCTGGCGGCGCTCCTTCTTGCCTGGCTTGCGGCCCGTCTCGTCCTCGATGCGCTGGCACGCTTCGTCGGTCTTTTCGCGCACGATGTCACCGGGCACCGACTTGGTTTCGATGGCCACGGCCACAATGCGCTGACCGGCTACCGACTCGACCAGTTGGCCGTTGTCGAAGCCACGCGGGGGAATAAAGCCCGCCGACAGGTCTTGCGTAGCGCCGATGGGCTGGAAGGCCTGAGCGGCGAGCATTTCGTCGAGATCATCGAGCGAGGGCAGGGCGACGCCCTGAGCGAGTTTGAATACTGTGAGTTGCTTGAACATGGTGTTGCTTGTGTTGCAGTGCGGATCGCACCCCACTGGACTGCACGCAGCCCAGGAGGCTGGGATCAGCTGGCATTTGTGGCCCTGGCGATGGCTTGCTCGCCTGTCTGCCTCAAGATGCCTTGCACCTTGGCTTGCAAATCTTCAAGTCGGGCAACTTTCTCGCCCGTACCTTCTTCTTCGCAGTAGTCTTTGAGGTCATCAATGCTGCTGTTTATGGCGTACTCGATGACGAATAATTCTTCTCTGGTGAACGTGCTCATGCCGCCACCCCCTCGCCACGCACCGACGCCGTGACGCGGGCCATGATGGCGGCGTGCGTCATGTCGTCGCGGTCCACGAATGACCAGTACGTCGTGCCAGACCGGGCATAGATGTGCGTCATGCGGCCAGACAGTCGCTCGACGATCTTGAAAGACTCGCCACCGGCTTTGCGCTGCCAATCCAGGGGCGGCAGGCACTCCAGGGCCTCCCAGAACTGTTCCTCGGTGCAGGCCTGGGGCTCGGTGCGCATGCGGGCTTCGCGCTCGCGCTCCACGTCGTCGCTGTCGCCGATCGTGATGCCGGGGTAGCGGCGATCCAGCTGGGCCAGCGTCTCCAGGCTGTAGGCTCCGCGTTCCTCGCCGTCGATCAGCACAACGGCGTCGATGACGCGCGGCATGCTGCCCTCGGTCGCGGGTACGTAAAAGACTTTCATGGGGTTCTCCTTTGGTTAAATCAGGTTGTTTCGGTTGAGCGCACCCGTGCGGGTGTCGGCTTGCTGGCTTTGAGACATCATTCGTCCCCCACCAGGAAGGCACCCACGGCACCGGTGAGCACGGCAGCCGACGTGGCCATGCCACCGGCTACGGGTTCGACGATGGCCAGCGCCAGCCCGAGTAACGACACGCCCATGGCGGCCAGGCCGCCGAGCATCAGAAAACCGCCGATGTACTTTTTCACAGGCCCCTGCCTTCCAGGTAACCCTGGTCAAAGAGGCGGCGGGCTTCGCTGCGGTCGGCGTCGCGCTCGATCAGCAGCGCCTGGCGAAACCACTGCGACCAGTGGCGGGCCAGCATCTCGTCGCCCTGGCGGCGGGCACGACCGGCGCGGTAACCGGCGTCGTGGTAGGCGTGCTCGGTGTTCAGCATGGCTGGGCCTCCTCGATCTTGTCGGCGTACTCGCTGCACTCGTCCATCACGGCGTCCCACTTGCCGCCCAGGCTGGAGTCGGCGATGGCGTCCCAGCCGTCGTTGCCCAGCACGATGAAGGCGCAGTGGGCCTTGGGCTCGTCGGGGTGCTTGAAGTAGATGTGGCACTCGTCCACGGAGAACACGACTTCCATGGCTTCGGCCTCGGTGCTGACCTTCACCACTTCCTCGCCGTCGTTCACCTTGGTCACGGCGTAGCCGTGCGCCTTGGCCGTGCGGATCAGGTGGCGCACAACGCGCCGCTCTAGCGTCATTCGCTTTTCGATCTGTTGCTGGGACATGTCTCGTTCCTTCCGTCGTTGAGTTGTGCTCAATCAGCACAGTTAAATAATACAGCAAAACTCAACGCAAGGCAGAAAGTTAATTTTTAATTGTGTATCGTTTTCGCCACAGTCGTGGTGTCGGCGCAACACCCCGGCGGTTCCCAGACTTCCCAAAAGTTCCCAAGGCTTGGGAAACGGTTTGGGCGGCTGTATGTGTGTATAAGTTATTGATATATATATATCTTTATTTTTTTTTCTTTCCTTCCTCCCCTCAACTTCCCAACTTCCCACGCCTACCCCCATTCCCAGAAATCCTGATCCCCTGACCTCCTGATCTCGGGAAGTCGGGAAGTTGGGAACTTGAACCCCAAAACGGGCTGCAACCCGCGCCGTTACTGGCTTCCAGCGTTTCCCAAGGCTTGGGAAGTCTGGGAATTTCTGGGAATCGCGGGAAGTTAGTGGACGCCAACTAAAACCAGCGCCGCGACGACGCGAGATTGAGAAAAAATCGACGCCGAGCGTACAATTGGCGAATGACTCAACCCCGCCGCCGCCGCCCTGTCCAACGTTCTGAGGAAATCGAGCAGGCCAAGGTCGTGCGGTGGTCGCACCTGGTCGCTGTGCGTGCGCTCATGCCCGACTTGCGCTGGCTGCACCACAGCCCGAACGGTGGCCAGCGTGACGGCTTCACCGGTGCGCAGATGAAGGCCTTGGGCGTGAAGCCCGGGTTCCCCGACCTGATCCTGCCGGCCAGAGTCGGACAGCACCCCGGCCTGGTGATCGAGATGAAGTCGGCCACCGGCTCGACTTCGGCCACGCAAAAGGAGTGGCTGGCGCACTTCGAGGCCCAGAACTGGCAGATCCGGGTCGCCAGATCGGCCCAGGAGGCGCGAACGATCCTCTGCCAATACCTGGGCCTACCCCCAGATCAAGCGCCCGCCCTGGAGTGATGGACGTGGCCAGCACCGCCCGACAACGCGCAGCCACGCAAGCGCAGACCTACCGCATGCGCGTGCTCGCCGTCATCGAGGCCTCGCGGACACCGCTCACTGGCCAGCAGATCGCCGACGCCACTGGCTTTACCTACAAGCAGACGATTGACGCCCTCAACGCCCTCAACAACGCCGCCAAGATCGCCCGTGTCGGCCGCAAGTTCACGGCCCGCTGGTGTCGGCTGCGCACGCCTTCACCCGACGACAACCCCGCTCACGTACTGGAGCAAGCCTTTCGAGGATTCTTTCGATGACCGACATGCCGCCCGGCTATTTCGAAGCCACCACCACGCACCCCAACGAGCCATCGCTGGCCGTCATGGATCACCCGCTGTTTCCGGTGTTCGTCGCCGCCATCGAGCAGGCGATGTACGGCAAGGGCCAGCGCCACGGCGGCAACACCACGCCTTTCCTTGAGCAGCCCTGGGTGCACTACGTGAGCATGCACGGACGCGGCTTCGCCACCGGACAGGCCGCCAAGAAGCTCGAAGAAGCCGCCAGCACGCGCGAAGGCAAGGCCTTCGAGCAGGAAGTACTCGGCGCAATCGTCTACTGCGGCATGGCTGTGCTCAAAGAGCAAGGCCACGTGTGAGCCGCCGTCGAATTCCCCCCCGACCTCGACAATTCGCGCAAGCAATCCCATGAGGCCGGACATGACACCTGAGCAGCACGCAACTATCGACGCCACCATCGCATCGGTCGGCAGCAAAGCAACCTACACCGGAGCGACCACCAGCGTGCTGAGTTGGGTTCTGTCATCCGAGTTCGGCATCTTGTTCGGCATCGCGCTCGGCCTCGGCGGTTTCATCATCAATTGGTACTACAAACACAAGCAAGACCGGCGTGAACAGGCCGAACACGACCGGCGAATGGGGCTCTACGAGTGATTCCACGCAACAAAATCGCAGCGCTCTCCCTCAGTGCCGCCGCCCTGGTCGGCATCGCCTTGCACGAAGGCTACCGCGACACCGCCTACATTCCGGTGCCCGGTGACGTGCCCACCATCGGCTTTGGCACCACGCAAGGCGTCAAACCTGGCGACAAGATCACACCCCCGCAAGCCCTCGTGCGTGCCTTGGCTGACGTGCAAAAGTACGAAGGCGCGATCAAAGACTGCGTTGGCGCACCGCTGTACCAGCACGAGTACGACGCCTACACCTCACTGGCCTACAACATCGGGCCCAACGCCTTTTGCGACTCCACGCTGGTGCGACTGCTGAACCAGGAGCGCTACGAGGAAGCCTGCCAACAGATCCTGCGCTGGGACAAGTTCCGTGGCCAGCCGCTGCCGGGCCTGACCAAGCGCCGTCAACAGGAGTACGCGCAATGCCTTGGACGCTGATCCTCAACTGGCGCGTGATCGCCGCGCTTGTCGTCGCCGTCACGCTCGCCGCCACGCACTGGAAGGCCTACATCCAGGGCAAGAACGTCGTGCGCACGCAGATGCAGGCCCAGGTGCTCGCCACCGAGCAAGCCGCCCGCGCCCGTGAGCACGAACTCATTGCCGCCCGTCACCAAGCCGAGGAAGCCTATGCCGCTCTCAAACGCAGTACGCAACGCGCTGTTGCTGGCGCTCAGTCTGAACTTGGCCGCCTGCGCGACACTCTCGCCCAGCGCCAGCGTGAAGCCACCGACGACGCCCCCACCGAGCCCGGAACTCATGCAGCCGCCACCACCGAGCGGCAGCTTTTCGGGCAGTGTGCAGAAACTCTTGCAGGAGTGGCGCAACAGGCTGACCAACTCGCCGACCAGGTGAGCGGCTTGCAGTCCTACGTGCGCCACGTCTGCACGCCACCGCAATGACCGACGCAGCACCAAAGAAAGCCGCAGCCAAGAAACCGCGAGGCAAACCACTCGCCAAGGGCACGCGAAAGCTCAACGGCGGCGCACGACTGGACTCGGGCCTGACCGTCCCCCAGGAGGCCTACTGCCGCGCCCGTGCCATGGGCATGACCATGGCCGAAGCCCTGATGGCCATCGGCTCGCCGGTGACCATCGAACGCGCCCGCGACTGGGAGCGCGAGAACCCGACGATTCGCAACCGCATCAACGAACTGTCGGCCATCGCCACCAAGAACGCCATCATCAAGACCGGCCTGGACCGCGAGTGGGTGATCTCGCGCCTGATGTCCGTCGTCGAGCGCTGCATGCAGGCCGAACCCATGCGCGACAAGGAGGGCAACCCTACCGGCGAATTCCGCTTCGACTCGACCGGCGCAAACCAGGCCCTGCGCATGCTCGGCGACACCATGGGCATGTTCAAGCCCGCCGAAAAGAAGCCGGGAGACGACTATGCAGAACTCAGCGACGACGACATTGCCCGAATCGTTGCGGAGCTTGCCGCCCAAACTGGCCTTATTGAAATTGGCGCAGGAACTCAAGCGCAGGCAGGACCGCAACAAGCTATCGAGGTACAAGCCCTACCAGCGTCAGGTTGAATTCCACAGCCGAGGCGCGACACACCGCGAACGCCTGTTTCGCGCCGGTAACCAGCTGGGCAAAACCTGGTCGAGCGCCTACGAGATCGCCTACCACCTCACCGGCCTGTACCCCGACTGGTGGCAGGGCAAGCGCTGGAGTCGCGGCGTCACCGGCTGGGCGCTGGGCGAGTCCATGGAATCGACCCGCGACACCTTGCAACGCCTGGTGCTGGGACGCCCGGGCGAGTGGGGCACCGGCACGATCCCCGAGAACCTCATCATCGACGTTAAGCGGGCCCAGGGCATCGCCGATAGCGTCGATTGCGTGTTTGTGCGCCACGTCTCTGGCGGCCTCTCGCGCCTGTACTTCAAGAGCTACGAGAAGGGCCGCAGCAAACTGCAAGGCGAGACGCTGGACTTTGCCGCGCTCGACGAAGAACCGCCCATCGACATCTACACCGAAGTCCTGACGCGCACCAACGCGACCAAGGGCATCGTGTGGATCACCTTCACGCCGCTTCTAGGCATGTCCGAAGTCGTGCGCCTGTTCCTGCAAAACCCCACGCCGGACCGGTCGGACACCAACATGACCATCGACGACGTGGGCCACTACACCAAGGAGGAACGCGACCGCATCGTCGCCAGCTACCCCGAGCACGAACGCGAGGCCCGCGCCAAGGGCATTCCGATTCTGGGCAGTGGCCGGGTGTGGCCCATCGCCGAGTCGGCCATCACCGTCGAGCCGTTCACGCTGCCCGACCACTGGCCGCGCATTTGCGGCGTGGACTTCGGTATTGACCACCCCAGCGCCGGGGCCTGGCTCGCCTGGGACCGCGACACCGACACCACGTACGTGTACGACGCCTACCGCGAGTCCAACATGACGCCCGCTGACCTGGTGCCGCTCATCAAGCAGCGCGGCGACTGGGTGCCCGTGTCGTGGCCTGCCGACGGCCTGCAACGCAGCAAGGGCGACGGCATCCAGTTGGCCGACCAGTACCGCAGCCACGGCGCAAACATGCTGCACGAGTACGCGCAGCTGCCCGAGACAGGCGACGAGGACGGCAAGAAAACCAGCCGCGTGAGCGTGGAAGCCGGTGTGCTGGCCATGTACGAGGACATGAAGGCCGGCAAGTTCAAGGTGTTTTCCAGCATGACCGCGTGGTTCGAGGAATTCAGGCTCTACCACCGCAAGGACGGCCAGATCGTCAAGCTGCAAGACGACTTGCTCTCAGCCACGCGCTACGCCTACGTCATGCGCCGCTATGCCGCGCTGCCTCCCGAACCGTCCAAGACGGCCATGGACCCGCGCCGCAACTTCGACTGGCGTGCGGGCTGATGTCAACGGCAGGAAAACAGCACTTCGGACTCCGGCCAGCGACCAAACGGGCCCGCCGGGATCTCCTTGCTGTGCACGACCTTCACGGCCTTGCCCTGGCGTGCGCAGTGACTGTCGGCCTCCTGGATGGCTGCCGCCTTGAGAGCATCCGTCGTCACCCAGGCACCCGCGCCCTGGTGCGTGACAGTGAACAGGCCTTCGCCGCGCGGCACGACTCCCGTGGTGGGTGTGGCGCAACCGGCCAACAGGGCGACGCCAAGCGTCAGAGCGATGTGTTTCATGGTGATTCCTTTGAAGTCTGGCCGACCGTCGAATTGCGATCCAGCACCCACAATAGTTTAGGCAAAAAGCACATCCGGGATTCCTCATGCCAATTGGCGACATTCAACTGACCACGGCGGCCATTGAAGCCTCACCGGCCCAAGCTGGCGGTTTCATGGCGGCCAATGCGCCTCGCGCTCGTGCCGATGTCGTCGTGGGCGAGCAGCCCACCGACACCGGCGTGCCCGAAGATCTCAACAACTCGGCCTTGCCCCGCGATCAGGTCGAGATGTTCCTGCGCGAGATCAAGCACCAACCCCACTGGCGACGCGAAGCCGACCGCGCCGCCGACTACTACGACGGCAACCAGCTGACCGCCGAAACCGTCGAAAAGCTCAAGGAGCGCGGCCAGCCGCCCCTCATCACCAACCTCATCAAGCCCACCGTGGACACGGTGCTGGGCATGGAGGCCAAGACGCGCAGCGACTGGCGCGTGCGTCCCGAGGACGACGACCAGTGCCCCGACGAGTTGGCCGAAGGCCTGTCGGTCAAGCTCAAGCACGCCGAGATCGAGTCCCGCGCCGACCGCGCGGTGTCCGACGCCTACGCCGCCCAGATCAAGGCCGGGCTGGGCTGGGTCGAAGTCGCCCGTGAGCACGACCCGTTCAAGTGCCCGTACCGCGTCAAGTACGTGCACCGCCGCGAGATCTTCTGGGACTGGCGGGCCGAATCGCCTGACCTGTGCGACGCCCGCTACCTGATTCGCCGCCGCTGGCTCGAACTGGAGCACGCCATCGCGCTCATGCCCCAGTACGCCACGCTGTTTCGCATGCTCACCGGCGGCTGGGCAGGCTTCGATCCACTCATCGAAACCGACACCAAGCTCGTGCAGTCCTGGGAAATCGAGCGCGACACCCGCATGTCAGCCGAGGACTGGCGCGACATGGAGCGCCTGCGCGTGTGCCTGTACGAAATCTGGTACCGCAAGTGGGTGCGCGGCTTCGTGCTCACGCTGCCCAACGGCACGAGCCTGGAAGCCGACTTCAACAACCCGCGCCACAACGAGGCCATCGTCGCGGGCATCGCCAAGATCAAGCAGGCCACGTTCCAGAAGGTGCGATTGGCCTGGTACTGCGGCCCGCACTTCCTCTACGACGTGCCCAGCCCGTACAAGCACAACATGTTCCCCTACGTGCCGTTCTTCGGCCACCGCGAGGACTTGACCGGCGTGCCCTACGGCCTGATCCGCGCCATGATCTCGCCCCAGGACGAGATCAACGCCCGCAAGTCGAAGATGCTGTGGTCGCTCAACAGCCGCCGTGTCGTCACCGACAGCGACGCCGTGCTCGATCACGGCAAGGCCGCCGCCGAAGTCGCACGCCCCGACGCCTACATCATCCTCAACGCCAACCGCAAGCCGCAATCCGCGTTCAAAGTGGACCCGGGCGGCGAACTCGCTGCCCAGCAATACCAGGCGATGCAGGAGGCCAAGCAAGAGATTGCCGAGTCCTCGGGCATCCACAAGGCCATGCAGGGCCAGACCTCGGGCGCAACGTCGGGCCTGGCCATCAACTCGCTGGTCGAGCAAGGCCTCAACACCCTGGCCGAGATCAACGACAACTTCCGCTACTCGCGCCGCCTGGTGGGCGAGATGCTGTTCGAGTTGGTCAAACAAAACCTGCTGCAAGGCCCGTCCAAGGTCACCATCGGCGAGGGCAAGTCCAAGCGCGTCATCCCCATCAACGTGCCGGTGCGCGACCCCCAGACCGGCCAGCCGGTGATCGTCAACGACCTGGCCGCCGTCAAAGCCAAGATCGTGCTCGACGACATCCCGAGCACGCCGACCTACCGCATGCAGCAGCTGCAAATGCTCACCGAGATCACCAAGTCGCTGCCGCCGCAGTTGCAGGGCTTTGTCATCGACTTCGTGATCGAGGCCACCGACATGCCGCGTCGCCACGAGTTGGCCGACCGCCTGCGTGCCGCCGTGGGCATCCAAGACCCCGAGCAGCAAGAAGCCGCCGCGCAGGCCCAGCAAGAGGCCCAGGCCATGCAGCAAGACATGGCCAACAAGACCTTCGTGCTCGAAGCCGCCGAGCGTGCGGCCCGCATCCGCAAGCTCAACGCCGAGGCCGAAAAGGTGCTCGCCGACATGCGCAATCAGCCCGTCATGCAGGTGGTCAACACGCCCAAGATCGGCGTGCAGGCCCCGGCCATCGCCTAGCAGTTGTCTCCGGGGTCGAAAGATCCCCTTGGGCCCGCTTCGGCGGGCCTTTTTTCTGGGGCCTGCGCCAGCACACACAGTCGAATTGCTCGCCGTGCGAAATACTCGACTCGCCTGAAACACCGTTTTCCCCGCCATGGGTCATTGGTACGGCGTTTCGGGAGTCCCGCAACCAACGCGATATGTGGAGTGAAGCAAATGGCAGGTATCGACATTGATTTGAACAACGTTCCGAGCGACCCCGAGGCGCTG
>JACCDG011996391.1_pt1 | contig 61108 bp, 59 predicted proteins | sample 7442471 | NCBI WGS metagenome assembly JACCDG01 (sample SAMN15323444, study PRJNA562643) | freshwater metagenome | isolation source: river surface water | place: USA:Blue River Watershed | collected 2017-08-17 | reverse complement strand
TAACATTTGCTTGTAACAAATGCATGCGCACGTGATAATAAACATACGAAGACATTCTCTCTCGATTAGTTCTTTCACTGAGAAGTCTTAGCGGTCGATCCATTACTCGGAATCACCTTTAAGCAAAAACTTATGGTTGCAAAAAAGAAAACAGTAAAGAAGGCTGCCCCAAAGAAGGTAGCTAAGAAAGCTGTTAAGAAGACTGTAAAGAAGGTGGCGAAGAAAGTAGTCAAGAAAGCTGCTAAGAAAGTAGTTAAGAAGACTGCAAAGAAGGCCACAAAAAAAGCAGCACCACGCAAGAAGAAATAAATCGTATCAAGATTCGAAAGATTCAAGATACGCGACACTTGCGTGTACGTCTCATCGATTAAGCTATAGCCACGTGCTATGGCTTTTTCGTTTGAGTATCTACTTGACGAGAGTGCCGATTTTTACCCCGAGCCCTTGTGGTCCTGTGAGAGAGGGCTTTTTGTGCTATTATTGCCCGGTTATGTCATTTCTCGATAAATTTTTCGGTCCTTCCTACGCAAAGGAATTAAAAGCGATTCAGCCACTTATTAATGAAATTAACGGTCTGGAAGAGCGGTATACCGGTATGTCTGATGCCGAGCTTATTGCAGCTGTGGTTGCAGAGAAGGATCGGCACCGAACCAACGGGGTACCACTCGACGATATTCTTCCGCAGGTAGCGGCACTCACGCGCGAAGCGGCGAAGCGCACACTTGGGTTGCGTCATTATGACGTGCAGCTTGTTGGCGGCATTTTGCTCCATCGTGGCCGCATTACAGAAATGCGAACTGGTGAAGGTAAGACACTCGTGGCAACTCTCCCTGCGGCACTCAATGCACTCAGTGGACGTGGAGTGCATGTCGTAACGGTCAATGACTACTTGGCGCGTCGCGATGCTGTCTGGATGGGGCAGGTGTACGCAGCACTCGGACTGTCGGTGGCGGTTATTAATCACAACACCTCGTACCTTTACGATGCGGGCCACAAGGAAGTAGATGAGGAACGTGATGAACATGGATCTTTTAAAGTGTTTTACGAATTTCTCCGTCCATGTACTCGACAAGAAGCGTACGCCGCCGACATTACCTATGGTACCAACAGTGAGTTTGGGTTTGATTTCTTGCGAGACAATATCGAGTTTGAAGAAAAAAAATTACGGCAGCGGGATCACTACTTTGCGATTGTTGACGAAATTGACTCTATTTTAATTGACGAGGCACGGACGCCACTTATTATTTCTGCACCTGCCGCGCAAGGAGAAAATCTCTACGAGACGTTTGCATCGATTGCGCGACAACTCCATGAAGGTGAGCACTACGAACTCGATGAAAAGCTCAAGGCAGCAACACTCACTGATGCAGGTGTTGAGGCCGCTGAGAAGATGCTCGGTATTGAAAATATTTATACCGATCGTGGCATTAAGTATGTGCACCATCTCGAGACCGCAGTGCGGGCGAAGGGGCTCTACACAAAAGACAAGGAGTACGTAGTTCGTGACGGTGAGGTTGTAATCGTTGATGAGTTTACCGGCCGTCTCCAACCAGGTCGTCGCTGGAGTGATGGACTGCACCAAGCAGTTGAGGCAAAGGAGGGGGTAGCCATTCAAAAGGAATCTAAAACGTACGCACAGATTACCTACCAGAACTACTTTAAGATGTACGAGAAGTTGGCTGGTATGACGGGTACAGCACTCACATCGCAAGAAGAGTTTTACTCGGTGTATGGCCTAGACGTAATTCCGGTGCCAACGAATAGGCCAGTACAGCGAAAAGATAATCACGACCTTATTTTCCAAACGACTAAAGGAAAGTACACGGCAGTGATTCGCAAAGTAAAGGAGGTGCAAGCAACCGGACAACCAGTTCTTATCGGTACCGCGTCAATTGAAACCAACGAGGTACTTTCAGCGGCGTTAACCGCAGCCGGCGTGCCCCATGAAATGTTGAATGCGAAGAACCACGAGCGAGAAGGAGAGATTATCGCTAACGCAGGACGCAAGGGTAAAGTAACGCTCGCGACGAACATGGCAGGTCGTGGCGTCGACATTAAGCTCGGTGGCGTTGACGCAACGCCAGAGGTGGCAGAAGAAGTTCGCCAACTCGGTGGTCTCTTCGTGTTGGGTACCGAGCGACATGAAGCGCGCCGAATCGATAATCAGCTCCGTGGTCGTTCAGGTCGTCAGGGTGACCCAGGTGAGACCCTCTTTATGGTGTCGATGGAAGATCAGCTCATGCGAGTGTTTGGTGGTGAGCGAATTAAGTCGCTCATGGGAAGCTTCGGTATTCCTGAGGATGAGCCAATTCAAAACGGCATGATTAGTCGACAGCTTGAGAGCGCGCAGTCACGAATTGAAGGCTTCCACTTTGATGCGCGTAAGCAAGTGCTCGCATACGATAATGTGCAAAATCAGCAGCGTAAGGCTGTCTATGAGCGACGCGTGAAGCTGCTCAAGGGAGACAAAGGAGAGATAGCTGCGGTGCTTGGTGAAATTACTGCGCTCGCGCCTGAGCTGGCACCAGTCATTACTGCTAAGGAGGCTGAGTTCGGTACCGATGTATGGACAGATATGGTACAAAAGCTTACGCTCCAGATGATTGATATTCTTTGGGTAGAGCACCTTGAGGTAATGCAGTACACACGTTCGAGTGTTAACCTCCGCGCGTACGGACAGAAAGATCCGCTTCTTGAGTATCGTAAGGAAGGGTCACGCCTATTTAAGGAAATGCAGCAAGCGGTCTTGGAACGTATGGCTGATATTTTGCCGCAGCTGCAACCACAAGCGCTTGAGCGTGAAGAAGAGGCTCTTCGAAAGGAGCGCATTGCGGCTCAAGAGGTTCGTGATGGTGCGAAAGCGGGCGTGCAGAAGCAAGAGCCGCGTACCAGCGATGTAGCAGCAGGACGAAACGATGTGGTGACAATTGTGAAAGGGGGAGAGACGCAGACGTTGAAATACAAGAAGGCTGAGCCGCTGCTGGCAGAGGGGTGGACGCTCGTGAAGTAGCGAAATAGGGAAGTGCAAAAAACAGCAACAGGGGACATCCGATGTCCCCTGTTGCTGTTTTGAGCATGGAAGTATGTTGGTTGAATGGTTGCATAGGTAAAAGGTAAAACCGTTTCGTGGGGCTAGGTATAGCTACTTCATTGACATTTACTTAAAAATAACGTACCGTAACCAAATGGTAACTCTACTTACTCGAATTTTATTGGGAGCCCTCGCGCTACTCTTGGTTGCTGAGGTTGTACCGGGTGTCAGTATTGATGGTCTGTACCCAGCGCTCATTGCTGCAGTTATCTTGGGAATCTTCAATGCTGTCGTGAAGCCGGTTTTGGTTATTCTGACCCTCCCGATTACAATCCTCACGCTGGGCCTCTTCATTTTTGTGATTAATGCACTGCTGTTTATGTTTGCTGCTTCATTTATTGATGGTTTTGCGGTCAGTGGCTTTCTCGCTGCACTCGTAGGTTCACTCCTAGTGTCGGTTGTAACCACAATTGGAAACAAGTTTATCGCGTAAGGTTAGTATTATGTTTGTTGATGAATTAGAAATTTACGCGAAAGCGGGTGACGGAGGCGACGGCGTTGTTCGCTGGCGACATGAAAAGTTCCGACCGATGGCTGGTCCAGCGGGAGGTGACGGCGGTAACGGCGGCGATGTGTACGTCCGGGCAGTTCGTGATCTCAATAAGCTCGCCAAGTACACCGGTGATAAAAATTTTATTGCAGACAATGGTGGCACTGGACGTTCACTGAGTCAATTTGGAAAGAATAGTGAAGATTTGTATATCGATATTCCGGTTGGTTCACGGGTGACTGATATTGACCGTGAACGTTCGTTTGAAATGACAAAGGAAGGAGAGACGGTACTTATCTTAAAAGGTGGTCAAGGAGGCTACGGCAACGAGCACTTTAAGAGTGCAACTAATCGTTCACCAGAAGAATCAACTAAGGGAAAGCTCGGAGAAGAAGGGACCTTCAAGATTGAAGTTTTATTGATGGCCGATGTGGGGTTGGTAGGGTTGCCAAATGCTGGTAAATCGACCCTGTTGAATACCTACACCAATGCGCACTCTGCGATTGGCGCCTATCCCTTTACGACGTTGGAACCGCACTTGGGGGTAATTCAGGGCTACGTGCTCGCCGATATTCCAGGCTTGATTGAAGGTGCTGCTGACGGCAAGGGGCTCGGTCATAAATTCCTCCGCCATATTGAGCGAACCGCTATGGTGCTGCACTTAGTGTCACTTGAGAACGAGGACCCAATGGCTGCCTATGAAGAAATTCGCCACGAACTTTCAAAGTATAGCCAAGATATTGCCTCTAAAACTGAGTGGATTGTCTTAACAAAGACTGACACCCGTTCCACTGAAGAAGTGGCTGCCTTCAAAGCGCAATTTGAAAAGCTAGGCAAGCCAGTCTTTGCTATTTCAGCACCACTTGAAGACGGCACCAAAGAACTGGGTGATGCGCTTGTGAAGCATCTCCGAAGCCGGTAGTATAGTGCCCATGAGCGAATATACGACGACGGTGGGTCTTGAAATCCACGCTGAACTCAAAACCAACAGCAAGATGTTCTGTGGGTGCAAAAATGACCCACACAGCGCAACACCGAACACACACGTGTGTCCAGTGTGTATGGCCCATCCCGGCACACTCCCGACGGTGAATGAACGGGCGGTTGAGCTGGTCCTTATGGTAGGTAAGGCGATTGGTGGAACACTAGCTGATTTCAGTGAGTTTGATCGAAAGAATTACTTCTACCCCGATATTCCAAAGGCCTACCAGATTAGTCAGTACCAGTATCCACTCGTGAAAGGTGGCGAACTTGGTGGGGTCAAGATTACCCGTATTCATTTGGAGGAAGACACGGCGCGAAGTCAGCACGAAGGCGAAAAGAGTTTCGTTGACTTTAATCGTGCCGGTGTTCCTTTGATGGAGCTCGTAACCGAGCCGGTTATTCATACTGCGGAACAAGCTGGCGCATTTGCTCGTGAGCTGCAACTTCTCCTGCGTACCCTCGGTGCATCTGATGCAAATATGGAGCGCGGCGAGATGCGTGTTGAAGTCAACTTGTCAGTGAGTAAAACTGATACCTTCGGCACGAAGGTTGAAGTTAAAAACATCAACTCGTTCAAGGCGGCAGAAGCAGCGATTGTTTTTGAAACAAAGCGGCACATTGAGACACTCGAGGCAGGAGGTACTATCATTCAGGAAACACGCGGCTGGGATGAAAATAAAGGCAAGACGTTCAGCCAGCGCATCAAGGAAACCGCTGACGATTACCGCTATTTCCCCGATCCAGATATTCCTAAGCTCCTGCGGAGTGATCGACCTGATTGGAGTGACGCAGCTCTCGAGGCGGCACTGCCTGAAACACCGGAGAAAAAACGTATTCGCTATGCAGCCCTGGGACTTCCGTCTGATCAGATTGAAATCATCATCAGTGATGTTGCGCGCGAAGCTTTTTTTGCGGCAGCAGTGGGAGATGATTCTTACGAAAAACTCACCAAGACGTTAGCTAACTACTTTATCACTGACGTACTGGCGCACCTTGAATCAGGTGAGCGAGTGCTCGATAGGGCGCATGCGCTAGCGTTTCGTGCACTCGGGGCACTTGTCTTAGAGGGGCATATTAACTCACGAGTAGCCAAAGATCTCATGGTTGAAGTAGTCTTTGATGGCGCTGACGCCAAAGCACTCGCAGAAGCTCGCGGACTCGTGCAGCGCTCTAACGCTGACGAACTCATTCCTATTATTGACGAAATTCTCGCTGCGAACCCTACGGTTGTCGCTGAGCTAAAGGCGGGTAAAGACGCAGTACTCCAGTTCTTAGTTGGGCAGGGAATGAAGGCAACGAAAGGTTCTGCTAACCCAGGAATGTTGGCGGAGATTATCAAGCAGCGAATCGGTTAGAAACCTTGATAAAAGTTATTGTCATACTACGATAGTAGGACTTTCATACATATAACCACACCAGCCACAGAAGTGCCTGGTGTGGTTTTGGTTAGGGCGGTATACTGGGGCTACGTAATATGGGTCAGGAGACACGTAGTTTTGTTCGTGTAGGAGGTGGAACTGCTTCAGCAAAATATGCTGAGCATTTTTACCGTCGTATTCCAATCACGAAAGCTTCCTATGAGACTGATGCTGGAGATTTGCTCCCGAAGCCAAAAAAAATTGGCCGAGTTGCGGTGGGTCTAGCCGAGGCTGAGAAGGTCCGCATTGCGTCAAGTGATGGAGGCACTGCACGCTATGAAGCAACTCCGCTCCCGGTGATTCAGTTTCGAGGCAAACTCTCAATTGGTGAAGTGCCAGATGTGCCAGTTGAAGCGGTGGCCGAAAACGCAGTGGTTCCCGAAGCTTCCGTGGCCGAAGCGGCAAAGCCAGCTGCCACAAAAGAAGCGGACGCAGAAGTTGCTGCTTTAACCGACGATGCAGTTGCTCCAGGTAAAGATGCGCACGGTGTGTACCACATACCGGTCGTTCACAAGAAAGGACGAAAGACACTCAATGCCTACACGAAGCACGAAAAGGAAACCTTAGTTCCTTTGAGTAATCCTGACGGCATTATTGGTATGCAGCGAGAGCGCATAACAGACCGAAACCCGCGTGGGACAACTATTAAAGTAGATGCACGAATGGTCGATAGTCGTTCGCTAGTTTCTCCGTGGGTGATTGTCGTATCGGGCCTCACTGCCTCCATTATTGCGGTCGGCCTGGTGAGTGTAACTAATTCAGTTGCAGTAACGGCTGATGCGAGTGGCGAGACGTACAGTCTCACGCCACTGGTAGAGCTGGTCAACTTGATAAAAATGCAGCTCACTGCCTTGCTTGTCCACAGTTTTTAAGCTTACGCAGCGCTTTTAAGTGCACTTCAGCTACAATAGAGCTACGGTATGCTTGAGTCACTCGATATAAACGGGCGGTTGTATGTAGCGAGTGATCGAGCGGCTTTGGTCGTGGGGTACCACGTGTCCTATGTCGAGCGGCTGGCTCGAGGTAAATGGATTGATGCATCCTTTGTGCAGGGTCAATGTTTTGTAGATATTGCTTCACTCCAGGCGTTTATAGCGGCTTCAGAGCATGATGCCACGATGCAGCTTCGTAACGTAGCACTTCGTGAACGAGCTGAGACAGCCTGGCGTGAGTACGAAGAACGAACAGGGCAACTTCGAGAGCCCGCACAGGCCTGGTTTGTTGTTGGTCAGGTAGGGATTGTGACAATGTGCGGATGTATTCTTGCGATTGTTTCGTTTGCAGCTTTTCAGGCTGAGGTGACGTGGGCAGATATTGGTGACGGGTTATCACAAACTGCGTCTGTGTTACGTGAGCGCGTAGTTACCCCAGCAGCGGTGATTGAGTGGTTTGAAGTATCTGACTAGCACTTCTATGTTTTATTTTTCTTCGCGTAATCAGCTGACGGTCCACTGGCGTTGGCTCGTGGTGGTGGGGGTGGTGTACGCTCTCCTGGCTGGTTCTGGGGTGCAGGCAAATTCAGAGCTACCGATTGCTACGACAATTCCGCTGGCAGGCACTCCTGGATCTCCAGGTATGGTGGTTCGCTACAATGACGAGCGTGCTACGTATACGTTAACTGAAGCAGCGTTTGATACAGCCGTCTATGGGGTAGTAGGTGAGCGTCCAGCAATTGTTTTTGTGACAGCCAGCAATACAACACCGATTGTAACGCAGGGAGTCAGTGGCGTACTGGTGGATGCGGGTCAGAATGGTGCCATTGTTCGTGGTGATTTACTCACAACGAGCCCAGTGGCTGGAGTAGCCATGCGGGCTGATCTTGAGACAATGGCGGTATTTGCGGTTGCGCTAGAGGATTTAGCAGCTGGACAGGGGATTATTCAAGCAGAGGTGGGGGTAGAAGCAGCGATGGCAGCACAACAGTCTCGTCAGGCAGCAGTTGCTGAAGCACGTGAGGCAAAAGAAGCGACCTCATTGCCGCGCATTTTAGTGGCCGTGATTATCACACTCGGTGCACTCGGTTTCTTGCTCTACAGTTTCCGCTCAATACTGAGCTCAAGCGTACTCTCAATTGGACGCAATCCGCGCGCGCGAAAGTCGGTTGTCTGGATTGCAGCTGGCAGCTTAATCATGGTGCTGCTATTGGTAATTGTTGTTATCTTTGTCGCCATCGGCGTCCTCGTGCTCCCTATATAAATAATATGAAATATTAAATAGAGAAAATAAAAAAGTATATATTTAATATTTTATTTCTAATTTTTAATTTCTTTAGGGCTGTGCGTAGAAAAGCTTGTAGCTCCTTGCTTCCTACGTTACGATTAGACGAGTTACACTATGAACATCCCTCTCTCAATTGAACTTCTTGCTGGAATTTTAGGTGGCCTTATTGTATCGATGTTGGTCATGCTTTTTCTCCAGGTCCGAAGCAGCTTAATGGTAAACCGGATTGCGGCGCCAGCCTACGAATTTGTGCAGCACCAGGCGGAAGAAGAGGCTGAGGGAATTATAGCCGAGGCAAAGCGCAAGGCAGATGCCATTATCGCCAGTGCTGAAACTGAACATACACAGATTCTAGCTGCCTATACCCAGCACGCCGCAGAGCTGCAGAGTGCCTACCAGGAAAATCTCAAGCAGCACGCTGAAATGCTGACACAGAAAATGAACGGCGCTATTGCGGTCCATTTAGAAAAGCTTGAAAGTATTGGTGATCAGTCACTTGATGCCCTTGAGGCTGGACGAGAAAAACTCAATACCCGCTTTATGGGGGTACTCGATTCGTTTACCGCAACAGAGAAGCAGGTTGATGCAGCTGCCCAGGCCTCACTCAGTACAATGAGTCGCGTGATTGAGAATGCCTCGAGTACACTCACAAACGCACTAGCTACACAAGACATGATGGTGAAGACGAAGCTCGATGAGCACACAAAAGCAGCCTTGGTTGCACTCGATGGAGAAATCTTGGCGTACAAAAAAGCGCGGTTGCACCTCCTTGATACGCATATCAACAACATCGTCGAGTCAGTCACAAAGAAAGTGCTTCAGAAGCAACTCACCATTACTGACCATGCTGAATTGGCGCGCGATGCACTCGCGGTCGCTAAGCGCGAAAACATTTTGTAATACGCTATGGATTCACTTAAGGCAGCTTTACTCAGTAATACTTTTTCGGTTGAAGCGGCTAAGCGCCGGATTGGTCTTTTGCAGCGAGTTTTGGAATCACTTTTTTATACAAAAGCTGAAGGTGATGCAACGCCTGAGGAGCGATACAGCGCTGCGTTGGCCGTTGAAGCGACGCCAGAAGACCATACCGCTGTTGCGCTGTGGGGTACTGCGTGGCTTACGGCATTTTCAGAGCAGACATTCCATACCAACATAGCGGAGCTGCATACTTGGCTTGAGGGGCTCCCGCGAGTGACGGTGTACGTACCCGCAGTCCTCGATGCAGATGGAGAGGAGACCATGGGGGAGTGGTGCCGCAAAGAGTTATCACCAAACCATATGCTCGATTTTGAGATAGATGCCATGACGCTTGGTGGCTGTGCGGTCATTTCCGGCGGGAAGTTGTACGATTATTCCTTCACGCCAAGGTTGCGAAAAATGCCAGAGGTAATCCGTGAGGTACTCGATAGCTATGCAACCTAGTACTCGGATACAGGAGGTTGGTATCGTTGTTAAAGCAAAGCGGTACCTGCTCACGATTGAGGGGCTCCCTTCGGCGCGCGTAAATGATTTGCTTATCGATCAAAAGGGTCGGCGGGCTATTGTGCGTGCGCTTGGGGACGCCCATGTGTTTGCCTTGGCGCTCTCTGACGCAGCTCAGCCCGGTGATCGCTACCAGTACCTGGCCGACGATAACCATTATTCGGTTGGTAATCACCTCTTTGGACGAATTATTGATGTCTTGGGGCAACCCATCGATAATAAAGGTTCCTTTCCACCTGCCAATGTGCGCTTTGCACTTGAGGGTGATGCTCCGGGGATTGAGGTGCGGCAGCCAATTCATGAGCAGCTCATTACGGGCGTGACCATGGTTGATACGCTGATTCCAATTGCGAAAGGGCAGCGTCAGCTGGTTTTTGGACCAATGCGGAGTGGTAAGAGTACCTTTTTAACTGAAGTAGTTCAGGCACAAGCCAGTCTTGGGACGGTTTGTATTTATACCGTTATTGGAAAGCCTATTAATGGCCTGCGCAAAATTACTGACACCATTATTGGGAAGGCCCGCCCGGGGAGTAAAAACATAGTTATTTCGGCACTCTCCGATGAGCCAGCCTCCATGATTTCGCTCGCACCATCGATTGCTTTTTTGCTCGCGGAGCACTTTGCTCGCCTCGGTGAGCATGTCCTCGTCGTCCTCGATGACCTTGATGCGCACGCAAAGTACCTGCGCGAGATCGCTCTCCTTGAGGGCCGTTTACCAAGTACAGAGTCATATCCTGGTGATATTTTCTACCAGCATGCCCACTTGATGGAGCGCTCGGGTCACTTTAGTGAAGAACTTGGCGGCGGTTCAATCACCGCACTGCCGGTCATTCAAACAGACGTCCGTAATTTCTCAGACTTGATTCCAACCAACGTCATGGCGTGTACCGACGGACACTTGTCATTTGTCCCTGGACTCCGCGCTGAGGGTATTTACCCGTCCATCAGTATTGAGCAGTCGGTAACTCGTGTCGGGCGGCAATCCCAGCGTACGCTCCAGAAGCAGGTGACTAGACACACGCAGATGCTCTTAGGTTCATACCGAACACAGCTCGAGTACGCAAAGTTTAGTGCTGACTTAAGTGAGCAGACGAAAGAGGTCCTTCGTCGTGGAGGGATTATTGAGGCGTTGCTGCAGCAGCCCGTCTTTGAGGGGCGTACCCCAGCGGCACAGGTGCTTCTCATGGCGCTAGTGTTTTCTGAATTCTTTTCTGGCTACACCGTTGATTTTGTGACCAAGCTTCGACCGAAGTTGGTAAAAATGGTGACCGAGCACCCTGAGCTCGAACCCTTGCGGCAAATGGTGTACAACGACGCCATTGACTGGCAGACCTTCCTGACAACCGTAAAAGCACACCATAACATCATGCAAACGTATGTCAGCAGTACGTGATCTTCAGGAGGAGCTAGAGCAGACTGAAACGGCGCAATTTGTGACGACTATGTTGCGTGATATTAGTGCGACCCGCCTTCAGTCTATTCGTGCTATTTTTGAGGCCAATCGTGCGTACTACACTGAGCTTCACCAGCTCATGGCAATGGTACAGGCCTACGCAGCAACGGCAGGAATACAACTTGACGATACCGAGTTTGGGCGCGGTCGGGTGTTTGTTGCCATTACGTCGAACAAGCGTTTTTATGGACAGCTCAATCAGTTGGTTATAAAAGAGTTTGTGCGTAACCTGCAAGTGTACCCGCGGGCGCAGGGGATTGTGATTGGTCAAACGGGTCAGCAAATTCTTGAACGGCTGCGCGTGGCGCGTAAGGTGACCACCTTTTCATTCGCTGCTGATACTCCCACCCATGACGAAATGACGAGTGTGATTACTGCGCTCCACCCGTATAATGAAGTAATGATTTGCCATCCAACATTTATCAATTCGTTTCGCCAAGAACCAGTGGTAACCGATATTACGCATGAGCCAAAGCAGACAGCAGGTCAGGTGATTCCGGTTGAGTATATTTGCGAACCAGACATCAAGGCGTTGCTTGAGTTTTTCCGTACCCAGATTCGCTTTGTTCTTTTTGATCGCGTTATGCTTGAAACGCGCGTGGCGCTTACCGGGGCTCGCCTCATGAAAATGCAGCGCGCCCGTGAGCGGGCGAAGGAGCTGGTAAAAAGCCAGCGCCAGGAAATCCATAAAGTGATGAGTACGGCTGAGAGTATGCGACTCTTGGAAACATTTACCGGCTTTCGCTCAGATAGAACCATATGAGTAAGAAAGCTACGAATCAGCCGATTGTTGTTGCACCGGTAGTGCCGGTGGATATTGCAGTCTCTGTTGAGGCAACGCCGGTGCCGACAGAAGCGGTTGCAGTTGAGCCGCGCCCAGTCGCTCACGATGCCAACATGATGGTGGGTCGAGTTCGTGGCGTACTCGGACAGATTGTGCGCATTAATTGTGATGGCCCGTATCGACCAGCCCTGCGAGAACTTCTTACGGCTGTTTCAGATACGCAGATACGCATGGAGGCGTACGCCTACGAAAACCCAGAGACCTTGTACTGCTTGCTCCTTTCTGAGGTAGATAAAATTGAGCGTGACCTAGAAATTATTTCAACCGGAAGTGAGATTACCGTACCGGTAGGGCAGGCGGTCCTCGGGCGGGTAATTGACCTCTATGGAGATGTCATTGATGGCGGTCCGGCACTGCCGGCCATGACGCGGCAAACTGTGTACCAGCACCACACCATGTCCAAGGGTGCGAGCGTGGTCCGTCCTACTGAAGTACTCGAAACAGGCATTAAGATCATTGACTTCTTCTCACCACTCCTGAGGGGAGGAAAAATGGCGCTGGTTGGAGGTGCGGGTGTAGGTAAGACCACACTCCAGGAAGAGATTCTCCGTAATGTGGTATACGAAGGTACCGGTGTTTCGGTGTTTGCTGGTATTGGTGAACGTATTCGTGAAGGTCATGCACTTTGGAAATCACTGAAGGACCATAACGTGCTCGATCGCACTGCGTTGATTTTTGGTCACATCAACAAAAACGCGGCGGTGCGCGCACTAACAGCAGCTTCGGCCGCAACGCTCGTAGAGCACTTCCGTGACCACGAGAAGCAAGACGTACTATTTTTCGTGGATAACGTATTTCGCTTCTTGCAAGCCGGCAGTGAGCTTTCAACCTTGCTCTCTGAGCTTCCGTCCGAGTACGGCTATCAGCCAACGCTGCAGTCCGATATTGCTCAGTTTGAAAACCGTTTGTATTCAACGACCGATGCATTCGTGACGTCGGTGCAGACAGTGTACGTACCGGCCGATGAGTTTGGAAACCCGGCGGTAGCGGTAACAATGCCGCATATGGATGCGGTGGTTGTTCTCTCGCGCGAGCTTACGTACGAAGGGCGCTATCCAGCGGTTGATCCGTTCTACTCAACATCATCGGCGCTAAATCCAACCGCGGTGGGGGAGGAGCACTACAACGCAGCCACAGAGGCGATTGAAGTACTAAACCAGTATAAGCAGCTGGCACGTATTGTATCGATTGTGGGAGAGGAAGAGCTCTCGGAAGAAAACCGACTTCGCTACTCACGCGCCCAAAAGCTCCTCAACTACATGACACAGAGCTTTATCTCAACCGAGACTGAGACAGGTCGCCCAGGCGTGAAGGTTCCGCGCGCGACAGTCGTTCGTGACGTGGCGGCTATATTGGCTGGTGCGGTTGACACGGTACCAGCTGAGCAGTTTTTCTATATTGATGACCTCGTTACCTCTGGGTTATGGCGAGTGTAATAGTCTATGTCTGATACGTTTACGGTACAAATATTGAGTCCTCAAAGCGTCGTCTGGGAAGGGCAAGTAATTGCGCTAGAATCGGAGAATGTCGAGGGTGAGTTTTCTATACTACCCGATCATGCACGTTTTATGACCATTATCGGTAAGGTACCCATTTTGGCAGTGCTGCCAAACGAAAAGGTTGAGACATTTTCATTTCCTCAGGCAGTTCTATTCTTTGCTGATAATGTCGCCAAAATCTACACACAGCCCGAACTGGTTTCTACTGAAAACTGAGGTTGTACCCCGGTGATAAGCCACATTTTGACCAAATCGCTATGCTACGATTAAGCTAACTGGGTGAAGCCCAGCATCATTTTCGTATGCAGATTATTCGTGCAAAAACTACTACCTCTCTACTCAGGCATGGGTATACTAGAGGCTATTTAGTGAAGCTCAGTATTGCTATTTTAATGATGCTCGTGTTTATGTTTGCACCACTTGCTGCTACAGAGGCGGCCGGTGACGATGTGTCACCGTGGTGGTCACGGATGAGTGCACAGTTTGAAAAAGTTTGGTCTATTGCGTACACGACGGCAGGGAAGATTTTTTCTGGCGAAGCACTGCAAGTGGCGCAGCTTGGTAGCTCCAACAATGAATTGGTTTCGCCTACCGATACTGTAGCGCAAAGGGGTAGTTCATACGTGCCAACCGCCACGAGTGAGCAGGGTACACTCGTTATCAATGCGCCGTTATTTATTGATACCAATCTCCGTATCAGTGGTTTGGCGACGCTATCGACGACGACTATTTTAGGATTGCTGACCATTGATGCACTTGAGACGAATACACTTACTACAGTTGGCGCAGCAACGTTTGGCTCCTACAGCACGCTCGGTAGCGCTACCGTGGCGGGATCGCTGGTCGTTGGAGGTGGCATCACCACCAATGGTGCAGATATTGACCTGGAAGGTGGAAGTATTTTTGCGAGCAATATAGTCAATACCGTTACCGCTGGCGATAACATCAGTATTACCGGCACTCAAAATAATCCAGTTATCTCAGTTGACCTCGAAGATCTTGAGGTGGTGACGAGTCTTAATGGTGAGACTGGAGAACTTGATTTGGAGGAAGGTGAAGATATTGAAATTGACGGACTGACGATTGAAAACGTTTCAACACTTGATTCTGTACGCGGTCGAGGCGGATGTTCCGGTTGTATTCTTGATGGGGACGTTAGTAACATTCTTACTATCCTCAGTGGCACCATTGATGACACTATCATTGGCGCAAGTACACCAGCAGCAGCATTCTTTACTAATGTGGCAGTCGGTGCAACGAGTACACCAGCGAGCTTGACTGTTTTTGGTACGCTCACGACTGTCGGTACTGCCACGTCTACGTTTGGTGGTGGTATGAACATTACCGATGGCTGCTACGCGGTTGATGGCGTGTGTATTGCGGGCGCAGCACCTGCATCGTACGTCGGCCTAACCGACACTCCAAATACGCTGATTGCTGGTGCGCTGCAGTTTGCGAATGCGACGAGTTCAGCGTTGACGCAGTCAGCTGGCTTCGTGTACCGCAACGACCGTCTCGGCATTGGTACCTCGACCCCAACCGATACCTTGACGGTAGTTGGGGACAGTACCTTTACCGGCGGCTTCACTGTGATTAACAGCACGAGCTCACTGTTTGTTGGCGGTATTAATGTAACGAGCGGCTGTGTGGCAGTAAATGGTACGTGTCTTACGGGAGCAAATACACTTGATGAGCTCAATGACGTGAGCCTTAGCTCAACTACGCTTGGAGATTATTTACAGTACGATGGCTCAGTGTGGCGAAACGTGTCTGCGGCAGCACTGGGCCTCGGTGACGGTACCTACCTGGGACTTTCTGATTCGCCAAATAGTTTTGTCGCTGGGGCGATTCAGTACGTAAACGCTTCAAACACCGCGCTGACGCAAGCGGCTGACTTTGTATTTACCGGTACTCGTCTCGGCATCGGTACCTCAAGCCCTATGGCAACACTTTCAGTGGTGGGCAATAGTGCATTTGTTGGCGGTATTAATGTAACGAGCGGCTGTGTGGCAGTAAATGGTACGTGCCTTGGTGGGGCAGATCAACTCGGAGACTTGACTGATGTCACTCTGGCCACCACAACAGCGGGCGACTTACTCCAGTATGACGGTGTTGCTTGGGTGAATGTGGCTTCAGCCGCACTCGGGTATGGTGACGGTACGTACCTTGGACTTGATGACACACCGGACTCCTTTATTGCAGGAGCCCTGCAGTTTGCGAATGCGACGAGTTCAGCGATAACGCAAACAGCGAGTCTAACCTACCTCAATAACAGCTTGCGACTCGGTACTAGCTCAGTTGCGACGCGACTCTCAATTGATGGTGACGCAAGTTTGGTGGGGCAGGGGACACTGCGCCTTTATAGCAACGGATCAAATTACGTAGGGTTTCGAGCATCAAGTACATTAGCTTCTGACACTGTCTGGACCTTGCCAACAGAAGACGGGTCGAGCGACCATGTCCTCGTGACTGACGGGGCTGGTAATTTACGGTTTGCGCCAGTCAGCGCCATTGGTGGCGGGTCTGAGACCTACCTCGGACTTGATGATACTCCCAACAGCTTCACGGCTGGAGCGATTCAGTATGTGCACGGGTCAAGTACCTACCTAACCCAGAGCAGCAATTTTGTGTTTACTGGTACTAACCTAGGTATCGGCGTCACGGCTCCAACAGAGATGCTCGAGGTTAATGGCTCAGTCAATTTTAACGGTCCAGGCGGAACAGCCGGTCTGTATTACAACCAATCTAGTGCCTTGCTCGGTCTCGGCACCGAATCACCGAGTGATAGACTGACAATTCTCGGTGGCTCAATTACGCAGCAGGGCGGTAACAGTACAACCGATTATGGACCTTCATCGGTTGGCGGTATATCGCTCAGTGACACCGTGTACGCGCTCGATGTGGTTGGTAACTACGCCTACCTGGTGAGTGAGTCGACTGGTAATGACTTCCACGTGGTGGACGTAACAAACCCAGCTGCGCCAGCCCAGGTAGCAGCTATTAATCTTACTGGCAGTTCTGAGGCAGTAGTGGTTCGCGGACGGTATGCGTTTGTGGGGACTGATACAATTGGTAATAATTTTCATGTCATAGATATCAGTAATCCACTCAGCCCAGTGCAGGTGGCTGTTGCAGCAATGCCGAGTGCAGTCAATGGTATTGCAATAGCAGGACGGTACGCTTACGTAGTGAGTGATTCACCGGGCGATGATATGTCCATCGTGGATATATCAGACCCATTGAACCCAGTGATTGTCGGCGGCGTAAATCTTCCTACGAACGCCAACGGTGTGGCAGTGCGGGGTGACTACGCCTACGTAACCACCAACGGCACCGGCAACGATTTCCATGTAATCAATATTAGTAATCCAACTGCTCCAACTACTACCGATTCTGTTGCGCTAACTGATGGGGCTCATAAGGTGGTGGTGAGTGGTGCGTACGCCTACGTAACCACCAACGGCACCGGCAACGATTTCCATGTAATTAACGTACGTAATCCGGCAGACATCAGTGTAGCTTCTTCAGTAGCGCTTGATGCCGCCGGGCGAGGTATTGCGCTGGCTGGACGGTACGCCTACATTGCATCCTTAACAACCGGTGATGATATCGAGGTAGTTGATGTCGCTAACCCGCTTGCAGCGGTACGTATTGGCGGCAGCAACCTCGGCGCAGGTAGTGCATACGGCATCCGCATTATCGGGCGGTATGCCTATATGACGACTGAAGTCGGTGGTAATGACTTCCACGTCTTTGACATCTCAGGCGCAACTCTGCAGTCAGCCATTGTGTACTCAATCTCAGGCAGTCAGCTCTCTATCAGTGATGACGCCACGGTTGCCGGGCGGCTTAGGGCTGGTGTTGGACTGAGTGTTGGTGCTGAAGGAATTGTTACTGACGGCGCACTGCTCGTGTACGGAAGTAGTAGCTCGTACATTGAGGGTTCATTGGGTATTGGCACCACCTCTACCTCGAGTAAGCTTACGGTTGATGGCAGTATAAAAGCTGCGAATCTCTTAGGTGGTGCTACTAACCTGACAACGGATGCCAATGGAGTCATCATTCGCGATCCTTCAGATGCACGACTCAAGGAAAATGTGACCGAGGTTGAAAATGCACTCGAGCTCCTCACTGAGCTTCGTGGTGTACGGTACGAGTGGATAGACAAGGATCGGTTCGGGGCGCAAGTCGAGATAGGCTTTATTGCGCAAGAGGTCGACCTGGTCTTACCGGAAGTCGTGAGTAAAGGAGGTGACTACTGGTCGCTCAATAAGAGCAATATGATTGCGCTCGTCGTCGAGGCAGTAAAAGACTTGTGGGATATTGTGCGAGGGCAGGGTGAGCGCATAACTGAGCTTGAGGCTCGTGTGCAGGAACTCGAAGCCGCCCTCGGTACAGCACCTACACCGGTAGAGCAAAATGAACCGGAACCTGATCAGCCTACCGATGAATCGCCTGGTGAGTCAGTAGAGCCAGTCGCACCTCTAAACGGTATTTCGCAAGAGGCTGAAGATGAAATAGGTACCGATGCAGTAGTAGAGGATCAGACAGAAGATACCCCCAATGACGAGGTGGTGGTACCAAGCGAAGCGAGTACTGAAACAGGGCCCACAGACGAACCAGCAGTGGATACAGAGACTGAAACCGAAGCAAGTAGCTAAAAGTAACAAAAGCACCCTTCCTGAGGGTGCTTTTGTTATCCACATTGGATTACCCAAAACGTCAAACTTTATACCGTCGGGGCTATATACTATAGGTATTACATTTTAGTTGTGTAATATATTAATTTAATTATATTGTATGAGTACGAATCTTTTTACAAAGACTAATCCAGTAGTGGCTGCGTTGGTAGCTGCTACTGCTGCACTGGCAGTGACTTTACTTTCATTTGTAACACTCGAACCAACTGTAAGTATCGCCGCTGAGGATGTGTTTACCGTTGAGCAAGAAATTACTGCTGAAATTCGCTTTGAAACCACAGCAGCAGACGTGGTTATGGCCCCAGATATTGCTGGTATTACGGGCGGTATCTCAAGTGGTACCACAACCGTAGCTGTCTCAACCAACGACGTTGACGGCTACAACATGACGATTCACTTTGCTGACACAATTGCGATGCAGTATGAATCAGGTCCTGATTATATTCCTAACTACAACGACGGTGGTGGCGCTGACTACAACTTTAGTGTGATTACCGGTTCATCAAGCTTCGCGCTCGCTGCCTCATCAACCAGTATCGTGACTGAGCTCCGCAACAACGGATCAGCCTGTAACATTGGTGGCGGTAACAGTAACGCTAGTCGCTGCTGGACTATGGAGTCAAACGCAACCACTCCGTACACACTCGTAAACCGCGCAACCCCTACTCCGGCAGAAGGTGAGACAACTATCATTGCCTTCCGAGTTGGTGTTGGTGCAAACCCAGACCCAGATTTGCCTGCCGGTTTCTACAACGCAACTGCTACCTTGACAGCATTGGTCAACTAGTAGTGCAGTGTTGTTGATTAGAGATTTCAGGGCCGTATGCTAAAATAGTCTGGCAACGAAATTGTAATTGATTGACTATTTTACAGGCAAAGGAATCTCTATGAACACAGCTACACACATCACAACTAAAATTATTTCTCTCCTCGGAGTAATAGCACTAGCACTCACGGCAATGCCTGTGGGTGTTTTTGCGCAGGGCGAAGCAAGTCTCGGTGTTACCGAGGTGTCGGACTTCATCCTTGAGGATGTCGTTGAGGCAACCAGTACATCGACTGATAGTGTGCCTCAGGCAGCAAATACCTTCTACGATAACTATCCGCGAGAAGGCCTACCTAACCCGGAAGAGGTGTTCAACGATTTCGTGGTCGGGCCAGGCAAGTTTGACCTGGAGCTCGCACCAGGCCAGTCAAAGACTGTTGAGCTCATTGTATCTAACCGCATGGGGCAGCGAGAACTCTTTGAGTTCACTATGGAAGACGCAGAGGGGTCAGTTGATGGTTCTACCGCAGTCAGTCTCCTTGGTGAGCGTGTAGGTCCGTACAGTATCAAGGACTTCATCAGTGTGCCCTACGATAAGTTTTACCTGGAGCATGGGCAGCGTGTCCGCATTCCGGTTACTGTCTCTATTCCTGCCGATGCAGAGCCAGGCGGCTTCTATGGAAGTATACTGACGCAGATAACCAGTGATCCAAACCTACTCGATGAGCAGGGTGGTGCTAAGCCAGGTTCAACTATCATTAGTCGCATCGGAACACTCTTTTTTGTGACTTCTCCAGGTGATATTGAGCGAGAAGGTTCGCTTAAAGATTTTGCTACGCTCGGCGACCAGAAGTTTTTCCTCAGCGGCCCGATCGATTTTGGGGTAACCTTTGAAAGTACTGGTTCAGTGCACCTTGCACCGTACGGACGTATCACTATCAGCAACATCATTGGTGAAGAGGTGGGTGTGGTTGACTTGCAGCCTTGGTTCATTTTGCCGAAGTCACTGCGCACCAAGGAGGTTTCCTGGGATCGCGAGCTCTTGATCGGTCGGTACGTTGCGACTATTCAGTTGAACCGCAGTTACGACGACATTGTCGATGAAATGACAATCGTATTTTGGGTTTTCCCTTGGAAAATCATGCTCGGAGTCTTTGCATCGCTCTTCGTCTTCTTCCTCTTGATTCGATTTATCTTTACTCGCTTCGAGTTTAAACGAAAAGACTAAGTATGGTGCGTCAAGTGTTTGTCACATTTGGTGCTTCGGTACTTTTCTTTCCCCTTGTCTTTTTCTCCCTGCAGCTCTCTTTGGCACAGGTGATGGAGAGCACCAACTATATGATTCAAAGTGACTCTATCAACGTAGGGGGTGGCTTCAGTTCGTCGACTAACTACCAGACAGAGTCTACTGTTGGTGAAATTGCCACTGGGAATTCTGAGAGTACAAATTTTGAAATCCGCGCTGGGTATCAGCAAATGCAGCAAGTCTACATATCGCTGACTGGTTCTGCGGCAGTGGTGCTTGGACCAACGATTCCGGGTGTTTCTGGCGGTACCGCCACGGGCTCAACCACCGTCACCGTTACTACTGATAGCCTGTCTGGGTATGAACTCACGATTGTAGCTGAATCAAGTCCAGCGATGCAGTCAGGTGCGAATACGATTGCCGACTATGCACCTGCCGGGGCAGCTGCCGATTTTACCTTTACGACCGGTGCGGCTGATGCGCATTTAGGGTTTTCTCCTGAAGGCATGCATGTCGCTGCTCGGTATCTTGATAGTGGTGGCGTGTGTGGGTCTGGATCAGACACTAACGACCGCTGTTGGGATGGGCTCTCGACCACCCCGGTCATCATTGCCACGTCGCCCGCAGCCAATCACCCAAGTGGTACACCCACCAAGATTGAGTTTCAGGTAGGGGTAGGGGGTTCCGTCGTGCAGCCGCCTGGAGTGTATATTGCCACCACAACAATAACTGCCTTACCACTATGATTCGTGCAATTGTCGTAGCGCTGTGTTTGTCTTGTGGAGTGGCGGCACTGATACCCGTGCCTTCTCTAGCGCAGTCAACAGATGAGTTTACCGTGCAGCAGCTCTACGGAGATGATGCAGTTGCACCTTCGATACCTGCACCGGTAACTGCGACGCCAATTGCGACAACGCAAATTGACGTAACCTGGGGCGCTTCGACAGATAACAACGTGTTGGCGGGCTACCGCCTCTTTCGTGATGCCGTGCAGATTGCGACAACGACCCTCCTTACCTATAGCGACACGGGACTCACCCCAAGTACAACCTACACCTACTACGTAGATGCATTTGATTTGTTCGGAAATATCTCGACGTCTTCAGTTAGTGTGAGTACTACTACCTTTGCGGCACCGCCACCTGCTGAAGATGTTGACGCTGCGCCCCAGTCGACAGTCATGCCGCCACGACTCCGTACACTTGATGTTGACCCGGGAACCGGGAGTGCGCGCTTTACCTTTGGGACACTCCAGCCAGTTACCTACATACTGCGCTACGGAACAACCGATGCAGTGACTGATGGTTTTGTGCAGTCAGATCTTTATAAAAAAGATCATAGTACAATCTTGACCGACTTAGCGCCGTCAACGACCTATTTTTATGCACTCTTCGGAAAAGATCGCTTTGGTCGTGAGGTCCTCTTGCGTGAAGACAGCTTCACGACACTGAGTCGCTTTAGCCTAGCAGCTGCGCCGAATGTCTCCTTTTTTACTGCGACTGTATCGGGGCTCAATGTGCTTCTCCAGTGGGGCAATCCGGTAGGGGATGCACTTGGGTATGTGCGGGTGGTGCGAAGCCACTATACGTATCCTGTCTCACCGAATGATGGCTATATTGTCTATGAAGGCTTAGCTGATACGTTTTATGACGAAGGTGCGCTCAGGGAACATGATCGGCAGTACTACACAGTCTTTGCCTACAATATTGATGGTCAGCCATCATCAGGTGCCGTGGCACTAGCGCTTCGAGCAGGGGTCCGTCTCCCGCCTAGTGAGCCGGTGCTACCAACCTCAGGTAGTCAGCTGCCAAGGGGTACAACGAGCACGTCGAGTGCAGCCGCTCCAAACGAGGTGCAGCAAGAATTCTTCCGACTCACGTTTGCCGACATTACGATAGTGCAGTTTGATGAACTCGTTCCAGCTCAAACAGAGACTATTGCAGTCGTGGCAGGTGCTCCGTTTGTGATTCGTGTTCCGGTGGCGCTTGTCCCATCAGATGTACGAACTGTTATTGTGACGTGGCAGCACCCAACGAAAGCCGATCGAACCACGTCGTACTTACTTCGCCGAAATGACGCAGGAACCCATTTTGAAGCGATGGCTGCCAGCATGGAAGACGTTGGTCTGTATCCAATGCAGCTCTCGGTCTTTGACCGTAACACGCTGACACTCGGAAGCGTTACCGGAACCCTTGAGGTACTTCCTGCAGCACAAGTGACAGAGGCAGAGGAGACGGTGCTCTACGTTGCAACCACGTACATCATTCTTGGAGGCATCATTGGTTTGCTCACCATGTTTGGCTTGTGGTGGCTTCTCTTGCTTTTGCTTCGATTCTTTTTTGGAAGACGACGACGCAGAAATACGCTCCACATACAGTAACGTTCCGCAACATGAGGATAAGTTGGGGGTGCTGCGGCACCCCCTTCGCGGTATAGTAGAACCAGTCTAGTAATCATAATTTTTCAATCTATGGCAAAAGTCGCAATTAATGGGTTTGGTCGTATTGGTCGTACGTTTTTTAAGATGGCATTCGAAAATCCTGATATTGATATTGTGGCCGTCAACGACCTCGGAAGCTTAGAAAGTCTCGCCTACCTCTTAAAGTACGATACCGTGTACGGACATAGTCCCTTTTCAGTCGAAGTGGGGGAAGGGGCGCTCATCGTGAATGGAAAGAAAATTACAATTGTGCAGGAGAAAGATCCGAAGGCGTTGCCGTGGGGAGCGATGGGGATTGATATCGTGATTGAGTCAACTGGTATCTTCACGAGTTACGAACAGTCACAGATGCACATCGATGCGGGTGCAAAGCGGGTGGTTATCTCAGGACCAGCTAAAGATGGAAGCAGTACGGTACCTGGAGCAACGGTCCTCATGGGTGTTAACGAACACGACCTTACGACCTGCGCCATCACCTCAAATGCATCGTGTACCACGAACGCGACGAGTCCGGTGATTGCCGTTATGAAAGCGGCGGTCGGTATTGAAAAGGCTATTTTGAACACCGTACACGCCTATACCGCCACGCAAGCACTTGTTGATGGTCCAAGTAAGAAAGACTTACGAGAGGGGCGTGCAGCAGCGCAGAACATCATCCCGTCATCTACTGGCGCAGCGAAAGCTACCACCTTGGCGCACACTGAGCTCACCAACAAATTTGACGGTATTGCGATTCGCGTACCAGTACCCTGTGGGTCAATTGTTGATGTTACGTTTATTGCATCTCGACCGACGACGGTTGAAGAGGTGAATGCTGCCTTTGTGGCAGCTGCCGCCTCAGACCAGTGGAAGAACCTCATGGCGGTTACTGATGAGCCGCTCGTTTCAAGTGACATCATCGGTGCTCGGGTTGCAGCTATTATTGACCTTCCTCTAACGCGCGTGGTTGACGGAAACTTAGTAAAGGTACTTGCGTGGTACGACAACGAGACAAGCTACACGCACACCTTGGTTGAACACACGCGAGCAATTGCTGCACTCTTGTAGCCGTAATTATACGCATGAAACCCACCGTCTATTTTGCTACCGATCACGCGGGATTTGCACTGAAAGAAGTGCTCGTCTCGTATGTTCGTGATGTGCTCGTGTATCCGGTGGTTGATTGCGGTGCGCGGGTACTCAATGAAGATGATGACTATCCTGATTTCATTGGGCTAGCAGCTGCACAAGTATCAAAGCGGCCGAGCGATAGAGCAATCATTCTCGGTGCATCAGGGCAAGGTGAAGCAATGGCGGCGAATCGGTTTCCTAATGTTCGGGCGGCAGTCTTTTATGGGCAACCTGCGAGTGTGCAGGTTGATGCGTCAGCCCAGTCACTCACCTTGCTTGAGTCGACACGTATGCATAACGACGCCAATGTACTTTCCTTAGGCGCGCGGTTTATTGATTCTGAAATGGCGAAGGAGGTAGTGGCCCGGTGGTTGATGACATCGTTTGGTGGAGATGAACGGCACGTGCGGCGTATTAAAAAACTTGAGCAGCTACGTCGCTGAGTCTATGGTACCGCTTTCTTTTGTTCCATCGTTTCCAGCTCCTACGTTTGCGGCACTCGAGGAGCAGTTCGTAGCGCTTGCGGGAGTCAGTGCTGGCTTTCAGGTAGACATTGTTGACGGAGTATTTGTTCCGCATACCTCATGGCCGTTTACCGAGGCACATCCGCTTGAGGCGTTCGCTTCGCTTCTGCCGTACTCGTCCCAATTTATACTCGAGGTTGACTGCATGGTGCAGGAGCCGTTTCAGTACCTCGATGCAATTGTGGCGGCCGGCGCAAAGCGTGTCATTGTGCACATTGGGAGCACTACCGAGTTTAGTTTGATTCTTGCGCACGCAGCAACGTACGGGTATACGCTAGGTATTGCAGCGACTGCGGATGTGCCGCTTCACGAAATTGAGGCACTGATTCCTGAGGTAGGGTTTATTCAACTCATGGGGATTGCAGCGGTAGGGCAGCAGGGACAGCCATTTGATGAACGTACGCTTCTGCGTGCACGCCACCTGCGAGCGCGCTATCCCGATCTCGAAATTGCTACCGATGGTGCGGTAAATGCAGATACAATTGCACGACTCTACGCTGCTGGCGTGAATCGTTTTGCTCCGGGTTCAGCAATTACCAAAGCAGCTGACCCTGCGGCTGCTTACCGAAGCTTAGTAGCACTCTTGGCACACTAGTTTTTACACGGCTACACGCAACGTCCGCGCGCAAGTGCGGTATACTTATTTTGAATATGAATTACCTGGGTAATGATGAAATTAAAGTTCTTGAAATAAAAGCTAACGAAATCCGTCAGAGCATTATTGAGATGCTGGTTGAGGCGGGAAGTGGACACACCGCTGGACCGCTTGATATGGCGGATATCTTTGCGCTGCTCTACTTTAGCGTGCTAAAGCACGACCCAAAAAATCCCGATTGGGAGGAGCGTGATCGACTGGTGCTTTCAGCAGGCCACATCTGTCCCGTCCTCTACGCTGCGATGGCGCATGCAGGGTATTTTCCGATTGAGGAACTCGCGACGCTGCGTACGTTTGGCTCTCGCCTCCAAGGGCACCCGCACCGGACTGCGTTACCAGGTATTGAAACGAGCTCAGGCCCGTTAGGGAGTGGTCTTTCGCAAGCGGTTGGCATGGCGATTGCTGAGCGCATGGATAACCCCTACACTTCAAAATTTGTTTACTGTATTACCGGAGACGGTGAGTGGAACGAAGGGCAGATGTGGGAGGCAGCAATGCTGGCCGGAAAAGAACAGCTCCATAACCTCGTTGTGATTGTTGATAGAAACGGCATTCAGATTGATGGCTATACCAAGGACGTCATGCCGCTTGAGCCACTGCGCGAAAAGTTCGAAGCCTTTAACTTCGACGTTCAAGAAGTTGATGGGCATAACATTCGCATGGTGAATGATGCTATCGGAAAAGCGCAAGGTGTTTACGGGCAACCTTCAGTCATCATTGCACACACTATTGCTTCAAAGGGAGTTGATGTATTTGAACGTGACTTCCGCTGGCATGGTAACCCTCCAGGAAAAGGGCCAGAAGATCGTGTCTCAAAAAGTGAGCAGGCACGGTTAGCCCTCCAGAAGCTCCGCTCGCTCGGAGGCCTCGTTAATCCTTCTGACTACTAGTATGTTCGCTTCTCACCTCAGTAAAAAAGTTTGTACGCCCGATGTCGAAATGACACCATCACGTAATGGCTACGGCACCGGTCTCAAAGAAGCAGGCACGCATGATGCGCGTGTTGTAGCACTCTGCTGCGATTTAACTGAATCAACGCGCACCATTGATTTTGCAGAAGCGTTCCCTGAGCGTTTTGTCCAGGTCGGTATCGCTGAGCAGAATCTTGTTTCAGTAGCTTCAGGTATGGCAGCAATGGGAAAGATTCCATTTACTGCGTCATACGCAATGTTTTCACCCGGTCGCAGCTGGGAACAAATCCGTACAACCGTCGCCTACAATGAAGCCAATGTAAAGATTATCGGAGCACACGCTGGCGTTTCGGTTGGTCCAGACGGTGCTACCCACCAAGCGATTGAAGACATGGCCATCATGCGTGTTGTACCCAACATGGTAGTTATTGCACCGTGCGATGCGATTGAGGCCCATAAGGCAACGTTCGCCGCAGCAGCATTTAATGGTCCGGTGTACATTCGAATTGGCCGGGAGAAAACCCCAGTAGTCACTACCGATGCATCACCGTTTGTGATTGGTAAGGCTGAACTGTTTTTCGATCGAAACCCGCAGCATGCAACGACCGTTGGGATAGTTGTCACGGGTACACTTGTCCATAATGCCCTTCAGGCTGCACTGCGTTTAGATAAAGAGGGGATTGGCGTTTCTGTGCTCCACATGCCAACAGTAAAGCCCTTAGATACTGAGGCGCTCGCTTCCTTTGGTGCCGAACATGAGCTCATTGTGACCCTGGAAGAGCACCAGATTATTGGTGGTCTTGGTAGTGCTGTGTGTGAGTACTACGCGAGCACTACTCCGAAGCGGGTCATTCGTCTTGGGGTCAATGATGCGTTTGGTCAGTCAGGTACAATGGATGAACTTTTGGCACACTACGGTATGGATACAGATACCGTCGTCCATACTATTAAAGCAGCAGTCGGGTAACTATGCGGCAGCGTGGCTTTACATTACTCGAACTTCTCATCGTGATTGCTATTATTGGCATTCTATCAACGGTGGTTATCGCTGCGCTCAATGATAGTCGACGTAACTCAAGAAATGAGGCGGTCATTGGTCAAGTGCATGAGTACCAGAAAGCCATCGAGCTGAACTTCACTGATACCGGTACTTATCCGGGCACGAACGGTAATAGACGAGCGCGCTACTGTATTGGCGAAGGGTTAGCCAGTGGAGAGCAGTGCATGGGTTCTATTACGAACTCAGCTGGATACAGTGCGGTAAACTCAGCTGCCGCTGAGTCGGCATTTCTAGCGTATATGTCATCGCTACGGCGGTATGCGCAGACACGTGGTACATACACGTATTCAAGTCCTGCGTATAGTGGTTGTGCCGGCATCGGTATGAACGACGATTTGCCGTGCACCAGTGCGGACTACAGTATCTGGTTTTTACTTGAAGGAACCGATGAAGACTGTGGTGGACGTTCGTCGGTAGCCAATCCAAACTTGGTCGGTGAGTATACGCTGTGCCGACTATCGTCCTCGTAAGTAATCGCTGTATGTAGCAAAAACCGGCACGCCGAGCGTGCCGGTTTTATTGATACCTAATGTACGTGGCTGTTTATATCTTGCGTGCTTGGTATTCTGCTGGAGCGTTCTTGAGGTAGTCCTCGAGCTGCGCTCGCGTGAGGAGGCCCTTCTGTGCACCAATGTACTGTACAACTGACATGGAGTTGATGGGACCCCACGAGAGTGCTTCAGCCGGGGTTTTCCCAAGTGCGATGGCGGTGGTGAAGGTTGATGAGAAAGAGTCGCCAGCACCGGTGCGGTCAACGGGATCAGCTGGGTCAGGGTACATCGGCATGTGCCAGGCCTGATCGTTCTCATCGACCACGTACGCGCCGTTTGGCCCATCGGTAATAACCGGAAGCTTTGGTCCAAGTTTCTTAAAGTCACGAATGAGCTTCGCCATATCTTGGCTGTCGGTACCCAAGATTTCTTGTGCCTCTTCTTTATTGCAGAAGAAGATTTCGGTCGCTTCGTAAATCGACTTAAGTTTTTCAGGGCCTAGACTAATTTGGAAGGTCCCCGGCTGGAACACTAGTTTGGTCTCTGGGTGTGCCTTTACGTAGTCAGCAATCTCAAAGTGGTGATCAATACCGTGCTCACCAATTGAAGAGAAGTAGATGAAGCGCGGCGGTACCGCAAACTGGGGAAGCTGGTACGGATACTTTTCGTGGTTAATCAAAATAGTGCGTTCAGGTCCGTAGCGAAGTACGTAGTGGTAGTTTGTTTTCTTACCTTCGTGAATTTTCACATAATCGGTATGGACGCCTTCGGTGCGGAGTGCATCGAGACAGTCTTTGCCGTTTCGGTCGTTTCCAACGTTCGTTAAAATCGCTGATTGTAAGCCAAGACGGTGTGCTGCAACCGCAGCGTTTGGTGAGTTACCGACGGCAGGGATAACGACCACATCCTCGTACGGAAGTTTTTGCCCGAACTGCATATGGAGCGTTTTGCGCCCGGTATCGAGGTCAATTGAAACATCTGCGTGGTCTTTGGACAGTTGGATAAATGCATCGACGACAATGTCACCGATGGCGATAAAATCATATTGTTGTGGCATACAGGTATCAGTATAGCATTGGCGCTCCCACCGGTTCGGTATAGGTTGAGCTTTTTGGGGAGTGTGGTAAGGTATGTGCCATATGACAATTAAACTTGAAGTAGTAAAACGCGAAGGAGACGCAACAACCCTCCGCGCTAAAGGTATGACACCGGGAGTGGTGTACGGACCAAAGCAGGAGCCAGTTTCTATTGCCGTAGACACTGTACTGTTCACGAAAACCTTGGAAGAGGCAGGCGAGTCAACGATTATTAACCTCGTTGGTCTCGGCGATGAGATTGAAGTGTTGATTCATGATGTCTCATTCAATGCTGCTCGTGGCGGTGTTGAGCATGCAGACTTTTATGCTATTGAGCGTGGTAAGGAGCTAACAACCAATGTAGCGCTTGAATTCATTGGTGAAGCACCAGTTACAAAGACAGGAGCAACTGTTAACAAGATGCTCCATGAAGTTGAAGTAACTTGCCGTCCGAGTGTATTGCCTAACCATATCGATGTTGACGTTTCAGTTTTGACTGACGTAGACGCAAACATTGCCATCAAAGACCTTGTGGTACCAACAGGCGTAACCATCAATAACGAACCTCACGTTATCGTTGCATCGGTGACTGAAGCGCGCGAGGAAGATGTAGAGACAACCTCTCAGGCAGCCGCGTAACGCGTACCCGCACCTACAAAAAACCGAGACAGCCACTGTCTCGGTTTTTTGTAGGTGCGGGTGAGATTGCCTGTGGATGTCTCCGGGTTGTCAGGTGGGCGGGCAGTAGTGGTATACTAATAGCTCTACGTATGGGTAAGAATTTTATTATTGCGGGCGTTTTCATGGTGGTCTGTTTCCTCTTCACTTCGCCTGTATCTGTTTCAGCGCAGGCAGCACCCGTGTGTGACGATAGTGTGGCGGGTAAGACAGAGGCACAGCTTCAAGCTGATTTGCAGCTCTGTAATGCTGAAATTGCCCGCTGGCAAGGCGTACTCAATAACACCCGTGATCGAGTCGATACAATTGATAGTAACGTCCAAGCATTGACGGCGAAGATTAAGGCTGCCGAAGCAACGATTAAGTCGAAGAACATTGCTATCTCGCAGTTGTCTTCAGATATCAGCATTCGTACGCTCAAAATCAAGAGCCTTGAGAGTTCAATTGAGGATGGCCGGCGGTCACTCGCGAAGCTGATGCGTGACACCCATAAGCTCGATAATCATACGCTCGCAGAAGTTGTGTTGCAGAGCCAGAATTTTTCAGACTTCTTTGCTGATGTTGAGTCGTTCAATATGATTCAGTCAGCACTCCAGGACCGACTCAACGAGCTGCAGGAACACGTGTCGTGGACTGAGATTGAACGTGAGAAGCTTGATGCGGTGCAGCGACAGGAGCTTGATGCCAAGTACGAAATCGAAATCAATAAGAAGAACATTGCGGTAAACCAGGCAGAGCAGCGAGAAGTGTTGGCTGCGACCGAGCGGGAAGCGAAGACGTATGAGCAAATCGTAGCTGATCGTCAGGCAAAAGCTACGCAAATCAATGCCGCACTCTTCCGTTTGCGTGGTGTTGATGGTGGAGGTATTCCGTTTAAGGATGCCTTAGCCTATGCGCAGATTGCGTCGGCAAAAACTGGTGTTCGCACCGCATTTATTCTTGGAATTTTGCGCCAGGAATCGGACCGTGGTGATAACGGCAACTTCGGGGTGAACGTGGGACAGTGTCTCTTGGTTGACGCAAAAACGGGAGACGGAAAAGGGAAGAATACCGGCACACCATTCCCTGGTCTCATGAAGCCTGATCGCGATATCGCACCGTTCATTAGCTTGATGAGCCGGCTTGGTCGTGACCCGTACAATACACCGGTCTCATGCTCTGGCCCGAGTTGGTACGGTGGCGGTATGGGGCCAACCCAGTTTATTCCATCGACCTGGCAGATTTACGAAGGTCGCATTGCCGCTGCCTTTGGTGCGTCAGTGGGTGATCCGTGGAATCCGCAGCACGCAATCATGGCGACTTCAATTTACCTTCAAGAGCTCGGTGCTGCAGCCGGTGGCTACTCGGCTGAGCGTGAGGCGGCTGGGCGGTACTACGCTGGTGGTGGCTGGGCCACCCGTGGCCTTGAATACGCGGCGAGCGTGCTCCGCCATGCTGAAACCTACCAGACCAACATCGACTTCCTCGAAAACCGCTAGCAAGAGCCTTCCTTGTTGCAGAATATAGTATTTCTGGTATAGTACCCCCACGTAAATTTATACATAAGGTCGCTGAATCAATGTGACCGCCAAACAATCTTATGAAGCAAAACATTCACCCAAAGAACTACCGCATGGTAATTTTCCACGATAACTCATGTGGCGCTCGTTTCCTTATGGGATCAACTGTTGAGACAACTGGTACAGCTACCTGGGACGATGGTGTTGAATACCCGGTTGCCTACGTTGACGTATCGAGTTCATCACACCCGTTTTATACTGGACAGGAGAAGGTGATGGATACGGCCGGACGCGTCGAACGCTTCAAGGCCCGCGCCCTCAAGGCGAAGAAATAGGCCCACTGCTTTGTCGCCGCAAGAAAAAATGCCTCTCATCGTACATCTAGGTACGTTGTCGAGGCATTTTTCTTTTGCTTCGCGCATTGCATCCTATTTCTTCGCCTTGAGCCTAATCAAAGTAGTAAAGTCCAACTATACTACATACTTCTCGAGGGTGTTGTAGTGTAGTTGCAAAATATGAATAAAATAGCGTAGTATGGTGCCTATGCAATTTGATGAACAAAAACTGACGCAATTCCGCGAACACCCGAAGACGCAATACCTCGCGTCGGTTTTTGATGCTGACATCGCCAAGCTCGAAGAAGCGGAGGCGCTGGCGACTGACCCTGAGCTGGCTGAAATGGCAGCTGAAGATATTAAAACCATCACCACTTCTCTTGAGGCGCAGTTTGCTGAGATGGATCGCATCATTGAAGCCTCTCGCGAAGAGGACGAGAAGCCGTACGGCGTTATCCTCGAAGTACGGGCTGGTGCCGGGGGCGATGAGGCTGCCTTGTTCGCGAAGGAGCTAGCTGAGATGTACCTCACGTACAGTCGCAACCAGGGGTGGGAAGTATCAGTGTCCGACGAAGCCTTTGCCGCAAGCGATGGCTATAAAGAAGCTACCTTTGAAATTATTGCTCCAGGTGCCTACGAAGCATTTAAGTATGAGACGGGCGTCCATCGGGTGCAGCGTATTCCAGTAACCGAGAAGCAGGGACGTATCCATACCTCAACTGCTTCGGTGGCAATTTTGCCGCTCCGCCGTAAGCCAACCATTGAAATAAACCCGAGTGATATTGAAATGGAATTCTCTCGTTCTGGTGGGGCAGGGGGACAAAACGTAAACAAGGTAGAAACGGCTGTTCGTTTGATTCACAAGCCAACAGGCGTAGATGTGCGCAGTCAGTCAGAGCGTTCACAGCTTAAGAACCGCGAAAAGGCGATGGCCCTTTTGATTGCGAAGCTCGAAGCAGCGCACGAGGAAGAAGAGGTTAAAAAGCATGCGCACCTCCGTAGTACCCAGATTGGTACCGGTGACCGCTCTGAAAAAATCCGCACCTATAACTTCCCGCAAAACCGCATCACTGACCACCGCATTAAAGAAAGTTGGCACACTATCGAGGCCACCCTTGGAGGTGACCTCACCGCGATTATTGCCAGTATGCAGGCTGCCCAAGCGGCACTCCTCCTTGAGGCATAATCGTCCATGATTCCCCTACACAGAGGACATCCGATGTCTCCTGTGGAGAGAGACTCTTGTAGGGTGGGGTATAAAAAAACCGAGGAGCTCGCTCCTCGGTTTTGTAGGTAGTGCAGGTGCGCTAGTATCGATCGGTGATTTTATCCCAGATCCCATATGTAATCTGCGTGACTATACCGTAGAGTATGAGTCCCAAGAGAACTGTCAGCAACAGTGGCCATAAAAACAGCAGCGAGAGATGGTACAGCCAGTAGAAGATGACCATCTTTGGATAGTGTCGCAGGTAATCGTTGATGGTTTCTTCATCACGGAAGAGTTGCGTTGTAACACCATTCTGCGCTACCCAGCCGGTAGGCGTCTTTTGAAGCATCTCCCGGTACCGGGCATGCCCGCCGGGTACTACCATACGCATGTCTTCAACCACTTCTCTGAAGTTGGGGTAATCAATACGGATGACTATGTACCAAATGATGATACCGACTAGCGCGTAACCAATTACCACAAGTTGCGGCGACGCATGCCAAAGGTTTACCACAAAATCCATCAATGCCTCCTAGAACAAGGAACTGAGCAAAATATACTACACAAATGAGCTTTGTCTAGTACTGGTAACATTCTATGTGGGAAACGTTCGTGTATATTGCTAAGAATCATGGCCTGTGGTAGTCTTGTCGGCATTGCGCAGGAGCGCTTTTTATGTCGTATTTCTCTGGCTAGGCCAAGAGCACGACAAAACCGGCTTCCACACTGATGTGCTCGTGTGAGACTACTCACCTCGATGTCACGTAACTTATTATCTAACCAGTGCGCGAAGCATTAATATAATTCATGTCAACACAAACTTTAATTGAACGTCTGTTCGCTGCTGGATCCCACTTTGGTTTCAGTAAGAGTCGACGTCACCCATCAACCTCTCCGTACATTTTCGGAAGTAAGCAGGGAAGCGATATTATCGACCTCGAACAAACAGCTGCACTCATCGAAGCTGCGAAAGCAGTTGTTGAGGAAGCAGGTAAGAATGGTAAGACCGTTCTCTTTGTTGGTACCAAGAATGAAACAGCTGTGCTCGTTAAGGCTGCCGCTGATTCAATTGCCATGCCGTACGTCGTTAATCGCTGGATTGGTGGTCAGTTGACCAACTTCTCTCAAATGCGTAAGCGTTTCGATCGTTTGAAGTCACTCCACGATGAAAAAGAATCTGGTGAACTTGAGCGAAAGTACACGAAGAAGGAACGTGTAATGATTGGTCGCGAGATTGATAAGCTTACCTACAACTTTGGTGGCGTCTTTAACCTCGACCGCACACCTGATTTAATTGTTGTGGTAGACCCACGTCATGATCACATTGCTACCACTGAGGCAAATGATGCAAAGGTACCCGTTATCGGCATCATGAGTTCAGATAGCAATATTACCCACGTTACCTACCCAATTGTGGTGAATGACGCACTCCAGGCGAGTGTTGACCTCGTGCTCCGCGAACTCACGGCGAGCTACACTGAAGGCAAGAAGGCCTACGTAGCTCCTGCTCGACCGACTCGTACTCCTGATCGACGCCCTCGATTCGTCCCACGTCCACAGTAGTCCTTTTAACCGCCCTCAACCCTAAGTAAATTGTTCTATGGAAATTACATCAGCCGATATTAAAGCCCTTCGTGATGAGACTGGTATCTCTGTGATGCAGTGTAAGAAGGCTCTCGAAGAAGCGGGAGGTGATATGGATAAGGCTCGCATTATCTTGAAAAAGAAGCGCAGTGAAGCGGCTGACAAAAAGTCGGATCGCGTACTTGGTGCCGGAGCGATTGGAAGTTACGTGCACAACACGAACGAAGTAGCGGCTATGGTGATTCTCTCATCAGAAACTGACTTCGTCGCAAAGAACGCTGAGTTCGTTGCCCTCGCGAAGGACATTGCAATGCATGTTGCTGCAATGGGTCCAAAGTATATCTTCCGCGAAGAGCTTGATGAGGTTGCTATCCAGAAGGCACGTGAAGTATTTGCTTCTGAAATTGCTGACAAGCCAGCCGAGATGCAGGAAAAAATTATGGAAGGAAAGTTGGCCTCATACTTCAAGGATCAAATCTTGATGGAGCAGCCATTCGTAAAGAATCCAGAAACAACGATTGCTGAAATGGTAAACGGTGCTATCCAGAAGTTTGGTGAGAATGTAACGATCTCACAGATCACACGTCTTTCGGTTAAGTAACCGCGTATGAGTCTCCCGCTCTACATACTCATAGGGAGCACGATAACCCTCGTCATTATGACTGGGGTTTTTCGTCTCGAGGATGCGCGTGGTAAGCTACTTTTCTTTGCCTCAGTGCGCCGGGCCTTTACCCGTGGCATCACCCAAATGCTTGAGCGGTATATCGGATGGCATCCGTATGTCGGTCGGGGGTTTTTCCGTCTCCTACTCCACTACTTTGCCCACGGTTTTCTGCGTCGGGTGCTCAACGGCATTCGGAGGCTCGAGGAGAGGGTAGAACGGCTCATGCGACAGAACCGCCAAGTAGCAAAATCAATCGATGCTGAGAAGCGACAATCACATCTGACCGCCATTGCCGAGCACAAGATTGAGACAGCCCTCTCTGAACGAGAAAAGCAACGTCGCCGCTCACACGGCTAATAAAAGGTTGCAATTATATTTATTTTTGCCATAATGGTGCGACTTCAAAAAAAGAAGTGCACACATCGCCACTTTAGCTCAGGAAGGTAGAGGTGTAAAAGTATGGGAATACTTTTCACCACTTGTCACAAGTGAGTTGCTGTCGCAGATTGAATAGGTCCAAAGCAGAAGCAAAATTTCATACGCCACTTTAGCTCAGTTGGTAGAGCAACTCACTTGTAATGAGTAGGTCTTCGGTTCGAGTCCGAAAAGTGGCTCACGCAAAAAATCCCGCAAGGGATTTTTTTGTGAGCCACTTTAGTACGTGCCCTGCGGCACGTACGTTCGGACTCGAACGGGCGCAGCGATGCCGGAGGCAAGCGGTAAAACAGTGTTTAGACACTGTTTTACGGGTCGAGAGTACTTATTATTTTATGAGCGCAGCGAGATGAAATACTTAGTAACTCGTGACGCGAACAAGAAATCTAAACCCTACCCCTGTCTAACCATTTGCTCCCCAAACCACACCCCAACCCCCAAAACCCTTTATTTCTTGCTAAAATAAAGGTATACTCCGCTCTACGATTCATGGACTCTGACCAGGAAAAAACGCATTTACTGCCATACGCCCGACGGGCGGATTTTCACGTTGGTCGAGCGACAGAGCTTGAAGGACGTGAACGACGGTTTTACCGCTTCCTTGAGATACTCCCAGGGGTGGCTTCGTGGTCAACGCTCATTGGTGTGTTACTCCTCTCTAACTACGCACCGTTCATTGCTGCCTACTTCATCATTGGGTTCGCTATTTACTGGGTCTTGAAGACGGGCTTTCTTTCGTACCACTTACGCTATAACTGGAAGCGACTTCGCCACCATATGTCACTCGACTGGGCGCAGCTCGTTGAGCGCTTTTCCTACGACCATCTCTACCACATGGTAGTGCTCCCGTTTTATCGTGAGCCACTTTCTGTGGTCGATGCAACAATCGCGTCTATCGCCAACACGAAGTACGACACGAAAAGCATTATCATTGTCTTGGCCGCTGAGGGCCGAGCTGGTGAGGAGGCGCAGGCGGTTGCTGCAGCTATGCAAGAAAAGTGGGGTGACAAATTTGGATCTTTCTTGGTTACGACGCACCCGCAAGATGTGCCTGGAGAAATGGCGGGGAAGGGCTCAAACGCAGCCTATGCCATCGAGGAGGCGCGCAAGCACATCCTTGATCCACATGGTATCCGCTACAACCATACGCTTGTTTCAATTTTTGATATTGATACTGTACTCTACCCAGACTATTTCAACTGTTTGGTCTGGCACTTCATGACAGCGGCTCGACCACTGAAGAGTTCATTCCAGCCGGTGCCTGTGTTTAATAACAACATCTGGGAGGCTCCAGCGCTCGCACGCGTGGTTGCCATGAGTAGTACCTTCTGGGAAATGGTGCAGCAAGAGCGACCAGAGCGCATGGCGACGTTTTCTTCACACTCCGTATCGTTTCAGGCGCTCTATGAGGTGGGGTACTGGCAGAAAAACATGGTGAGTGAAGATTCACGAATCTACTGGAACTTGCTTCTCGCCAACGACGGCGAGTACGATGTCGTTCCACTTTCGTACCCAGTTTCAATGGATGCCAACGCTGCCCCAACCCTTTGGGGCACCATGAAGAATATTTATAAGCAGCATCGTCGGTGGACCTATGGAGTAGAAAACTTCTGCTACATCGTGTACCACTTCACGAAAAATAAAAATATTCCGCTCAAGAAGCGAATTGGTATTGGCTTGCAGCAAGCTGAGGGGTACTGGAGTTTGGTGACGAATCCAATCATGCTGTTCATCCTTGGGTGGGCGCCAATCTTCTTGGGGACGCAGGAGTTCCACCAGACAGTACTCTCGTATAATTTGCCAATCCTCGTCCGTGACCTGCTTATCTTTGCGATGTTTGGTCTCGTGATTTCTTCAGTCATCTCGCTCACCATGCTGCCGCCACGTCCAAAAGAGAAGAGTCGTCTTAAGTACATTGTTCTCGCCGTGCAGTGGGTATTGGTCCCTGTCACTATGATTATCTTTAGTGCTATTCCTGGCCTTGATGCGCAGACGCGACTCATGTTCGGTCGCTACATGGGCTTCTGGGTTACTCCTAAAACACGTCCTTCATAAACTTTATTTCTATGCCGCCTACTATTCCGCAAGTACAACCACTGCCACGTGCGCACCGTCGCTTTATTTTTGGGCTGTCGGTAACGCTTTTTGCGGTCTTGGTACCACTCCTCGTCTTCTACGCTGTGGGGTTTCGATTTGATTTCTCGGAAGGGGGTATTCGAAACATCATGAGTGTCGGTGGCTTGTACATCAACACTGATGCTGAAGATGTTTCAATTTACGTTGATGATGCGCCGGTAGAAGATTTACGTATCTTTCAACGGGCCGCGTACATCCAAAATCTTGAAGCGGGCGTACATCAGGTGCATGTTCAGGGGAGCGGCTTGCAAACCTGGGTGAAGGAGTTGCCAGTTTTTTCACACTACGTGACTGAGGCAGCAGCCTTCAATATGCCCCTCGTGCCGCAAGTGCGACACATAACCGAATTCCAAACAGCTGATGGTGCCGCTGTGGTTGATGCAACTAATACTCCGCCGTTTGCTATCGCAAGCTCAAGTCAGCGATTTGTGCTCGCCAGCTCGACGGTTGCGACGTCAACGTACATTGTGAATCCTGAGTTTACCTACATAACCAACCGTTTTGCTTCAACAACAGAAGAGCGAACGCTCCTTGAAGAAATTGTGTCACGTACCGTAGAGCCGTTCTCGTTTGGTTCGCCCGACCAACTACTTTCGCCAACCACAACGGCAACGAGTACCGTCCGTTTTAGTGACATGGTGCTGAGTGAGCGTAACGGGGAAGTGTACGCAGCCTGGCGTGGTGAGGAAAGTAACATCCCGTACTATTTCTGTGTGAACCCACTCGCGTCATCGAGTCCTGCTTTCTACGGAGAGCACGTGACCGCGCAGCTCTATGCAGCCGCCAGTACAACAGTCTTTGATGCCTACAGTGCCCCAATTTTTGAAGCGCCGAATCGGCTTTGTCGAACTGAGATTCGGATTGATCGACTTGGTCAAAATGTCACCTGGTTTACCTTCATGCCAGATAGTCGTGACCACGTGTTGATGCATCTCAACGATGGTATTTACGTAGTAGAGATCGATGATCGCTCGTGGCAAAATACACAGCTTCTCTACCCGGGAAATAACCTAACACTCCTTATCGATAGTGGCCGCATCTTAGTGCAGGACGGAGAACACTTCCTCGAAGTATTTACAGAGTTACCAAATTAGTACGTTCGTGAACGGACGACGTTTATTGTTTCAAAATTAACTGTTATGCAAACCGGACATATTCATCCTATCTCCGCCATGATTACGGAGATTAATAGTATTTTTTCTGAGATCGGGTTTGTGTTTGCTGATGGTCCTGAAGCAGAGACTGAACAGTATAACTTCGACCGGTTAAATTTTCCGCCTGACCACCCAGCCCGCGATATGCAGGATACGTTTTTTATTGCAAGCAAGGATGGGCAAGCGCGGCAGGTACTCCGTACTCATACGAGTCCTGTCCAGGTGCGCTACATGGAAAAGCATGAGCCACCGATGCGCATTATTGTGCCAGGAAAAGTGTTTCGAAATGAAGCGACCGATGCAACACATGAGGCACAGTTTTTCCAGCTTGAAGGGCTGTATGTCGACAAAGGGGTGCACATGGGTCACTTGAAGGGTACGATTGAGTACTTCTTCTCAAAGTTTTTTAGTGGTGACGTCGAGGTGCGGTTTCGTCCGAGCTTCTTTCCGTTCGTTGAGCCTGGGGTTGAGGTAGATATGATGCTGAAGGGGAGTGATAGTAAGCTCGCTAACCGCTGGATAGAAGTCATGGGCGCAGGGATGATTCATCCCAACGTGCTCAAGGGCGCTGGCGTTGATCCGAAGGTTTACTCGGGCTTTGCGTTCGGTGTTGGTGTCGATCGCTTGGCGGTGATGAAGTACGGGATTGATGATATCCGCCACCTGTACTCAGGAGACTTACGCTTTGTTAACCAATTTTAATATTTTATGAAAGTTTCTTACAATTGGTTGAAAGACTACCTGGGCGAGCAAGCACCAACGCCAGCTGAAATTGAGCAGCTCCTGACTTTTCATGCATTTGAGGTTGAGTCAGTAGAAGTAAAAGGCGCAGACACGGTGATTGATGTAAAAATATTACCCGATCGCGCGTCTGATTGTTTGTGTCACCGAGGGATTGCTCATGAGATTGCAGCGATTACTAATGTGCCCTTGGTACACGACCCATTTTCTACGGAACCAACACTTCCGTCGACTGAGGCCATTTCAGTTGCGATTGCAGATACTGAAAGTTGCCCTCGCTTTACGGCGAGCATTGTAAACGGCATTACGGTCGGTGAATCACCGGCGTGGCTAAAGGAACGCCTGGCAGCGCTCGGGCAACGCTCAATCAACAACATTGTCGATGCCACAAACTATGTTATGTACGCCATTGGGCAACCACTCCATGCGTATGATGCCGACAAGTTTCCTAAAGTGGATGGGAAGTGGCAGTTTGCTGTGCGTGGGGCAGCTTTGGGAGAAACCGTCAGCCTTTTGGCTGAGGGTGGAAAGGACGAAGACCGTATCGTGACCCTCAAGGGCGGTGAGCTCCTTATTGTTGATGCGTCTTCTGGAACTCCAATTGGTCTCGCTGGTGTTAAGGGTGGGCGCTTTGCAGGAGTAGATTCAACGACGAAGAATATCATTATTGAGGCGGCCCACTTCCATCCTGCGCGTACCCGCAAAACAGCTCGTGGCTTAGGGATTGTCATTGATGCGAGTAAGCGGTTTGAGAATGAACCGTCGCGAAACTTGCCGCCGTACGCACAGGCGGAAATCATTAAACTCATTACCGACATTGCTGGCGGTACGTGTGAGGGGTATCTCGATGTCTATCCGACACCAAAGCATAATCCAGCGGTAGTAGTATCCCTCCAAACGGTCAATGCGCTTCTTGGTCTCGCCCTCTGTGTTGATGAGGTGGCGGCGATACTTACACGCGTCGGAGTGGCTGTTACAACCCACGATAATAACACCCTTACGTGTGTCGGTCCGTTTGAGCGAACTGATTTATTGATTGAAGAGAACTTCATCGATGAAGTGGGTCGTATCTTTGGCTATCAGCATGTAGCTTCAGTCGTACCGGCAACCGTACCACTCGCGGAGGTTAACGCACGGCAATACTACAGTGATATTGTCCGTACCGCTTTGATGCAGCGTGGTTTTTCTGAGGTGATTACCTCATCCTTTGTAATGAAAGCAGATGTGCGCCTCTTGTCATCACTTGCATCTGATAAGACCTGCATGCGCGACGCACTGACCCCCAATCTTGATGCAGCACTAACTACAAACGCTCCATTCGTCGATTTGCTCGGCGCTACCGATACGCGAATATTTGAAATCGGTACGGTGTTTACGCAAACTGAAACTGGAGTGACAGAGCACGTTGCTCTCGGTATTGGAATGCGCCTGAAGCAGACTGGCTACAGCGGCAAGGAAGATGCGCTGCTCACCGCCATTATGGGAGCAGTGGAAGAGGCTCTAGGAGTAACTATTACCTGGAGTGTCGCTAACGGTGTGGCAGAATGCAATGTTACTGAACTCCTTACAAAGCTCCCGGCGCCAGAAGGCTACAGAGCGGTTGAGCCAAGTGCCGAAACAGTGTACAAACCATTTTCTATGTATCCAGCTGTGGTGCGTGATATTGCTATGTGGGTTCCAGAGGGAACGGAAGCTGGTGCTGTTGCAACTATTCTCAATGACGCTGCTGGTGCGCTCCGTGTCCGGACCACGCACGTAGATTCATTTACGAAAGATGGTCGTACGAGTCTTGCGTTCCGCTTAGTATTTCAAGCAGCTGACCGAACCCTGACTGACGACGAAGTGAATGTAGAGATGGAAAACGTGTACCAAGCGGCTACTGTGGAAGGCTTTGAAACGCGATAAAGGTTGCGGACATGTGAATAAAAAAACCATTGAGCAAAGCTCACTGGTTTTACTTAGTGTTGGGTGGTTTGTCGCGAGTAGGTACAGTTTTCATTTTACGTGCGCCTTTGCCGCTCTTATTGAAGCGAATTTTATAGCTTGAAGGCCGCACGGTGGGCATAATTACGTGGTTATGATCTACACTACCTTCGTACGGATATACTGCAACGCATGTGGCATCAAGTGTTTTTGAGATGCAGTTTGGCAGGAAGTCTGGTGGGCGAACAAATAATCTCGCATACAGAATATCTTTGACCCAACTGTCACTTTCAAGTGAAGGTAGCGTTACTGCATATCTGCCATTTCCCCGAAAGAAAAGTGGTGCTTGTCCAGGGGGACGATAGCCGATAACCCAAAATCGTTGTGGCATAGCTGTCTCCCGTAACTATCTCTCGCTTAAGCTAGCACGGTTTTTTACAACAAACAAGAATAAAAAAATGCCACACAAGCTGTGTGGCATTTATTGTGCCTCCGTTAGAGGCCCAAGGTTTCGTAGCTGTAGTAGGGTGGCTTGAGGCGCAGCCCGCCGATGAGGCTGTTTGCGTAGTCTTCCTCGAGCGGCTTCGCTTCGCTTCGGTCGACCAACCAGAGTTGGTTTCCGGCGTAGTACTCTGGCTGCTTCAAGTTGCCACCAGTGCGGTACACAATAACCGTGTGCTGTACGAGGGTGCTGCTTACCATGTGTCTTCCTCCCTAAAGATCATTGCGGCCCATACCATACCGCTTGCATTGATGCGTGTCAATTTCTGACTACAAAAAAGCCAACCCAATTCCGGTTGGCTTCGCTGTATCAAGCATTGTTCATTGGCATTTGCGGTACTGGCGTGAATTCGAAAATTGTCACGCTAACCCCGGGGTCAAACGCCCGTATGGCGTCTTTCCACTCGTCGGCCTCTGTTTTAGTAAGCAGTCGTTTGGGTGACTTCAGTACCGAAACTTTTGTACGAAGTAGAAAACCCTTGTAAAGGTGTATCCACCCCTGGCGGAGCTCCGGCATGGGTAGTCCCGCAACGTATACTGCGAATCTGTTTTCGCCAACATCTAGGATAGTACTTAGTTTTTGCATCGCAGACTCCCTTGAAATAAGACCATTTTCGTTGCGAAATATACCATATTTCCACAGGCGAGCAAGCTAAAAATTTGCTATACTTTAGGCACTTTTATTGATTATTTGACCGATTGCATGCCAGAGAAAAAAACTGAAAAGAAGTACGATGCCTCCTCAATTTCTGTCCTTGAAGGACTCGATCCAGTGCGTAAGCGCCCGGGTATGTACATCGGGACCACTGGTCTTGATGGTTTGCATCACTTAATTTGGGAGATTTTCGATAACTCACGCGACGAAGCGATGGGTGGCTTTGCTGATCGTGTCGAAGTGTCGCTCTTGCCTAATAACTTCATTCGCGTCGTTGATAACGGCCGCGGTATTCCGGTCGATATCCACAAGCAGACAAAAGTTTCTGCACTCGAAACAATTATGTGTACGCTCCATGCTGGCGGTAAGTTCGGCGGGGAAGACACTGGCTACAAGGTGTCTGGTGGTCTTCACGGTGTGGGTGTGTCAGTAGTAAACGCGCTCTCAACGCACACTCGTGTTGATGTACACAAAGACGGCGGACACTATATGCAGGAGTACAACATTGGTATTCCGAAAGCCAAGGTAAAGAAGCTCGGTGATACGAAGTTCAATGGTACTACCGTTGTCTTCCAGGCCGATCCAACCATTTTCCCAGAAATTAAGTACGACTGGAAGCGGATTGTGTCACACTTGCGGCAGCAGGCGTACCTCGTAAAGGGGATGCACCTCACGGTAATTGATGCACGCGAGAGTGAAGAAAAGCTTGATCCGAAATCACTCGAAGATACCGTGTATCTCGCTGACCGAGCGCTTGAGGTACCTCATATGACCTTCTATTTTGAAGGCGGCCTTCGCTCACTCGTGGCCTTCAATAACCATTACCAAACTCCAGTACAGAAGAAGATTTTCTATGTTGAGAAGTTCGACGTTGATCCCAAAGTGCTCTCGGTTGAAGTTGCTCTCCAGTACGTAGATGACATCACGCCGCGAATTTCTGCGTTTGCGAACAACATCTACAACCCTGAGCACGGCACGCACGTCACTGGCTTTAAGACAGCGCTGACTCGTACCCTTAACAACTACGCCAAGAAGAACAATTTCTTCTCCGTCAAAGAGAAGGATGCAGGCTTTACTGGCGATGATGTGCTCGAAGGCATCACGGCCGTGGTGTCAGTCAAGATGCCAGACATCCAGTTTGAAGGTCAGACCAAGGCAAAGCTTGGTTCGGTTGAAGCCCGCGGTGCTACCGAGTCTGTCTTCGGTGAGGCCTTTTCAGAGTTCCTCGAAGAGAACCCAGACGATGCCAAAGCAATCATCAACAAGGTGATTATTGCCGTAAAGGCACGTAAGGCGGCAAAGGCAGCGAAGGACTCAGTGCTCCGCAAAGGTGCGCTTGAGGGTATGTCGCTGCCGGGTAAACTAGCGGACTGCCAAACGAAGTCTGCTGAGGAGTCAGAACTCTTTATTGTAGAGGGAGACTCAGCTGGTGGTTCAGCGAAGATGGGTCGTGATCGGCGTACCCAGGCAGTGTTGCCGCTTCGTGGCAAAATCCTTAACGTGGAGCGAGCACGCATCGATAAGATGCTCGCTTCAGAACAGGTAAAAAATCTCGTGATTGCGCTCGGTACCGCGATTGGTGATGTGTTTGACCTCTCAAAGCTTCGCTACCACAAGCTCATTATTGCGACTGACGCCGACGTTGACGGGGCACACATTCGTACGCTCTTGCTGACGCTCTTCTTCCGCTACTTCCGCACCTTGATTGATGAAGGGCACGTCTACATCGCCCAGCCACCGCTCTACAAAATTCAGCGTGGTAAAGAGACTTGGTACGCGTTTACCGATAAAGAAAAGTTCGCTATCGTTGGTGAAGAAGATCAGGCGGAGATAGTCGAAGATGAGTCAGCTGAAGCAGCCGAACCAGTCGAAGAAGAAGCAGAGGCTGAGTCAGCTAAAAAGTCGACCAAGTTCCGTATCCAGCGGTATAAGGGTCTCGGTGAAATGAATGCTGAAGAACTCTGGGAGACTACTATGAATCCGGCAAACCGCATCTTGAAGCAAGTAACGATTGAAGACGCGCTTGAGGCAGATAAAGTCTTCGATATCTTAATGGGAACCGATGTGTCGAGTCGCAAGAGCTTCATTCAGGGGAATGCCCACCTCGCTAATCTCGACGTATAATTGATGAATAGACGACACACAAAAACCTTTCAATCGATTGAAAGGTTTTTGTTTTGAAAAACCCGCTGCGTTTACGCAGCGGGTTACAGTAGTAATGGTGGTTACTCTTCCGGCGGTTGCTCGGGCACGGTATTCTCGGCTGCCTCCCGAGCTCTCATAAATGCCGCAAGTTCGTCTTCGTCGTTTGGTGCTCGCAAGTGCTCCATAACGAAGAAGGAAAGCGCCGTATTTGGAGGCCGTGCTCGCGTTCCCGGGATCGGTTCTTGCCCGAAGCCCTTGTGACCGTCGAGCGCTCCACGACGTTCAATCGATCGTTCGCTCGAACGCGCTAGCTCTGCTGCGAGTTGCGAACGCAGGTTTTTCAGTGTCGTCACAACGATACTCCTTTGTCCTCTTCTCCTTCGCAGTATACATGGTTTTTAAAGTACGTAAAATCGCCGGCGAGCCATGTGGCTCGCCGGCGATTTGCTGGAGATGTAGTATTAGTTCACTACTTTCACTGTAGAGGTAATGCTGTTGTTCTTGGTGTTGATGTCACCCTTCGCGGTAGCGGTGACACCGAACGACTCGAGTCCGGTACCGTCAATGCCAGTGAAGCCGAGGGTGATAATTGCTTCCTCATTTGGCTTGAGTGCTTTCTGATCACCTGAGGTGTAATCAATATCGGCAGGGAGGTTGGCCTTGAATGACCAGTCTTCTGCAGTCTTGGTACCGATATTCTTCACTGAGAATCGGATAGCGCCTCCTTCATTCGTCTCAAGTGTCGGGGCAAACGCAAAGTTTTTGCCATCGAGTGTACCTACGCCAACCAGGGTAACGCGGAGGTCAATGGTGCCGTTTGGATTGCTCGTTGGAATCGCGTAGATAACTTCTTCAATGTAGGTAGGAGTACCAGCTACTGGTTTGGCTGGGGTAGAAGGCGTCGTTGGTGCTGGCTTCGGCGCCTCTTCTGGTGCCACTACTTCCGGAACTTCTTCTACTTCCGGTGCTGGATCCATATTGGTGATGGTTGGAAGGCTCGCGTTTACGATGGTAATGCGGGCATCACTTGCAATCGTCTCGAGGCGAGGATCAGACGGCGTGAAGATGATGGTGTAGTCAAGATCGGTAAACCGCTGGGTATCAGTGGTGACAAGGATATTGAGGTCGGTCTGATCTTTTTCGAGTGGAAGTGCCTCGTCGCAGGTGACGGTGGTAATCTCGTCACTGCCAAGGCGGGTTTCAACGGACACACCAGTTGCACAGACATAGCTAAAGCTGTAGGTGCCTGGACGCTTCTGTTCGTTCCAACTGATGGTGAAACTCTCACCACTCTTAACAACGCTATTTGGCGTACTGATAGTAATTGAAGGAGTGCGTTCGTAGTTGTAGACACTGTCAGCAATAGAAGCTAGTGAAGAAAAGGCCCCTGGAATAAAGGTGACTACCTTTACAGCAATAACCACCAAGAGTACGATAGCTGCTAGAAAGCCAACAACCGCCAAAAGTTTTGTTACTGTTTCTTTTTGTTCATTCGTTACCTGACTCATAGAGTGAATAGTGAAATACTAATACGTACGTGACTCATTCCATACTACAAAGCCTCGCCACCTTCGTAAAGGTGGAAAGAGCAAGGAGGGTAGGGAACGAGAAACCCGGTCACGCCGGATTCAATTGGTACTCACAAAAGATATCATATTATTAAGTAAAAGTCAAGGTATACTATTGACTTTTTTATAAAAAAGTGTATTATATTAACCATTATGCAAGACCCTCATTCATTTGATGATCTCTACCGCCAGCTTCGCCTCCGAAAAGTTCCATTTTTAGTGGTGTTTTTCTTGACCGTAATGGTGACCTACTTGGCACTTGTGGTTATCGACTTCATTCCTGAAGCTCCTGCAGAAACAACCACTGAGGAGGTAACAGCTGAAATCGGTGAGGTGGAAGTAGCTGAAACCGAACCAGAAGCTCCGGTGGTGGAAGCCTACCCAGTACGTATCACGATTGATAAGCTTGATCGCGAAGTGGCGGTTTTAAACCCAGAATCACGTAATATTGCCGATCTTGATGCGGCACTCCTTGATGGGGTAGTGCGTCACCCAGACTCAGCCGATTTCACCAAAGATGGAAATATCCTTATTTTGGGCCATTCAAGCTACCTGCCTAATGTGCTCAATAAGAACTTCCAGGCCTTTAATGGTCTCCAAACCCTTACCTGGGGGGATAAAATTCGCCTCACCTCAGCTGATACCGAGTACGTGTACCGGGTTGAAAAGGTGTATGAAGCCAAGGCCTCAGAGGTCTTTGTGCCAGAAACCCCTGGTGAAGCACGGCTCACTTTAGCCACGTGCGATAGTTTTGGTGCAAAAGATGATCGATTCATTGTCGAAGCGGTCCTCATTGATAAAAAAGTCTTGTAAGATAAGGCCTTTTCGACTATTCTTGGGTTAGTACCTGAGACCAAAAGCCAACAATAATGTATGACCATAAGCTTGACAAAAGTCAAGTTATCTGCTATCATATTGGTATAAGAAGTACGCTCCTTCGGGCCCTGGTAGCCCCACCACATACTCGTTATTTCAGAATTGAAATAGGCAGCCACGTGCTGAGAAATTGTTCTCACTACGTGGCTTCACTGCAGCTCCGCAACCCGTCCGTCAAAGATTGGTTCCGCAGCTGCAGACGAGAGGCGTTTGCTCATCACAACTGACCCTATATGGGTCATTCAGGAAAGGAACACGACATGACCATGAACAAACTGACGGGCGGCTTTGCTGCCATCCTGATTGCTGGGGTCGCCTACGCGGCCCTGGCCCAGGAAGTCAAAGACGTCACCCCGGAACCCGAAACTCTTTCGACCACGGTCGAGACGCAGACGGTGACCGAGACCGTGACTGAAACTGTCACCCTCGCGACCGAGGTCGAATCCATTGGTATGGTGGGTGACGACATCGTCATCCGCTTCACGAAGGAAGCTGACCTCTGGATGCTGCCGGCCTCGTCTCTTCAGGCGATGTGCTGGAAAGGACGGGTACTGGAACTCGGGGGAATCCCTGGCCTGGCGCCCATCGCGATGAATGTCGCAGGGGGCAAGCTCTCCATCGGCTCCAAATCCATCCCAATCGACTGCCCGCTTCCGGGCGGCTACGAAAATCTCGGCTGGGTCTGGGAGCAACGGGCAGCTGAACACTCCGCTGAAGGCGAATTCACCGAAGCGCATTTGCACTCGATGATCGCCGTCATGGGGAAGGCTGAACCGGTTCTCTTCACGCCCCAGCGGCTGAAGGGCTACACGACGGGCGGTGACCACCCGATGGTGGTGGCCGCGCTGGAGCAGCACCTGGGCCAGTTCCCGGCCTATGTGCTCGAGGTCGACAACCTCATGTACATCGTGCCGATGACCGAGAAATTGGCCACCTGTGGTGGCCTCTGCACCGAGCCTCGGCTCGTTGTCTGGCACCTCCACAAGCACGTGGCGAAGAAGAAGTCTCCGCCGCGCGTCTCGACCCCCGAACCGGATGCCCCTGTCTACGACCCCTACCGGGTTCGCTGCGGTGGCTGTGACTGAAACCAGCATCAAGGAGTATGCACATGTTGAAAACCATCCTTACCATCCTCGCCACCATCGTGATGGTGGGGATGGGACAGCAGGCTGTCGCTGAAGAGCGGCCCTGCACCCGCGAGGGCATGAACAGCTGCTTCTCGTTCCAGTTCGCCAACCTGCGTCACACCGACGCCGACGAACGAATGATTCGTGGCAACCCGCGGAGTGGTACCAAGACCATCTACAACCGCGTCGTTGATGGTCGTGGCGACTTCATCCGGGCCAAAAGCGGAGGGCATCTCTTCATCTGGCTCAAGCCGGAAGTTGCAAATGACCCGAGCTACCGGATCCCGGCTGAGCTGATGCGGGAGTTCCGCTACAGCGCCTCGTCTCCGAACCCGACGGTTAGCGCCGTTCAGTTCGAGACGAACCCGCGGAATTTTCCGGTCTTGGATGACCCGCAACTTCCCAACTTGGGTGATCCGCACTACGTGCTGGTTTCCCAAGGTGGAACGGGTGGTCTGGGCTGGAGCATTCCCGTAAGCCTTCGGGACAAGATCGCCTACGTGGTCTACTGCCCCGATGGACTGACGTCCTGGCCGAATCGCCGCAACGGTGCATCGATGGGGATTCACTTCCCGCCGGGCGCTGTTGCTGAGTGGAAGAAGAACGACTGGGAGCATGTCTTCCAGGCAGTCCTGCACGTTCGCTGATTCCTTTCCTGAAAAAATCGTCGCGAGCTGGTAATCCCCGCTCGCGACCTCTATTATTCTTGCGTACATGGGTGTAGGTAAGAATATTGAGGTTTACTTAACTATCAACAAATATATGAATAAAACAATTTTAAACACAATCCTCGTTGTAGCACTCGCTGTAAGTTTTAGTGCTGCAGCAGTGACTATTACCTCAGCTTGGGGTGGTGGTGATGGTGGGTCTAATGGCTCGGAAGGTGGTGGTTGTTGCTCAACCCCAACCCCAACCCCGACTCCAACTCCAACCCCAACTCCTGACCCAGAACCAGCAATTTGTAAGTCACTCACGGCGAGTGCTACGTCACTCCCTGTTGGTGGCGGTAACGTAACCCTTACTTGGGTTTCAGAAAAGGGAACATCAGCTACTCTTACCCCAGACGGATCAGCGGTAGCGCTCAATAGTTCAAAGACTGTGAACGTAACGAATGACACCACGTTTGTCTTCCGTGTTGCGAACGCAGACGGAGCAGACACCTGCCAGGTACGCGTTGATGTGGCTGACCAAGTAGTACCAAAGTGTGACTTCTTGAATGCTAGTCCAACGAACCTTCCATACGGTGGCGGTACCGTGAACCTCTCATGGGGGACCACGAACGCAACGAAGGTGACGCTCGTTGGATACGGTGAAGTTGCTGCAGACGGCTCACGCAGTGTGTCAGTCACAAACGACACCACGTTCCGTTTGACGGTTGAAAACGGTGCAGCAAGTGCTGATTGTACAGTATCTGTAAACGTGGGAGAGCAGGAGTACGCTCCATCATGTGATTCGTTCACTGCGTCACCAACCTCACTTCCATACGGCGGTGGCACTGTGAATCTTTCATGGGCTACCTCAAACGCTGGAAAGGTTTCAATTGATAACGGTATCGGTGAAGTGTCAGCTGACGGTTCACGTAGTGTCTCAGTCACACAAAATACTACCTTTACGTTGACGGCTGAAAAGGCTGGTCAGTCAACCAAGACCTGTACAGTACACGTAACGGTTGGTACACAGGATACGCTCTCATGTGCCAACAACGTTCGCTTTACTGCAAATGACTACTCACTTCCATACGGTGGTGGCAACGTGACCCTCTCATGGGACACCAATAACCTCGATGCGATTGCAATTACTGATATTTCAAACCCTGCGTTTGATGGATCAGCTACAGTTTCACTTGGTGACGATAAAACCTACACCCTCACCGCAACAAAGGATGGCCGTTCAGTCCAGTGTCCGCTTACGATTGAAGTAGCTGAGCGTTCAGGTGGCGGTGGCGGATCTTCAAGTCCAAAGTGTACACTTAAGGTTTCTGATGATGAAATCAAGCGTGGCCAGGAAATTACCTTGAGTTGGACCACAACTCGTGTCGAAGATGTTGTTATTAAGGATAACCACGGAAACGTACTCGTTGATGGTGATGATAAGGATGACCTCGATGGGTCAATCAAGATTCGCCCAACCAAGGACACTACCTTTACCCTCGTTGGTGAAAAGGGTTCACGCGAAAAGACCTGTAAGGTAGAAGTAGAAGTTGAGGATGGAGTTTCAATTACTGAAACCCGCAACCAGTTGCCATTGGTAGCCGGTATCTCACTTACACAGGTACCGTACACCGGTTTTGAAGCCGGTCCGATGCTGACGACTATCTTCTACGCGCTCTTGACGATTTGGGGACTCTTTGTAGCCTACGTCGTTGCCGTACGTCGCGATATGATTGGTGGCGTTTCACTCGCTGGAGCACACGATCATGTGCCGTACACTGAAGCAAGTAGTGATGTACAGACTGATGTATCACCAGCCGCAGAATATGTTGCTACAGTTTCGACACCAGATGTACCAGCTAACTTGCCAACCGGCATTGCGCCAGTTGTAGGATACGCTGCAGCAGTAGTTGCAGAGAACGTAATGACCGAAGCAGAAGTTGATGCTTCAATTGAAATGACTGAGCTTGAAAACCGAGCACATCTTCAGAAGGCGCTCTTCTCTTCAGATGCTATGCGGTACTTTACCAAGGTAACAGCAGCCGATGAGCGCATGACTGCACTCGATCAGTTGATTGCGAAGGCAAAGTCTGCGTTTCCAAGTGAAGATGGATGGTTGGTTATTAACCTTACCCGTCTTGAATCACTCCTTGAGACGAACAATGCTGCCGCTACTATCGCAGCTGAAGTAACAGCTGGAAACGGCGGTTCACTCGCAGAAGCGATTGTTACCGGCAACATCGTTGCTGCCTACCAGCTCATCGCACATCGCCCAATGATTGCATTGGCTGATGCTGCCGCTGAACTTGATGCTGTAGTACGCGCTCGTCGCGGTGAAGTGGTAACCCTTTCAACTATGTTGGCTGAGGAGACTGCTGCACTTACTGACGGTCAGATTGCTGCTGCTATTAAGGCACTCACCAGTGCACTCGATGGGGTATACACCTCTGAAGAAGAAGCTGTGAAGATGGCTATCATGAAGGCAGTAAAGGCAGTCGTATAATACCGACCGCACCACATACAAAAAACTCCCCGTTTGGGGAGTTTTTTGTAGTATGTGGTGTACCGATATAAAAAAGAGACCCGCTTTGGGTCTCTTGTACGTGTATGTGATTACTCTTAGTGCCGAAGGACAAATTGTGCCGGGGCGAGTGGGTGGCGAACGAGACGCGCAATGACGAAGCGACCGTTGCCGATATCTGAAAGGAGACGGACGATGACCACTTCGCCTTCGGTGGTCGATTCGTCTCCTGCTCTCCGATAGCGCGGCGCCAGTTCGTCAGTGTAGCGGCGGTTGGGGTCCAAAAGCTGGGCAAAGTGCTTGCGGGGGATATAGAGGGTTTTCTGTGGCCGCGGCAATTGCGGCTTGAGTGATGTCGGCTTGCCTAGGTCTTGCTTCAGGGCTTTGCGCATCATTCGTACAATCATCAGTTTTCCTTCACTTGTGCTGTCCGTTCAGCACTTTAACACAATTACAGTATTTGTCAAACTAGCGTGGGGGATAGTAAAACCGCCGGCAAGCGTTGCTTGCCGGCGGTTTTGTAGGTGGTATGTTACTGCGCTTTAGAAACGTTTTCTTCAGTGAGTTTATGTACCAATGCGTCCAGACTGAGTACTTCATTGGTCCCATCTCGCTTCTCAAGGGTCACCGTACGATCAGCTACCTCTTTGTCGCCAAGGACAATGAAGTAGGGGAGTTTGTCATTCTTGGCCGCACGGATTTTCTTGCCCATTGACTCGTTTTCAGCCGCAACGCTTGTCCGAAGCCCGGCTGCTTTAAGCGCAGCAAAGACTTCGTCGGCGTAGGCGACGTGGACGTCAGCTACCGGGATGATACGGGCTTGCTCAGGCGCAAGCCAGAGTGGGAACTGACCGCCGAGGTGCTCAATAAGGACAGCTGAAAAGCGTTCAATAGAGCCCATGATAGCGCAGTGAATCATGACGATGCGCTCTTTTTCGCCTTTTTCGTTGATGCAGCTGAGGTCAAATCGCTCAGGGAGATTCATATCAAGCTGAATGGTGGCTACCTGGTGTTCACGGCCAAGTGAATCTTTGGCCATAAAGTCGAGCTTAGGGCCATACATGGCAGCTTCACCCGGAGCCTCGAAGTAGTCTGCATTGCGTTCCTTCGCGATGTCGCGGAGTGCATTCTCAGCATTTGCCCAAATTTCAGGGGTGCCGAGATACTTCTCCATTTCGCTTGGCTCATGGAAGGAGAGGCGAACGCGCAAGTTGAAACCGAAGGTGCCGTAGAAGGTGTCGATGATATCCCAGATACGGAAGAATTCATCCTTCACTTGGCTGTGACGACAAAACACATGTGAGTCGTCTTGCGTGATAGAGAGTACACGAGTGAGTCCACCGAGTTCGCCTGACTGCTCGTCGCGGTACACCATAGTAGTTTCAGCATAGCGCTGTGGCATGTCGCGGTAGCTATGTGGCTGGCGGTCAAAGATTTGCGTGTGGTGTGGGCAGTTCATTGGCTTCAGGGCGTACTCTTTACCTTCACGAGTGGTGATACGGAATAGTTCATCGGCAAACTTATCCCAGTGACCTGAAGTGACGTAGAGGTCTTTCTTCGTGATGTGGGGGATAGTGACCCGCTGGTAGCCATGCTTTTCGCGGAGTTGCCAGATGAACGTATCGAGTTGGTGACGAATGAGGGTACCTTTTGGGGTCCAGAGGGGGAGTCCGGCGCCAACGAGCTCAGAGAAGGTGAAGAGGTCGTGCTCACGGCCGAGCTTTCGGTGATCACGCTTCTTGGCTTCTTCGAGTTGATGGAGGTAGGCATCGAGCTCTTCGCGGTTTTCAAAAGCGAGGCCGTACACACGGGTGAGCATCGGGTTCTTCTCATCGCCGCGCCAGTAAGCACCAGCTACCTTATCGAGCCGGAATGAGTCGGCATCAATTTCATCTTTTGGGTGTTCACAGTGACCACCTCGACAGAGGTCAGTAAAGCCGCCACACGTGTAGAGGGTAATTGCTTCGCCGCGACCGACAATTTCGTCGATGAGCTCAAGCTTGTACTGGTTTCCCGCAAAAACCGCCCGCGCTGCGTCAGGGGTTACTTCCTCATGGGTGAACTCGGTCCAGGTATTGAGGAGTTTCTTCATGGTCTTCTGAACTTCCTTCAAACCTTCATCGTTGAGAATTTCACCACCGGTAAAATCGATGTCGTAGTAGAAGCCAGTATCGATGGCTGGTCCAAGGGTAAGTTTGGCGTGCGGGTAGTGCTTCACGACCGCTGCGGCCAAGAGGTGAGCTAATGTGTGTCGCTTATTATGTAAGTCTTGTTGCATGGTTTGGGTAAACACCCAAAATGAGCGAACTGCTTCGTTAGGGAGCCTCTAGTCGCTGTCACCGTATACCTGATACGGCTCCTGCGCCAGCTTCTCCCTGCCTTGCATTTCATCTCATTTTGGGCGTTGAAATGATATGTTGATAAAAAAACGCCCGGGTAAAAATATAACAACGTTACATTTTTACCCGGACGATTCTGATCGCGGTTCCACCGAGTTTCCAGGGCAGTATGCTGCCTGGCGCTTCATTGGTTTCGGATTAGGTCGTTACGGACAAACTTTATTGCATACTATGTATGGTATGGAATAAAGTTTCGGTGGTTGGTAGCCACCGCAATCTCTGAATTTAAGTAATCCTACCATTACGTTCCAAAACGTCAATTTTAGAAAATATTAAAAAATCGCACCAACCTATCGGGGTGCGATTGTCTAAAACTTTTGCAGCACCTGCGCAATGGCAGCTTTGCTGTGGGCAGTGGCAAGTCTCGTAAGGAGTTTTTGCCACAGCACCATGGTGTCCTCATTGTGGTAGAAAAAATGTTCTATACGAACACCTTGTGTAATGGCGTCGGTAGGAAACGGTACGCGTTCCACCACTTGGCACGGCACGTGCCACTGGAGCGGGAGCAGAAGGGGGTTACCTGCCTGTACCTTGGGCAGACCGTTTGGTCGAACGGTGAGGCGGTACGGTGCCTGTTCAACCAACGATTCAATGTCGGTCACTGGCCATTTTTTTGTCTGCACAAAGAAATTTGGTCCGGGGTAGTCAGAGGCGGGGATACGGATTACTTTGTCCGCTACCACATGCTCAACATCGAATGAAACTACCTCATTCTTGAGGCGACTACGATATCGTACCCTAAGCGTAATTTCTTTGGCTCCGTGGGTTTCAAAGAATTTACCCACTTTTTTATGAACGCGGTCCATACGAAAGCTCCTTGCTTTGGTGGTTCAAATCTTGATATACCGTACTGTATATTTAGAAAAAGTCAACCCTACACAGTTACGTGTACCTTGGGTATGTCCGACACTATGCCCTGGTGGTGCGGGGCTGTTTTGGTCGGGTACTATGCTGTGGATGATTCTGTTGGCGCGAGCGCTTTGAGTTTATCTACCAAAATACTTGGCTCATCGTTGCGGATAGAGAGCTTGCCTTTAACTGCCACACAGGTGCCAGGGACGAGGAGGTCTTTGGAGGCTGCGTAAGTTTCCGGGAAGGCAACCATTTCGATGTTGTCGGTTTGGTTGGCAAGCAGGATAAATGCCATGCGGTCTCCTTTTTTAGTGAGGAGTTCTTTGACTGTCTCAATCATGCCGGCAGTAACGAGTTCACCTTTCATACGCACCATTGGAAGTTCTTGTTTTTCTTCGACCGCTTTTCTGATTTCACCAATCTTGGTGCGCTTCTCAATGTCGGCCTTAAATTGATCGAGTGGGTGACCCGATACGTAGACACCGAGGAGTTCTTTTTCCCAGAGGAGTTTTTGCTCTTTGCTTGCCGGCTCACACGGTACAAGCGTGAGGTCGTTGATAGCAGTATCCATACCGCCAAAGAGCGAGTCTTGACTCGATTCCTTGCCGGACACGTGCTCTCGGTTAAAGGCGAGCATGTTGTCGATGTTGTGGTACATGAGACCGCGCTCACTGAAGCGATCGAGCGCCCCGGTCATCACGAGCGCTTCAAGTGACTTCTTGTTTAGGTTTTTGTTGTGGACGCGTGAAAGGAAGTCGGCAAGTGAGGCAAACGGACCATGCTGCTTTCGCTCTTCAATGATTGCGTCCGCAATGCCTTCGCCGAAGTTTTTGATTGTTGTCAGTCCAAAGCGAATGCGCGCATCATTTCCGTGTTGGGCTGGTACTACGGAGAAGGGTGAGAACGATTCGTTGATATCTGGCGGCAAGACCACAATACCCATGCGTTCACACTCGTGAATGATTTCAGAAATTTTATCGGTATCGCCAGCGTCGGCAGTAAGAACAGCCGACATGTACTCATGCGGGAAGTTGGCCTTCATGTAGGCAGTTTGGTAGGCTACGCGGCCGTAGGAAGCAGCGTGCGCTTTATTGAACCCGTACGCGGCGAACGGCTCAATGAGTTTCCAGAGTCGGTCAGCCACACTGTGTGAGAGCTTGCCGTACTCGAGGAAGCCTTTCATGAGCTTATCTTTTTCGGCAGCCATTACCTCAGGTACTTTTTTACCCATCGCCTTACGGAGCTTGTCCGCATCAAGCCAGCTGTAGCCCGCGAGTTCAATCGCGGTCATCATCACGTCGTCCTGGTAGGTGATAACGCCGTACGATCGGTCGAGAATTTTCTCGAGCCGTGGGTCGAGGTAGGAGATAAGGCCTGGATTGTGCTTACGCTCAATGTACTGCGGAATCATTTCCATTGGGCCGGGGCGGTAGAGGGCTACCATCGCGTTGATGTCGTGAATGGTTGAAGGCTTGAGCTGCTTCAAGAACGAGGTCATGCCGGTACCGTTGAGCTGGAAGAGCCCCATGGTTTGCCCAGCAGCGAGCATATCAAACGTCTTATGGTCATCGAGCGGAATATTTTCGATATCAATATCAATATTGTGAATCTTTTTTACGCGCTTAACGGCATCAGCCAAAATGGCGAGGTTTTTGATACCCAAGAAGTCAAACTTCAAAAGCCCGACACCGTCTTCACCTACGGAATGCATCTCGTACTGGGTAATGAACTTACCGGTTTTGGTATCGAGCTGGATAGGGACGAACTCAGAAAGTGGCTCAGGAGCAATAACAACACCGGCGGCGTGTACTCCTACGTGCCGCGCGCGACCTTCAATTTTCTTCGCGAGGTCGATGACGTCGCGTGACTCACTGTCTTGCTTGTAGAGCTTTTGGAGGTCTGGTTCAATCTCGAGCGCTTTACTCAAGGTCATTGGGAAGCCTTGGCTACCCATAGGGACGAGCTTCGCGATACGGTCACCAACTGAGTAGGGGTGCCCAAGGGCGCGTGCGACATCACGCACTGCCGCGCGCGCCATCATGGTTCCGAAGGTACCAATCTGCGCTACTTTATCTTCACCGTATTTTTGTTTGGCGTACTCGATAATTTCATCACGCCGATTATCGGCGTAGTCCATATCGATATCGGGAGCTGACGGACGCTCTGGGTTTAGGAATCGCTCAAAGGGGAGCTTGTACTCAAGCGGGTCCACGTTCGTAATCCCGAGCACGTAGGTGGTATAGGAACCGGCCACTGACCCTCGAATGGTGGTGAGGATGCCGCGCTCGCGCGCTTCACGAATAAGGTCACCTACAGTTAAGAAGTACTTTGAGTACCCTTTATTCTTGATGACCTCAAGCTCGTAATCGATGCGCTGGCGATTGATAGGGTTATTGATGTCGTGCCCACGCCAGGCGACTCCTTCGTACGCTTGGTGCTTGAGCTCATCGTCTGGCTCGCGACCACTTTCAATCACGTAGTTCGGGAAGTACCACTTCGTACCAATGGGAATTTCTACATTGCACTGCTCGGCAATCTTGATGGTGTTCGCGAGAGCTTCCGGTTCATCAGCAAAGTATTCCTTGGCGGTTGCTTGGGAGATAAACGAAAAGTCTTCGTTACGCTGCTCACTAATATCGAGGACACCGCCACTTTGAATACGGAGCATTGCTTCGCGCGCAACGGCGTCACCTTTCTCCATGTAGTACACGTCGTGGGCTGCCACGAGTGGGGTGTTACTTTTCTTGGCGAGGGCTTTGATTTTTTCTTGCAACGCTCCGTGGTCGAGGATTTCGGGGTGGTGGGTGATTTCGAGGTAGAGGTTATCGCCGTAGACACTTTTGTACCAGTCGAGCTCGGCTTCGGCTTTGTCGAGGTCACCATTTTTGAGGTGCTGGGTAGTTTCACCGGCAAAGGAAGGAAGGATACAGAAAAGGTCACTCGCAAACTCTTTGAGGAGGTCATGGTCAACGCGGGGACGGTAGTAGAAGCCTTCGGTGTTGGATTGGGTTACGAGCTTAATCAGGTTTTTGTACCCATTGTTAGTTTTAGCGAGAAGAACGAGGCGTGCGCGGGGCTTATCAATTGGGTCCTTCATGAAGCGGGTCCGGGGCGCCATGAACGCATCAAGTCCAATGATTGGTTTGATTTCCTGGGCGATACAGGCCTTCATGTGGGCAATCGCGCCGTAGAGACCTCCGGCGTCGGTAATGGCCAGGGCATCTTGTCCATCGGCTTTAGCGGCTTTAGCCAGCTCTTTGCTAGTTGGAATAGCATTCAAGAGAGAATACTGGGAGTGAACGTGGAGGTGAATAAAGTCAGCCTGGAGTTTCGGGGTATCAGCCATAATGTGAGTAGTATAGCAAACTGCCTGGTATAGTTATAAACATGCAAAAATGGGTGATTGGAGTGGATGAAGCTGGCCGTGGCCCGCTTGCTGGACCAGTCTCGGTTGGGGTGGCGCTGGTGCCAACTGACTTTGATTGGCAGTTGATTCCTGGGGTGGGTGATAGTAAGCAGGTGAGTGAGAAAAAGCGGGAAGTTATTTACCTACGTGCGAAGGAACTTCAGAAAGCGGGGCAGCTTGATTTTGCAGTGGAACTGGTGTCGGCGAAAGTGATAGACACTAAAGGAATTGTGCCAGCGATTACTGCTGCGATGGCCAAAGCACTCAGTAGATTAGTTCAACCAAGGAGAGTCTTAGGTCAGGATGAAGTTTTAGTTAAGCTTGATGGGGGACTCAAGGCACCAAGGGAGTATGTCCATCAAGAGACCATCATTAAGGGTGATAGCAAAGAGAAAGTGATTGGATTGGCCTCGATTATGGCGAAGGTGACGCGAGATCACTACATGGAGCGGGTAGCCAAGAAAGCGGATTTTCTAGTGTATGACTTTGCGCAACATAAGGGATACGGCACCAAAGCGCACCGTGACGCAATTGCGAAGTATGGCCTATCCCCAGAGCACCGAGCGAGCTATTGTAAAAATCTCCAAATGTTGTAAGGTGTGTGGTCCGCTACGCAAAATGCATAGATGGGTATGTACAAATAGGAGGGAACATTTAATGCTCGACACGGGTAACGCGCAGTTTGAAGAGGCGATGACAAACGCTGGTTCTGCAGTCGGGGCTGCTCCGCTGACGTTTCCAGTACAGCTCATGGTTGCCAGCATCAACTTCCAGGCACATCTGGCCGAAGCTATGATTAGGCAGCCGATGACCTTCTGGTTCGGACTCTATACGGGTGCTTTTGTACCCCGTCGATAACGGCAGGTTGAGCCACCTATTTTTTATAATAGGTGGCTTTTAGTTTTCCCCAGAACTGTAGGTACATATTGCGTATACTCGTATTTTATTGTACAATCCAGAGTAGCAGAAACTAGTTCCTGGAGACATATACAAGATGAGTATCTTGACGCTTGAGCGCAAGAAAACGCCGTACTCAACGGCGCGCGATTTGAAAGCGATTTTCACTGAATTTAACCCTGATAGGTCCGAATGGACCGCTCCGCTGGTGCAAAACCTTGGTGGACGGGGTCGATCTGAAGAAGGATTGCTTAAATGGCTGTTGGCCCATGCCGGGTTGGCGCGTATCGACATCACAGAATTGGTCTATGAGTTGGCCATTGAAGGCTGTCTCAGTGACTTCTTCATTGATGATGCTGCAATCGATTTGATTGGCTGGGGGCTGCTCAAGAAGCCGTGTGAGCAGCTTCTCGAGATTGATCGCCAGCATCGGTTTGAAGCTGAAGTGGCTAAGCGGCAGCAACAAGCTGGTTTTTTCCTCAATCGGCGGCTGTCAGGAACACAGCGCAAGTAAACCAAAGGGTTGCCTATGGCAACCCTTTTCTATTGCTTTTTTATAGATATTTGCTATAGTTCTCGGCACTATGGTAATTCGAATGCGACACAACCGTTCGCAGACCAAACAGCGACGCAGTCATCACGCGCTTAAGGCTTCGCCTTTGTCTGTGTGTGCACACTGTGGGGCACAGCACCGACCACATCACATGTGCTTGGAATGCGGCTACTACAATGGGCGTCAAGTTATGGATCTCGAAGCGGTAAAGGCAGGGCGAGCAGCGCGTATGGCAGCTAAGCGTGAGGCAATTAAATCTCAGGCAGAATCAATTGCACCAAACGACGCAGCAGCAGTAGCAGAAAAGGCTCAGTAGTGAGTTAATCCACAAAAGTCCGGCTTTGGCCGGACTTTTGTGCGGTTATAGGTGCTACACTAAACGGCAGTACTAGTAGTGTTCATTAGTTTTATGGCGAATCGACATTTATCGCGATCAATTGTTCTTCAAACACTCTTTGAGTGGGATCTTAACGCTATCGACAAAAAAGAGATCCGTACGGTCCTTGACCGCAACGTTGAAGAATTCGCCGAAAACAAAACGGACACTCCCTTTATGGCCAAACTCCTCGATGGAGTTTTGGGTAAGCAACCCGAGCTCGACCAGGTCATCGAAAAGGCTGCCCCAGAGTGGCCAATCGACCGCATCTCTCCTGTTGATCGTAATATACTCCGGCTCGGACTCTTTGAGCTCCTCTTTGCAGACCGCAAAGAAGTACCAGCAAAAGTGGCCATCAACGAAGCGATTGAGCTTGCAAAGCAGTTTGGTGGCGAAAATAGTAGTCGGTTTGTAAACGGTGTACTCGGTGCTGTCTACAAAGAAATCGGTGAACCTGGTAAAGAAGAACAGGGTCGCAAGGCAAAGAAGAATATTCCGTTCGATCAAATGCCTGTGCAACGCCTCTCAGGCGCCGTGGTTTATGCGGAGCAGGATGGTGTGATGTACTTTGCCTTGGTGCACGACATTTTTGGGCACTGGACGCTTTCAAAGTCAAAGATTGCTGAAGAAGAGACAGTTGAAAATGGGGCAGTTCGTGCACTTCGAGAAGAAATAGGTCTCAATGTGGTCCTTGAAGCAGAGCTTGGGCACAACGAGTATGTAGCGTCGCACCCAGAGCTTGGTAAGGTACGCAAGCAGGTGACGTACTTCTTGGCTAAGGCGCCTTATAAAGAGCTCGCCCTCGAAAAGAAAGGTGGTCTTGATGATGCGCAGTGGTTTAAGGTCGCCGATATCCTCGACCTTAACTTTTACGAGGACATATTGCCAATTGTGACTAAAGCTGTCACTATGTTGGTAGCACGACGATAGCTGTCACCTGTGGTGACGGCATCCGATGAAAGGGCCTGTGGCACTACCCACGGTTTATTCCATTGCATACCGTCGTTCGCATTATTTATCTCAATTATTTTATGGTGGATGGATTTGAAGACCAAGTGGACGTGCCGAAACTAGAGAAAATACTCGGGTATACTTTTACCGATAAGATGCACCTCGTGAGTGCCATGACCCACCGGTCGTACCTCAACGAGAATCGTGACGCGAGCCAAGACCATAACGAGCGTTTAGAGTTTCTCGGCGACGCTGTCTTAGAGCTCGTCGTGACAGATTTTCTCTTTAAGAAGTACCCAGAGAAGCCAGAAGGTGAACTTACGGCGGTACGTGCAGCCATTGTAAATACAAACTCGCTCGCTGATGCGTCTAATAAACTCGGTATTAATGACTACTTGTTGATGTCAAAAGGGGAGAGTAAGGACACGGGGCGAGCGCGTCAGTACATTATGGCCAACGTGTTTGAGGCACTCGTAGGAGCGCTATATCTTGACCAGGGGTACGAAGCATCGGCGCACTTTATCGCAGCGCACTTGTTTGCGAAGACTGATCTCATTGTGGAGAAGCGGTTATGGCAAGATGCAAAGAGTCGGTTCCAGGAACTTGCACAGGAGCACCATAGTGTGACTCCAACGTACCAGACCTTAAGTCAGGAAGGGCCAGACCACGATCGGGTTTTTACGGTTGGTGTTTACATTGGCAAGGATTTTGTTGCCGAAGGCAAAGGTCGGGCAAAGCAAGAGGCTGAGCAGCAGGCTGCCGAAGCTGCGATGGTCGTGAAGGGGTGGGCGTAGATTGGGTATTTAATGCACACG
>JACCDG011137361.1_pt1 | contig 61319 bp, 74 predicted proteins | sample 7442471 | NCBI WGS metagenome assembly JACCDG01 (sample SAMN15323444, study PRJNA562643) | freshwater metagenome | isolation source: river surface water | place: USA:Blue River Watershed | collected 2017-08-17 | reverse complement strand
TCAATCTGAGTGATCAGGTCTTCAGCAACAGTGTTCTTGGTGACACTATTGAGCTGGACCTTGAAATTCTTGACTGGTGCGTCCTCACTGTAACCCATCTTTTCTGGGGTTACACTAGTCTTGAGATCCTTGATTACCTTAAGGAGCTTCTTGAGCTCAACTTGTTTGCTAATCAGATCAGCTACAGGATGTGTAGCAGCAGCGATCTTCCTCTTGAGGTCGCCTAGATCATCAATGTGGGTTTTGGCCTCATTGATAAGAGCTTGGACGTTATCCGGAGGATTGGGATCAATAGCATCGACCCTATTAGCCTGATCGATGCGGTGATGCAAGCGAAGGATCTTCTGAGTAAGACGGTTCTTCTCTTTGAGAGCTGCGGCGATGTTCATTTTCTTGACCAAAATGTTGAAGGAAGCCGAAAGCGGCAAAGAAGTAATAAGTTTTTTAGTGGTTGTATAGCTTAGCGTAATAGTTTTCTGTTACAAGAATACAAATATTATGACAATGATAGACAACCTGCAAAGGTATAGCTATAAATAAAGCATAGTAAGGCGGAGGAATTGTAATATAGCTATAAACAAATCCAGAAATTACAAATGGAAGAAAGATAAAATATATAGTAAAAGCCCAGCTTTCAGTTTGTCTTTTAAAATATTGATTAGGACTGAAGATTAAAGTTAGAAAGTTACGTAATACATTATTATATAAGGACTTAAGAGCTTTAGTAAGAAAAAGGAAGAAACATACGATTAAACCAATATAAGCTAAAGCATAAATAGGCCAGAACGTTTCAATCTTAAGGTTGTCTAGTGTCTCATTCATTACGTAAGCGCTCCTCTCAAGTAGAGAGTCAGAGTTCCTAGAATACAAACGACTAATAATCCAACCAGAACAATATCAAAATATAGTATGGTGTTCCTATACTTTGCCATGGTATTTAGATAGATTAATAGAATTAAATTCTAGATCTCGGCATTTGTTATAACTAGGTTGATAATAACAAGATAATTGTGTTTGTACTTTAATATCTGGGATTTTGTTATGGCTGTACTTTAAGCGTTCAATATAATATTTTATATCACCTAGCTCATACCTAGCTAAAGATCCATCGTTAAGACCTACATAAGTGCTACCAGCATCACAAATATCTTGTTTTTGTATAATATACTTTCCTTTTACTTTTATAATAGTAGAAATATTATAACTATAATTATGTTCAGGAATATGTATAACACAAGCGGGTGGAATAATAGCTGTTGCACCATAAGGTAATAAATTGAATGTATCTTGTTCTAATAGTCCAAAATTTTGCCACATGGTCACTTCATTACCACTAAGCTTTCTAATAATAGACAAAGCTTTATCTCTTTGACCTTTATAAAGTAACCTAGCTTTAGGAAACTTTACTTTATGTAATGTACCATCTATAAAGTCTAGTTCATCTTTATGAACACCTAAAACAAACCATAAGAATTTATTTGGGTTTTGGTCACTACCAGTAAATGAGCTGGGCTTGCCCATACCTTCAAGCCAACCATGTAGTCCATGACCACAACAGCCGTCGGCCATGAAGTTAGGCTCTTTAGTTGTTGATCCTAGCTTTAAGTTCCATTTAAACTTACTTTTCTTCTTATCAGTGCTATTACCTAGGCCACCTGAATAGCCTCCAGGTAGAACAGCTTTAAGCACGGCGACTTCATTTTTGTAGAGTCGCAAGAAGTGAGGGAGTCTGGTGCTCGTCATTTGTATGTTAGTTTAAGTGATGGTACCGAGAGAGGGACTTGAACCCTCACAGAGGTTACCCTCCTGCGGCTTTTAAGGCCGCTATGTCTGCCAATTCCATCATCCCGGCATGAAGTTTCTAACTACTTAGTCCTTATAAACCGTTTTGAAAGGACCAGTAGGGCAGTTGTATTTGTAGTAACCAGTATTAGTTTGCTTAGGGGTTTCTTGTTGCCAAGGGATAGACTTAAGAGTCCAAGGGAGTGAAGCGTCCTCCCTATCCAAATATTTGATAACAGTTCTTTTATCTAGATCATATTTAAAGCTGGTATCGAGGGTAAGTACAATATTCTTATCGGTGATATAATAGGTGATGTCTTTGTCAGTATAGGTATACTTATCCTTAAAGGGCTTAGGATCTTTCTGCTTCTTACCTCTACGAAGAATACCATGGGTATCAACGTAGAAGTTACGATCATTGATAGGGTTAGGCGTGCCTTTCCAATGAGCAATAGGGTGGTAAGGCTTACCGTCAATGTAGAGAGGGTACTTCTCAACCCACCAATCAAGATGTTGCTTGAGGTGGACCATAGTGACTCCACCTTCAGGAATTTTCTTGATTTCGGAGTAGACTTTGTTCCAGGGCCTACCACACTGTGAACAGAGCCATCTGAAGATAGGGCCGAGGTTATCCTTAAGATCTCTGTACCCATGACGGACCCTAGGCCTCATGGGTTCTTTATCAGAGCCATCGCCCTTACGCCATTTTTGACGTCTTCCTTTCTCAGGGAGCTTAGTTCTCCCTGCTTCAATGAGTATCTTGTGGAAGTTCTTCATAGAGTAATAGGTAACTACTTCTTGAGTGTTACCTTCCTGTGGTGGGGACCTTGTTCGTGATTAGGACCACGAATACGCAAGTTACAAGACTTGCATCGTTCTACTACAGCAGTAGGGGTAGGCGCGCTAATAGTATTATGGAGGGCGCTCTTACCACGTTCTGTATTAGGAATTTCACCAGGACGAAAGAAACTAGTCATTTTTTTTATTACTGTATAGCCCCACACCTATACGGTGGGGGCTTTTTTACTACTTCAAGAACTAGTCAGAACCTTGACCAGCTCGGGTATTGTCCTGCTTAGCTGGACGCAGGAACTTGGCTCCGAGAGCCTTGATCTGCTGAAGCTGAGGACTTGGGGAGTTCTTCTGAAGATCTCGTGCTTCCAGGGTACGCTGATAGGCAGCCGCCTGGGTCTCAATGAAAGCCTTCACAGCGTTGGTAGCCCGAACTACAAACTCCCGGTAGAGAGTGTAGTTCTTCTTGTTGCTATTACCGCCGGGGAAGAAGGTGTTGCTGAACACCCGGTTGTCGACGTTGTTCTCACGATCGACATAGCCGTCGTACATCGAGCTGATCTGAGCACAAGGCTCCTGGGTCTCAGGATCGATGCTACTCAGCAAGCAGAGCTTGTTGATGCGGCTAATCTCCACATCACCCTCCTTGTCCTTGTAGAACATCCGAACGGAGAAGTTAGCCACTCTACGGCTATCTCCACCATTATTGGCACGGGCCCAGATAACCTCCATGAAGAGGAGACCGTAAACGAGGAACACAGTAGGGCTGGGACTTTGAGTCTTCGACATGTTTCTAGCAGTCAGGGGAAATAAGGATTGAACCGAGACAGAGAGAAATTTGCAGTGTTTTACCTAGCTCTTAGCTAGGCTGGAGGATCAGATTTAAAGCTAGTAATAGCCATCTTAATCCTCTTAGTTACTTCTGTATCATACATATTAAAAACTTTTATACCTTCTCTATTAGCGAGTCGGATGGCCTGTCCTGTGCCTCCAGCTGGAGCGCCACGAGGAGTCCAGCAGATTACAAAATCTACAGGGTAATCAAGATTCTGACCAAGTACAATCATGCAATTTCTTGCATGCAGCCTCTTAGCATAGTCTGTACATTTATCCCAAGCAGGATGTATAGTAGCTGCCATCTCAAGTGCAGCAGGAGTAGCATCAGCTACTGTAAAGATCTCCTTACGATTAGCTGGAACTCCTAGTTCAAAGGCTGTATCAGCTCCTCTAGCGCCGCCTGATCTAAGGATGTAACCCTTAAAGCTTAGAACAGCAGCATAGGCTGTCATAAGAGCAAGGACATCAGATGGGGTTTCTCTCGAACCAATGCCGGCGTATCTGTAGCTCATCATAAGGTTATTTAAGAGACAGGGGTAGTTAATAGCGTTTTTAGGTCAACTTCTTTTATACAAATAATCTTATCTATTGGTCTGTATCTTTTTTCAAAATCATCTATACCACATTCACAAGGACAATTACACAATGAACAGGACAAGGAAATTTTTTCAAGTGTTATATTTATTCCGTTCATAGTAAAAATAGCATCTGAATAATGTTCATAATGGTACCAATATTCATAAGGAAAACGGGCTGTAGAAATTACTTTGTATCTACTACCTATTTTAGGAAGCATAAATCTACCTTCTTTATGGTTATAATACCAGTTAGTTTAATATATACTTGATTAAACTCATTAATATGGCTTATTGATCGTTCCTTACATAAGGAACAAGACATGATAATAGAATTATCAAGAACTTCTTTTATAGTAAAAACAGCATATTTGTAGTGGTTAATATGCCACCATAGTTCCATAGGCTGAAAATTAGGCTTTACTTTATATTCAGTACCTATTAGATATTGCATAAGTCTACTTTTTTTATAATTATATAGTTACTTAATTTAGTGTATATTTCATTAAATTGAGAAGTGTGTATTATTGAATAGCCTTTACATATAGAACAAGTTTTGTAAACGTAATCTCTATCGGCTTGTACTATAGTAAAAATAGCTTGTTTGTAATGAGTGAAATGCGACCAACCTAGTACAGGTTGAAAAGAAGACTTTATTTTGTATTTAGCTCCAATTACATATGTCATAGATCAACCTTCTTTATAGTAATTACTTTATTTGCTATAGTAAATATTTTAGTTATATTTTTTAAGTTAACTAAAGAACTTTTACTACAAAGACTACAAGACATACTAACTTCAGTATCCCCATCAATAGGATAGATGTCTAGGACTTTAAACAAAGCTAGATACCTATGATCATTATGCCACCAGCCTGTAAAGTTTGTATCACAATCTTTCCTAACTTTAAAGTAAATTCCTATTTTTATTTCCTTATTGTTTATGGTATTTCCCATAAATTCACTTGTTTTATCTTAATTATAGAAGTCTTTTCATATTGATCTTTATAATTTGAAATTCGAACAGTAGAAAAATTAGGACATTTTGAACAAGTTAATACAATAGTATTACCTTCTATTTTATAGACTGTAAAATGTGCAGATATTTGGTGATCATGATGATACCAAAGTGGATTAGTCATTTTAACATCTTTTTTAACCCTAACTATGTCTCCTATTTTAAGTTCTAACATTTGTAGATACTCTCTTTTATGATAAGAGAAGGGATAGGATCATAATAGTGCGACATTCTTCCATCGCTGCATGTAGCATCATCATTACATATAGAACATGTAAGATATATTGTTATTTTACCTTGATAATCACTAATTTGTGTTATTTCAAATATAGCTTTTTGATAGTGTTCAATATGAGCCCATCCAGGATTAATGGTTGAACCAACATCTTTTTTAATTCTGTATCTTGTACCTATTGTAAATCCCATTGTTTTAATTCTAGCTAGGTATATAGATAGACTTTTTAATAGTAATAATAAAAGCAGGGTTTACTTTCGTAAAAACATTGTAAAAGTCTGTTATATACTCATAAGACCATGCATCACAATGAGAGCAAGTCATATCTATGTAATCTCCAAACATTTTTGCTACAGTAAATATAGCAATATCTTTATGGTTTTTATGACACCAACCTGGATTAATAAAAGAGCCTTTTATTACTTTGAATCTATCTCCAAGTTTAATTTTGTTCATTTTATTGAAAGATTGACTCTTTTATGGTGAGGTTAAAGCTATTTACTCTTTTAATATAACGTCTATAAGGATAGATAGGTGCTGTCCCATCTCTGTAACATCCTGTACATAAAACATATATCATATTATTATAGATATCAATTTTTAGTACTTTGTCTTTATAGGCTCGGCAATAGTTACAGGAAAGATTATCTGGTGTATTACTATTAAGGATTATAGTATCCCCAGGTTTTAATTCATCTGTATACATATTTAACCTTCAAAGATAGATTCTTTAATAGTCAAAGTTTTAACTGCTGTAAAGTAAACATCTATTTCTTCTGGATATATAACTATAGGAGTTTCTCTAAACATACATTTAGGATTATTACAGCCCATTCGTAAAGAATAGTATTTTCTACCTTTTTGTTCATTAATAACCGTAAAAATAGTACCTATTGGATCATTAGAATGAATCCAACCTTTTGCAAGTTTATACTTTAAGCTATATTTATTAACCACCATATATAGATTCCTTTATAGTTACATGACCTATAGGTTTAAGAAGAAGTTTTATATTATATCGTGCTATAAGTAAGGAATAATGCCTATCAATACAATCTGGATTTTCGCACCTAAATGACTCTGTATATTCATTACTATAGTACTTAAAGAATATAGTACCTATAGGATCAGCATGATGAACCCAGTTTTGTGGTAATTTTTTAACTAGTTTATATCTAATTTTGGACATATATGGACTTCTTTATAGTTATAGAAGATAGTGGTTTAAAGTTAAGTCTTATATTATCATAGTTTATAAGTAAAGGAGCGAATCGTTCTGTGCAATTTGGATTTTGACATGTAAATACTCCTACATATGGTGTATATTGACAATAGGAAAATTCAAATATAGTGCCTATAGGATCATGAGTATGAATCCAATGACGAGGTAGTTTTCTGATAAGCTTGTATCTAATTTTTGTCATATATGGATTCCTTTATGGTAAAGTTTAATCTTCTAAATAGAAAGAATGGAAAATATTGACCTAAACTTACATATTTAGTACCTTTGAGGCAGTGTTTGACCTTAATTCTCCAGCCATCGTGTAGTAATACTGAGTTAATATATATGTATATATCACCTACATAGACAGCATATCTAATATTATGTACTTTATACAAAGATATATCTTCAAAAGAAGGAGTATCTTTTACACAAAGTAGCTTTTCTTGGGGCTCAAACCCGTGTATCAAAGTTTTGCTATGTTGCATAAATTTTGATTTACCTGGTATGTTGTAAGGTATTATGTTTAATAGAGTTAGGTAGAATAATACATATTGTATTACAAAAATAATTGGACAATTATTTGACTATAGTAAATTGTTGACTAATATGGTGTTTTAGATTTCTGATACTAGAATTCCATGTAATATGGGTAGGATCAAAGATCAAATCTTTATTCTGTATAGTGTATTTAGATACCTTACCCCACCTAATTTTACCTTTTGTATATACATAGTGAAGGACTAATTGGTGGTCTGGTAAGGTTACAAGAGCCATATAGGGATTAACCCTATTGTATTGGTTTTTTGATATGGGTAGTGACTTTAGGTAGTCACCTAGCATATCTATACCCCGACGCTCTGCAATAGTGCGTGTCATGGTCTTCTCTTTTTCAACTCAGATAATAAAAAAACCTTCAGTGCTAGTCTGAATGAACAAACTAACCTTGAAGGTGTTCTTATGAGCTAAAGTAGTTGAGCCCGTGGCTATTTAAAGCCTGGAATAGGGCATTTAAGGAAAGATGTCCAAGCTGGTGTCTAACAGGCGCCGGAAAAGAATCATAGCTCTCAATCGAGACTACATCCTTTTTAAGGCCAAAGTGGAACCTTCTAATGGCCTTTACTGTAGCTTGTAGGTTACAGATACGATCAGTTATTTGATCTTTTATAGAATAATGGTGAAACCTAAAGGTTACTTCGAATGTTAGAGTATCAGTTTTTTCATCAAAGTTGAATAATAGTATCTTGAAGTTCATGAGACAAACTCATTACTTTTTTGATTCGTGTTCATAGGCTATTTTAGCTATGAACAATATATCTGCAAGTAGTGATTCAGTGTAGGTACTACAGCGTCTTGTAGTTTTTACATCGTAGAATACAGTACCACTACCAATGAATAACTTCTTTTTATTGCATTTAATACAAGTTTGTAGAATTGTTTGATAGTCAGACTTAGGATCGAAATGTAGCTTGTGTACCCAATCATGAAAGAATAGGCAGCGCCAGTTGAACTTCATAGATCATCATCCTTTTTTCTAATAATTACAACTTTACCCCAATTATCTACTATAGTTAGTAGAATTATAAATATAGCAAAGCAGGTGGCTGGATTGTCAGATATAAACTTGGTTATGGATTCCATGGTCAGCAGCTACAAGAAAAGTAACCAGCTCTTGGGTATTTCTTACCAGTTATAACTTCTACGTGATCCCAGAACTCATCTGGAATATCACCGCCTGCGTCTTGACCATGTATAACTAGAGCTCCACCATTTGAATAGTGATTATTCTCGACAGCTTCCATGAGTTCTTCTGTAGAAAAACCCATACTGCTGGCAAAATCATCTATATATTGTTGTGATAAAGCTTTATTCTTTGTTTCTTTTACAGGAACTTCTACTGTGATTACACCTTCATCAGCAAAGTCAGGGTGCGACCATACATGTCGCAGAGACTTTACCTGACGTGGATACATTAGAAACCAAAAGCGTTGGCCCTTCTTTACCATTCCGGGAAGGAATGGATCCACAATGCCGTGCCCCTGCCCAAGGGGCGCGGGGTAGGCCTTGCCATCCACAATTTTGATATGAACCCCGGGGAAGAGGTTTTGTGTAGCTTCTACTGGTTCTACTGCAATGTGGATAGCATCGCGCTTCTCATTGGGACCAATAATGGTACCCAGAGTCTCAAGGGCGTCTGTAGAGACACTACGTTTATCAGCTGAGTTGCTCATTGCAGTTTCCTGAAGAAGAATGGGGCTGGTGGGCTAGTCACCTAATGGTTTAGTAAACATTAACCATAGTAGTTCTATACTTGACGGTATGGAGGCCGGTTAGATTTCTAGAAACTACTGCCTATTCTTGTTAATCGCCCCAAGAGGAAATGCAGGCGAACCCAGGAGTTGAACCTGGGACGTAATGCTAACTATACAAGAGTTGCACCACTACCCCTATTCGCCATAATGGGGTGGTTATTAGTTGCTTACCGAAAGCAATTCGCAAGAGGCAGTATACCACCATTCCTCTTGTATATCCCAATTGTCGGATCATCGGTTAGAGAGACTAGCCCCCGCCGATTATGGACTATTCTGACTCCCCAAAGGGAAGGCATAGTCAGAAGCCACCAAGTTTTTAGGGTTAAACCTTGGAAACCCTTACAAATTATAGTAAATCCCGTTTTTCCTTTAGCCACGGTTAAAAGGTTAGCTGTATTACCCTTTATTTAAGTCGGCTGGATTGCTATCAGCGCATCCGACTAGACTACCATCATTCCCTTCCGTATTAGCGGCGAGGTTTTTAAAGAGTTCCCTGGGGGTTTTATCCCTTACCTAACTCTCTAAGTGAAGACTTAAACTTCACAGGCAGTCTATTTTCCAATCCCTGTATTTGGCTAACACAAGGCTCTAAGGAAAGAATCTGTCAAGCTTGCGTACACGAGACCATTAGCTGGTATTCGCACTGCACATACGGTTGCAGTACTATCCACTGTTAACCCGCAATAAATCTGGCAACTTGAACTTACCAGAAACTTGACAGAAAGGTACGCGACGAGTATTGCCGAGACTGATTTTTCAGATGGAATGTAGTCCCGACGGCATTCGCGTCCAAAGGGTGGGCTTGTCGTTACCTAGTGAGTTTAGCCTCGGTTACCCGAATATCGGACAGCTTCTCACTCCCAGCTCCCTACACATTACCCTGTGCAGGGCTATATGGGTGGTATTTACCTTAGTTTACCCAAGACTAGGTTAAGCAGAAATATGCAGATCACATATCCCTGGAGGTATTTGGGCTCCAGGTCCCACCTGCATACGCCTGCTTACGCAATCTCAGCACAGCCCGCACTTAGAGCTAGCCTCGCTCTAGCTGAGATTTGTAGTCGCCATCGCGTGTATCCAGAGGATTAACCACGCACGCCGCCTAGTGCTACACACTAGGCTTTCCCAGCCTAAGGCCTGTTTATACTCGCTGGGCCGAGTCCCATACTCCAACCTCTATCCATCCAACAAAGAACGAAAAAGAACAAAAAAAGTTAGCAGTGTTTTATATATTGTTATCTATTACCTAGCAGCACTCAGTATTGCCCTTACTAAGCACTTTTTTGATCAAGGTGTTGTTCGTGTTGTTTCTTTATTCACTAGGTAAAACAAACTAGGCGAGCCTAGAATGACACCAACCTTCTAAAAGGTAGTTGACATGAGGGAAACCCAACCCCCAACATTTTTATGTTAAAGCACCGGCGCAGGAATGTTGGTAAGTTTCGCCGGACTAGATACCACGTTTGGTATCACTTCGAGTTTCAATTACTAAGCTCGAATCAGGTCTGCAATGTTTGTCTTCTCGCTAGGACAGATGGCCAGCCGATGAGATCAGAACAGAGCAACGAAACAACGAGAAGCGTTATCTTGGTTGCTACAAGCACCAAGCAGAGCAAACCTGATTCCAGTCAAGTAACTGACTAATCGCTATGAAAGACATCGGAGAACTAGCCGCTAAGCTAGTTTGTGCTAGAACCACACAGGGTTGGCTTGCCTTAATTCCATATGTCTAGATATGGGAGGACAGGCCAACAACTAGGCTCCAATGTCTTTCTTAGTGACTAATCAGAACGTTCTTATATATCTTTATAGATTAGTAAAAATTAAGTAAACCAGGCGGCCTCTCGTTTCTTTGTCCACTTTGCATGATCACACTTACCACTCTAACCTTCTTACTCCAAAAGCCTTTAACGTGTTTCAGACCTGGTTGTGTGTGTTGTAGAGAAATACAGCTAGGCTGGGAAAAAGGGGCTATGCGGTAGGGAATGTTACCCATTTAACCTGTGTAGGGCACCTAGCTTATGTGTACATTCTCTTGAACCCGGACTCTGACATCACACCCACCACACCGGTCAGAATGTGGTTAAGATGCAATCCAAAAGGAGGGAGGAAACGGTATACCAAGTGGGTGGTTGCGAGGACCACTGGCATAGCCAAAGCCCAGGTTCAAGAAAACGTACACAAGGAGTTATAAATGTTTTTTATAGTGTACTGTTTTTAGACAGTCTGGTATTTATGACTGGGGAAGTCTTCTCCAGACGGTCCCGTGCTGATCCAACGAAGTGTGGAAACTTCACGACCTTCGTTCCAAGCAACCCATGCCTTGATCAGGATAGCAGCCATAGTAGTGCGCTGCATCTTGGTGTTGGAAAGCCGATCAGAAATCAGCCTTTGACGAAGAACGTAGATGGGATCCACTTTCTTGATGCCCTCACCAGTGGTGAGGCGCTCGAAGAAGAGCTTGGCCTTGCTTTCGTCCTTCTTGGCCAATTGGTAACCCAAAGAGACCAAGAGAGATGGACGAGGAAGCTTCGCCTTCTCCATGTCAGCACCGATCTTTGCCCAATCCTGCATGGCACCACGATTACGGCGCCACCGATCGATGGTCAAAGAAATGGATGGACGAGAAGAACGAGTGGTGTTTTCCTTGTTTTCTCTACGAGCCAATCCAGTGCTGGTAGCAGCCAGCAACGTCTCGCTCTTGGGCATCAGAGACAGACGAGCATCAGCCAAGGCAATAGCCTGGACTGTGCTAGCGTGTTCGATACCTTCGTTGGTCAGGTATTGGATAACCCTACGGTTATCACCAGTATCCATGGTCTTGACCGTGGATTCCTTGACGTTCTCTGCTGTCCAGAACCACACAAGATGACCAGTCTGGCGCTGGTAGATCTGTGCAGCTGACAGACGATGCTGCCCATTGAGCAGCTTGCCCTTATCACTGATGACAATGGTTTGGCCATTGTCTGGCTCCCAGGTCTCGTTGATCATCTCTTGGAGGATGTTATTCCTCTGAGTGATGTTGAGACGACGGAAGTTGCTGCCTGTGCCCAAGAGGGTCTCCAGCTCAGCATCATCGAACGCGCGCAACCTGAACTTGATATGACTCGGCTTATCTGACGTAGCCACTTCCTGATCTCCTTTAAGAGGGAAAAGACAGTAGAAGTAGTCAGTGTTTTGACTACTACTAATCCAACGGAAAGTATTTCTCTGCTAAAGCCATAAATTTGGCTTGTAGATCAGTAGCGAACTTATCCATTACAGGCTGTAGTTTCTTATTCATATCTTTAAACTTACCACTCTCAGATAGATCAAAGAATTGTTCATAGAGAGCTAGTTCATCATCAGATAGGCGTTCGAATACATTTATGATAACTTTCTTAGATTCATTTAGTAAGATTTCAGAAATCTGATTATAAAAATCTTGATTCTCATTTGGTTTACATATATCCATTATATGCTTATATTTTTCAACCATACTGTTTATAAGTCGAGTTTGAAAATCACTTTGTTTACTCATCTGTATCTCCACTTCTCTGTTGTAGCAGATTTATGTGCTTCAGCTGCTTCTTCGTAAGTATCGTAAGGTCCGTAGTAACCTTTTGCACAAGACGTTAGATAGTAGAAGTCTTGTGAATATGGCGTTAGATTCCAAGCCCTACCTCTATGAGGATCTCTACCTTCAAGAAAGGTTTTGTCGGGGATCTTATCACCAGTACGAACGAAAGGTTCTAGCGTAGTTTCCATAGCGGTTACACAGCTGAAATCAGATCTGTAGTCTTTGTTGAGCACTGAGCCCAGAAGCTCACTCAAGAAACTCAGTGGGTTTTTTGATCCAAACGACAAGTTGGGATCAACTACAAATCTGATTTAAGATGCGTAATAGCAAAGAGACGATTGCAGTTTGCAGAGTTTTACAAAGCTTGACGCTTACCAACTTTACGGTATATAGAATTCACACAAGCTAGTAGATTTTGTATACCAGCTGGATTGCTTGAGTGTACCAGAATTTCTGGTGCTCCCATAGACCATATTTCTCCATTATAAGCTCTTTGTTCAAGCTTACAAAGAATCTGATAGCCACTAGGATAATCATCTCCTAGATCATGATCTAGAGATATTACATCAGCATTTACAGCATGATCAAGAAACTGATTTATATTGTCTGGTCTATATAGTGTAAAACCTTCAGGGGCGGGCCTTATATCGTCTAGGAATAGCTTTTTCATTTAAAAGGTTCCAAAACGAGTTACAAGATTACCTTTTGAATCATGGACATAAACTAATGTCATTTGACCCCCAACGCTTCTTGCTTTTTTTACAGCTTCTTCTAGAGTATCATATGAACCAATATGAAACTGAGAGTTATCAAAAGAGTCATAGCCTGAGACTATATACTTTTGAGTTAGTTTTTCTTCTTTTTTGTTGCTCATAGGATGTACCAAAAGAGACACAAGGAGTAATCAGTTTTTTAGTATCTATTGGTCTGTATATATATAGCTTCTTTAATACTTACGGTTTTACTTGGTTTAAGTATAAAATGGAAATTCTTTGGTAGTCTGTCATCTTTATGGAACCTAACTGTACCATTAAAATGGTTTTTATGAGTACAATATAAAGATATAACATAAGATCGATTATCATTAATCTTATCGTAACATTGTCTTAAATTATAAGATCTACATTTACATGTATGACAATCCCAAGAATTTACTTTTGAGATAAGTATATAGTTTTTAACTAGGGTTTTAGTATCTATTTTCTCTAGTTCTATTAAGTCCATATAGATTTCTTAATAGTAAGAATTTTCTGATATCCATGTGTATCACAACAGTTATCTATAAAGTCTCTTACAAACTTCATATTTTCATCATTGTGAGAACACCTAAGTTGTATATTAGTGTGAAGGTTTGACTTATATTTAATACATTTAAATTGAGCTCCATAAAATAAACCATCAACACTTGTACCAATAAATATTCTAAATAGATGGCTATAACATAAGGAGCATCTAAGTATAGTACCATTAGGATATGATCTAGGATAAACTATACCTAAGCTATCAAATATAGAATAGTGATTTTCTTTATAGGTATCTTTAGGGCCCGTAAAACTGACTATCAGATTTTGTAACTCTAGCGTATTCACTTAAGTCTACCTTCTTTATTGTGATCTTTCTAAGTTTTCCTAGTATAGTAAATATATTACTAAAGTCTAATTGAATAAAAATATCTGTACTCCAATTAAAAATTCTAGTTCTACACTCATTACATATTATATTTATTCGGTTTACATTGTATTTACTTTGTAGTATTCTATATGTATTTGTTAAGCAACATTTATAACTTGATATAGGGGGGTTTTTAGCTTTTACAATATAAGTATATTTATCAAGGTCTATATCTTGCATAGTGTAATGGTGTCCAGTATTCAGTTAGATCAAAAAAATACCCGCCTAGTTATTTTCTAGACGGGTATCGTCTCCCTCCCTAGAGAGGGATGTGGCCCTTCTTGGGGTCCTCACGGACAACAGGGGGCTTGATGAGATCCTTGAGCTCTTCCGGGACGTTGAAGTTTCTGCGAGGTTCCTTCGCCCGAGCCTGTGCGTGACGGACGAACTGAGTGCATTCCGTCATCAGTTCCTTGACGAACTTGTCGCTGAGCTTGGTGAGCTGCGGGCTGTCCAACGAGCCCGGGAACATACCCGCGGCCCAGATCATCCCGTTGAGCACGGTCTCACCGGTATCTTGGTCCTTGTAGCGGTTGGGACGACCCGAGGAACCGACGAAGAACCTGCCATCCGTCGTCTGCCGCACGGACAGATCGTTCAGGCTCATGATGGCGATCTCCTCCTCCGGCGTGGTCACAACGACCTTGGCGCTGAAGTTGAAGAAGATGCCGTGCTCGTTCACGATCTTCTCGTTCGTGGGGTAGCAGCGGGTGAGGACCATGGCGACGGAGAAGGACTTGTTGCTGTAGAACTTGGGCATTATAGCACTTGAGACTGACTGGTGACTAGTAGAACCTGGAGAATGGGTCAGTAAACCACAAACCAGGAAAGAGAAAAAAGACAAGAAGAGTAATCAGTATTTTTATGGTTCGTGAGGAGCAGGCCCGTGCAGATCGCTATCGTCGAGGATGTCACGGTTCATCACAGCTGCAAGACGAGCACACAGCTCTTTGGAGTAGAGGTGGATGATTGCTTCGTCATAGGTGCCGGGAATACCGTAGCTACCTGCATGACTTAGTGGCGCTGCATTCCCGCGTGCATTTTCCACCATGTGGATGAGAACTTCATCACTGAAGAAAGGCATCAAAAACTGCCTTTCGAAGCTGTTCATGCTACTGTCTTTGTACTCAGCGAGACCAATGGGCTTGACTGAGCCACCATCCACTGGCGTCTCCACACGACGGAGCCAGTGATGGCTGATGTGTTCCATGTATTTGGCAGGAAGGTAGGGATGTTCGTGGTACTGGTAAGCCATGTGTAGACCTCACAGGTAGTAATCAGTATTTTGATTACTTCTTCTTTTTGAAACTGGCTAGTATTTCAATGACTAGGAGCATTGAACCACAGACAATCCATCCTATGGGTTGTCCCTATGTGTGACCAACACCGCAGCTGATCATTACTATTCCTGATATTAACAGGATGCCGCGGATTACCTTCTCGTCTTCAGATTGGCTCATGGTATTTTGATTAGTCGCTACCAAACTTAGCTCCCATACCAATTCGACGCTTTTCTGACGACTGAACAAGGATCGAATCTACAGCTTTCATTGAGCCGGGCTGGAGCAATGGCTGGATACGCATCCAATACTCGTTGTCGTAACCAAGAAAGATCTGTCCTACCTCAGTTTGGTTGAATCTTTCGACACATTGGGTTTGTTCACGAACAAGCTGGGTCATCTTTGATAAGTTCATGGTTAGACCTGTTGTAGATCGATGTCCTTGATGAACTTCTCCTTAGTATCAAGAACATGACACCAGGAGTATCTGGTTTTTTGCTTCTTAGCCCATTGCATGCACTCTGAGAACGAGTCGAAGGACTCCTTGAATGCGAATGCTCCGTGATTCTCACGAAGGTTACTCGCATAGCCTGCGAACAGTACGAAGCGCTTCATGGTCTTACCTAGAGTATGAGGATACTAAGAGTAATCAGTTTTTTTGATTGTAATCACTCTAACTTCTTTAATACCTAAGTCAAGCGCTATGTTATCAAAAGATTTTATCTCTGTATATATACAAGGTACCTTCATAGCTTTACATTTAAAACATGCTACGAATATGGCTGTACAATTATATATTGAAGAAGGTACTATATCTTCTATATAGAATATGGAAGAATTACAACCATCACATGTAAGATCATAAATTTTGAATGCTCTATTCCTAGCTGGAAGAACTAAATCTTTATTTAGGTTACTCTTCATATGGATGCCAAGTAGGATAAGATTCTTTAATAGTAAATAATTTGATTGGGCGCGCACAAAGATTAAATGAACTAATAAGAGTTTGATCAAGACTAGACATAAAAGTATATACTTTATTTTTTAGTACAACTGTAGGTTTGTTTTGAGTCATATCTATGTGATCTCTAATCTTGAAAGTAGATACATTATTTCTATGTAAGCATCTTAAACAAATAAGACAAAAGAAAAAAGTATTACAGTCTGTTAATCCATTAGTTTTAAAGTAGGTAGCTCTAACTGTGGTGTTTTTATTATTAAAACAATGTTTATTAGTAGCACAGACAGGTAATATATGGATTAAGTCTACATAATCTACCTTGTATGCTTGACCTGATATAATATTTGGATATGCATCAATACAGAATCCATTAGGTAGTAAGATTACTTGAGTCATACTGTGTAAAGATAGAATGTATTACATACCTTGTATCATTTTAATGACATAGCCCGGCGCCTACTCTTATTCTGATTCTTAATACTGTAAGGTATATATAATAACATGTAATAGTAGAATACTATTCAGTATGGATAGGGAATGTTAGTAGTAGGGTATGGTGGCCTGCCAAGGCCACCTAATGTAGAGTGTATTGTAAAATATGTTGTAGAGGAGGGTGTAGTGTAGAATGTATAGAAATTTTAATACAAACTGTCAAGAAATTGATATGAACTATATTAAAAATTGATACATGCAGTAAAGAAATTAATAAGATGTATAGTATACACAATCCATCATAATCCTTTATAATACAATGATTTAGCATATAGATACTGCAAGCACAGCACTATACCTACAAAGTATTACTTTACTGAATGTTATCTTAGCATAGTAACTCAATACATACATAACTATTTTAACGCGGGGCTGCCTAGGTAATAGTGGTTATGAACCCTAGTGTATGGTTATTACACACATACAGGCACTGTGGTACTGGTTATACCCAATACCTACAGGCTATTGGTGGTGGTCATGGTTGTAGGTCCAGACCATCAGACCTATGAGCCTTATAAGGGCTGTAGTGGTACCTACAATCAACTATCTAGGAGAGGGCTATATGGTGGTAGCCCCCTCCCATGATAATTGATGCACGGGCCTTATAGGCCCTCTAGTCCACTACACAGAAGATCCACCCGTTGGGGTAGCTCATGTAGGAACCTGGTAGCCAGACAGTGGTAACAAAGAGTCTAGCAGCCTCCTGCCAAGACTTTTCTGACTGAAGGTAGGCGTTGATCTGGGCCTCATCCTTCAAGTTCATGATGGCTCCGCCTTCCTGTACCTCTACAATAGCAAACTTCATGGTAAACCTCCAAGTTTGTGACACACAAAGGGTAGAACTGAAACATGCTGCATGCCGTTTCCGTGGCGCCGACGCGGTCTAAACAGTACTTTAGACGCAATCTATATACCAATATATCAGAATACTGATCACTATTGGTACATTTGAGAGGGTCGATTTCCCGTTTAAACCTCATTCATGCCACTTGTTGAGGGGGTAGCCTCAAATTGATATACTACCCCCAATCAGAATCCTGATCAGATCTGGATGTCAGTGACGTACTGCTGGGGAGCCTTGTAGGGCGTATCCGGGTACCCCAGGTAGGCATCGCGCCCACCCATCTTGATGAGTTGCTTCTTCAGCTTGCCCCACTCCTGCCACTCCATGTCGATCTCCTTCCAGATCTCGAACAGGCCCGTGGCCTCGTTCTGCTTCATCTTGATGACACGAATCTTGTCGCCTTGCTTGCCAAACTGGATGACCCAATCCCCGTGGTTGTCACGGACGTAGATCGCCCGGCGCTTCTTGGGAGTCCAGGACTTGCCTTCGTTCTCGAAGTACCAGTCCATTTTCTTGGACGATGGGTAGGAGACAGGCGACCAGATGTACTGACCCTTGGGAGTCAGCATGCCACAGGCCCACCTGGTCTTCTCACCGTAGCCCACCTTCTTCCAGAACAGGCGCTTGGGCTGGTTGTAGAAGCGGTGGATGAACTCCTTGACAGTGGTGTGCTCCTGCATCAAGTACCACTTGGCCACAGCCGTGATGTGCTTGAATGGCGTCTCATCCCAGCCACCATCCTCACTGACAGCACTGAGCCTGATGTCAGGCACCCACAGGGGGCCGGAGCTAGTCTCATTCTGCCGCAACATGGGGACCTCTTCTTCGTAGGTCTCGAAGTGACCTTCCATGACGCGAGTCTCGATGAACTTCTCGGGATCGTAGACATTGTAGACATCGTACTCCTTGGCTTCCACCCAGCGCTGCTTCGTGACCTTGGTCTTGGGCAGATTCTTGATCTCCTTGCCCACACGGAACCTACCCATGCTGATGTACTTCCACCAGTATGGGAGACCATCGTACTCACTGCGCTGGATGTCAAAATCCTGATCGGACAACGCCCAGTTGGGAGTGGAGATGTCATCCAGATCGTGGTACTCACCGAAGGCCTGCTGATTGGCAAGCTCACGGTGAACCTGCACACTGTAGCTGTCATTGCTCGTGGCAGTGTCGACGTGGATGTCAGCACTGGGCAAGCCCAGGGCAGCCGGGACACCACCAAGGACATCCTCCAATTCCTTGCACACACGGTGGTACCAGCTACGGCTGGACAGACTCAGACCCAGGATCTGCTCCTGGATCTTACGGTAGCCACCGAGGGAATCCACCCACTGGGTGACGGTGTCGTCCACCTTGTAGAGGTCACGGACGCTGTTGTTCAGGATGTCACGAATCTGACGCACCCGCGACACCTTGAAGTTGATGTCATCCATCTGCACACGGGACACACCAACCTCGAACTCACTGACGATCAGCTCATCACGCTGATCAGCATCGATACGGGACATGTAGGCCTCCACCACGAGCTTGTCGTGGTAGAACTGGAGAAGGGAGAAGAAGAAGAACGCGGTGTTGAGGTACATGTAACTAGCCCTCCTTGTGGGCATTACGAACGTTATAGTGTTGGACAATGGAACGATAGTAACGGTACTGGCAGCGCGAACAGTACCACTGATCATCAGCGCCAAGAACTTGCATGGTGTCATCAGACCTGATGGTGTTACCATCAGAATCTTGATACACCTTGGAGCACAGTTCACAGTGGCTGACCTTACGGTCACCAGGATTCTCCATGGCTAACCCTCCAGAGGTAGAGCCCCTCGTTCACACTCGGGGCAGGTGTTGGTGTCAAAGAATTGATCATGGACCGGGCAGTACGACTGTTGGTCCTTGGCAACCATGCTACGCATGGTGTCCAGCTTGACGAGTTGTTCGTCAAGGTAAACGCTGAACAGCAGATGCTGGCACTGACCGCTCTCGATCAGCTTCAGAACACGCTCCTTGGCGGAGCGTAGAAGGCGATCATGTCGCGCCATTTCTTGCAAGAGCTTAAGGCTCATGTTACCCTCCTTGTAGGGGCGGCCCGAAGGCCGCCGGTTATCCAAACACTCCCAGACCCATCAGGATGAAGAACCAGATGGTCAGGCAGGCAGGCAGGATGACAACCCAGAACTCCCTGGTAGCCAGGAAACACGGGCGGAGATCACTTTCGTGAACGAACCTGCCATTACGGCAGATGTACTTGCCCATCTTCATGTCACACCTCCTCCAGGATCATGCCCTTGAGCACGTCCTCATCGAAACCCTCACGCATGAGGGAAGAAACCAGCTCACCCTGGCGAGCAACGAGCTTCACCAGGCTTTCCTTCAGGATCTGGACAGCGTGAGGCTTGTCCAGGTGACGCATCCGAATGATGCGCTTGTTGAGATCATCCTGCTCAGCCAGGTTGAACCTCAGATCGATCAGAATTGCACGAGCCTTCAGTGACAGACGCATGATACCCTCCTTTAGGGTATGTACCTGTGCTTGCTACGGACTTGGAACCGTTACTACCGTACGAAGTGTACGATAATAGTGCATTACAGCAGATAGGCTCACAACCTACCTACTGTCCTCTGCTAGGCAGTCTCTTGGGTCTTAGGCTGCTTGCCCTTGCCCATGACGACCTTCACCTTGGTCTCGTGAGTCTTGCCCCTCGCCTTACGAGCGAAGAAGGCAACACGGTCGAAGCAGTTCGAGATGAACTTGCCACGCCTGTTGCTGGTCACGATCTGCCCCTCACTATCCAGGCCGAAGCCGAAGATGAAGCGCAAGGCGAGCCCAATGCCCCACACCAAAGCGAGGACCTGGACCACCAAGAGGAGAACGTTGTACAGATCAGCAAACATGAGAATACCCTCCTTAAGGGTAAAGAGCTTCTATAACCACCGACTTCAGCTCTTAGAAGAGCCGGTGGGCGTGTTGTGAGAAAGCGAAAGTGCTTTAACACAAAACATCTATACTCTTCTATGTGTATCCATTTTTTTAATACATAGTGAAAAATTTTACATATTTCCAGGATTTTTCTTATATAGGTCATTTTTTTGATACAAGAGGGAGACGGGATTTATAAATTGATATAGTACAAACTTGTTGGGTATCTACAAGTTACCTCCCCTAACCTGGAGATCCCAATGCGTAACTTATTATTCTTATTACTATCGTCTTGCAGTGTTCCTGTTGCGGATAACCTAACCTCTTATATTAATTCAACGCCTGTCATAGAGATAGACATAAATGAGGAAATTGAAGGTCAGGGTACTGGAGTTGTCATTTCTTGTCATCCATCTGAGCCTGGGCTGTACACCATTACTGTACTGACAGCCAAGCACGTTATAGGCCTTGTTGTGAATCCTATAGCTGTCACTACGCTAAAGTTTCCCGATGGGGATACTGTAGTGGTTCAGGAGATAAAGATCCATCCTAGCATGGATGTGGCGATTCTAAAGGCTAAGATAAATAGATTCATAGCCCCGATTGTATTAGATTCTTGTACACCTAAGCTTGCTGATCCTGTATGGGTTATAGGCTACCCAGTAGGTCTAGGTCCTGTCATAACAGAAGGGTACGTATCAGGCCCTATTGAGACTGAGGGGGAGAAACTGATCCTTTCCTCAGGTCATGTTTACTATGGTAACTCTGGGGGACCTGTGATAAATAAAACTACACATACCCTAGTAGGTATCGTAGTGCAAAGAATACAAACGCACCACGGTATAGTTGAACACCTACATGCATTTGTACCGATAGTATACTTTCTTGACTGGTTAAAGGTGACGGTATGAAAGACATAAAAAAGAAGCGGACTCGGGCAATTTACTGGGTATGTGATAAAAAGGACTGTAAGACGGGAAACAACAGGCAGATAGCTGCTGGATTCGTATTAAATGATGACGTTTGTGATTATTGCCATAGAGCTATACACGAACCCATTTTAATAGATCTAAAAAATGACTGACTCAACAAATCTTAAGAAGTTCCCTCGTAAGGGGGATGAGCTACCAGAAAATTGCAACAACACCGAAGGCTATTGGCTTAATGAGGTGCTGTTCTCTAATGCCCGTATGAAGAAGGTTACTGACTTCGTCAGCGGTACAGAACGTAATAGACGTTGGGGCTTTGCCCTGTCTATGACAGCCATTCCCCAGTTTGACCAGGTTCCACCTGATACAGGACCTACCCTTCTACCGAAGACACCGACAAGATTCTTCACTGCTGACAGTGTAGAGGATCTTAGAAATAGAATCATGTATGAAGTCAATAAAGTTATCGACATGATGAAGCTGTCTGTGGACGATCCAGCCGCCTATGATCGCCTACACAGAGAGTCTCTAGGAATGGCACAGGAAAGTCAAGAAGATGATATGTCGTAGACATATTAGCAGCAAAACTATAAGGAAGCGTAGCCGGGAATAGCACCTCCCGGCTATTTTTTTAGGTACATCAAAAATATGATATCAAACGAAAACAAACTTGTAACCAAGCTTTTAGCTACGGTTTACAGAGATAAATCAGATGCTACTGTCATTAGGATCAATCTTGACAATGCAGTCACTATTCTAACCTCTCATGGGTTCAATCTGCCAAAGCAGGCATTTGAGGCCAAGCTAGAAGAGCTAGTATCAAAAAAGATGGTAGGGGCTAAGCTAGACTCTAGTACCAACTATTCTATTGTACAGCTTATCATAAAGCTAGCAAATGCTCTTCATATAGATGAAAGAGATATAATCAAATATATAAACAACAATACTAGTGATGAGGATGTAAAAGACATCCAAGAGTCTATAAAGAAGTGGCGGAAGGAATACTACGGTAACATGCAAGTATCAGAAAAAGAGGCTCTTATAAATGCTCTACATGACAAGCTTCGTCCTGAAGTACTGGATCAAATAAAAAGAGCATGAATATTCCAATAGACTTCATGGTGACGTATGTCAGAAATTCAGCACCGTGCCAAGACTATTTGAAAAGACACTATGAGCACGAGTATTCAGTATGGGTAAGATTTTCTACGAGAAACGGAGAGCAATGCCCATTAGCCCGGGCCGCCTTGAAAAGGATATATCAGCTTGAGTACCAATCCAGAAGAGAAGAGTTTACCATCTCCCTTGCTTCCCAAAATTGGGGACATGCGGGATACGAAGAAGGCTGTAACAGAAAACCTGATAGCTCTATCGGAGACGACGGAAAGAAAACTGACGTCTGATCAGAAGCTGTTACTAGCTCAATTTGTTGACATGACCTCGAAGGGATTCGTAGGTAATATGTCAATGATTTGCGAAGGTACTAAATGTCCATATTTGAGTGCTTGCCCACTTCATAATGTAGGGGCTGATCTTCCAATAGGTTCCAAGTGCCCTGTAGAAAACTCCATAGTAGCTTTATGGATAAACAAGCATCTGAAATCTCTCGGTATTGAAGATCCTGATGATCCTGTGCATTCCTTCGATATGGATATGTTATATGAACTTGCGGGTCAGGAGTTGATAAGACATAGGTGTAGTATACATCTTTCTAATGATCCTAGACTAGTTAGTAATCAACAAATTGGAGCGACTCAGCAAGGTGAACCAATATTTGGAGATGTCATAAATCCTATTCTAGATGTTATGGAAAGAGCCGGTAAGAATATATCCAAGATCAGAGAGGCGTTGGTTGCTACCAGAGAAGCACAAGTCAAAGCAGGGCAGTCTGCTATTGATCCTACACAGAAGGCTTCTGATCTTAGAGAGAAGGCTAATAAAATTATTGAAGCTAGAAGAAAATCTAAAGAAGATATCAAAGAAGCAAATTTTAAGGTAAAAGATGAACCGAGTAAATAACTATTTAATGCAACCTATATTTGGCATAATAGGAAAAATGGGTGTAAATATAAGTACCGCACCGCCCAATAATCTATCTTTTCTATTACATAGTTTTTCTAGAGGAAATGCTGCTATACGTCGCACAGCAGGCTACTTACCTAGTAATTCAATAAGATATCATAAATCCAGGGCTATGGGAGGCTTCTGATGATAGATAAGATATTAAAGGGTGCTGCAAACATACAAACTAGGGCGGCTGGAGCTAAAGCTGCATTGTTTGGTGCTGGTGGTATAAAAGCCAAACTAGGGCTTACAGCAGGTTATCTTGGTGCTGCCGGAATAAGCAATGCCTATATTTCATATGTTTCTGATATGAAGCGTGGCTATTATGGAGATTCTAGATATCAAAGCTATTATGGTGATGGAGCAGCTAACCTATCTTCTTTAATAACTTTCGGTGGTGGTGCCTTAGCCTTGGGCGCCTTGATGGGCAGAGATCCTATATCTAGAGCTAGGGGTACTTATAGATACTGGATTGGCAGTGGTGGTAGGAGTGGTAGGTCTATGTTAAAAGACTCCGGTATATCAGCTGCCACAAAAGCTAAGATTAGTGCTACTCCAAAATTTGGATTCCCTCAGTTACTAACTTATGGTAGTTTGCTCGCCGGGGCCCCGGGTGCAGAGCATCCTGAGTACGTATTAGGCGCAGCTGGTTTAATGGGCATTGGAGCCCTTATAGGCGGGGCTTCTAAGGTAAGTGGTCTTCCAGTAGCTGGGTTTGCAGCGTCAGTCGGAGCTGTCGGTATAGGCGGTTATATAGGGTATAGAAATACTACTAGAAATCCTAATCCAGCAGCTGAGGGAAATATAACCAGCTTCAATGAAAATAGTGTAGTCAGTAAAATGAACTGGTCTACGGCAGGACTGGTGCAGGCTTTACATCGTAACCGTAAGGTAGGAGTATAATATGGTACAATCTTGGTCATCATTCTTTTCCCCTACTGGTGGATATATGGATAATAACCTAGAGGCTGGATATACAGGCCTTGCTGTCGATTTTGGTTCATCCCTAGTAAATAAGTATATCTACGACCCTTTGAGAAAAACAGAGATACAAGGTCTAGGAGAAAGAAGAAAATCTTATAGAGCAGCAATAGATAATAGACGCGCTTCTATTAATACAATTTTAGGTGGAAGAGAGGTAAATGTATCTAATTGGAGTAACCAGCACGCTAGAGGGAAAGAGTACCGAAACAAAATTAATAGGTACGACAGACGATTCTCTAGTAACGTTCAATCAGTTAGAAACAAGTATGGATCCCTAAAACGCTCTGCTAAAATGATAGGCTGGGGTTACCTAGCTCTTGCAGCAGCTTCTACAGTACAAGCAGCCCTAACTCCTGGTGTATCAAGAGCTGCCCTAGAAAGTAACAATAATTTGACTAGTCCTATGCTAGATAGTAATGTAGCTTATACACAGAGGCAGCGGGCCCTAATGGCTATACACGATTCACAGCTAGGCATCAGAAACGTGATATCACAGGAAGCTACAAGCTTCCACAAGTAATATGACTGAAAATCTAAAAATTCTTCTAATCGACATAGAGACCTCGCCTAACCTTGGATATTGCTGGGGAAAATACGAACAAGATATAATTACATTCGAAAGAGAGTGGCAGATCATATCGTTCTCCTATAAGTGGTTAGGAGATAAAGAAACTAAGGTTATGGCTCTGCCAGACTTTGATTTATATAAAACTGACAAAACCTCAGATAAAGAGCTGGTTAGAAAGATATGGGATGTGTTAGATGAGGCTAATGTCGTAGTAGGTCAGAATTTAGATAAGTTTGATATAAGAAAGATAAATAGTAGATTTATAGTAAATGGGCTGACACCGCCATCTCCATACAAGACAGTAGATACATTGAAGATAGCAAAGAAGTACTTTGGCTTCAATAGCAATAAATTGAACGATTTAGGTACCTATTTAGGTGTAGGTCAGAAAGTCAATACAGGCGGGTTCCAGCTTTGGTTAGACTGTGCTGCTGGTAAAGCAGAAGCATGGAAGAAGATGAAAGCCTATAACAAGCAAGACGTTGTACTTCTTGAGAAGGTGTACCTGAAGATGCGCCCTTGGCTTACTACACACCCAAATATAAGTATATTGAAACCAGGTTTTAACTGCCATACCTGTGGATCAGATAAAGTACAGAAGAGAGGCTATAGCTTCTCTAAAGCAACTAAATACCAGAGATACCATTGTAGCTCATGCGGTGCATGGAGCCAAGGTAAAATGGAACGAGCGTAAGTATGGGAGCTAACTATATTCCTGAAAATGATTATCCTTCGAATGGCTTTAAACCATTCAATGGATTTGATCAAGATATATGCACAAGATGTGAGCATTATTACAAAATGTTGCATGATCACAAGCTGACGAAGAAGCCCTTTCCTCCTCAGTGTGAAAAGCACATAGAAAATAAGATACTTGCTTTAAACCCTAGTGACTTTCCAACTAGTCAGGAATATAACGAAACTGCTATAATTTTAGATCCTATAGCTTGGGCCCAGGCAGAGTTCGGCTGGGAGCCTAGATGGTATCAGGTAGACTTCTTGTCTTGTACTAGTCAGTACAAAGTACTCCGCCAAGGTCGTCAAAGTGGTAAGACCGCTGTAATGATCATGGCAATGTTACACTTTGCTGTAACAAACAAAAATGAAACCATTCTAGTAATTGCCCCGTACGAAAGACAGGTAACTAACATATTTGACGAAGTAGATAAGTTGATACAGACAGGGACGACTATAAAGGACTCGCTGAAGCGGTATACAAGAACCCCATCCAGACTTGACTTTTTCAACGGTACAAAAATATTAGGATTCTCTTCTGGTTCAAATAGTACTTCTGGCTCTGATAAGATCCGTGGTCAAACTTCTTCCTATATAATCCTTGACGAAGTTGACTATATTGAAGACGCTGACGTAGACGCTGTTTTAGCTATCGTAGCCTCTAGGCCGGACGCTAGAATTATAGCTGCTTCTACTCCAGCAGGCTGGAGAAAGAAGTTCTATAAAATCATAACTGATAAAAACCTGAAATTTAAGGAATTTTGGTACATAGGTGAAGAAAGTCCTAAGTGGACAGAAAATACAGAATCATTCTTCCGTGGTATATACGATGAAGCTAAGTATGAGCAAGAAATTCATGCTGACTTCGCTGAAATAGGCGAAGGTGTCTTTAAGAAGAGACATATCGATAGTTCCATCCATGATTATAGCACAAAAGACACAGGACCTGAGCCAAATTCTGATTATATACTAGGTGTAGACTGGAATAAGTCGGCCGGTACACACATGGTGATAATGCAGTGGTCAAATAAGCAATTAAAACTAGCAAAAAAGGTAATAGTGCCAGAATCTGAATATACTCAGACAGACTCTGTGCAATTAATTACAACTCTCAACAAACTTTGGGGATTTAAGCATATTTTCGTAGATGCTGGTTACGGTGGTGTACAAGTAGAGCTCTTGAAGAAAGAGGCTATGAGAAATCCAAGCTCTATGTTAGATATTAAGACAAATGGTATTCATATGAACCAAAGTCTTAACGTCATAGATCCCATATCTGGTGAGCCTGTAAAAAGAAATGCAAAACACTTCCTGGTAGAGCAAACTAAGAAGCTCCTAGAAGACGGGTTCATAATTTTACCTAGGGATGAAGATACTATCATAACCGGGGACGGCCAGCAAGGACTAATCCAACAAATGAGAAACTTTAAAGTAGATTCTTACTCAGTTTATGGATTACCCAAGTACAGCCAAGGCCAGGACCACACACTGACAGCTTTCTTCTTAGCTTGTGGTGGCTTCTATTGGAAAGAAGGAGACCTGAGGGGCGTTCCATATAGTAAGACCATAGGCGGAGTAGAGGTTAGTGATGAAATACAACCACAAAGCCATCCATCGGTGATAGAAAGAGAAAATGACAAGAAGGCTGGCTGGAAATTGATACACACTACTAATAAGAAAGAAGCTCCGTCACCACTACACTCTAGACAGCTACCACCTTCTAGTGTTAGCCGGCGTAACGGTCTTTCTAGTAACAAGCGTCATTTAGACCAGATAAAAAACTCTACCTTGTCTAGACAGAATACCAATTCCTACAAAAGAAACAAATTCTAATGGATATTGAATACACAGGACGAAAGGATTTTTCTAGACCTAGAAAGCTGTCTGAAACAGAGACCTTATCTCAATTTCAGGATAGGGTAGAGAAAAATGCATTTGGAACTCAAGATGAAAGGTCTATAGGTACTGATGCTATCTTTACCGATCTAGCTAAGACCTACCTGAAAGGTAGAGTCCTCCTAGACGGGTTGTCTAAGATGGATCCGGCCCAGTTTATACCTATTGAAGAATTTGCAGATGCTACCCGAGCCTCTGCTATAAGACTTGATAAGGAAGCATCAAAAAATGGGTCTATAATAACTTACTCTCTATATCAAAAATCTATAGATAAGATATTAGAGAAAAAGTGGGAAATAAGAGGGGATGTGATAAATATAAAGCTTCCAGCTTCGATATCACAGCAGGGAGTAGAAACAGCTCAAAAACTTAGCGGAACTACTAATGCTACATCTCTTATCAAAGAATTTATCAATCAAAATGGTATAGTTACGACTATAATTGGAATGTTGACTATATCACCATTTCAAACTTTGATATTCCAAGCTTTATCAGTAGAAGAAGCGGCTAAAGGTGTACAAACAGCGCAGATACCTGCCGGTATAGCTCTTTTCTTAGAAATAGGTATAAAAGCCGAGCGGATAATCTCAATACTCAAAAATGCTAATTTAGCAACGCCTTTAGTAGAAAAGCAAGTAATTGATCTATCTGAGTCAGACTCTAAGAGAGCTGAAGCACTAAAGACGGTAGGTCTGGATTATAATGAGCTTAAGAAGAGCCAGGAGTTCCAGGATTCAGAGAATATAGTAAACTATGTGTCTGAGTACTATAGACGATATGGTGGCTTAGATAGGCGCGGAGGCCACCTAACAATAGACCACTGGATAGGTTATTTACACGTAGCGCAGAATCAACAGACTATCCGTGGAGCTCTAAACACATCTCACTTATTCTCACCTAAGTTTCAGTCTATAAAGCAGCACTATACACCACAACAAGAACAAGAGAATGATATCTTTAGGGAAGAAGGTAGAAAACACAGTCAGATATTCATACAGTTAGCAAGCGCTACTAGATCTTTAAAAGAGACTAGTAACGACCTATATGATGACATTATAAATACATTTAACTACCAGTTAACCGATAGAGATCTTTGCTGTTTAGTTCAGATTTTTGGTGCTATTGGTAAGCCAGATCTAATGTATACTATAGCTAGTCTATTAAGAATACTAGCTACCAACTTATCAGCTGAGTTGGTTAGAATACAAAATATTGTAAGTAAGTTCTTAGCTAACTTGATGCAAGACGCTCTATTTGAGATAGCTGCACAGATCAATCAATTTTATTACAAAATAGCACATAAGGTAACTAAAGCTTTCACTGTAGATTTTGATAACCTTCCCGCCTGTAGTGGTATGTTCACACTAGGTTGGGCCCTTATGCACTCTGTTAGAGTTCTCTTTGATGAGCTAAATGCTCTAATAAAGGAGATAAGCTCTATCATAGGGGACTTCGGTACTGGTGTCTCAGGATCATGGAAGATAGCCGCTGACAGGCGCCACTTGCTCGGTATCGCTAGGATACTGGAAGTTCTAGCTGCTAGGCTAGACTTGGCTAATACCTGCGAGAGAAATTCTACAGTTTCCATAAATAATCAGATTTCTGATTCAAACTCAGATATAGATCAGGCAATATTTTCTATTTTAGGCTCCATAGCACCAAATCTTAATATTAGCGAAGAAGACAAGCTAAAGCACTTCCCTTCTATAAGACCACAAACTAGTGATAACCTAAAATTTAACTTCGGAATAACGTCTGAGCAAAATAGTGAGAATCAGCCTCGCTGTACTGATCCTGATCAAGAACAAAAAATTGAACAGTTGATCAAAAATCTAACTTCTTCTATAGAACAAGTGTTTAGTAATGGCTAATCCAGTATATATAACAACCCCAATCCAAGGTAAAGACATAAAACTGGTTGTATCCGGTGCTAGAGGACAGGAGATACAAAAAGCCTTAGAAGGAAGACCTAAGATATTAGGTAAGGTTAGAGGTTACGAGTTTAAGGGCTCTGGAGACTATAGGACTAATCGTTCTAGATTCGTACCACCTATATATGACCTAGCTGAGGTAGCTAGAGCAGCTGATATAGAGCCTTATATAAACCAGTCAATTCGTAAGCATAGAGAGCAGATACTTAAAGAGGGGTATCAAATAACTGGCTTGGACGAGGCCATGACAGCCTACGTTAGGCAGAGATTATTTGAGATATCTGTAATAACTGGCATAACAACTGAACAGTGGCTTAGGGAAGTAGTAACAAATTTAATTACATACCATAACGCTTTCATAATCTTTAGAAGAGATGCTAAAAGATCTAGTGGTAAACCTATAACTGTTTATGGTAAAGAGCTAGAGCCCATAGCTGGTATATTCGTTGGTGACCCTACGACCATGGAAGTTCAGGTTGATAAGTGGGGCACACCTAAGCGTTGGAAGCAGCATATCGACGACGGAGACATCGATGTAGAGAAGATGTATCCTCCTGAAGATGTGGTTCATATTACCGTAGATAAAAGAACTGGCTTTACTTTTGGTACCCCTTACCTGCTTCCTGTTTTAGATGATATTAGAGCTCTTCGTAAACTAGAAGAGGTAGCTATAATTGTAGCCTCTAAAGAGGCATTCCCGTTGTATCACTATAAAGTTGGTACCGAGACTAGACCCGCTATCCAGTATGATGGTGGCGGCGATGAGGTAGACGAGGTAACGGGAGACGTAGCTAATTTACCTGCGCAGGGTTATGTCGTTACAAGCGAGCGACACGAAGTAAAACTTATAAGTAAAGAAGGGTCTGCATTAGATCTTTCTCCATACCTCCAGTATTTTGAGTCTCGTGTGATAGCCGGCTTACGTCTGTCTCCCTTGGATCTAGGTAGAGGCGGCGGCTTTAGTAGAGGAACAGCTACTAACTTAAATAAAGGCCTGCAAGACTCAGCTAAGGACTACCAACAAGTACTTAGTGATCATATAACAAATTTCATTATACTTCCTATTCTATTGGAAGGTGCTTTTGATGTTCTTGAAGAGAACATGGTAAAGTTTACATTCCCAACAATAGACAGAGAAGAAGAGAGAGCTTCTCAGAATCACGGCATGCAGCTGTACATGGGTAATACCATCTCAGCTGGTGAGTTCCGTAAGTCTTATCTAAACCGTCAGCCAATGACAGAAGAGGATAAGAATGATTGCCATATGAGGCATGAGACCGAAGCTCAGAAAGAAATAGTGCGGGCACAGGGAGCTGTTAGAGCAGCCACTACTGGAGGTTCGGATCTAGGGGTCAGAGCTGTTTCCAACACCATTAAGAACAAAGGACAGCCTACTAATCAAAGTGGTACTAAGCCAGCTAAGAGCCGGTTCAAAGCTAATGATTATCTTGATAAAGTAAAAGATCTGTTCACCAGTACTAAAAATTTGATAGTCTCTTCTCTAGAAGATCCTAATACAGGACAGATAGAAATAGAAGACTACTTTAGAGAGTTTGTAAAAGCTAGCACTGAGCTATCCAAAGGCTTTATACCAGAACATGTAAGTGAAGGGTATAATAAAGCTAAGAAAGAACACTTGCTAGCCAATCCTGATGATGATTTAGACTTCGAGGAAGTAGGTGAAAGAGCTTTAGATAGATTCTATAGTAACTTCATAACTAAGTCATTCTGGAAGACAATAAATCCATATAAAGATCAGATTTTTGCTCTCTTGAAGAGAGACTCCTCAAATAACCTAGATATCAGTTCTATATTGACTTCCTTAAACACTTTAAGTACAAGTATCAATTTATTAATATCAGATCAGCTAATAACAGCAGAAAGATTCGGTTTTATTAAATTAGCAAAAAAAGTAGGTAGCAAAACTATTGACTTGGTAAATCCTGACTCTGAAGAAAGGGTTCCTCTCGATATATCTGAGCTGATATACAAGAATTTTATACCTACTTCAGATAACGCGACCTACTTCTTGAGTTTTACTAAGCAATGACACTAAAAAATTTGAACTTCCAAGATTCTATCGTTGTTGAGCAGTCCATTCCAGAAGGCTACAAGGCCGATGCAGGGGAAATGCTCCGACGTGACCGTGGCACCAAACTAAGAGTAGAAATAGACGCCACACACTCAGGTGTACTCACCAATATGAGAGTATATCCTGGTAAGTTTGTAAAGGACGGGTATAAGTCATTTATATCCAAGGATCGTGGTGGCACGTCTGAGTATGACAAGCCAATTCTCCGCCATCATGATGATCTTTCGGATCCTATTGGTCGCGTTGTAGATGCTCGTTACACACCCCTAAAGTACGGTGAACAATTTGAGTACGATTACCTAACTCCTGATAATATAGGTAGTAAGGGCTCGGGTGTTGTAACTATAACAGCTCTCATAACAGATCCAGATGCTATAAGCAAAATCTTGGATTCTAGGTACTACAGTGTCTCAGCGGGTCACAGCTCCCCCATATATCTCTGCTCTAACTGCGGAGATTCTATCATGGAGTGCGAGCACCTGCCAGGACGTAAATATAACGGCGATGGGGAGGAAGGGGAAGGCAAGCTTTGTTACATTATAACAGGTCCAATGACCTATAATGAGACGAGCTTCGTAAATGTGCCAGCCCAGCCTCCAGCAAAGCTAACTAATTTCAGTTGGGCCGACTCTAAGGACAACTGGGATAAGAAATTGATTACTAGCCAAGTCACAGGTAAGAAAGAATCGGTTCGAAATTTCGTACTTTGTGATGAGGACGGTGAACTGAGTCTTTTAAACGGTAAGAGAACTCCTACCATCAAAAAGACAGTAATTGCGGTAAGCCCCGCAGTTGCAGACAAGCTCAAGCACGCTCTGTCTTCTGATCAGCCCAATGCAGATGAGGTGACGCCTAATGTCCCTGATCCTGTTAAAGCCATTGAGTCGGGAGTCCAAGGTGTGGGGCAAAATCTTGAAAAGGCTAAAAATTTAGATACGCAATCTAAAAAGGAAGCTACAATGGATGAGAAAAAGTTAACTGACCTTGAGACACAGGTCAAAAGCCTTAAAGATCAGCTTTCCACTGCCGAAACGGCTGCTGCTGACCTCAAGAAGCAGCTTGAAGGCAAGGACAGCCAGATTCAAAGGCTAACTACTGATGCTGCGGCTATGCAGACCAAAATGGCGAAGAGCCTCGCGGTTTCCCTAGCTAGCATCAAAATCCGTCTAAAGAAGCCCGGTTCAGAGGATCTTGATACAAAAGATAAGCAGAATGCTTATATAGAGAAACTTGCTACTCGTAGCATAGAATCTCTTCAGGATTCCATCGAGGACATTCTACAGGAGCTAAATCAGCCCCAAGTAGACACCAAGGTAACTGAAGCAGGCGATCTAATGGCGAAGGATAAGGTAACCCCTCCTACGCTATCCAAAGGCGGAAAACCAGAGGTCAAAGAGACCAAAAACACTAAAGGTTCAAAGCGGGCCAGCGATAAGCTTGCCGAAACCCTAGGACTAGGAGATTAATTTATGGCGATTAGAATTCCTCGCGGCTATGACGTCAATCGGCCTTACTACAACGAGCTATGCGAAGGTGTTAGACCTGTCGATGGCGCTGTTGCTAGAGAAGCTTGGACGGGCCTAGCCTATACAAGAATTGATGAGCTTCATCACGATCCAATCGTGGTTGAGCCAGGTACCATAGTAGGTATGGTTACCGGTGGTAACGGTGTAGCGGCTGGCAAGCTGGTACCCGCAGTAATGGGTACGGGTCTTGTAGACGCTCGTGGCCTCTTCCAGATCGGTGAGTCAAATACTTGGGGTCTCCCAGCAGCTTCCGGCACCCACGCCGTAGGTCGCGTAAAGCCTCTAGGTGTTGCTTATCAGCCTGTTTATAGCTTTATCCTACAGAGCAGATATACTAACTACACCCGTAACACGGCCGTAGGCGTTGTAACTGACTATGTAATCCAGGTACCAGCTATTAACTCTGACGAGTGGGCTATTGAATCTGGTGACGTAATTGTTCTAGGTACTGGTAACCAGCACGGTTCTGGCGCTACGAACACACACCTTTCTGGTCTTCACCTCGCTGGTAGATACGCTCGTTGGAGCGCGCTCTCTAGCTTTGCTGACATCCAGGACCGCATCGTAGGCCGCTGCTTACGCAAGATCAAGCTTGGAACTGGTGGTTCCAGCACGTCTCAGGGCGATCGCCTAGCGGACAAATTAACGGACTTCACTATCAATTCTGCTATGAATACCGAGTTTGCTCACCTCTCCAAGATCCAGACTGTTCCTGGCTTTAACCTAACTGGTTCAGGCACTAAGGGCATTCCTGCGTTCTACCTTGGAGCTAGAGCCGACGCTAACAAAGACTATTGGGGTCTGACCCTTCTAATCCGGCTATAAGGAGAATATATGGACGAGCTAAATTTTGATGCGTTTGATAATGAGGATCAGAAGAAAGTCCTAATCGATCTTCACAAGATTATCGAGAGTAGGGGTCAGGACATGACTGACGACCTCGGATTTGAAGATGATCCCAGAATGAAGAAGGACCGTGCTAATCTTAACAAGGTTAAGAAAGTATGGACTTCTAACGGCCGTGTCGATGGTGCGTCCGAGAGAGTAACTCTCGACGAGCTATTGGACAAGGACGTAAAGGTTACTGCGAAGATGCGTGACAATTTCAGCACGGACCACCCGATGTTGATCCCTCGTGTCCTCAGTAACATGGTTAGAGAGGCTATTGAGCCTAATCTAGTCCTTACTCCGCTAATGAGCAGAGTCAATTTCAGCGCTGGTACAAGAGTTTCGTTCCCTGCGTTCGGTGCTCTCGCTGGTGCTGCTGCTGACCTTGGTGAAGGCCAAGAGTATCCATCTGGTACGATGGAAATGGGTGGACAGACCGAGTGTATCATAGGCAAGTCCGGTATCGCAGTTCAGGTTACCGAGGAACAACGCCGGTACAGTCAGTTTGACATTATTTCCATGAATATCCGGGCGGCGGGCAGAGCTTTGGCTCGCTTGAAGGAGACTAAGGTTGCTAACCTTATAACGAACAACGCTACGACTCTAATAGACAACTCGGACTCAGCTTATCCGAGCGCTACTGGTCGTAATGCGTCTGGTGTGTACAATGGTACGCTTACCTTGGATGATATGTTCAAGGCCTGGAGCACAATGGTAGATGACGGGTTTATACCAAATACCTTAATCATGCATCCGTTTGCTTGGCGTATCTTTGCTGAGGAGGGTATGTCCCGTCTCTTCGGGTTTACTCATGGTAACCAATCCATGCTCTGGCAGATGCCTCAGGGCCGGCCAGGTAATGCGCCTCAGTGGTCCCAGACCATGCTCAATCAGAATACTTATGTTTCTAGTCCTGAGAACATCGCGAGCACGTTCACCCGCGTCCCAACCTTGTTCCCAACCAACTTCAACATAATCGTATCCCCCTTCATGTCCTTCACTGCTAGCAATAACACTACGGACATCGTACTCTGTGACGTCAATGAACTTGGCATCATAGTTGTTGACGAGGAGGTTACGTCTGATGAGTGGAATGATCCTTCCAAGGACATCATGCGTATGAAGTTCCGCGAGCGCTACGGCCTCGCCATCAAGAACGACGGTCGCGCCGTTGGTGTTCTTAAGAATATCAAGATCGCCAAGAGTGTTGACTTTGCTGATCGCATTAGTGTACAGTACACTACTGGATCTTTCGGATCCACCCAGCTGAGTGGTGACGAAGGCTACGTAGGTAACCCCCTCTAATGAATAATTAGAGTGGCCTATTTACCTAGGTAACTACTATTAAAGGGTCGGCTATGTAATAGTAGCCGGCCCTTTCTTTTTTCAGGACACTTATGGCAACAGCTAAAATCAAAAATACCACTTCCTTTGCTAGGACGGGTATCGTAACGTTGGGCGTTCCCTTCAGTAGGGCTTATAACCTACAAGAATCTGATACACTAGTAGTTAGCAATGCTATAGCTGGGGTTTCAGATCAAGAAGTTCAATGGTACCCTCAAGGGGTCCGATGGGATAACGGTGCTGTAAAATACGCTAGAGTGTCGTTCAGAGCTGATCTTGATGCTAATGAAGAGAAGACCGTTGGTATAAATAGAGCCTTAACTAGCACTCCTATACCTTTCGGGTTGGATACTGAGGCTTTGACAGGTCTTTTAGGTACCAGTATATCATTTACTATACAAGGTACCGATTATCAGTTTCCAATAATCAATTTCTTTACAGATCCTACTTTAAGGATAGAGGGCGGGCAAGGTAATGACCATTATGGTCGTTATCGCTATTTTACACACTTACCAGAAAATAGCAACCCCCAGACCAAGTACCTGTGGATGGATCTAGTAATAGACCTGAATGCTTACTCAAAATACATCAATTTCTTCGTTAGATTTGGTTATTATCGTTTCTACTCAGGTATGTCTACTTCTCAAGGAGTAGATCCGCTATTTTCTCTATCCCAACCGGTACTACTAAGAATTACCGGGGCTAGATCAAAAATAAGATGGGAAGATTATAAAATACCTAGTATAGACCAGCTATCTCAAACAGATAGACTGTATACACTAATCAATCCAGTTGGTACTGATGCTAGGCTTCCAATGGGTATATCCCATTGCTATAAAGGAGTTCTATGCTACGGAGATACGCCAACAGTAGCAGCTGAGCTAAACAATCCTATCCTTGCTATGGCAGAGGACTGGAAGTACACCTATCCTATAACTGGCGTAATGCCTGCTAGACCAGACTATATCACGTCTGACCAGGATGCTCTTAACAGAAGCAACACACTTCTGAACATTCTCCAGGGGCCTATGCAGGCCATAAGAGCTCCATACAATTGGCCTACTATAAGTACAAACCCTAATAATACTCAGACAGGAACTCATGGTCTAAGAGACTATGCTTTCGGTCTACGTGGTTGGCCTTTTATGTCAACTACTAACTATAACTGGATACCCTTTCTTGAATTTTGTACTAGACAGCAAGCCACCAGACATAACTGGTTTTACGGAACCAATGGCGAGCCTGTACCACCAGACAGCCTTAGATACAGTGGATCCAATGGATGCGCTATATGGAATGGTACCTACTTTTATTTGAATGGCTACTTCAGCTTAGCCGGATTCTCCAGGGAGATTGGCACGAATGATATACCTATTGCTGTAGGTACTTATGGTAGCATATACGGCCCTGATAAAGAACACTTTACTAATAAGATGTTTATTCTTCAGGGCTTGATTACCATGGACTGGTTTAGTCTTGAATACGCTAAAATGTATTCAAAATATTGGATTCATGCTAATAGGTCAGACAGTCCAAGTGGTAGCATAGCCAGCTGGGGATCTCCTAGAGCTACAGGTAGAACCTATGAAGTAGCTGCTTTCTTGTATGAGTTTTATGCTGACTCAGAGCTAAAAACCCATATCCAAAATCGTACTACCTATAATCTAGCTCAGCCATCTAGCCATTTCTTAAATAAGACTTTGTATCCAGGCGGTACTGAAATCATAAGAGCTACACAAGCCTTGACGCCTTGTAACCAAGGCGCCTGTTTAAATACGTTATGGCATTGGAGACCATGGGAAGAGGGGGCTTCTGTCTTAGGAACACATCTTATGTCTAAGTGCCTATTAGCAGAAAATCCATCTAATACGTATGGTCTACGTCTAGCAGAGATATCCAAAGATACTTCAGCTAGTATCTTAATGAAGGGTGGATGGTTGGACGGTAGAACTTCAGCTACTAGAAGATTTTTGATATTTTCTTTTGGTAGTCCTGCCGCTTGTAATGCTTTTAAAGCAGCTATAGGGCCTATGGCAGGCCAGCTACCTCTCACCAATCTTACGACATCAGGTGAAGGTACTATTTACATGTACTACCATAACACAGAGTGGGGCACCGGTGATTACGGTATGTCCAGACTTATCATTAATTTAAAAAATGCTACAGGGGAATTTAAAACTAATGATATAATTAGACTAGCTACAGGCCAGCAGGCTACCATTGCTGATGTATATGATTTCTGGGGTGGAGCTAAATCTAGATATTTAGGTGATCCATCCTTAAGTAATTGGGGACGAGGAGCTACCGAAGAGCAAGAAGACATATTAATGGTAGGTGGTGAAGATTTAGGTAACTTTCCTACTCAGTTCTACCCTGTAAGCTCTACTAAATACGCTTATTGGTATAATACTTACAAGAAAGTTATAACAGCCTCTTTGCCTATAGCTAGACAAGCCGCGCAAGAAAATTACTATGCAGATAGCAATACAGAAATAGTTGAACGGGCTACAGACTATATTAATTATTTTGGTGATTCCGGTCTTAATACTGACAACGGGGATTACCAGGAAGAGCTTGTATGCTTCGCCGGCTATATACAAAATAATCTATTCGACGTTAGTATCACACCTGTTACGGCTACACCTATTATGGCAATATCATCTATACCAGAAGCTACAGTAGTTATTACTCCTATAGAACAAGCTAATGATGTATCTGTACAATGTGAAAGTTCGACAGTAACAATAGGAACTACAGATACAGGCACTAGTATTGTAAATAGCACTGGCGTAAGGACTAATGTACCGTCTACGCTTATAACAGTTAGACAGTTTAGAACTCCGCCTTCTATATCTAAGGAAATAGAACCTCAAGCAACAAATATTTATATAGACGCCACTAATCTACCTACTGTCTATACAACCTCAATAGCACCGGGCATTAGAGTACTGACCTTCATCTATATGGGTGATCCAGAGCCTGCACCGGCTGTATCAGCTTTTGTACACGAGACTATAACAGAGTTCCAAGCCTCTGACGTAGCTGAGTAATCAGAAAATTGATAGGACATATAGTCCGCAATAATATAAAGCGTGATTTTAAATAAAGAACAAGAATATACCGGCCGAACCGGTAGGACCGTGCCATACTGTGCTGAGAGGCCATGTGGCAAAACGATCTTACTTCAAAAATCGCTACCTTGAGTAAGGTCCAGGGCTAGCCGGGGTTGTCCTGGCTAGCTCTCTTTTACTTCCGACTGTTATGACTAAAAACAAGAATAATAAGGTTGATGATTCAATCAAAAATCTGAACATAGCGGCCGTCATGGGCGGTGATAAGTCCGTGTCGACCGTAAAAGGTAAGACTGTTTCTCTGAATCTAAAAAGTGAAACATTCTTTGGTGTAGGTCCAATTTGGTTAACTCCAAAAAATTATACAACGGTGGTACCAAGTACCCTCACCCCTGAGCAAGAGCATCTAATACAATCCGCGCTAGACTCTGGATTGCTCCTAGAAGGAGATGTATACATAGCTCCTCTAGATCGTAAGGAGTCAGTGCTTGAGGAATACTGGCAGCTCATCCGGGCTTATGGCCTAGACCCAGCTGATCCAAAATCAAAGTCCATGCCTGCCTTTAGAAAGCTATTAAAAACAGGCAGAGATAGAAACTGGACGGCTAAGGAAGTAGCAAAATATTGCATAAAACAAGAAACTTCCTATAAGAACAGAGAGAAGGTATTAAAGCTATTACAGGATCTCCACAAGAACTCTCTTTGTCCTGATACTTTACTTGAACCTACTAAGTAATAAGTGGCTATAACAGTTACAACAAGTACTCCGGCTGATGGCGCAACAGACTACTTTATTAATAAGTCTGTGTCTATAACTTTCAATAAAGCTATAGCCTCTACTAGCTTGACGCCAAATGTCTTTTCTTTAATAGATATAGACAGCAATACAGCCGTACCGATCACTGTCTCTGCTAGCACAGATAGCGAGGCAAAAATATTACTTCTACCTAGTCTTAATCTGAAGAGTAATACTCAATATAGAATTATTATAGTCGGTACAGATCAAGGACTTGGATATAGCTTAGTTGCAGGCGACACCGAAACTCTAACCACCACTATTACAATAGAGTTTGCAACTGGCAGTACTGTATATAAAATTGATACTACTGTAGAAAAAGAGGTATCTAACCTTACTTTAGAGGGAGATCTATTTCTACCTACTAATCTAAAGGCTATAGGTTTAGAGTTTACTATACTAAAGACTAGACCTAAGAACTTTACTCATGCTGTAGCACCTACTGTAACTGGCGACAATACTATCAGATTTACTTTTAGTAAGGCGTTAAATACAGGCGCTGATTACTCAGAATGGGCTGACGTATCACTATTTCCATTACTAAATGATACAATGTATCTGTCTCAGAATGGAGACTTTGGGACTGGGGTGATACCAAACTACACAGTAACCGGGTCTGGAACTGAGCTTATAGTTACCTTTGATGGGGCGCTACCCAAGAATTTAGGTATACAAATAAATCTTACTGACTCTATAACATCACTAGAAGGCGATGAGTATGGTGGTAATCTACAATACTCTATAAATACTCAGCTATACCCAGAGATATATGGCATACAGACTGTAAAGAGAGAAATAAGAGAGATCGCCGATGTATACTCGGAAGACTATATCGGGGCACTTCTATTCAAGAATAGTATCTGGTTATGGGAAAAATTAGGAAGATCTTTCTCTTTAGACACAGTTCCTTATGCGGCAAAGCAATATGTCCTTTGTAGCACTATATTAGACCTGATGGAAGATAGAGAGTACTATAAGTATGTCCTAGCAGGTACTAGACGGCAATTGGGTGATCTAGGTGTATCTGTAGATAATCTTATAGGTCGATTGGCTATGAAAGTAGCCAAATATCAAAAAGCTAAGGAAATAGCTTTAGAGTCTCTAAACAGAGGGTGGCAGTTTAGAGTCGGAACTAGCATGCTAGCTTACGACAATATTGCTTCAGAAATCAACAGACTTTGGTATGATGTTTCTGATCGGTATACAGACACAAGATTAAGCTACCTACAACTGGACCAGCCTGCGTCTAATACGACAGACAATAGGCGGGCCAGATCAAACAACCCTATTTAACAAATGGCTAACTTAGTTTATCCTGAATTTTTAAAGCACTTAGCTAGCGGTACTATAAATCTTGTAGCGGATGACGTCTACGTAGCCTTATTGTCCGGTAGCTATTCTCCAAACACAGGCCACAAGGCCTGGTATGATGTTTCTGTACATCAATCAGCTGACCCACTAGGTAGTTACCTGTCTGGTGGTCGGCTTCTAGCTGGTAGAACACTAACCATAAATAGCAGCGCGGAAGTTATCTTCGATGCTAGTGATGTTGCGTGGAATACAGCTACTATAACTGCCTCTGGCGCAGTACTATGGTACTCAGGTTCGAATACGATTAGACACCTAATCTCATACCAGGACCTAGGAGCCAATCAATCCAGTACGAACGGAACTTTCCAATTAGTCTGGAACAACACTAACGGTATCTTCAAGATAGGAGCTAGCTAATGGCTAATCAAGTATATAACAATTTCAAGAAGCTCGCGTTCAGCGGTGCTATAAACTTCTTCACTGGAGTTGTAAAGATGGCTCTGGTCAGCGGCGCTTACCAGTTCAGTCATAACCATACAGTTACAGGCCAGATTACTGGTCAGGTAGTTGCTACTAACTACGTACGTGGTGGTAATCTAGTACCTAGCACTACGGTACTTATAGACTCTGTTGATAACGAGGCCGTCCTATCTGGTTCTAGTGTTACATACACAGGACTTACTTGCAGCTTACAGTACGGTATTCTTTATCTTTCTGGTGACACACCTGCTTCTAACTACCTGATAGGTCAAGTAGACTTTGGTGCTCAGACTCTTAGTAACTCTGACTTCACCGTAAACTGGAACTCGGAAGGAATTCTCAACCTAACATAGTGTAAACACTAGACTTATGACGATTGATACAAATAAAATATCAAACTTTGATCCTCTGAGGTGGTCTGAAGTAAATGGAGAGTTTTGGTATCAGCTCAAAAAAGGAACTAAAACTAGAGGCTCTTTAGCAAGATGTAGCCGAGAGGGCTGCGATATGTCTCGTTTATCCATAAATTGCAGACTCAAAGAGAAAAGAGTGGATAATATTTATTGCTCAAGAAAATGCGCAGGTAGCGCTAAAAGAGGTATTCGTCATGAAGCCATCGCAGGCTTCAAACATTACAACTGGAAGGGTGGAAAGAAAAACTCACGAGGTTACGTCTTTATCCACCTTCCAGATCATCCTTACTCCGTAGCTAATAAATACGTTATGGAGCATAGGCTTGTCATGGAAAAGAGTCTTGGTCGCTATTTGTTACCTCACGAGACAGTTCATCACAAGAATGGGATCCGCGACGACAATAGAATTGAAAATCTTGAGCTATGGCAGGGAGCCCATCCTTATGGTGCGCGTCATAAAGATCTAATTGAACCAGTAGAAACACTGATCAATTATTTGGATCCTTTACAAGAACAACTTCCTTATGAAGTAAAACTTGCTGTAGATAAACTAAAGCAGGTTTTGCATATTAAAGAAGGCATTCTCAACCTAACGTAATCTGACTAATGGTCTTACCTGACCTGCGAGACGTAATAAACTCCCTAGCTGGGGAATCTAACCCCCTCTTCCCAAATAAGAAAGAGGGTATAGGTTTTCAGTGGTTAGGGTTACGTCAGGCAGATTATAGCAAGAAATGTTCATGTCAGGGTATATTAGGTACATCAGATTCACCTATCTGTAAGAGGTGCTTTTCTACTGGTTACTTGTTTACTGACTTCTTGGTTAAAGGCTATACATGGATGGGAGTACTAGGGGCGGCCTTCGGGGCTTCCCCTGGTCTCGTTTCCACAGAACAAAGAAATATTGTTCTCAAGCATGACAAGCAAGTTAGTAAATTTGACTATGTTTTAGAGTTAGATCAGAATCGTGATACAGCAGAGCTATACTTCCCTCTAAGAATCAATAGATATTTTCAGATACAGGATGCGGTCCCTATCAAGGGTGACCGGGGCAGGATAGAGTTCTGGAAGCTATCTGTAGAGGAAAGAAATATCAAAGATGGAAGACCAGGTCCTATGGACACTGGTTTTACATATATGGGTAATAGATCTAATAGAGAACCTAGTTAATGGCTGTACCTGATGACCTTCCTAACTTTGGAGATGCCTATCTCCAGTATTTTAACCCAGAACGTCAAAAATTTGAAGTTAGGAGAAAGTCTAGAAACGATGGGTTCATGAGCCTCACAGAGGCCATGGAATTGATCCAAAAACTGGCTATAAGGCACCAATTGTCCTATGTACCTAATAGGGCTAACCCTCAGATAATTCTGCTCCCATTTGCCTTTATAGAGCCTCTAGTAGGCGATAAGATCCGTAATCGTACCACTAAAGAAGTGTATACCATTACTGATGTTATCAAAAATCCTACTACTAACCAATGGAACGGATTAGTCAGGCTTGACCTAGTTAATGCCCCATCTATAGAGCTCCGGCACTCACTGGAGTATCTAAATTTTGATAGATATATAAAATTTGAGCACGAGTTCCCGGACTCGCTCTTAAACATCGTAAGTGCAAATTCTGAGGGAGTATTAAAAAATATTCCTCCTATTGCACCAACTATTACCTGGTCCCTTCAATCAGTCGAACCTGGAGGCCTGGGTAAGCCATTTGATAGTCGAAAGGAATTAAAACCTAGACTTAGGGAGTCAACTAAGGACCCTTATGTTCCAGGCTATACAGTGGAGATATATGGTCAGTGGTTTGATAATATAGTTCGATTTGATGCCTGGTCTAACAGTCCACGAACCACTGAAAGACTAGTTAGCTGGATCGAACAGCTGATAAAATTGTATACTGGTTACCTTAGACAAAAAGGTCTGACTAACGTATTCTTCTGGAAGCGCGATGGCGATGATCAGAAAACTACATGGAGACAGAACTTTCCTGTTAAAGGAACACAGTTTTACTTTCGAACCGAAGAAATTGAAGCAGTATATCAGCGAGATATACTGAAAATAGATATATCGCTCGGAGCCTCTGAGACACTACCTTACAGGACTGAATATGAATATATTGCAGACCAACTTGTGTCGGGCGCTTATACTCCTGATGAGTATAGAGCTTTATTCTATAGATCTGGCGAATATATGTTTGGTGATCTAGATATTCGTCAATAAGGAGATATGAAATGACCAATTACCTTCCTCGTGTTAACACTGTATTAAACGACCAAGGTCTGAAGATTGCTCCTCCTCCTGCTGGTCCGAAAGTAACATTACTAGGTGTAACGTCTAACTCAGCCGTTCCACTGCTAGAACCGTTCACTGTAGGGTCCGTAGAGAAGGCAATCAACTCACTGTATTTTGATTTGTCTGGTGTGGCTGGCGGTTGGCCTGACACTAAGTTCCCGGGTGAGCTAGCCCTTGCTATCGAAGAGGCTGTATCAGCTGGTGCTCCAAATATTGAAGTTATGGTTATAGGCCACTACAGCGGTAGTGCCTTGCTAGAGTATGTAAAACCAACTTCTATGTTGTCTGGTCGGTATCAGGATCTTGATTCTGCCTACCAGGTATTAAGAAATAGAACTCTAGACGTGGTTGTACCTGTCAGCGCATATATAGATGACAAGATTTATTCTAGCGTTTCAGGTAGCCCTGTTTCTAGTTGGAACTTTGGTAAGCAATTAGCAAATTTCTGCTTCCAGGCTACAACGGAGGAGAATTCTTGCATAGGTGTAATAGGAACTCGTCCTGTCGTAAGCTGGGCTATGCGTCAAGCGCCTAATCCATCTGCGGCTAATGCACATAACTATTACGCTGACTATACAGGATCTCCTGTAGGTTTAAGCTCAGACGCTACCTTGCTCGCCGAGCTATCCTCGTTGTTCGGAGCTTACTGGGTAACTGGTGCTCATAGCATCAGCACTACAGCTTATAGAACAGCTATGGCTTCCACCGAGTATGGTACGCCTTCCTCAAGACTAGTTAATGAGTGGCATGCCTATCATGCTTATCCTGAGACTGCGGCTAGCTTCAACACTACCGTTTACTCTGGTAAGTTCTATAGCCCAATGTACTTAGCTTGGCTTTATGGTGCTGCGGATCAGAGCCAGAATACCCTAAGCGACATTGACGTAAATGCAGCTACGGCTGTATATGCAAGCTACTTTAGCTCTTGGCAGGCCTATACTTCCGATGGTGTAGCTGCTGTAGACTCTAGAAGTGTTAAGGTTGACGCTGGATCTTACATCAGCGTATTCTCTACACCTCTACGAGCTGTTGGAACGCAGACTAGTTCCAGAGCCCTAGCTGTAGGTGCTTATCTGTCCAATACATCCCGTAATACGGATGGTGCTGCGGCCTACGCCGGCCTAATAGCCAGCTTGGCCCCACAGTCTTCTACGACCAATAAGCAGGTAGGTGGAGTAGTCCAGCTCAAGCTACTGTCCGCTAGACAGGCTAACGACTTGACAGGAATGAGACATGTCACCATGTACAGTAGATCTAACGGTCTAACTGTAGCCTCTGGTGTAACTGGTGCTCACAATGTCACACGGTACGTACGTTCTGACTACGTCAGACTTAGTACTGTAAGAATTGTACATGCTACTGTAGACCTTATCCGGTCTGCTGCTAACAAGTACATTGGCGAGCCTAATAATGCGCCACAAATGAACGCTCTGGATGCTGAGATTGATCAATTGCTGTTAAGCATGAAAGGCCAGGGAGCTCTAAACGCTTATAGCTTCTCTATCTCTTCTACTCCAGATCAGAGAGTCCTGGGAGAACTAGATATTAACCTTACCTTAGTCCCAGCCTTTGAGATCACACAGATCAACCTTGTGGTGTCACTAAGCAAGGAACTCTAAGGAGTAACAAATGACTACAGGAAATAAAGGCCTAGCCCCCTCAGGGGCTGGCAGATCAGGCTCCACCTTCCAGAAAACTTATAACTCTTTCTCCGGGGTTGACATGGTTGTCACCTTCGGAGGTAAGATTATAGGTGAGCTGCAAGGTATATCCTTTACTATTCAAAGAGAAAAGGCGCCTATATATTCTATGGGTGAGGCCGATCCTCGGTCTTTCTCTAGAGGTAAACGAGGCATAGCTGGCTCTATGGTATTCGTTGTATTCGACAGATCAGCTCTGTTAGAATCAATGAGAAACAGACCCTATATAGCCAATAGATACTCTATCCCAGAGGGTTTCGAGATAGCCGACGTAAATGTCGATACTATCGAGATAACTCCTGGTATCATAGGCCCGGCTGTAGGTGCCGCTTCACCTACTGTATCAAGAATTGCAATAGACAAGGTAATTGCCGCGCCCAATTACTTGGATCAGGTCCTACCATTTGATGTAGTAATCACTGCATCGAACGAGTACGGCAGCGTTGCTAGAATGATGATTCATGGAGTAGAGATTCTGAACGTAGGTTCTTCTCTATCCATAAACGACATTACTACTGACGAGGCCTGTACTTATATTGCTACGGCGATAACACCGTGGAAGGATCAAGGATACATAAGGATAAATGAAGATGGTCGTTCATCTTCTTTCGTAGGCGCCTAAGCTAGTAGTTTACAATTCGGGGTTAATAGGTAATCCCTATTAGCCCCTTTTTTTATGGCTCAACCACAACCTAATATTTTCGTAAACAATGAAGTTGCTAGGTTGCTAGCCCCTTCCCTAGGTAAGCAGAATATGCAATCATATTCTGGTACGGATATAAAGGCTATATTATACTTACCTAATGATACTGCCTCTTCTATAAAAGGTATAAGCACACCTAAATTCAAGATATTTGGAGAGTTACAAACTTTATCCATATCAAGTACTAGGTCTATAAGCCCAGTAAGAGTATTTGGTAGATCTAGTCCTTTAGCATATTGTAGGGGAGCTAGAACCTTCGCTGGTACTATGGTATTCGCATCTGTAAACCAAGATGTGTTTGCTGACGTATACGATAAGTCCATAGCTGAAAGCACATTAGCTGCTTCTACTTCTATGATGTCAGACCAGCTGCCTCCTTTTAGTATCATAATTAATGCTTCTAATGAGAAGGGTGGAGCTGCTATACATGCTATACATGGTATCACTTTAGTGAACTATGGTACGACATATAGCGTAGACGATCTGTATACAGAAGTAGTTTACTCTTATGTAGCTACGGATGTTCTCCCGCTAGTGAATACATCGGTTTCCCTGAAGAGGGGAGATGCTGATGAAAAAATTACACACAATGGCTTTGCTAATGCTAGCGATAAGATATTAGCTAGTCTTAAGAAGGCTTACAACACTACAGAGACTTACATAGCCTCTGCCAGACGTTATATAGATAGGTTGAATAACCAGTGACAAACTTCTTTCCTACAGCTAGTAATGTAGCTATCTTTGTCAATGGGGTACACCTAGAATTAGGCTACCAGCTACAGTATAGGGAAACCTTGAATAAGGTTCCTATATACGGATATAACGATCACACTTACTCTAAGGTAGCCTTAGGTAAGCAGATGATAGAAGGTATCCTAGTAGTCAACTTTTCTTTCGCTGGTTATCTTAATGTTGTTCTAGACACACTTTATAATGACAGAGGTGCCTATGTACCTCGGCTTTATAATTACGACTTCAGTGAAAAAACTGAACAGTTAAAAACTAAGCTAGAAAATAGTATAAAACAACAGATAAGAACAGAACTCCCTCCGAATGCCGACCCAGATACTAGATCGGCCAGAGCTTCATACATAGCTTCCTTAATATCAAAAGATAAGAATACCAGACAGGCTACTGTAAGAGCCCTAGAGCGAGAGTTCTATAAAGAGATAGAATCAACAAATATACAGCACTTATACAGTCCGTTGACTATTAAAAACGATAACATTGTATTAGATATTTACTACCAAGATCCTACTTACGCTACCTGGTTCCAACGATTCGAAAAAGTGCATTTCTACCAAGTAAGCCAATCAGCATCCCAGGCAGGCGCTGAAGGCAGTTCAGATCCGCTGTATGAAATATACAGTTGGATAGCATCAGAAAGAAAGATAAAACTAATACAAGAAGTAACATGAGCGAAAAACCAAAGTTAGATCCTGAGCTACAAGCTAAGATCGATAAGTGCAAGGCCGATGGTCATACCGTAGCTATGTTGAACATAGCTGGTACCAAGTATATATATAGAAGCATCAATAGAGAAGAGTTCAGAAATCTGCAAGATAAGATGGCTGTAGAGGCTGAGAAGGTCAGCGTGCAGGCTGAGGCAGCTAAAGTCAACTTAAAAGAGGGCAGCCCCCAGATGGCAGCTCTAAATGCTGATCTACAGAAGGAAGCTCTAAAGATAAGGGATAGAGGCGAAGAGCGCCTTGTAGAACAAGGGCTAATACACCCTCAGCTAACAGCTAACACGCCAGCAGGTGTTTCGACTACTATAGCAGATAGAATAATGGAGCTTAGTGGCTTCTCAGTAGACGCCGAACCAGAATTGCTATAAATGTGAACCTAAACACTTTATTTGATCTTGATCAAATTAATGAGCTGCTCGACGCTAAAATCAAGTTCGGGCAGCTTTTATTCTTTAATCTACCTAATATGTTCTGTGTATTCAGATGCTTGACGGTAGGTGAGACAGAAGCTCTATTGGCTTTATCTGGTAAGCTTAATGAAACAGCTATAGAAGACTGGGTTATAAGTAGGACTTTTATTATATCAAATAAAAGCAAGGAATTCTTACTTACTAAGGCAGGCTACCTATACGCTACTAATTTTGCACAAAAGATAATGCTAGCCTCTAATATCAAAGAGGAAAAGGATTATAGAAAGGCTGTTCTAAAAGCTAGAGGTAATCTAAATACAGTCCAAGGTAATGTAGAAATATTGATATCTAAAGCGTTCCCTGGTCTAACACAAGGGGATATAAAGAACGTCAACCAGACTAGACAACTAGATCTGCTTGCTATAGCTGAGCAAATTACTGGTGTTAGCTTGACCTTCGGTCAAGAGAAAAGAGATAATAGGCGGGCATTAAGAAAGTTTAGTAATGATGCAGTAGTCTTAGGAGGCACAGCTGAAGAGATAACTTCTAAGGAAAAGGCTGATATACCAGACTTCAATGAAAAATTTGAATGAGTAGTGACTATATTAACCAGAGGGAAGACCTCGAAAGGAGACAAGCTGTAGATGCCCAGAGTGGCAGCTGGTTAGTTCCTTTTGCTGCTGGTATTGGAGCTATAGCTTTAGGTGCCCATTTACTTAAGACTAGGCTTACCAATGGAGGTAATATCACCAAGAACTTGTTCAATTTCTTGGGCGTACCTCAAGGTATTACTCTTAGTGATGTAGCAGCTAATACTGGTAAGTCTTCTATAAAGTCTAACACAAGCGGGCTGAGATCTGTATTAAACGCCTCCTTTGACTTTAATAGAAACAGAGTCAATATAGGACCTATAGATCTTATAGACGATTTAAGAAACTCTATAGACTTACAGGGGGCTGCTAGAGACAAGACCATAGCCGACCATATAAAAGAGAGAACCGTTGAGTATATCAACAGAGAGTTCTCTGGCTTTGGTAATAATACTGGTTACTTTACTCAAGGTCTACAAAGAGTAACCGCCGGACAGATCTTAGAAGATCAAGCCAATTGGGGAAAGGTAATAGGGGTTAATCAGGTATCTGTAGTTCAATCTGCTGTAAATAGAGGACTTATAGGTACAGGTCAGGTATTAGATAAAAGACTTTATTATAATCCTAACACTACAGAAGTATTAGACCTTAGGTTCAGAAATCTGCTTACTAAGGTAAAAGAATTCAATACTACCCAAGGACCTATACACCAGAGAGTAGCTAGGTTTGATATATTCGGACAGGCGGATGTTCTAGCTTCTTTAGTAGGGTCTAAAAGAAATATAGCTGTATTAGGTCCCGGTGATGGGTTTAATGGATCTAGAGTCTTTATAGGCGGGGACATATTCGGCTACTCTAGGCAGACAGCAGGGGCACCTTACTCACCTACACTGATAGCCCAGAATCGCATGCTTAGACCATCAGGTGGCGTACTTGATTGGATTGATGCGTCTAGAATGGGTACCCTTAATATAAATCTACCCACTAGGTCCGGTATGATGACCCCTATGGGGTGGATGGAGGAAAATCTAGGTATAGGTACAGCCTTTGCTACCCGTCGTAGCTTTATACAGAGATGGATACTAGATCCTTACAATAGGTATCAAGCACTAAGAAAAGGGCAGGCTACAGTATTTCAACATCCGTTTAGAAGAGAGTTTGGTGCGTCTAAGGTAATGGATGCTGCCTTGGGTGGTGAGTATCCAGAGCTTGCTATGTCTGGCGGTAATATTGTACCTGTCGACGGAGGTAATATAGGAAGGGACCTACGATTTATAAGAGGTACCACTTTAGGTATTATACCTAAGAGGGTAGCTGCTTTATTTGACTTGTTAGATAATAACTCAGTTATAAAGCGGTCTTCCTACAATGCTTACATACAAGGTAAGAGGCAATCTCTAGCTTCTATAGATCAGACTATACCTAGACGTAATAGATTTATGTCTATAGACGGTAGGAGAATAGCCAGTATGTCTAACATAAATGACATAACTGACATCTCTAGAGGAGACCTCACCGCTGTAGGATTCCCTTCTCGGACAAATACTTATAGCTTCTATGATATACAGATGGCTTCCTTTAGAGGGAAGAGCTCCAAATTTATGACTAGCCTTCGCGACTTACCTGTATACATGGTGAATCGCGTAAGCAATCTGTTTTCTGAATCACTACTAGGCATAGCCTTTAAACCAGACCATAGGATACTACCTACATTAGGTAGGATGGCAGCTATACCATTTGTATACCAAGCGGGCCTAAGAGCCGCTGAGTATGCTGATTATCTTACAGAAAGGATAACTGGTGTATCACCTTTTAAGGTAGCTGGTTCTGTATATGCTGGAGCTAGAGTAGCGCAGCAGTATCTCAGGGATGTAACAGGGGTTAGAGCAGGACTAGAATTTTTAGATAAGTACTTCCCAGGTAGTATTAATTCCGATGGTTCCACTGTAGCTAGAAGTATACTAGCTCCTATGTATGCTGCTAGTTACCTTTTAGGTAAAGGTAAGTTTACAGGAGCTATAGCTGGTGCGGCAGCTACCTATGCTGCTATAGGTGGCCCTACCCCTGAGCAAACCCCTAATGATCTCATAAGGGAGTATGCAGGAGACAAGAAGGTTCCTGTTCGTAAGGGAGCCTTCTGGTCAATGGGTTACCTACCTTTCTTTGGTGGTAGAGTAGAAAGGTACGACTATAGCTGGTATGCTAAGCTACAATCTGATTATAGAAATAAATCACTGTATGGATCTAACTCAGAATATTGGTCTCACCACGCTAATGTGTTTGGTGTACCATTTCCTACACCGTCCAATTTATTTGGTGTTCTAAATGTAATTGATCCATACAGACTAGAATCTCAACACTATTACGATAGACCTTATCCTCAGACTGAGCACCCTATATCAAAATTTCCTATCTTTGGTCCTATACTAGGAGCTACGATAGGTAACGTTTTAAAGCCTGCTAAGTATAGAGAGCCTACGGAGTTACCATTACTTGCTGCTGGATTGGCTGATAGAGGTCTCACAGCTAATACAGCTAGGTTGGTAGGTATAGCAGGTATGAATGCTACGGCCTATGAGGCTGAGGACCCAGCTACTCTATTAAACACTATAAAGAAACAAGCTAATATAGCTAGTGAGCCACTAGGTGTTTATAAGTTTGCTATGGAGTTCTTTGGTGTCAAGTTTGGTACTGACTTAGGTACTGAATATGCGACCAGTGCTATGATGCAAGACCCTGGAAGGTCTTTATATGATTCTGGTATAGGTGGTGCTTTAGGTCAGACGGAAATGATTAGAAGATTTCTGATCAATGATTATAGTGCTCCATACAGAAGAGCAGCAGCAATAAATCCTATAGCTAATAGCTTACCTAGATGGCTGCCTGGCATCTATGCAGAATCTAAGAGAGACCAAAGTTACTTTATAGACTTTACAAGTGGTGACGCTTACGCTAAGATAGCTGATGGAGAGTCAAGGCTACCAGGCGCTGGATATGAGTCTTTGAACCAGCTTCACTCTGGTGTTGCAGGTGAATACTCAGATGTAGACAGATTTTTGATCTTAGCTGATGTAGCACCTTATAGCGCAGCATATAAAAAGTACGAGAAGCGGGTAATGGGTATGCAGCTAGACGAGGCTTGGACCCAGAGGGTACAGGAAGCTATAGAACAAAGAAAAGAAGTAATAGGAGTAGACACTAGGTACAAGAGATATGCAGAAGACCTGATAGCTATAAACCAAGGTATCATATCAAAATCTTTATATGCTCCTGTAAGAAAAGCATATGATTTCTTGACACATGACATATTGGCAGAGATACCTTACTTAGGTAGCAAGTTCTTCCCATTTAGGAATCCTTATGAACAGTACAGAAAACTACATGTAGAGGGATCAGAATTTGCTTCCTGGGATAGACCATGGGAAGACATTGTAAGGCCTATGGCTTATGATATAGGTCTAGAGGATCCTATTACAGCGGCTGGTAAGGGCGCTGGGATGGGGTTCCTGCTTAGTGGCCCCTTCCGGTGGTTCACCCCTTTTAAATCGATTGTAGGGGCTGCTGGAGCCCATATGATCAATAAGACGGCCATAGCACAAGGAGCTATCGTAGGAGCCGGCCTGTCGACAGCTAGGATACTAGGGGGTTATGGAGAGGATATGATACCTTTCCATATGAGAGACCAGGAAGATGCGGTCAGATATATGGATACTCTCAACTATATAAGAGGCGAACTATTTTCTGACATGGGTATAGGTGGTAGACAGCCTAGTACAATGCTCGGGGCTAAGAATCCTATACAGTACAGAAGTGCTCTGCCTACATCAGCAGATAGAAGGTTTTTTGACTACTTTGTAAGTCAAGAAGACCAAGGGGTTAGATCGCAAATATTTGAGGGGTTACCTTCCTATATGAAGGAAGGGTTGGCTTCAAGTTGGGGTGGTGATTACTATTCTGATAAAGAAAGCGAAGCTATAGCCGTCCAGTTTATAAATAATAATCAAATACCTGATTCTAGTTGGCTAGGCTGGAACCCCCAAGTATCTAACAGCGCTGTAAGACTAAGACTAGTAGACCATGGGATAAATGGTGTATCAGATAACTACCATAAGTTTGGGTTCTTTGAGTCGCATGAAGTAGACTTAAAGACCAGACTTAGAGAGTTTGCAGATCAAGAAATTAACTTTGTACAGACACCTATCCACACTAGCTTTGATCAGTTTATAAAAGGTCAAGCTAGCCAGATAACAAAAGGTAGCTACAGCATCCAATCCATGGGAACTCCTTTAGGTAGAAGAAAAAACCTAACTATTAAAGAAGACAGAGGCCGGGAATCTTTTGAAGCTTTGAGACAAACACTGAAGTAAAATGAGTGATAACCCTATTTTTAAGATTGTAGAAGATGTCTTAGGTTTAAAGACTCCTCCTTCCTCATTCAACGATAAGTTGACTAGGTTAGATCTTCTATTAAATAATGGTATACAGCAGGGCCCAAGATTACCTATAAACAGTTTATTAAGAAGAGAGAACAATCTTTTTGAGTCTTTTGGATCTACTAGGTACTCGGGCCAAATACAAGTACAAGGTCTTCAAGAGAAACTATTAAAGTCTGGGTTGCTACCTGAGCAGTCTAGGATGTTTTTTGATACAGCTTCCAGGGAAGGAGGCTCATTCTACTATAATGAAGGTAAGCAGGCGCTGTTCTATGGAACATCAAAAAATCTAACGGCTCTACCTTTACAACTACCTAGTGGTCATGTCTCCATAGGAGGTAGATCTAGAGCAGCTAGTAGGTTACAGATAGTTGATGACTCTGGGCCTATGTCTTATGCTGAGGCTTACTATACCAATTTATCTGCTGGTAGTGGTGATATAAGTAGCCGCGCTGGAGTACATAACGCTATTGTAAATGCTAGAAAGTCTGGTATAGGTTCTTTAGGTAGGGTATCGTCATTACTAAGAAGTGGAACTACTGTAAGGGGTATAAGCACCCCAATGGAAGCAGGTTGGGTAAATGATTTTTATGCGCTAACAGCAGGACCTAAAAGCACACATCCTTTACTAGATGCTTGGAAAGATAGAAATCTAGCCCAGATGTCTTTTGCTGTTATGGTAAAGACAGGAGGTAGAGTAATACCTTCTGAGCTATCCACCATGACTGGTTCTACTGATGTAGGCGCTAACTTTAACGCTATAAGAGATTTTAATACTAATTATGTAGAACAGCTAGGCTCTTATCTAGAAAGCAATAATTTATTACAAGGTGTACCATACATAAAGCCAGAGTACTTAGGTAATAAGAGAAAACTACTCATGGGCGGCCTGGGTGCTGTAAGGGAATATGGCAGTAAGTTCGAAGAGCACAGCATCAAGAAAGGTCTATATCAACTAGCTAAGATGAGAAATAAAGTATCTCTTAGAGTTGGTGTCGTAGACTTTGAAACTGAAGCTCATAGCAGAATGCTCTTCCAGGAGGGCGGCTCTTACATAACTAGATCTGGAGCTGGTAAGCTAATAGGGAACAGTTCTCTTCCTATGGGCTCTGTTAAGCTCAATGGTATTGATGAAGCGGGTATAGCAGCAGCAGAGCAATTATTTGGATTTAACTTAGGGGAAGGCTCTAACCTATTACTAAACAATAACTTTTCTATAGATAGACAGGAAATTAGAAATGCTCTATCTAAGATGCCATTAGAAGATCTGACTTCTAAGGAAGCGCATCTAAGGACATTATTCCAATCCAGTGGAAGGTATAGAGGTGCTCTAAGAGAGATGCTTCTAGGTGGAGGAAAGCTAGGTAAAGTACAGCTAACTGAGGCAGGTCTAAATCTTGACTTTGTAACACAGAGTGGCTTCCAACCCGGGGCTTTTGAATACATAGTAGGTGCTAGAAGAACCACAGGTGTTACAGCTAGTCCTATTCAGCAAGCTCTAAGTAAGGAACAGTTATCAAATTTTGATGTCTTTGTTTCTGCTGACGAGTTCAAGAGTATGTTTGGTGCTAATGTTTACTTGGAGAACTTTAGAGCTAAAGCAAGCAAATATCTAAGCGACCAAGAATTACGAATAACTAGTGTAACTAATCATGATGAGGCTTTTGCGGCAGCACAAGATATAGTTAGTAATTGGGCTAGAACAGGAAACGAACAGCAAAAAAGACTAGCTGAAGAAATTGTACACGGTACAGAAGTACTAAGTTCTTCTAATCTAGGACTTGGTATAAAAGGTATAAGAGGCTTTAACATATTAGGTGGTATAAGAACAGACTTCATGGGTGATATAAACCTTATGAAGCCACTGACTTATACAGCATCTAAGATGCTTATACTAGCCTCTGGTGCCAAGCAACTAGGTTATAAGTCCCATGAAGATCATCCTATATACAGGATGTTGAAAGGACAAAGCGTGCCGTGGAAGGAAGGCTTAATAGGAGTTAGATCAAAGTCTAACCAGCTGTTCCTTTCAGAAGACCACATAATGAGGCAGTATGCCAGCTCTCTATTAGGGCAGACTAAAGGCATCAATATACGTGCCGAGCAGCTAATCAGCATTGGGTCCGATGGTAGGTTCATGAGAGGTGGGGTTGCCTTGGATAGGCTGCCCGGAGAGATGTCCTACTTCTCACACCATAATGGTGGTTATCCAATAGACGCTCTAAAGAATACATTATTGGGAATAGACGAAGATCTAGTTTATCTAGATATAGGATCTCCAAAAACCTTAAACCTATTAGGGTTAAAGAAAGGTGGGGGAAGAGAATACAGTAGAATACCAATACCATTAAAATACCTAAGGGTTAATCAGGGAGTCAGAGGTAATCTAACTGTAGGTAAGTCGCATCCTAGCTATGCGATGTTTAAAGGCTTAATTGAACTTCAGAGAACTGGTTCTATAGACCGTTCAGAAAAACTATTAGCTGAAGGATTTTTTGATATAAATAAGGCATTAGCTGGGCGTAAGGGTTTATTCAATCTACATAATACTATTAGAGTTCCAGGTGGAGCTAGAGCAAGATTAATACCAGGAAGGACAGGTTATCATAATTTTGCTAACTGGACAGAAGAAAGCAAGCTATTTGATCTAGTAGTTAATAGACAAGAGTTCATGTCTATGCTAACTAGAAAGTCTGCTATGGATCCTAGATATGTTAAGAATGTCAGACAGGTTTTAGATCGAGGAGACCCCCTACATATCATAATGGGGGCGGATCCTATGCAAAGATCTGGACACTTAAGTGCTTACAGGCTGGTAATGTCAGATCGTAAGGTACAGGGATCAAAACTAGGACAGCTAACCGTAGAGGCACATCCATCTGCTTTAAGAGCCATAGAAAGAGATACAGATAGAGACGTAGTCAGTTTTCTTGTGTCTCAAGGTCTTGACCCATCATCTGGTGATGAGATGGAAGCCCTTATAGGCAAGCAGACTAAACAGCTAGCTCCCTTCCTTTGGTACGATAAGTACATGTCTATGAAGGCTGTACCAGAGTCAAAATTAAGACTAGCTAATATGAAATTTGGAAATATCAAAGATCATCTTAGTTCTATTATAGGCCTGCCTAAGTCTCTTGGCTACACTGTTACTAGAGCCTCTGACACTATAATGGATAACATAATAGGTTATGGTGTAGATGGGGCGAAAGAGTTGGGTATAATAAGTGACGATGTCTCAGAAGGTATGATAAAGTCTATCATAGCTCCTTTTGAAGCAGATCCTTTAAAGCATAGCGTATCAAGAAACTTACTACAGAACTTATTCCAGGGCGCCGTACAAAAAGGAAGTGATAAGACATCTTTAACTTCTTTAGCAGAGAACTTAGTTACGACAGCAAGAAAGTATAGGGGTGAGAATTTTAATCTAGAAAACCTAGTGTCTGATGTATCTAAGGAGATTAAACCTTTCTTACTAGCTAATAAAGATAGAGCATTTGAAGCAATTGATTATTTTGCTACTCAGATTCCAGAGGTAAATGAAAGCTTATCGTTAATAAAGCATGACTTGGAGCGAGGTCGTAATCAAGTTTTAGATGAAGTAGCAGAGGCTAGATTAACTAAGTTTAGGGATATACTAGCTACAGCACAAGCTGACCTGATTGCTAGTCGTGTAGGTCCTGGAATGATGCTCTCCTCTAGTGTTAAGTCATCTCCTAGAGGCGTAGAGTCTATCATCCAGAGTCTAAAGAAGAGCTTAGGTACACCTGAAACGGTCTATAAAAATGTACTATCTCCTGCTACAGGAGTCTTTAGAGCTGATATGTCAGAGGGTATAGGTAGGACATTAGAGGATGACATTGTCAAAGCTATAGAGAAGAGTAAAACAAAAGGAATACTAAGTCAGATTTCTGACTTTATTAAGACAGATAGGGGACACCTATTAGCCGGTATAGCTATTGGTGCTGGAGCTGCTGGGGCTATTATGGGCTTGTCCTCAGGTCCACAGCCGCCTCCTATGCCAAGAGATATAGATTCAAGGCAGCCGACTGATATGGGCCCAGAGATCATATCCAAGCCGCCTAGGATCTACGGAAGTAATCAAGTTTTTGGAGCTTCTAAGAGACGGTCACCAGAGACTTTCTCCTCTGTAGGACCATATACTATGGGTGTGAACAGTGACCCCAGAATAACTATAAGGGACAAAACAGCTCCCATGAATCCCTACCTACTAGAGAAGCACTTAAAGTCGGTAGCCTCAAGTGATTATAACTATCAGTAATTAGCATGGCAATACTACTAATACCTACTGCTTCTCAATTATTAGAGAATGGCGCTCTTAGCTCTGATGTGTCAGTTTCTTTACCTACACCTTCGGTAGCAATTCTACCTAACGTAGGGCCCCTAATCATACTAACTCAGGATGGTGGGGGAGGTGGAGGCGAGCCGGAGCCTGGTGGTAATCCAGAAAACCTTATAGTATTAGCTACTATACCAGAACCAACACCGGTAATAACATCGTACAGCCTTGGAGAGCTGGGTGATAATCCTCTGCTTGAAACAGCTGTATCTATACCTAACCAAGTAAGTAGACTGGAAAGTTCTCCATGGGGAGAGCTAGGAGACAACCCATTACTAGAACTAACAAGCAGCTTACCTACTTCATCTGTATCTTCCAACCTAGTAGGGTCTACACTAGATATAACAGGTAGTATACCAACAGCCGGGGCTTCAGCGTCCTATCTTGCTTTTGTTCTTTCTGGTGATCTAAGCATACCTATTAGTCTTAGTTCTATCAGTCCTTACATAGGACCTTTAGAACTATCAGGTAGTCTCCCGTCTACTAGCGTAAGTAGTTCTTCTAATACCAATATAATTGAAATCTCTGTGCCCACAGGGTATGGAGCTATAGGTAAGAATCTTGATTCTAGTTTAGAAACTACAGGTTCAATACCAAGCAGCTTCAATAGTCTATTACCATCTAGCAATCCTCTTGAGATAAGCATAGAGGGTATATCGGCCTCATTAGCTTCTAGCACTAATAGTGATACTTTACAGACTACTATATCTATAGAGGGGTATGGAGAGCTAGAGCAAAATATTGATACACTCGGAACTACAGTAACTATATCTGATGCTGCTTTAATCGTAGCTCCTGTTATTAGTCCACTAGTAGGGCTGTTGGACATACCAGCGCCTTCTATAGAAATAACTCCCTCTGAGTTTGTATCTGTAACTCCTGATTCGTTAGAACTGTCTGTATCTATACCAGAAATTTCTATAGCAGAAGACGATGGTTCACTAGATAACAGTAATATAAATGTAGGAACGCCAGGTATATATTCTGTAAATACCACAGTCATACTAGATGATATAACTAATACAAATCTAGATATAACTACATATGCTGTAACAGTTAATACCGGCACCGGTGTCATTATAACTTTAGGTTCTGGACCTACGATATCTATTACCTCAGGTATAGTACAGTCTGTAGTAACCTCTAGTAACCCAATAGTGTCTCTACCTGAGATATCCGAACCTACTACTGCGTTCCCAATAGAACCAGAAGCATTTACTTATTCTTACTCACAAGCTAACGTAGTCATAGATAACGAAATTCTACCTGTGTTAGTAGAAATGAATAAAGTAAAAAATAATATTAGTAGAGCTACTGTAACAAGTAAAGCTATATGGAAAGATAATGTTCTTTCCGAGATTCAAAATTCTAATACTAGTAAGTCAGTAGTTAATTTATTGACATCTAATTATAGAAAGTTTACCACTTTAAAGAATAATAAGGCAGCTAAAGTTGTACTGCCAAGACAAAGGTTCTAAAATATGACTGCTACATTAACCGACGTTGCACAAGGATATAATGACGGAGCGCGTGCCTATTGTGTAGATCTGCGTACTAGCACGGTTGCGGCTGGTTCACTTTGGACGGCTAGTGCCGCTTGGATTTTTGTCGCAACAGCTTCTGGTACAATTACAAAGCGCCACCATGGTCTTGAATTAGTTCATATAGCTACTGAAGACGGTGAGAAGTTTAAGGGCCTTGTAGTTGATGAAGACGGGACCGCCGAGTTCTCCAACGTCGTCACCGCTTCCGTAGGAAGCACGTTCGCAAGTACGATCTATGTGGATGCCGACTCTGGTAACGACAGCAATGACGGACTCACAACTGGTGCGCCGAAGCTAACCTTGATGGGCACTACTGGCGCGTTCGCCTCGATCCGCTCTGCTTGGTCGGCTGGTGCTGAGCTAAGAATAACCTAATCAAAAAAATAAACATGAAATCGCTCCCATCAAAGCCCGCACTTGACTCAAAAGAACCTATTGTTGATAAGGTAGCTATGAACATTCTTATTGCTGCTAATCAGAAACAGGCTATTGTTACACAAGATCTTCGTCGGAGAGAAGAAGCCTTAAACAGCATTGCCAATAGCATAGCGAAAGAGCTAGAAAGCATAGGACAGCCAGACTTAGCTAAGAAGCTTAGGTCACTAGGAAAGCTTACTAAGAAGTCAACAAAAATGATACAAGAAGCAGCTGCTAAGGCCGCAAAGGAATCACAATGACAGCTACTATTACTAGCATCGCGCAAGGCTTCGACGTTGGGGCGCGTACCTACTGCTTCCATGCGAGGACAAGTACTGTTGCAGCTGGGTCCTTGTGGACCGCCGCTGCCGCATGGTGGTTCGTGTCGCAAGCTGATGTGGTCACCAAGCGCCACCACGGGCTGGAGCTGATCCACCAGAGCGAGACGACTGGCGAGCGGTGCGACCTCCTGATCGTGGACGAGGACGGCGCGGCCGAGTGGGCGACTCCGGTCACCACTACCGTCGCCACGTCCCACGACTTCACGGCGCACGTCAGCAGCAGCGGCAACGACAGCAACGACGGTCTCAGCAGCGGTGCGCCGAAGCTGACGTTTGCGGCGGCCCTGGATGTGATTCGGGCCAACTGGGTAACGGACGGCGACATGCTGCTTTCTGCCGTCGGCAACTTCACGATCGGCGCGACCACAGGCAACGTCGTCTGGAACCACTGCACGACGGCTGGTGGCAGCACTGCCCTCGATGGGCGGTTGACCATCCGCAGCGCGGCGGGCTCGACCATCACGCTTACGCAGACCAACGTTGGCTTTGCCAGCCTCTCTGGCACAAAGCACGGGCTGCACCTCGATGGGCTCACGATCAACGGCCCATACACGATCGGCGGCGCTGCGCACACCGCCGACATGATCGCATACGCGGTGCCCAGCAGCGGCGGCACGGGCCACAACCTGTCGTTGCGCGACTGCACCATCACCGGCTCGCGCGGCGGCATCGTGATGGTGACGAGCGGTGTGTCGACGACCGAGATTACGAACGGTGCGTTTGACTTCGTGAGCCTGGAAAACGTCACGCTCGATGTGGTGTCCAGCTATCACATGCTCGGCGGCCCCGCGCGCTACATGGGGCTGGCGAACTGCACGTTCGGATCGTCGAACGGCGACAGCACCGGCTCGTCCTGGCGTCATGCGCGGGCGCACTACGTCAGCCTGACAAGCTGCACCTTCGACCGGACGGGCGATGCCTACCAGGGCAACGTCTGGCGTCTGAACGGCGGACAAAACAGCAACGCGAACGACCTGTCGCAGTTCGTGTCGGTCTACGACTGCTCGATCGTCGGCGCGGTCGAGGGCTTCGAGATCGACCAGCCGAACAGCACCGATGACCAATACGTCGCAGACGTGTGGTTCCACTCATGCACATACGACCCCGCCACGATCGTCGGCATCAACGCGATGCTCGGCATCAACAACGGCGGCGGCAGCGTGGGGCAGGACATCACTCGGCTGCGCGTGACGTGCTGCGCTGGCAGGTCCAACACCAGTAACCAGTTCTTCCGCATCGCCACGAACGGGTCGAGCACCACACCGAAGATCCATTCGGTGATGTTGGACCAGAACACGTGGCACCAAGCGGATGCCGCCGGGTTCTTCACGCGCGACAGCTTGTTCCTGACCTGCACGGGCAACACCGCGAACTTCGATTCGGCGTCGCTGACGATTCTGTCCAACTACGCCTACACGGCAGAGGACGCTGGCGGATTCGCGCCCGTGTCGTTCATGGAGGTAGTCAGCGCCAGCCACATCGCGACGAGCAACTACAACGTCGCGGCGAAGAACGCGAGTTCGGATCTGACGTGGAACGC